>WBZM01002525.1_pt1 | contig 15367 bp, 15 predicted proteins | sample 5204271 | NCBI WGS metagenome assembly WBZM01 (sample SAMN12344346, study PRJNA552823) | activated sludge metagenome | biome: Activated sludge suspended growth; feature: Nitrification reactor; material: Wastewater; isolation source: activated sludge from nitrification reactor of wastewater...
ACCGAGCCACCCCAGCCACCATCTACACGACCCGCCCCAAAGCCACCCCGCACACCAGCGACCAAGACAAGAACACCCACGACCGAGTCCGCTACGACAAGGTCGACAAGGCCGGCAAGATCACCTGGCGCTACCACGGACAGATGTACTCCATCGGCATCGGACGAACCCACACCGGAACCCGCGTCATCGTCCTGTCCCAGGACCTCGACATCCGAATCATCGACGCCGCCACCGGCGAACTGCTCCGCGAACTCACCCTCGACACAACCAAGCGCTACCAAGGCACCGGACGCCCACCCGGCCCCACCCGATGAAAACGAAAGAGGGCCGAACCCACATCTATTGGGTTCGGCCCTCCGCGATGTCTTGAGACATCACAATCGTAGCGGGGACAGGATTTGAACCTGCGACCTCTGGGTTATGAGCCCAGCGAGCTACCGAGCTGCTCCACCCCGCGTCGGCTTGGGTAGCTTAACGTCACCGATGCGGTTGACCCAAATCGTCGGGGAAGACCGTGGTTTCGACAGGCTCAACCGACGGGCGGGTTTCGACAGGCTCAACCGACGGGCGGGTCACGACAGGCTCAACCAGCGGGCGGGTCTCGACAGGCTCAACCAGCGGGCGGGTCTCGACAGGCTCAACCGACGGGTGGGTTGGTTTCGTCACGCGCCCTTCGGGCGCTGCTCAACCAGCGGTTTGGGCTTGGGCGCTGCTGAACCCATGCTCCGCTACTTCTTCGACTGGGCCAGGGCTTGGTCGACTAGGCGTTGGGCTTCCTTGACGTCCGCGGCGTACTTCTGCAGGTTGCCGGCCTTGAGGGCGGCGTCGGCGTCCTTGAACTTCTGGGCGGCCTGCTGGAGCAACTGACGGGTGGTGGCGTTGGTGGGGGTGGTGTCCGGTGGAGTGTCGCCTCCGTTGGCGGGAGTAGTGACAGCACCGACGGCCATCTGCAGGGCCTCATCGAGGGTCTTGCCGATGCCGACGTCCTCACCAAACGACGCCAAGACATAGCGCAACTGTGGATAGTTGCCGACGCCCTCGATCCGCTGGGTGTAGAGCGGCTGCACATAGAGCAGTCCCCCACCAACCGGCAGCGTGAGCAGGTTGCCCGGCACCGCCTTGGCGTTGCTGCGGGTGTAGGGCAGCACCTTCTCACTGACGGTCTGGTCGTTGTTCATCGTGTTGGCGATCTGCGAGGGACCCGACACGGCGTTGTCCTTCGGCAGCACCAGCATGTTGAACTTGCCGTAGCTATCCGGCTTGGTTGGGTCGGCGCCGACCGACATAAACGTGGCCAGGTTGTTGCGCTTGTTGGGCACATAAACCGAGGTCAGGCTGAACACCGGGTCTTCACCGGGTGAGGGTGCCACCGACAGCCGGTACGGCGGCTGCTTGAGCTGCTTGCGGTTCGGGTCATCCGGAACCACCCACTTGTCAGACTTCTGATAGAAGGTGTCCGGGTTCTGCACGTGGTAGTCGGCGAGGATGTCGCGCTGCACCTTAAACAGGTCCTCGGGGTAGCGCATGTGCGCCAGCACCCCAGCCGGGATCTCCGACTTAGGCTGCACGGTGCCTGGGAACGCCTTCATCCACGCCTTTAACATCGGGTCGGTCTCGTCCCAGGCATAGAGGGTGACCGTGCCGTCGTAGGCATCCACGGTGGCCTTGACCGCGTTGCGCATGTAGTTGACTTCATCAGACGGCAACCCGGGGATACCCAGGGTCGTGTCGGTCAGCGCATCTGAGGTCATCGTCGCCAGCGACCGCCGCTCCGCCTGCGGGTAGTGATCTGAGGTGGTGTAGCCATCCAGAATCCACACAATCCGACCGTCGACGACGGCTGGCAAAGCGTCGGTATCCGGCGTGATCCAGGGCGCCACCTTGGTCAGCATGGTCGCTGGGCTGCGGTCATAGAGGATCTTGGAGTTGTCGCCGACCCGGCTCGACAACACGATATTGAAGTCGGAGAACTTCGCGGCATAGAGCAACTTGCGCAGCGTCGTACCAACCGGCACACCGCCCTTGCCGGTGTAGGTGTAGGTCCGGGACGCGCCCTTGCCATCTTGGCCCGGGATGTCGAGTTCCACGTCTCTGCCACCAGGCGCCTTGCCCACGATGGAGTACGTCGGCGACTGTTCGCCGAAGTAGATCTGCGGGCGGTAGCCGCCCTCCTGGAGATCAGTCAACTGGCCGACCGGCGGGATGTCCTTCTCGGCCCAGACTGGTTCGCCATCGTTATCGGTGACCGGGTTGTCGGCCGCGTCCTTCTGGTTGCCGTAGGCCGCGACCACGCCGTAGCCGTGGGTGTAGACGGTGCGCAGCGAGTTCCAACTCTGCGCCTCCGGCGGGATACCGCTCTGCTGCAACTCCCGCGCCGCGAGCACGACGTCGCGCTCCTTGCCGTCGATTTGATAGCGGTCCACGTCGAGGACCGTGGGCACCGAGTAGTAGCCGCTGACCTGCTGCAGTTGCTCGAAGGTCTCACTCACCTCGTGCGGGTCGATCAAGCGGATGCCGGGCAGGGAAGCCGCGTCGGCCTTCAATGCCTTCGGGTCAACATTCACCTTGGCCGGATAGGTGGTCGCGCGTGCATCCGCCACCCCATAGGCCTGTCGGGTCGCCTCAATGTTCTTGGCGATGTAGGGCGCCTCCTTGTCGGCCTCCGACGGGTCGACGGTGAACTTTTGCAGGAGCGCCGGCCAGACCATTCCGATCAGCACCGCCGATAGGCCGAGCAGCCCCAGTGACACCCCGGCCAGCAAGAACCCGCGGCGTGCGATGTTGACCACGATCAGCACCGCACAGATCACCGCGATGAACATCATGATGTTGCGACTCGGCAGCACCGCATGGTCGCGGGTGTAGGTCATGCCGGTGATCAGCCCGCCATCGGAGACGACCAAGTCAAAGCGGCCCAGCCAGTAGTCCACGCCCTTGAGCAGCACGATCAGAGCGAGCAGGATCGAGATCTGAGCCTTGGCCGCCCGGGTGAACATCGGCGAGGCCCCAACCTGGATGCCGCCAAACAAGTAGTGCACCACCGCAGCCGCAATCAGGCAGATCACGAGAGCGGTCGAGGCGAAGTCGACCAGGTAGTGCCACCACGGCAACTGGAAGACATAGAACCCGATGTCGCGGCCGAAGTAGGGGTCGGTGCTGCCAAAATTGGCGCCGTTGCGCCACAGCAGATAGTCACGCCACTCGGCCGTGGCCGACATCCCCGCAAAGATTGCGAGGATCCCCGAAGCACCAGCAAGCGCGACCCATTTCACCGGCGCGATCACGGCGCGGTATCGCATCAAGCTCAACTGATCTGGCCGCCGAGGTACGACGACAGGGCGGCTGCGATAGGCGATCACCAACGTCAGCGCCACCAGGGCCGCCATGATCAGCGCGAAGATGACAAACAAGAGCACCTTGGTGCCGAGCAAGGTCGTGAACACCTTGGCGAATCCGACACTGTCGTACCAGAGTTTGTCGGTCCAGATCCCAGTCGCAATGCTGCCGAGCAGCACCACCACCCCCAGCACCATCGCAGTCAGCAGCAGCGGTGAAGGCCGCTTCAACCGAGGCGGCTCGTGAGGTTGGGTCGGACGGGCCGGGCCAAACGGGTCGAACTCGCTCACGAGTCCTCCTTCTCGCTGAGTGAGTCGGGGGCGACGTCGCTCAGCGTCAGATGCAACAAATCCACAAGTCCAGGAATCAGGTCGGGGCCAGTGACCACCGAGGCGTCTTCGTCGTGCGAGCGCAGTCGCAGCGCACAGAAGGTCTCCCCACTGCGGGTGGCGGCCGCCACGATCCGCACTTCCTGCCGGTCAGGGTGGTTCTGGGCGTAGGCGGCAGCCGCTGCAGGCTCCTCCGGCAGGTCTGCGTCGGCCCCTGGGGGGAGTACGACGCGCTCAGCCACTGCGGCCACCCCAGCAACCGCAGCCGGCCATTCAGCACTGGCCAATACGTCTTCGAGCGACCGGTCGTGTGGCAGCGGGTCTTGTTCGATCGCGGTCAGGCCATCACGGCGGTCGGCCAACGTCTCGGCCAAGCCGGGCTCGGCGGCCAAAAGTTCATCGGTGGGGACCAGGGCATAGAGCCGAGACGGCTGATCCCAGCCGGCCTGGGCAGCATGGCGCTCCAGTTCAGCGACGACGACGGCCAGGTTGCTCATGAGGTGCATTCCAGCATGGGAGCGGTTGGGTCGTCGCGCCACGCCTCGATTCCAGAGATCGCCTGATCGAAGGTGTCGACCCGGATCACCCGCATCTGGCTGCGATCCCAATCCAAGTGCGCCACCTCGTCACAGTTGCCTCCGGGTGCCAAGAAGAGTTGTGCCCCAGCCTCCTCAGCACCTGCGATCTTCTGCTGGATGCCACCGATTGGGCCGACATGACCTTCGGCGTCGATCGTCCCCGTGCCCGCCACACTCTTGCCGCCGGTCAGAGAACCCGGGGTCATCGTGTCGTAGATCGCGGTGGCGAACATCATCCCTGCGCTGGGGCCGCCGATGTCTTGTCCGAGCCGGACTCTGACGTCGACGGGGAAGTCATATCCCGTGCCGATGCTGATGTGCAGCGCGGCCTTGCCCTTGTCGCGAGTCGACTCCGCTGTCGTCACCACCACTGCCTCGCGGGCTCCGTCGCGTTCGATCACCAAGCGAACCTTGCTCCCCGGCTGCACTTGCTGAATCGCCTTGACCGCCGAATCGGTGTCGTTGACCTTGTGATCTGCAACGCGGAGCAGCACGTCATGGACTTTGAGCACGCCGTCGCTAGGCCCGTCAGGAGCCACACCGAGCACTTGCACGTGCGTCGGGTAGCTCATGCCGAGCCGATTCAGCGCGACCGCGGTCGCCGCGTCTTGGGAGTTGACCATGTCGACCCCGGCGTCCTCCTTCACGGTCTTGGAGGTGTCTTGAGGGCGATAGATGTCGTCGTACCGATAGACCGATTGGCCCGGGGTCAGCCACGCCACCATCGCGTCAAACAGGGACACCGTGTCATCAGGCCCGCTGGACACGACCGTGAGCAGGCGTAGCGCGCCATCGTCGCGATAGGTGGGTGCGCCCTCGATCTGGATGTATTCCTTGCCCTTGCTTTCGGCAAGCAGGTTGATCGTTGGTCCGGGCCGCATCACGACGTACGGCGCAGGCAGGAGTACGCCGACCAGCCAGACGGCCAGCAAAAGCGCAGCGGCCACCAGCACGGCCCGACTGCGAGGAAGCATGAGCACACCCTAGAGAGTCGGTGGTGGCGGATCAGTTCGACCGCCAAGCCGCTTTGGTCCAGCAGCCAAAGCGGCCCCGATCTTGGCCAGGACCTCGTCCTCTGTCTCCGCCTGCGGGGCCCGCGACACCCAGGTGACCCAGGCGATTGCCCCAAGCGTGCAGAGCACACTCGGCACCAGCCACCACAGGATCGACATGGCCTCAGGTTAGGTCGGTGGATGCTCCGATCAGCCCAGCCGCGCCGGGTCAGGGTGTGCCGACCCACTCCTCACTGCCGTCGGTGAAGACCTGGTGCTTCCAGATCGGAACCCGCTCCTTGAGGCGATCGATCAGAGCCCGACACGCCTCAAAGGCCTCGGCCCGGTGAGCGGTCGCAATGGCCACGATCACTGCGGCATCGCCAATCTCCAGACGCCCCACTCGATGCACTGCTGCTAGAGAGAGGACGTCGAACTCTGCGGCCACTTCTTCGGCAACCTCTCGAAGTCGGAGCAGCGCGGTTGGGTGCTCGGAATACTCCAAGTGACCGACCGCCTGTCCACCGTCGTGATCCCTCACGTTGCCGACGAAGATGCTCACCCCTCCGGCAGCAGGCACCTCGACCGCGGCCAGCACCTCGGCCACGTCAAGTGGGGTGTTGCGGATGTCGAGGAGAGCGATCACAGGATCAGGGTAGGGGCGCCCGGTAGTTTTGAACCATGACCAACGAGCCCGCCAAGGGCGACTCCCCCGATCCGGAGAACCCGTTCAAGGGCACCCCGTTCGAGCAGATCTTCAATGCCTTCGGCTCCGGGCAGATGCCGGATCTCAGTGCGCTGATGGCGCAGTTCCAGTCCCTGATGACGCCGTACGACGGACCGGTGAACTGGACCCTGGCCCACGACACGGCCCGCAAACTGGCTGCTCAGGAGCCGGACCCAACCCCGAGCCGTGCCGACCGTGACGGTGTGGCCGACGCCGTCCGACTGGCCGATCACTGGCTCGACGCCGTCACGGCACTGCCGTCCGGAGTCACCGTGGGCGCCGCTTGGAGTCGGGCGGAGTGGATCGAAGAGACGCTGCCGGTCTGGCAGAAGTTGGTCTCCCCGATCGCCCAACACCTGACTGGCGCGATGGGCAATGCGATGCCCGATGAGGCCAAGACGATGGCCGGACCGATGCTGGGCATGCTGGGCTCGATGGGCGGGTCGATGTTTGGCGCTCAGGTTGGGCAGGGCCTGGGTGCTCTGGCCGGTGAGGTGCTGACCGCCAGCGAGATCGGGCTCCCGCTGGGCCCATCGGGTCAGGCGGCGCTGGTCACGGCCAACATCACGGCGTTTGCCGAAGGGCTCGACGTGGGCGAACCCGATGTCGTGCTCTATTTGGCGCTTCGCGAGTGCGCCCACCAACGTCTGTTTGCGCACGTGCCGTGGCTGCGCGACCACCTGCTGTCGAGTGTGGAGGCGTTCGCCGCCGGAATGACCATCGACGTGAGCGGGATTGAGTCGGCGATGCAGGACTTCGACCCGAGCAACCCGGCCGCCATCGGAGAAGCGTTAGAAGGTGGGCTGTTTGAGCCAAAACCAAGCCCGGCCCAGGCTGTTGCCCTGCAGCGACTCGAGACCACGATCGCGCTGATCGAAGGCTGGGTTGACGAAGTTGTGGGTCAAGCCACGGCGCAGCGCATGCCGGTGGCCACCAAACTGGCCGAGGCATTCCGGCGCCGCCGCGCGGCCGGTGGCCCGGCCGAGCAGACCTTCGGCGCTCTGGTCGGGCTCGAGCTCCGACCGCGTCGGATGCGGGATGCGGCGACATTGTGGGGCTCACTGCGCGACCGGTTTGGCGTCGAGGGCCGAGAGGCGGTCTGGGTGCACCCGGACCTGCTGCCCACCGCTACGGATCTCGACGACCCACTCGGATTCCGCGCTGATCTGCAGGAGCCAGAGGCGCTCAGCGATGAAGAGTTCGACAAGGCGCTGCACGACCTCCTCGAATCTGAAGGTGAGTGATCTCCACGCCGACGCGCTCGGCGTACTCAGCCAGTGGTCGGCTCCCAATCCTGACCAGGAGCAATTGCGCAGCGACTACGTGGCCACCCTGTTGGCGCATGCCGATGCAACCCAACGGTCCGGCTATCCCGGCCACCTGACCGCCAGTTGCCTGGTGCTTTCGGCTGATCACCGCGAGGTGTTGTTGATGCTGCACGCCAAGGCACAGCAGTGGTTCCAGATGGGCGGCCACATCGAGCCGTCCGATCTCACCCTGGCGGCGGCCGCACTGCGTGAGGCCACCGAGGAGTCTGGGATCGAAGGGCTGGGGTTGGACCCAGTGCCGGTGCATCTGGACCGGCACGACGTCGGCTTCTGTCATCCGAAGGGGGTTGTCGCCCACCTCGATGTGCGCTTCGTGGCGATCGCACCCCCAGGGGCGATCCCGGCTCAGACCGCGGAATCCAGCGATCTGGCTTGGTTTCCGATCGATCGGCTGCCTACCCAAGAGCCGGGCATCGTCGAGTTGGTTCGGTTCGCTGTCGGTCGGGCCACCTAGGCTGGCCGACATGCAAGAGCAGGTGGAGGTACGCCGCAGCACCAGGCGCCGTCGTACGGTCTCGGCGTATCGGCGAGACGGCAAGGTGATCGTCTTGATCCCGGCCTCGTTCACCCGCGCTCAGGAGACCGAATGGGTCGGCAAGATGTTGGCCAAACTCGCCGACCCCTCCCCTGGCAAGGCTCGTCCCACCAGCGACGCGGCGCTGCTGACCCGGGCGGGGCAACTGTCCCGCGAACTCTTCGGTGGGCAAGCCCAGCCGAGCAGTGTGCGTTGGGTGACCAACCAGAACACCCGGTGGGGTTCGTGCACCCCGAGCACCGGTGCGATCCGCCTCTCACACCGACTCAAGCCCATGCCCGCCTATGTGATCGACGCCGTGCTGACCCACGAGTTGGCCCACCTCCTCGTCCCTGGGCACGGGCCAGAGTTCTGGGCGTTGGCTGATCGATTCCCCCAGGCAGAGCGAGCCAAGGGGTACTTGGAGGGCGCTGCCCATGCGGCCGGTTGGACCATCGACGAGGACGACGAATCCGGCGACTAGACCGGGTTGGCCCACTCCAGCAGCCGCTCTGCCGACCAGGTGTTGACGATCCGGTCGGGGTCGATCCCGAGGTTTTCGGCGCGCTCACACCCATAAACCTGAAAGTCCAACTGACCCGGCGCATGCGCATCGGAGTCGATCGAGAAGAGGCAACCGATCTTGTTGGCCAGTTGGATCAGCCCGGTCGGGGGGTCGCGGCGTTCGGGTCGAGCGTTGATCTCGACGGCAACGTTGTGCTCTGCGCAGGCCTCGAACACAGCCCGGGCATCGAACTTCGACTGCCCGCGCACGCCTCGATTGCCGGTGACCAGGCGGCCGGTGCAGTGCCCCAGCACGTTGGTGTAGGGATTGCGCGCGGCAGCCACCATGCGGCGGGTCATCTGATCGGCGTCCATCTGCAATTTGGAATGCACCGACGCCACCCGCAGGTCCAACTGGGCCAGCATCTGCTCGGTCTGGTCGAGCGAGCCGTCATCGAGGATGTCGACCTCAATCCCTTTGAGCAGTTGAAAGCTCCCCTCCAGGTGCTCGTTGACCGCCTCGACCACGTCGAGCTGACGCATCAACCGGGCCGCAGACAGCCCATTGGCCACCCGCAGGCGCGGAGAGTGATCGGTGAGCACGAGATAGTCGTGGCCGAGTTCGATGGCCGTCATCGCCATCTCCTCGATCGGAGAGCCACCGTCCGACCAGTCGGAGTGGGAGTGCAGGTCGCCTTTGAGCGCCGCGCGGAGGTCGGCGCCCCCGTTGGTCAACGGGCCACCATCCGAGGCCTCCAGCGCAGCCAACCGATCCGGTACGTCGCCAGCCAGGGCCTGCTCGATGACGGTGGCCGTGGACTTGCCCACCCCGGTCAACGTGGTCAGCCGACCGGTTTCGGTGAGAGCGAGGAGTTCTTGATCATCGAGTGGGAGCACGGCATCGGCGGCCGTACGAAAGGCCTTCACCTTGTAGGTGTCGGCACGAGCGCGCTCCAGCAGGAAGGCGATCCGTCGCAGGGCGGCTACGGGAGTCAGGCTCACTCGCACTCTCTCCCTTCGGTCGACCGGAGTAGTTGAAATCAGTCCGTCATCCACGGGTTGTGGAAAACCCTGTGGATCGAACTGTGCAGAATCTGGGGCTTTATCGGCAAACCGGACGCCCGAGTCCACATATTGATGAGGCTCCCGTCGAATCGAGGTGTCGCTGGCCTTCCCCTTGCCTGCGCACACCGACTCGGCCGGGAGCCTCATCAGGGCTCAACGCTAGGCGTGGAGAGCGGACCGGGTCAACGCGAGGCTGAGGTCAGACTCCGGTGAACTTGGGCGACCGCTTCTCCCGGGCCGCCGCAATCCCCTCCTGCAGGTCGGCTGTGGCCAACGTGATCGGCTGCGCAAGCGCCTCCCACTGGATCGCGGTCTCAAAGTCCTGGTGGCCGCCGTCGCGCAGCGCGAGCGTGGTCAGTCGGCTCGGGATCGGCGCGGTTCGGGCGATCTCTGCGGCAATCTGCACAACGTCGTCGGCGAACGATTCACTCGGCAGCACCCGGCTCACCATTCCCAGGCGCAGCGCCTCGTCGGCCTCGACGGTGCGACCGGTCAACAACAGGTCGCGTGCATGTGCTTCGCCGACCACGTTGGGCAGCAAGTAGGTGGCGGCCATGCCTGGGTGCATCCCCAGTTTGACGAATGGTGCTCCCAACTTGGCGCCCTGGGCGGCGTACCGAAGGTCAGCGGCGAGCGCCAGGCAGAGTCCCGCGCCGATGGCGTGACCATTGACGGCCGCGATCACCGGCACCTCCAGGGTGCGGATCGAGAGCCAAGCCCGATAGAAGGCGATCATGCGAGTGCGCAGTCGATCGACTGTGGCGTCGGGTTCAGATGCGATCCACCCGGTGTTTCCGCCGGAAGAAAAAGCACTGCCCGCCCCGGTGACCACGACGACTCGCACGCTCGGATCGGTGCGCAGGTCCGACACCGCTGCGACCCACTCCTGAGTCATCTCGTCGCTCATCACGTTGCGACGATCAGGATCATTCAGAGTGAGTACGACGACACCCTCGGCCGGACGATCAACTACGACAAGGCTCATGGTCCGCACCCTAGTTCGCCCGCCTCGCAACGCGCCGACCCCCCGCCTCCCCCACGCTCGTGGCAGCGTGACGTAGGGTCATCTGTGGTTCGTGCCAGCACAAACCCCGGCGGGTCTTCCCCTAGGCCCCGCCGCGACGACCAGCAACTTGAAAGGAGGCCGTCATGGCGGAGACCTGGAGCGGCGAGTTCTACTGCGTGAAGTGCAAGGCCAAGCGTGAGGCCAGCGGTGAAGTGAAGGTGAACGACAAGGGCACCCGGATGGCTAAGGCCGTCTGCCCCGAGTGCGGCACCAACCTCAACCGGATCCTCGGCAAGGCCTGACTCGCCACCTCAGTCAGCCCGTACGGGTGGGACGACCTCGTGGTCGCCCACCCGTACTGCTTTTTGGCACTGTTCTGGTCGCTGTGGATAACCCCGACGAGGTTGGCCGAGACCTGCTGGACTGAACCCATGGGGCGCATGATGATTCGACCGGGGCTACGCGTGCTGCCGCGCAGCGACAACGAGGTGCAGATCGGCCTGCAACCGCATCGAGCAGTGGTGCTGCACCTTGACGACGGTGTGCGGCGGGCGCTCGCAGACTTGGCGGTGGGCGCGCTCGACTCCACCAGCGACCCGGACTTGGTCTCGGCATTGAGCGCCTGCAACGCGATCGTCAACGCTGACCCGGTCGCCCAACCTAGTGCCTACTTCAACCTGATCACCTATGGCGACCTCCCTGACGTGGGGCTGCCCGAGACCTCCGGCAACACCCAGTTGATCATTGGCACCGGCGATGTGGACCGCCACCTGGTCGATGCATTTGTGCAACTCGACATCGCCCATCTGCTGGTGCGATTCATCGACGGCGACGCGGTGATCGGCCCGTTTGTGCTCCCCGGCAAGACCACATGCGTGCGCTGCATCGACGCCCATCACACCGATGAGGACCGCTTCTGGCCCTTGCTCGTGCAGACTCACCGCACCGCCCGACGCGCTGATGGGGTCTGCGAGGCCCCGAGCGTCGACCTGGCCTCGTGGGCTGCCCGTTGGGCGGTGCACGAGATCGCCATCTTCGACCGAGGGGGTGAGCCGGTCACGATGGGCGCCACGATCACGATCTGTGGCCAGACCGGTCGTGTCGATGTGGTGCATTGGGCGATGCATCGCGAGTGCGGTTGTGGGTGGTCGGCAACAATGAAGGAGTGAGCGAACTCCCGCGCAAGGCCCTAGCGCGTGGGGCACGCCTGGCTTCGCTCCCGATCGGCTTCGCAGGCCGCACCGCGTTGGGGCTGGGCCGACGGTTGGGCGGCGCTGACGCAGAGGCCGTGCTTGCCGACGTACAACAGCGCACTGCAGAGCAACTCTTTCGCACTTTGGGTGAGCTCAAGGGTGGTGCGATGAAGATGGGCCAGGCGATGTCGATCCTCGAATCAGCGCTCCCCGATGACCTGGTTGCTCCCTATCGCGCGCACCTGACCCAACTTCAAGATGCCGCGCCGCCCATGCCCACGATCACTGTGCGCGCGATCTTGGCCGACGAACTCGGCGAGGACTGGAACCACCGTCTGATCGCCTTTGACGCTGATCCGGCTGCGTCGGCGTCGATCGGTCAGGTGCACCGCGGCCGGTGGTACGACGGTCGCGAGGTGGCGGTCAAAGTGCAATATCCCGGCGCCGACCAGGCGTTGATGTCCGACCTTCGCCAACTGGCGCGAGTGGCTCGCAGCATCGGCACCATGCTGCCTGGCTTCGACGTCAAACCCCTGATCGAGGAACTTCTCGATCGGGCCAAGGACGAGCTCGACTATGCCCTGGAGGCTCAGGCGCAGCGCGCATTTGCGGAGGCATTTAGACACGACCCGGCTTTCGTCGTACCCGATGTGGTGGAGGTCGGACCACGGGTGTTGATCACCGAGTGGCTGGAGAGCAGTTCCTCGCTGGCTGCCGTGATCGAGTCCGGAACCCAAACCGAGCGCAATCACTATGGAGAACTGTTCACCCGCTTCCTCTTCGACGGCCCGCACCGAACCGGCATGCTGCATGCAGACCCGCATCCGGGCAACTTCAGAGTCATCCCCAATCCCGATGGCACCCCTGGTCGGCTGGGAGTGCTCGATTTTGGAGCGGTGGCTCGTCTGGCCGAGGGCGGCCTGCCAGAGGCGATGGGACGGCTGATTCGAGTGGCTGGCCGCCAAGACACCGATCAACTGATCGCGGGGCTTCGCGACGAAGGCTTCATCCGACCCCATGTCGAGGTCGACGCTGAACTCCTGCTCGACTATCTCGCGCCGTTCGTCGAACCGGCGGCCGTTGAACGCTTCAGATTCTCGCGGGAGTGGATGCGCGCCCAGTTCAGCAGAATCAACGATCCGCGGGAGCCGGGATACACGTTGGCGCTCAAGTTGAACCTGCCACCGTCCTACATGTTGATCCATCGGACCTGGCTCGGCGCGATCGGGGTGATGAGCCAACTGGAAGCCGAGGCGCCCTTCCGGCAGATCCTCACCGAGTTGCTCCCCGGATTTGCCGACTAGGGCCTACCACCACTCCGAATCGAGCTTGGCCTCCATCGACCGCAGATGCTCTCGACTGCAGGTGGCGCAGAAGACCCGCTCGTGCCCTAGTTCTCGAGCCGTTGTCCAGTCGATGGGGGTCTGGTCTGTGTCGGAGTAGTCCCCGCAGAAGTCGCAGGTAGCCATGAGTCCAAACGTACGACGCAATCGGGCCCCAGGAAACTCCCGGGGCCCGATTGAGGTCACAGCAACCTAAGCATGTGCTGGCGAGCCACATACGCCTGCTCAGCCTCATGCTGGATTCGGCGCATCTTGGGCGACTGCGCAGCAGTCGACCCTTGGGGGATGCGATGCCCCTTAGTGATGTGATGCCCCTTTGTGACGTGATGCCCCTTAGTGATGTGATGCATGGTGTTGTCCTCGAAGTCTGTGGTCGGGTGTCGCCTCGATTAGGCAGCGACTGGGTTCTTGCGTGGCCGTCCGCGAGGCCGCTTGCGGGCGACGACGACTCCTTGAAGGAAGATCTCGCCACCCCACACACCCCACGGCTCTTGCCGCTCCAGCGCGCCGGCCAAGCACTCTGCCCGAACGGGGCAGGGGGTGCACAGCGCCTTGGCGTGCTCCAAGTCGGCTGGTGCGTCGGCGAAGAACAGCTCTGCGTCGACACGGTGGCACGGCAGCGCCGTCATGGCTGGTTCCTCCTTCGGTTTCTGTCTGGTCTGCTTCTGGTTTCGGGATCAGAGACCTGTGCCCAGAAGCACGAAGGCCGCGGATCCCCTGTGGGTCCGCGGCCTGTTGCCTGATGACAGTGATCAATCAGGCGGACAGAAACCGCTCCCCAGGGTGGGTGCCACATCAGCGTTGGCCAGGCCGACAGCAGCCATGGGCTCGGCGAGGTGAGCACCAAAGGTGCGCACACGGGTAGCGCAGGTCGGGTTGACGGACACACCAAAACCCGGGTTTGCACCCGTGACGATCCACATGTTTTTCCGCATTGGTCCTGCACCTCCTTCTCGCTGCTGTGCGTCCGTCGTTGCCAGCGACGTTGACGCGGTGGCCCCTGGTGGGGATGTCCGACGTACCGTAACGGCACGTTTGCGCAGCCTGCAAATGAATTAACTGGGTGAAAATTCCGCAAGCACGGCGAGGACGTCTGCGCCGTAGCGCTCCAACTTCGCGGCGCCGATCCCGTTGATCTGCAACAGGCCCCGGTCGGAGTCTGGCTTGACCTCGGCCAGCGCCTCCAGCGTGGCGTCGGAGAAGACCACAAACGCCGGCACCGACTCCTGGTCAGCCCGCTCCTTGCGCCACGTGCGCAACGCCTCAAACAACTCCGGGTCATAGGGGACCGGACAGTCGTCGCAATAGCCCCGGTTGCGCTGCTTGGCAGTAGCCAGCGGCACCTGACAGTTCTTGCACGTCGCTGCAGCACGACGTTTGGAACGTGCCTTGCCGCTGCGCTCGCCAGCGGCCTGGCTGACCTCGGGTACGGCGGCCGCCAGAAACCGACTTGGTCGGCGTCGACCCTGACCCCCGGGGTTGCGCGACCGCGACCACGAGACCCCGAGGTGAGTGCGCGCCCGGGTCATCCCGACGTAGAGCAGGCGACGCTCCTCCTCGACCTCTGCTGGGGTGCGGGCATAACTAATCGGCATCGAGCCCTCATGCATGCCCGCACAGAACACCGCATCCCACTCCAGCCCCTTGGCGGTGTGGAGGGTGGCCAACGTGACCCCGTCAGCTACGGGTGCATGCTGCTCGACCGCGCGGCGGTCGAGGTTGGCAATGAAGCCAGACAACGTGGGCTCCGGTCCCTTGGCGAAGTCGTCGGCCAGCGCGACCAGGGCAACCAGTGACTCCCAGCGATCGCGGACCTGTCCGCGGCCGGTCGGCGGCTCAGTGGTCCAGCCCATCGAGGTCAAGGCCGCCCGCACTTGAGCGCCTAGATCGTCGGCCTCGCCCTCGGCCTTCAACGTGCCCCGCAGCAAGGCAGTGGCCTGTTTGACCTCGACCCGCTCAAAGAATCGAGCTGCCCCGCGGACGACGAAAGGTATCCCCGCCGACGTCAGCGACTCCTCAAACGCCTCCGACTGGGCGTTGACCCGAAAAAGCACCGCCATCTCGCGCAGCGGCAGCCCTTCTCGACGCAGCCGGCTGATCTCGCGGGTGATGGCATCGGCTTCGGCAACCTCATCGGGATGCTCGGTGTAGGACACAGCCGGACCCGAGGCCGCCTGTGCCTTCAGTTGAAGGGCACGTGAGGAACCCGCCCGCAACACGTCATTGGCAGCTGAGACGACCTGCGGGGTGGAGCGGTAGTTGCGGACCAAGTCGACGCTGGTGGTCCCAGGGAACTTGGCCGGGAAGTCGAGCAAGTAGGAGTCACGAGCTCCGGCGAACGAATAGATCGTCTGGGCTGGGTCTCCGACCACGCAGATCTCGTCTCGACCGCCCAACCACAGATCCAGCAACGCCGACTGGATGGGGGACAGGTCTTGGAACTCATCGA
>WBZM01002527.1_pt1 | contig 15362 bp, 12 predicted proteins | sample 5204271 | NCBI WGS metagenome assembly WBZM01 (sample SAMN12344346, study PRJNA552823) | activated sludge metagenome | biome: Activated sludge suspended growth; feature: Nitrification reactor; material: Wastewater; isolation source: activated sludge from nitrification reactor of wastewater...
AGCCGCGCGCGCGGGGGCGGCGAGGACGAGCAGACAGGCGAATACGGCGGCGATTCTCATGGGCCTATCCTGCATGGATTGCCGACGCCCGCTAAGCCCCCTCCCTTTCCCTCCCCCGTATCGAGCGAAGTCGGCAACAGCCGACTTCGCGACCGCGAGAGAGGGGACTGCCGGCATTCGTGGCTACACGTCTTCGGGAAGACGGGAAACTGCTCCCTCTCCCGCGAAGCGGGGGAGGGTTGGGGAGGGGGCCGAGCGCCGCTATGCTCCGCGCCCGACTCGGGCAGAAGGAAAAGAAATGGCGGCGCGCAAGGAGCTTTCGGCCCGCACGGGCTATTCGGCCAACGATCTCGACCGCATGTCGGACAAGCGCGACGACGCCGGCCATATCGAGACACTGCGCGCCGACCGCGAGGCGCGCACCTTCGTCATCGCCGGCGAGAACGTCATCCTCGAGCGCGACAGCGAGGGCTATCGCTCGCTCTTCACCTTCGCGGAGGCGGGCCGCATGGGGCAGGCGCGCGAAACCGCCTTTCTCGGCCATGACGGCGTCGGCGGCGTATTCGCCGTGCTGCTGGAGGACGCGCCGCAGGATCTGGGGCCGAGCCGCGAACAGCTCCAGCGCATCTATCGCAACGAAGCGCCGCCGCCCGGGAAAACTGCGGAAGTGCGCGTCGACCTGCGCTCCATCCTGATGCAGGGCATGGTGTCGGATAAGGTCGCCGGCCGCCTCGCGCAGGCGAAAAGCCTGACCTATTGGCATTCGCGCCATCGCTTCTGCGCCAATTGCGGGGCAGAGACGCAAGCCGCCGCCGCCGGCTGGAAGCGCGTGTGCGCATCCTGCAAGGCGGAACATTTTCCGCGCACCGATCCCGTGGTCATCATGCTCGCGGTCTCCGGCGACAAATGCCTGCTCGGCCGCCAGCCGCGGTTTCCGAAAGGCATGTATTCGGCGCTCGCGGGCTTCGTCGAGGGCGGCGAGACGCTGGAAGACGCCGTGCGGCGCGAGATCAAGGAGGAGGCGGGCGTGCCCTGCGGCAAGGTCGCATACATGGCCTCGCAGCCCTGGCCCTTCCCCTGTTCGCTGATGATCGGCTGCCTGGCCGAAGCCGAGGACGAGAGGATCACGATCGACCGCACCGAGCTCGACGACGCCCGCTGGTTTTCGCGCGAGGAGGCGCTGAAGCTGGTGGAGGGCAAGCTCGACGGCTTCTTCTGCCCGCCAAAACTCGCCATCGCGCATCACCTGATCGCGGCCTGGGCGCACGGGGAGGTCGTTTGAGACATTTCACTACCCGGGCCGTCATGGCCGGGCTTGTCCCGGCCATCTCATGATGGAAGTCTCCGCCCTCGTCCTCTTTTCCGGCGGCCAGGATTCGGCGACCTGCCTCGCCTGGGCGCTCGAGCGCTACGCGCGCGTCGAGACGGTGGGATTCGACTACGGCCAGCGCCACGCTATCGAACTGCGACAACGCGCAATCGTGCGCGAAAAATTTGCGGCGCTGAAGCCGGCGTGGGGCGAGCGGCTCGGGCCGGACCACACGCTCGATCTGTCCGCGCTCGGCGCGATCTCGGACACGGCGATGACGCGCGAGATCGCAATCGAAGCGGGTGCGAAGGGATTGCCCAATACGTTCGTGCCGGGCCGCAACCTGATCTTTCTCGCTTTCGCCGCCGCGCTCGCCTATCGGCGCGGCGTAAGCCGCATCGTCGGCGGCATGTGCGAGACGGATTTCTCCGGCTATCCCGACTGTCGCGACGACGCGATCAAGGCGATGCAGGTCGCGCTCAACGTCGGCATGGACGCGCGCTTCGTCCTCGAGACGCCGCTGATGTGGATCGACAAGGCGGGGACCTGGGGGATGGCGAAGGAGATCGGCGGGGACCCGCTCGTCGACGTCATCGTGGCCGACACGCACACCTGCTATCTCGGCGCGCGCGGCGCGCTGCACGCATGGGGCCACGGCTGCGGCCAGTGCCCGGCGTGCAGGCTGCGCGCGGAGGGTTTCGCGAAATGGATTTCAACACGCTGAAGGAATTTTCGATGCCGCACTGGACCGCGTTCGTCACGCTTCTTTCCGTCGCCGTCTACTTCTGGGCCGGCCTGCGCGTCGGCATGGCGCGCGGACAATACAAGATCAAGGCGCCGGCGACGACGGGCGACCCGGATTTCGAGCGGGTCTATCGCGCGCACCAGAACATGCTGGAATGGATGCCGATCTTCCTGCCCGCGCTCTGGCTGTTCGCGCTTACGCTTTCCGACCGCTGGGCGGCTCTGGTCGGTCTCGTCTGGATCGCGGGCCGCGCGCTCTACCTCGTCGCCTATGCGCAGGCGGCCGACACGCGCGGCCGCGGCTTCGCCATTCAGGCGACGGCTGCCGCCGTGCTGTTCCTCGGCGCAGCGTTCGGCGTCGCGCGGGCGTTGATCGCCGGTTGACGACTCACGCCGTCTGCCCGGCCTCCCAGCCGATGATCGCCTGCTTGCGCGCCACGCCCCAGTGATAGCCGGTGAAGGCGCCGGAGCGGCCAAGCACGCGATGGCAGGGCACGACGAAGGAGATCGGGTTCTTGCCGACCGCCGCGCCGACCGCGCGCGCAGCCTGCGGCTTGCCGAGCTTGCGCGCAATGTCCGAGTAGGTCGTCGCGCGGCCCATGGGAATGCCGAGCAGCGTCTCCCACACGCGCAGCTCGAAATCCGTGCCGATGAGGACGAGGCGCAGCGGACGGTCGGGCCGCCACTCCTCGGGATCGAAGGCGCGGCGGACGTAGGACGCGGTCGCCTCGCCATCCTCGACGAATTGCGCGTTCGGCCAGCGCCTGACCATGTCGGCCAGCGCGGCGGCGCGGTCGCCCTTGTCCACCCAGCCGAGGCCCGCAAGGCCGCGCGGCGCGATGACGGCGATCGCCTCGCCGAAGGGCGAGGGATGGAAGCCGTAGCGCAGCACGACGCCCTCGCCGCCGCGCTTGAAGTCGCCGGGCGTCATTGCCTCGTGCGCGACGAAGAGATCGTGCAGGCGGCCGGGGCCTGAAAGACCGACCTCATAGGAGGCGTCGAGCACGCTGGCGCTGTCGCGCAGCAGCGTGCGGGCGTGGTCGATGGTGACCGCCTGCAGGAAGGCCTTCGGCGTCAACCCGGCCCAGCGCTTGAACAGATGATGGAAATGCGAGGCGGACAGGCCGACATGGGCGGCGATCTCCTCGACCTCCGGTTGCCGCCGCGCGGCCTTGGTCATGAATTCGATCGCCGCGCGCACGCGCTCGTAATCGTCGGAAAGATCGACGGGCGAAAAGATTTCGGGGTTCGGGCGTTGCAGCATGGCGGTATTCCCTCTGAATTTGCCCGATTCTGACCCGTCGGCGCGCGCGCCGCCACCCGATTCCTACGACAGGTTCGGTCCGCGCCGCGCCTGCGCCAGCGCCAGCGTCAGGTCGCCCGCGACCTCGGCCTTCTGGCTCGGCCCCAAAAAGCTGCCGAATTCGACGCTGCGGCCGTGCGACACCAGCGCGAGGCGTTCGACGCCATATTCCTCGTGCTCGCTGCGGTCGAGGCGCACCCAGAAGGGATTGAACCTGAATTCGCGCGTCTCGCCGCGCGCCGCGACCTTGTCGAGTTTCAGCTCCAGCGGCGTCACGCGCAGATCCTCGTAGGCGCGCGCGGCGCGGAAGGAGATTTCGAAGGCGAGCCACAGGCCCAGCGCGTCCAGCCCGAGAAAGCCGACGATCGGCCAGGCGCCCATGAGAAAGAAGGGCAGGCTGATAGCGCAGATGGTCGCGCTCACGATGGCGACCAGGGTCTTGGCCTGCGCGCGCGACAGCGAGCGGTGCGGGCGCAGCCGCACGGCGTAGATCGGCTGATCGTAGGCTTCGGCCATGACGCTGCTTTGCGGGAACTATGCCCTGACAATATAAAGCTTCATGCTCGAAAAGAAGAGGCCGGCGGTCACCGGCGCCGCGAAAAAAGTCGCCGTCCGGAAGAAACCGGCCCCGCGCAAATATGCGGACCCCGCGACCGTGCGGGAAATTTTCACGCGGCTGCGCGCGCAAAATCCCGAGCCGAAGGGCGAACTCGAATATGTGAACCCCTACACGCTGCTGGTCGCAGTGGTTCTCTCGGCGCAAGCGACGGACGCCGGCGTCAACAAGGCGACGCGCGCGCTTTTTGCCGCAGCCGACACGCCGCAGAAAATGATCGCGTTGGGCGAAGACAAGGTGCGCGATTACATCAAGACGATCGGCCTGTTTCGGGCGAAGGCGAAAAACGTGATCGCGCTGTCGCAAATCCTGATCGACAAGCATGGCGGTCGCGTGCCGCTCGACGCGGCCTCGCTGGAGGCGCTGCCGGGCGTCGGGCGCAAGACCGCCAATGTCGTGCGCAACATCGCTTTCGGCGAGGCGACGATCGCCGTCGACACGCATCTGTTTCGCGTCTCGAACCGCATTCCGCTGGCGCGCGGAAAAACGCCGCTGGAAGTGGAGCTGGGGCTGCTGAAGATCATTCCGCAGGAATTCCTCCTGCACGCCCACCACTGGCTGATCCTGCACGGCCGCTACATCTGCAAGGCGCGCAAGCCCGAATGCGCGCGCTGCGTGATCGCGGATCTGTGCACGAGCCCCGAGAAGACGATTTAAGGTCGTTCGTTCACGGCCGCGTCATGCCGGCGCTGCCGCGGGCGTCCACGCGGCGCCGATGTCGCGTCTTTGTCCGAAGCGATCGTCAAGCCGCATCGCGTGGATGGCCGGGGGGGGGACGAGCCCGGCCATGACGACATGAGGCGTTACGCGAACTCCTCGAAGAACCCCAGCTTCTTCTGCATCGGCGCGTCGTCCACCTGGAAAAGATACGCCGGCTTCGAAGTCGAGCGGTTCGTGATCTCGACGCGCGCGTGCGTCGGCACGGCCATCGTGTCCTGACCGCCCCAGTTCAGTTCCACGCCATCGACGAGGGCCTGTCCCTCGCCTTCCACGACATGCAGCACGGCGGAAGCCGACCGGCGCACCGGGCGCACCGTCTCGCCGGGCCGCAGCATGATCGCCGAGAAGCCGAGGATCGGCAGGCATTCGCCGCCCGTCTCAGGGTTCACATAGGCAAGCTGCACCGCCTCGCCCTTGTCGGTGACCGTGGCGAGGTCGTGCAGCGCGGCGCGCGTCTCCTTCCACGGGAAGCGGCAGAGGGGATATTTGGGACGCTGGGCGCGCAAGGAGGCGTAGGGGACGAGCCCAGACCGGCGATAGCGGTTCTGCGAGGAATCCGGCTGGTTGCGGATATTCTGCGGTTCGCCGTCAATGCAGTAGGAGGCTTCCAGCGCATAGACCATCGGCAGGTCGAGCGCGTCCATCCATACGACGGGGCCGGCGCCTTCATGGCCGTGCTCGTGCCACAGGCCCGACGGCGTGAGGATCAGGTCGCCCTTTTCCATCGGCATCTTCTCGCCTTCGACGACGGTGAAGCCGCCCTCGCCTTCGACGACGAAGCGCACGGCGCTCGGGCTGTGCTTGTGGTTGGGCGCGGTCTCGCGCGGCAGGATCAACTGCATGCCGATATAGATCGAGGGCGTCGCCTGCATGTTCTCGAGGCCGAGGCCGGGATTGGCGAGCACGAGAACGCGGCGCTCGGCCTTTTCGATCGGCGTGAATTCGCCGGCCTTGAGCAGTTCAGGGCGGATTTCCGCATAGCGCCAGACCATCGGCTTCGTGCGGCGCGCGGGAATGTTGTAGGGCAGCGCTGCGCGCAGATTCGGCCAGAGCGGCACGAGGTTCTGCGACGTCAGGCCGTTACGGTATTCGAGCGGAAGCTCCTCGAGCGTCCCGAGCTGCGACATGGCTATTCCTCCTGATGTGCGCTGGTCTGCGCTTATTGTTCCAGAGCCTTGTTCACGTTCCAACCGTACAGCCATTCGACGGCGTCGTAGAAACGTTCGGCCTCCCGGCCCTTCCAGAGCCCATTGCGAATTTTCCGCTCGATGCCGCTGGCGTGATAGATGCGGCCCATCTCGCGGCCCGAGAGAACGATGCGGGCGGTGCGCGTGGTGCGGCAGGCCTGATAGAGCTGCAAGGCCTTGGCGACGTCGTTCTGGTTGACGCGCAGCGCCTCTCCGAGCGTCACCGCGTCTTCCAGCGCCATGCAGGCGCCCTGCGCCATGTATTGCGTCGTCGGATGGGCGGCGTCGCCGAGCAGCGTCACGCGCCCGAAGGTCCAGGTCTCGATCGGCTCCTTGTCGGCCGTGGCCCAGCGCCGCCAGGACTTCGGCAGGTCGATGAGCTGGCGCGCCTTCGGGCAGACTTCCTGGAAATAGCTCTGCACCTCTTCCTTCGAGCCGTCGGTGACGCCCCATTCCTCTGATTTGCGCGAGTGGAAGGTGACGACGACATTGTACTGCTCGCCGCCGCGCAGCGGATAGTGGACGAGATGGCATTTGGGGCCGGCCCACAGCGAGGCCGCGTTCCATTGCAGGTCTTTCGGGAAATCGGCCTTGTCGATCACCGCGCGATAGACGACGTGGCCAGTGATGCGCGGCGGGTCGTTGACATATTGCGCGCGCACCACCGACTTGCCGCCATCGGCGGCGATCAGGCCGATGCCGCGATGGCCGACGCCGTTCTGATCCCAGGCCGTGACGCCGGCGTCGTCCTGCTCGATGCGCTCGATGCGCGTGGACGTCTTGAACGCGATGCGGCCGGTTTCCTGCGCGCCTTCCAGCAGCGAGGAATGAATGTCGACGCGATGGATGACCGCGTAGGGATTGTTGAAGCGCTTGCGGAACGCTTCTCCTGTGGGGATACGGCCGACGAGCGAACCGTCGATCGCGTCGTGCATGATCATTTCATCGACATAGACCGCGCGGCCGCGCGCCTTCTCGCCGACGCCCAGCGCGTCGAAGGCCGAAAAGGCGTTGGGGCCGAGCTGGATGCCGGCGCCGATCTCGCCGATCTCGGGCGCCTGTTCCAGCACCGTGACCTCGAAACCCTGCCGCACCAGCGCCAGCGAGGCCGCGAGTCCGCCGATGCCGCCGCCGACCACGATGATCCTGTTGCTCTCCTGAGCCATGTCGCCTCCCGGAATTGTCGTTCTTGGCCGACATGTGACCATATATTCTGTATACTGTCAATCAGTGTGCGTTGTATTTTTGCGATGCAGGGCCGCCTGCGACGATGCGACCGGGCGAAGCTCGTGAATTTCCCATTCGTTAACCACTTTCTCAGGACCCTCGGCTAAGGCTAAATTGGACTGATTCGGGCGGCGAGGCGGACGCTGCCGGACTGGAGGCACTTGCTGTCGGCGCACCGGCCGATGCGCGCTTGCGCCTCGAAAAGGGGACGGCAATGAGGCGGCGGCGGCAGGATCACACTGTGATTGAGCTGAAACGCCCGACCGCAAAGCGGCCGCCCAATCCCTGCTGTTTCAATGCTCATCGCCTTGCCGCGCGATTGCGCGTCACGCTTGCGCGGCTCGCCGCCGGGGCTTCCGCGATCGCGCTCGCGACAGCCGCGCCCGCGCTTGCGCAGGGCCAGCTCGCCGAGCAGCAGATCCACGAACCGAATGTCGTCGGCGTGTCGCTGGTCGTCGGCCTCGTGATCTTCGCGACGATCACCGCGCTTCTTCACCTGACCGGCCGCAAGCAGTGGACGCAGCGCGAAGGCGCGCTGGTCGCCGAGCTCGAAGCCGCCCGCGCGAAGCTCGAGCGCGCGCATGTCTTTCTGTCGGCGGAGCCGCAGATCATCGTCGCCTGGGGCTCGGCCTCGGCGGAGCCCGAGATCGAAGGCGAGATCGGCCTGGTGACGGACGCGCCGGTGCCGCGCCGCGTGCTCGGCTTCGGCGCATGGCTCGAACCGGCGCTGGCGCAGCGCCTCGACGATTGCGTCGAGCGGTTGCGCCGTCGCGGCGAGGGTTTTCGCATGTCGCTCGTCTCGCTCGCCGGCCGCCATCTCGAAGCCGAGGGACGCGCGATCGCCGGACGCGCGGTGCTGCGCATCCGCGACGTCTCGGGCGACCGGCTCGAGCTGCTGTCGCTGCGCCAGCGCCATGCCGAACTCGGCGCGCAGACCGACGCGCTCCGCGCCATGCTCGATTCCATCGCCGCGCCCGTGTGGACGCGCGACGGCGAGGGCAAGCTCTCGTGGGTCAACGCGGCCTACGCGCGCGCCGTGGACGCCAAGGATCCGACGGAAGCGGTGGCCAGGAGCGTCGAGCTTCTCGACCGCGACGCGCGCGAGACGAGCCGCCGCGCGACGAGCGCCGGCGAGACCTGGCGCGCGCGCCTGCCCGGCCTCGTCTCCGGCGCGCGGCGCCTGCTCGACATCGTCGACGTTCCGACGCGTGCGGGCTCGGTCGGCTATGCGCAGGACCTCAGCGAACTCGAGGCTGTCCGCGACAATCTCGAGCAGCAGATGGAATCGCACACCCGCACGCTCGACCAGCTTCCGACGGCGGTGGCGATCTTCGACGGCCAGAAGCGCCTTGTGTTTCACAACGCCGCCTATCGCCAGCTCTGGGGCCTGCCGCAGGGCTTCCTCGACCAGGGCCCGACCGATCCGGAAATCCTCGACCGGCTGCGCGCCGAACGCCGCCTGCCGGAACAGGCCGACTTCCGCACGTGGAAGGCGGGCCTGATGTCCGCCTATCAATCGCAGGACACGCGCGAGCACCTTTGGTATGTGCCGGGCGGCCGCACCTTCCGCGTCGTGTCGAACCCCAGCCCCCACGGCGGCGTCACCTACCTGTACGACGACGTGTCCGAGCGTTTCGAAATCGAGTCGCGCTTCGCGCAGCTCATGAGCGTCCAGAACGAGACGCTCGATACGCTGCAGGAAGGCGTCGCGGTGTTCGGCACCGACGGCAAGCTGAAGCTGCACAACCCTGCCTTCACGCGCCTGTGGCGGCTCGACAGCAACATTCTGCTCGCCCATCCGCATTTCGACGCGATCGCGCAGCAATGCGCGCCGCTGGCCGGCGCCGGCGGCGGCTTCGCCAAGCTGCGCGAGGTCGTGACCGGCCTGCACGAACAACGCACCGGCCACGCGTTCCGCATGAATCGCGCCGACGGAATCGTGCTCGATTGCGCCGCGCAGCCGCTGCCGGACGGAGCGACGCTCATCACCTTCATCGACGCCACCGCGCAGGTCAGCGTCGAACGCGCGCTCACCGACCGCAACCAGGCGCTGATCGAGGCGGAAAACCTGCGCAACGATTTCGTGCACCACATTTCCTACGAACTGCGCTCGCCGCTCACCAACATCATCGGCTTCATCCAGTTGCTGAACGACGAGAGCGTCGGCCCACTCAACGCCCGCCAGCGCGATTACGTCGGCTATGTCATGAAGTCGTCGTCGGCGCTGCTCGCCATCATCAACGACATTCTCGACCTGGCGACGATCGACAAGGACGGAATGCAGCTCGAAACGGACAACGTCGACATTGCGGAGACGATGCGCGCGGCCGCGGCCGGCGTGCAGGATCGGCTGTCCGAATCCGGCATCAACCTGTCGATCGTGGCGCTGGACGGCATCGGCTCGTTTCGCGCCGACGGCAAGCGCGTGCGGCAGATCCTGTTCAATCTCCTGTCGAATGCGATCGGCTTCTCCGAACCCGGCCAGACGGTCACGCTCGCTGCGCTCAGGCGGGGCGACGAAATCGCCTTCAAGGTGTCCGACAACGGGCGCGGCATTCCGCCCGACGTGCTCGACAAGGTGTTCGACCGCTTCAAGAGCCACACGATCGGCACGCGCCACCGCGGCGTCGGGCTGGGGCTCTCCATCGTCAAGGCGCTGGTCGAATTGCACGGCGGCAAGATCCACATCGATTCCGCGCCGGGCGAGGGCACGGCCGTCACCTGCATATTCCCCGCGCCGCTGACCGACGCGGAAGCGGCCGGCGCCGGGTCGGACGCAACCGACACGAAGCGGACGCCAGTATGAGCGGGCTCGCGGAACCCCTTGTCTGGCGCATCGAGGCGGCCGACGAAAGCGGCACGCGCGAGGCGGCGGAGCAGGTGGCGGGCCTTGTCGGCGCGGGCGATCTCGTGACGCTGACGGGCGATCTCGGCGCCGGCAAGACGGCTTTCGCTCGAGCATTGATCCGCAAGCTCACGGGCGATCCCGATCTCGACGTGCCGAGCCCGACCTTCACGCTGATGCAGGTCTACGAGACGGAAAAATTCCCGATCGTGCACGCCGATCTCTACCGCATCGGCAATCCCTCCGAACTGACCGAACTCGGTTGGGACGAGGCGACCGACAGCGCGCTGGTGCTGGTCGAATGGGCGGAACGCGCGGGCGGCGCGCTGCCAGCCGAACGGCTCGACGTGCGCCTGACCGTTCCGCCCGGAAGCGACGATAAACGCATCATCGAACTTTCGGGCTTTGGCGCCTTCGCCGCGCGGCTCGCGCGCGCCAAGGGGGCGACGGAAATCCTGCGCGCGGCTGGATGGCAGGACGCCACGCGCGACTTCATGCTGGGCGACGCCTCGACGCGCGCTTACGAACGGCTGACGAAACCCGACGGCGCGCGCGCGATCCTGATGATCTCGCCGCCGCGGCCGGACGGCCCGCCGGTGCGCTACGGCAAGCCCTACAGCGCCATCGCGAAACTCGCCGAGAACATTCGGCCCTTTGTCGCCGTCGACCGCGTCCTGCGCGACGAGGGGCTCTCCGCGCCGCAGATTTACGCCGCCGATCTGGCGAGCGGCTTCGCCGTGCTCGAAGACCTCGGCGCCGAGGGCGTCGTCGACCCGAACGGCCCGATCCGCGAGCGCTACGCCGAAGCCGCAGCCGCGCTGGCGCATATCCACGCCCGGCCGCGCAGCGACACGATCGCGATGGACAAGGGTTCGATCTATCGCATTCCTCCTTACGATCTCGACGCGCTTCTGATCGAGATCGAACTGCTGCTGGAATGGTATGCGCCACATATCGCCGGCGTGCAGCTTTCATCCGGCCAGCGCGCGACCTTCGTCAATCTCTGGCGTCAGATCGCGGTCGAGATCGTCAGCGGGCCCGCGACCTGGACGCTGCGCGACTATCATTCGCCGAACCTGATCTGGCTGCCCGAGCGCGACGGACTCAAACGCGTCGGAATCATCGATTTCCAGGATTGCGTCATGGGGCATCCGGCCTACGACGTCGTCTCGCTGCTGCAAGATGCGCGCGTGACAGTGCCGGACGAGATGGAGCTGCGGCTGCTCGGCCATTACGCGCAATTGCGGCGCGCGGAGGCGGCCGACTTCGACATGGCGGCGTTCGCGCGCGCCTACGCCATTCTCGGCGCGCAGCGCGCGACGAAGATTCTCGGCATTTTCGCGCGGCTCGACAAGCGCGACCGCAAGCCGCAATATCTCGCGCATCTGCCGCGCGTGACGCGCTATCTGCGCAAGAATCTTGCGCATCCCGCGCTGGCGCCGCTGCGCGATTGGCATGTCGCCAATCTGGCTCGCACGGTCGAGGACGCCTGATTGACGATAAAGCCGACCGTCCGCCCGGCTCTCGACACCGCCATGGTTTTCGCTGCGGGCCTCGGCACGCGGATGCGCCCGATCACGAACCGCATTCCGAAGCCGCTCGTGCAGATCGGCGGCAAGGCGATGCTCGACCACATGCTCGATCGGCTGGCGGATGGCGGCGTGAGCCGCGCGATCGTCAACGTCCATCATCTTCCCGACCAGATCGAGGCGCATCTGAAGGACCGCACGCGGCCGCAGATCATCATCTCGGACGAGCGCGCGAAGCTGCTTGATCAGGGCGGCGGCATCAAGAAAGTCCTGCCGCTGATCGGCGACACGGACTTCTTCATCTGCAATACGGACGCCGTCTGGCTGGAAGGCCCCCATTCCGCGATCGCGGCGATGCGCGCGGCCTGGCGGCCCGACGAGATGGACATCCTGCTGCTGGTCGCCGCGACCTCGGGCAGCGTCGGCGTTGATTGGCCTGGCGACTTCCACATGGCGCCGGACGGACGGCTGACGAAGCGCGCCGAGCGCGAGGTCTCGGCTTTCGTCTATGCCGGCGTGGGCATCGTCAAGGCGAGCCTGTTCAAGGACGCAACCGACGAGGCGTTCCGCCTCGCGCCCTACTTTTTTGACGCGGCGAAGGCCGGCCGACTTCACGGCGTCAGGCTCAACGGCCAGTGGCTGCATGTCGGCTCGCCCGAAGCGATCGAGGAGGCCGAACGCGCTTACGCGCGGCCTGCGGCGTGACCATGGCGCGCCCGCGTCTTTTCACCATTCCTCCGGGCGTTCCTTTTCTCGGAACCTTCGTGCGCGCCGTTCTCTCCGGCGGGATCTTGCCGGACCTGTCGCGCGAGGCCGGCCCGCTCGCGCTCGCCGACGTCACGATCTACGCGCCGACGCGACGCGCGACGCGCGCGCTGATCGCCGAATTTGCGGCGCAGGCCGACCGCGGCGCAACGCTGCTGCCGAAGATCAGGCCGCTCGGCGCGGTCGACGAGGAAGCAGCGCTGCTTCCCGAACCGGACGAGGCCTTCACGTCATTGGCCGCGGACCTGCCGCGCGCCATCGGCGAAATCGAGCGGCGTTTCCTCCTGGCCAAGCTCGTTCTGGCCTGGGCGCAGGCGCTGCGCGGCGCGATCGTCGGACTTGGACCCGATGGAGCGATCGTCACCGACGCGACGAAGGAGCTTGTCGCCGGCGCCACGCCCGCGGACGCGTTGGCGCTCGCGGGGCAACTCGGCGGACTGATCGACGAATTCATTGTCGAAGGCGCCGACTGGTCGGCCGTGCGCAATCTCGCGGCGGAGGAGTACGATCGCTATTGGGGCGTCTCGGCTGATTTCCTGCGCATCGCCATTGACCGCTGGCCTGAAATCCTTGCCGAACGCCAGGCGATCGATCTCGCCGACCGACGCGCGCGGCTGATCGAGCGCGAGGCCGCGCGATTGGCGGGCGTCGACGAACCGACCATCGTCCTCGGCTCGACCGGAACCAACCGCGCGACGGCGGAGCTGATGCGCACGATCGCGCACATGCCGCGCGGCGCGGTCGTGCTGCCGGGCCTCGACCAGATCATGCCTGACAAGGACTGGCGTCTCGTCGCGGGGCCCGATGGCGGGCGCGAAACGATCTTCGGCCATCCGCAGGCCGCGCTCGCGCGATTGCTGGCCCGCCTTGGCGCCGCGCGGGACGATGTGCGCGCCCTCGCGGCGGCCGACGCCGGACTCGGGAAGCGCGCCCGCTTCGTGTCGCAAGCGCTGGCGCCGAGCGAGTCGACCCCGGACTGGCGCGCCTATGTCGCAGCGCATGGAGACGAGCGCGCCGAGGCGCTGGCCGACGTCAGCCTGATCGAAGCCGCTGACGAACGCGAGGAAGCGCTCGCGATCGCAATCTGCCTGCGCGAACTGCTGGAGACGCCGCATGCGACCGCAGCGCTGATAACGCCGGACCGCGCCATCGCGCGACGCGTACGGGCGGAACTTGCGCGCTGGAATATCGTCGTCGACGACTCCGGCGGCGAGCCGCTGAGATCGACGGGAGCCGGCGGTTTCGCGCGCGCAACGTTGACCGCGGCTGCGGAGAAGTCCGACGTCGCCTTTCTCGCGCTGCTCGGTCACGACCGTTTCGCGCCCACGTCGGACCGCGCGCGGACGCGCGCCCTGGCGCAACTGATCGAGATCGGCGTACTGCGCGCAACGCCGCATGACCCGGACTGGCGCGGCCGATTCGCCTTTGCGCGCGAATGCGCCCGCCGCCGCCATGTCCACGGCGCCGTCCGGCGCATTTCCGGCGACGACTGGGCAGAGACGGAACATATGGCGCTCGCCGTGGATGCGGCGCTGGCGCCGCTGCGCGCGGACGACAGCCGCACGGTCGGCGCGTGGATCGAGCTTCACCGGGGGCGCCTCGACGCGCTTGCGGCGAAAGCCGATGTCGACATCGGCGAGGACGACGTGGCGCTCGCGCGCCTTTTCGACGAGGCCGGGGCGTTCGGCGGGGACGCCGCGCTTGGCATGCGGCTCACGCTCGACGAATACCGGGCGCTGTTCGATACGCTCATCTCCGCCGCGACGGTGCGCGGCCCGCAGCGCGCGCACGCGCGGCTCAAGATTCTCGGCCTGCTGGAAGCGCGCCTGCTTGACGCCGATCTCGTGGTCCTTGGCGGTCTCGACGAAGCGATCTGGCCGCCGCAACCCAAGAGCGACGCTTTCCTCAATCGCCCGATGCGCGCGCAGGTCGGACTGACGCCGCCGGAACGGCGGATCGGACAGAGCGCGCACGATTTCACGATGGCGATGGGCGCGCGCAAGGTCGTATTGACGCGCGCCCTCAAGCGCGCCCGCGCGCCGACCGTCGCCTCACGCTTTCTGCAGCGGGTCGATGCGCTCGCCGACCGGGATGCAAGCGCGGGCCTGCGCGCGCGCGGCGCCCGCTGGCTGACGCTTACGCGCCTTCTGGACAAGCCTGAAGCGACACGCCCGCTTGCGCGGCCCGCGCCGAAGCCCCCGCTCGATCTTCGCCCCGCGTCGCTCAGCGTAACCCGGATCGAGACGCTGCGCCGCGATCCTTACGCCATCTATGCCGAACGCATTCTGAAGCTCCAGCCGCTTCCGGCGGTGGATTTCGCCATCGGCGCATCCGAGCAGGGCATTGGCGTGCACGAGGCGCTCGCAGAGTTGGCCAGGCAATGGCCGAGCGGTCCCCTGCCGGCCACGGCGCGCGAGATTCTGGTTGCGGAAGCGCACCGGCAATTGGCGCCGTTCTTTGCTGATCCGGCGTGGCGCGCCTTCCGTTGGCCTGCGCTCGAGGCCGGCCTGGATTTTGTCCTGGGATATGAAGCAAATCGCCGCGACGCGCTCGCGCGAGTGGCCGGGGAGACGCGCGGCGAACTCGTCCTGGACCTTGCGGACGGCAGTTCCTTCAAGCTGACCGCAGAGGCCGACAGGATCGAGGTCGATCGCGGCGGGCGGGCGCGGGTCGTCGACTACAAGACGGGCCAGCCGCCTTCGCCCAAGCAAATCGGACTGGGGCTGGCGGCGCAGCTCACTCTCGAGGCGGCAATGGCGCGACGCGGCGCATTTCGCGAAATCGGCAAAGTCGAGCCGGACTGGGGGATCTACATCAAGCTCGGCGGCCCGGAAGGCGGCAAGATCGTCGAGGCGCCGAAGAGGGGCGCCGACTTCGCGGCGCTCGCCGAAGAGCATTTCGCGGGGCTCACGCGACTCCTGTCGTCCTTCCGCGATCCGGCACAAGGGTATCCGTCGCGCGCGCTCGCACAATTCATCAAGCGCGCGGGAGATTTCGACCATCTCGCGCGGGTCAAGGAATGGTCGACCTCCGGCGGCGGCGCGGAGGACGAGGGATGAGATACGACATTCCCGCCCTGACGCAGGCGTACCAGCGGCGCGCGTCCGACCCCGAGGC
>WBZM01002528.1_pt1 | contig 15360 bp, 14 predicted proteins | sample 5204271 | NCBI WGS metagenome assembly WBZM01 (sample SAMN12344346, study PRJNA552823) | activated sludge metagenome | biome: Activated sludge suspended growth; feature: Nitrification reactor; material: Wastewater; isolation source: activated sludge from nitrification reactor of wastewater...
GGACGCGGACAAGAGACGGAGTTAGCGTAAGTCGAGCCGCTTCCCCGCTTGCGCGGCGATAACAGCGTCTCAAAATTGCCGCCATCTTGCAGCAAGCGGACCCCAAGGCCATCACGACGATGGCGGCGCGTCTTGCCGATGTCATTGCCATTGAGGGTGAAGTGAGGAGGAACCGCAGTGGCGTTGCTCTTGCCAAGCGCCAATCGTTCTAAACTGCGTATTCTTGCGCATGACGGGCAGATTGTCCGTCGCTTTCTTTCCATCACGCTCGGTGCCGCAGGCGATGGATCACTTTACGTCACGTTGGATAGGCAAGGGATCTCCGAACACGCTACGACATGGCAGACGGGGGCGCCGGAGCCCCAAAGGGAAGAGAATCGGAAGAAGGGTTTCCGCCTTAGCTATCATCCGACCGGCCGCCTTCACTCATACGACCTGACTGCCCAAGCCATATTCTTAGAGCCGCTTTTCAACATCACGCAACTTAACACTCTGATTGATATCTCGATCCCATCGGCGGACCGCCTCGACCCTTACGAGGACTCTGTTGGGGATCAGCATGTGATTGCACTTCCGAACCACACACGCATCAATTTTCGTTTGTGCGTGGCCCCCAACGGCGTGGCAGACGCATCGCCGGGGACGATTGCTATCGTTTCGTGGCGCGGCCTGTTTGATTTCGTGCTGGCCGCAACTGGTGTTCTGCCACCTCAATTGATTCCGCCGGGGCATGATCACCATTTTCTGTTTTTTCAGTCCACCAAGGGAACCTACGAGAAGCAGGTCGCTCCACAAGACGAGGCATTCGTGCGATTCCATCAAAGAATCACGGGCACCGCCAACGATCTCGTTATTTACGGTCCTAACGGTGCGGGTGAATATCTAATGGTATTTTGCGTGCCCATGCGGACAAGCCCGACGCCACTGCTGTCACCAGTCGAGCCAGACCTCTACCTCGAAGTGACGGCCTGCACAAACCACTTTCTGCGCTACAAAATTCGGCGGAAATTAACGAAAGAGATTGTCAAGGTTCCTATCGAAGTCCAGGGCGGCCTCAATGCTCGAATGTAGCGCCTACGAGCTTATTGGTCGCCATAATTGAACAGTAAATGTGCTGGAGAAGCGGACGTAGTATTGGCCGACCTGATGCGGCCGGGGATTCCGCTCCACGTCCGCTTCTGTATAATCTTCCCCACTCACCCGCCCCGCTCACCCCGCCCCTCTCCCCGCGCAAGCGAGAGCGCGCGGGGTGAGGCCCCCGCCCTCACTTCAAGTTCCCGCAGAACCGCTGGATGCGCGTGCAGGCGTCCTTCAGCACGTCGGTCGAGGTGGCGTAGGAGATGCGGAACGCGGGCGAGCCGGCGAAGGCCGCGCCGTGCACGCAGGCGACGCCCTCTTCCTCCAAGAGCGCCGTCACGAAGTCCTCGTCGTTGGCGATCACCTTGCCCTTGGCGGTCGTCTTGCCGATGGCCCCGGCGCAGCTCGGATAGACGTAGAACGCGCCCTCCGGCTTCGGACACTTCAAGCCCTTCGCCTGGTTGAGCATCGACACCACGAGGTCGCGCCGCTCCACGAAGATGGCGTTGTGCCTGGCGATGAAGTCCTGCGGCCCGTTGAGCGCCTCCACCGCCGCCCACTGCGTGATCGAGCACGGGTTCGACGTCGACTGCGATTGCAATTTGCTCATCGCCTTGATCAGCGGCTCGGGGCCGGCCGCGTAGCCGAGACGCCAGCCGGTCATGCAGTAGGCCTTGGAGAGGCCGTTCATGGTCAGCGTGCGGTCGTAGAGCTTCGGCTCCACCTGCGCCGGCGTGAAGAACTTGTGGCCGTCGTAGATCAGGTGCTCGTACATGTCGTCGGTGAGGACCCACACCTGCGGGTGGCGCAGCAGCACGTCGGTCAGCCGCTTCAGCTCCTCGGCCGAGTAGGCGGCGCCCGTCGGGTTCGACGGCGAGTTGAAGATGAACCACTTCGTCTTCGGCGTGATGGCCGCCTCCAGCACCTCGGGGCGCAGGCGGAAGCCGTCCTCCATCCGCGTCTCGGCGAAGATGGGCTTGCCGCCGCCGAGCAGCACGATGTCGGCATAGGACACCCAGCACGGCGCCGGCATGATGACCTCGTCGCCGGGGTTCAGCGTCGCGAGCAGCGCGTTGTAGAGCACCTGCTTGCCGCCGGTGCCGACCGACACTTGGCTCGGCTTGTAGTCGAGGCCGTTGTCACGCTTGAACTTGGCGCAGATCGCGGCCTTCAGCTCCGGGATGCCGTCGACGTCGGTGTACTTGGTCTTGCCGGCGTCGAGCGCCTTCTTGGCCGCGTCCTTGATGTTCTGCGGCGTGTCGAAGTCCGGCTCGCCCGCCGACAGCGAGAGCACGTCGCGGCCCTCGGCCTTCAGCTGCCGCGCCTTGGTTGCAACAGCAATGGTGGCGGACGGCTGGATGCGGTTGAGGCTGTCGGCGATGAAACCCATGGGGCGTGGTCCTGCTGCTGTCGGTGTCCGGGCCGCGTGCGCGTGGGACGCGTGGTTCGGCGTGTTCGCGGCGTTCTTTCGCGTGTTTTCGCTCAGGTTCGCGAAGGTGATCGTGAGCGGCGCGGAACCTACGCGCTCGCAGCCGTGACTTCAACCTGTCTTGCCGGGCGACGGAGCTTGCCCCCGGCCGCCGTTCCCGTTGCCGAGGGGTCACGCGGCGGGGGCAAAGCGCCAGAACCTTGAAAATGCACCGCCTGCGTCACTCCGCCGGCCAAGCGCCGCCACAAATTCAGGTTCGGTTAATCCACCGGCGGACATTGTGCGCCGAGGTTATCGAGAGGGGTTCCACGATGAGCAATAGCCCGGTCCTGCGCCCGGTTCTCCAGCACGCCCGCCGCTTCGCCGCCGACATCATCGTTGGTCTCGCGCTTTTCGTGTTCATCGTCTCCGTTGCAACACCGAATCGCAGCGCCGCGGCCCCGCAGACGGCCGACATCATCGCCCTGAGCGCCACCGCCGGCGAGGCCACGACCGAGTTCGTTCGCGATCCCGCCGCCACCGCGGCCTCCGTGGCCGCCGTCGCCGTCCCCACCCTCCAAAGCGCCGGAATGGGGATGTTTTCGCAGTCCAACCATAGACTTGCGCTGATCCTCCTGGCCGCCGTGTGCTCCGCCATGGTGGCCTTCAACCTCGCCTTTTTCCGCCATTTGCGCGAGGTCAGCGCCGCCACGCCACGATCCCGCCGCACGGCGCGGTGATGCAAGGGGCTGGGCGGCCCGCTATTGACCGCCTATATTCCGGCGTGAGCCATATCCGAGCGGAGCGCAAGACAATGATCGATCGGCGAGCCCACACCGGCCCCCTCACGCTGCCCCGCACCTCCGCCGCGCTCGCCATCACCGCCGCCGCCGTCGTAACCATCGGACTTGTCAATACGGATTCCCTCGTCGAGCGCGGCTTCGCCTCGGCCCTGAGCGGCTCAACCGCGGTGCAAGCCACCCGCTCCACCCAGTCCGGCGTCTCCGGCAGCGAGGATTTCTGGCTCCGCGGAACCCGCCTCCCTGGCACCGCCCCGGTTTCATGGTCAAAGCCAGCCGCCGTCGAAGGCGAGCGGATTTCAATCACCGCCAATGGCCGCGAGGTCGTCCTCGAGGTGATCGACGTGCGCCCGCTGCCGGTGGCGAAGGGTAGCGAGCCTGCCGTCACCCGCATCGACACCGGCGAGCAACCCGCCTCACTGATCGTCGTCACCTGCCGCGAGGTCGGAGCCACGGCGGACGCCCGGCCGATCCGCTTCGTCGTCGAGCAGAACGCCGCCCTTCCCTGGCGTGCCGTCGCCGCTCCGGCTCACGCCCTCTGACATCCGCGGCTCCCCCGCCTTCGCGGACCGACCATCCCCTCTGACATCTTGCTGCACCCGGCTTGACGCCCCGCCGCTCAGCCGGTGTGCTGCACGCTCACCAATCACGAGAGCATCATGGGCAAAGAGCTGATCTTCGAATCGACCGTCACCTGGACCGGCAACCTCGGCACCGGCACCAGCACGACCAAGGCCTTCAGCCGCGACCTCGTCATCGAGTGCCACGGCAAGCCCCCGATCCAGGGCTCGACGGCTCCGGCCTTCGGCGGCGATCCTGGCCGCTACGACCCCGAGGACCTGCTGGTCGCGTCCCTCTCCTCCTGCCATATGCTCTGGTACCTGTACCTGGCCGCCGAGGCCGGCGTGGTCGTGACGGCCTACAAGGACAGCGCGCGGGGCACCATGGCTCTCGGGCGCGGCGGCGCCGGCCAGTTCACACAGGCGGTGCTGGCCCCGGAGATCACCATCGCTGCCGGAAGCGACCCCGAGAAGGCCGCCGCCCTGCACCAGCGGGCCCACGAGATGTGCTACGTCGCGCGCTCGGTGAACTTCCCGGTCCGCGTCGAGCCGGTCATCCGCAAGCAGGAGTGACCCTGCTCGCTCACCCGGTCAGCACCTACTCCGGTATCCGGACGATCGGCTCGACGCCGTCGTCTTGACAGTCCTGGCCGATCGACCCATAAGAGCGGCCTCGTTCTCGGGCGGTTAGCTCAGCGGTAGAGCACACGCTTCACACGCGTGGGGTCATAGGTTCAATCCCTATACCGCCCACCATTCCAAGCCTGAACAACGCGTGGTCAGCGGCGCTGCTCGAACGCGGTGATGTGCTGGCTTGCTGCACAAGCTCCCCCGTCCCATGCCCAATGTATGAGCGCGACGTGCCCGCCTAGGAGCGATAGGCTGGGTATGTCCCGGCACGTCCGGGATGGCGCCGCAGGCCGCCGCACGCTCCCCCCCGATCCGGGCGAGTTGAGGCGGTCGCGTGCTGGTGTCAAAACGTCGGTGCCATCCCGGCCCTTCGCCTCTCCCTTTGAGCATCCTCCGAGCCGCTGCCCCATGAGCGCCCCATGACGAGAAAGACACGAGCGCCCGCCAAGGCCGCCAAGCCCTCCTCCAAGGCCGGCGCGCCGCCGCCCGGCCCGGTCGAGCCGGCCGACAAGGATCTCCCCCTGCGCGAGGACATCCGTTTGCTGGGGCGCCTCCTCGGCGACTCGCTGCGAGAGCAGCACGGCGCGGCGACGTTCGACGTCGTCGAGAGCGTGCGCCAGTCGTCGATCCGGTTCCGGCGCAGCGAGGACGACGTCGCGCAGCGTGAGCTGGAGGCGACCCTGAACAGCCTGTCGCCGGTCCAGGCCACACACCTCATCCGCGCCTACAGCTTTTTCTCCCACCTCGCCAACATCGCCGAGGATCAGCATCACATCCGCCGCACGCGGGCGCACGCGCGCGCCAACTCCGCCCCGCGGGATGGCACGCTGGCGAGGGCGGTGGCGAAGGCGCGCGAGGCCGGCATCCCGGACCGCGCGCTCGCGAGCTTCTTCGCCGCCGCCGAGATCGTTCCGGTGCTCACCGCGCACCCGACCGAGGTGCGCCGCAAGAGCATGATCGACCGCGAGATGGAGATCGCCCGCCTGCTCGACGAGCGCGACCGCGTCTCGCTCACGCCGGACGAGGCCGTGGCGAGCGAGACGGCGCTGCGGCGCGCGGTGCTGACGCTGTGGCAGACCTACATCCTGCGCTCGAGCCGGCTGGCCGTCCTCGACGAGGTGCGTAATGGCATCTCGTATTACGACTACGTGTTCCTGCGCGAGCTGCCGCGGCTCTACGCCCTGCTCGAGGACGAGCTCAAGTCCGGCACGGGCGCGGCGGCGCCGGTCGAGCTCGGCTCGTTCCTGCGCCTCGGCAGCTGGATCGGCGGCGACAGGGACGGCAACCCGTTCGTCACCGCGCCGGTGCTGCGCGACGCTCTGCGCCTGCAGAGCAGCAAGGCGCTGGAGTTCTATCTCGCCGAGCTGCACACGCTCGGCAGCGAGCTGTCGCTCGACGGCCGCCTCGTCGGCGTCTCCAAGGAGCTCGCGGCACTCGCCGCCGTCTCTCCCGACAGCTCGCCGCACCGCAAGGATGAGCCATACCGGAAAGCGCTGGCCGGCATCTACGCGCGCCTGTCGGCGACGGCGATGGCACTCGACGGCCTGCAATCGGCCCATCACGCCGTCGGCGCCGCGCCGGCTTATGCCAGCGCCGGCGAGCTCGCCGCCGATCTCGCGACGATCGACCGGTCCCTGAGGTCGAACGGCTCCGCACTCCTCGCCAATGGCCGCCTGCGCGACCTGAGACGGGCGGTCGAGGTATTCGGCTTCCATCTGGCCGGCCTCGACATGCGCCAGAACTCGGACGTGCACGAGCGCACGGTGTCGGAGCTCATCGATACCAGCCGCCCCGGAACGCAATATTCGGCCCTCGCCGAGAAGGACCGGATCGCGATCCTGCTAGAGGAGCTGAAGACGCCGCGGCTGCTCGCGTCGCCGTTCGTCAACTACTCCGCCGAGACCACGTCCGAGCTCGCGATCCTGCAGGCCGCCGCCAAGGCCCACGCCCAGTATGGGGCCGCCGCGGTTCCCAACTACGTGATCTCGAAAGCCGACAGCGTCTCGGACGTTCTCGAGGTCGCCCTGCTGTTGAAGGAGGCGGGTCTATTCCTGCCCAATGAGGCCCGCCTCTCGCTCAACATCGTACCGCTGTTCGAGACCATCGAGGACCTGCGCAACTGCGGCCGGGTCATGGACCAGCTGCTCGCGCTGCCGCTCTACGCCACCGTTCTCGGCAGCCGTGGCGGCTGGCAGGAGGTCATGCTCGGCTACTCCGACAGCAACAAGGACGGCGGCTATCTCACCTCCGGCTGGGAGCTCTACAAGGCCGAGACGAAGCTCGTCGAGGTCTTCCGCCGCCACAACATCAAGCTGCGCCTGTTCCACGGCCGCGGCGGCTCCGTCGGACGCGGCGGCGGCCCGAGCTACCAGGCCATCCTGGCGCAGCCCGGCGGCGCCGTGCAGGGGGCCATCCGCATCACCGAGCAGGGCGAGGTGATCTCGAGCAAATACTCCAACCCCGAGCTCGGCCGCCGCAACCTCGAGATCCTGGCCGCCGCGACGCTGGAGGCGACGCTGCTGCCGCACGAGGAGACCGCGCCGGAGCCACGTTTCATCGAGGTCATGGAGGAGCTGTCGGCCGTCGCCTTCGCCGCCTATCGCAGCCTCGTCTACGAGACCGAGGGCTTCGAGCGCTACTTCCGGGAATCGACGGTGATCGGCGAGATCGCCAAGCTCAACATCGGCAGCCGTCCGGCGTCGCGCAAGCCGTCGAGCCGGATCGAGGACCTGCGCGCGATCCCGTGGGTCTTCAGCTGGGCGCAGTGCCGCCTGATGCTGCCCGGCTGGTACGGCTTCGGTGCCGCCGTAAAGGCGTGGCTGTCGCGCCATCCGAAGGACGGACTCGCGACACTCCAGGCCATGTACCAGAGATGGCCCTTCTTCGAGGCCATGCTGTCGAACATCGACATGGTGCTCGCCAAGACTGACATCGCCATCGCCTCGCGCTACGCGACGCTGGTCTCCGACGAGAAGCTGCGGGCGGCGATCTTTCCGCGACTGAAAGCGGAATGGCAGGCGACCATCGAAGCCGTGCTCGCGATCATGGACCAGAAGCAGCTGCTCGAGCGGAACGCGCTGCTGGCGCGCTCCATTCAGCACCGCTTCCCTTACATCGATCCGCTCAACCACATGCAGCTCGAGCTCCTGAAGCGCTACCGCGCCGGCGACGCCGACGACGAGGTGATCAAGGGCATTCACCTCACCATCAACGGCATCGCCGCGGGCTTGCGCAATAGCGGCTGAGATTCAGGCCGGATCGAACCCGCGCCCGCGAAGTGCCTCGCCGCTCTTCGCCAGGGCCTCGCGGAAGCGCGCCATGGCCGTAGTGTTGCGCGGCTCGGCCGCGACGGCGAAATCGTAGTGCTCGTCGGCGAGCGGGATGAAGCCCAGGCCGAGCGCGTCGGCCACCGGCTTGATCGCCACGCCCCAGTCGGCGCGATGTTGGGCGATAGCGGCGGCCACCGCGTTGTGCGAGCGCGGCTGGTTCCAGTAGCCCGGCGGCCGCGCACCCTTGAGCAGACCGTCGATGAGCGTTCGCGTGCCCGCGCCCTGGTTCCGGTTGACCATCACGCAATCCGGATCGGACAGCGCCGTCGCCACCGCACCGTCGAGGCTCTTGCCGGCGAACCGCGTGTCGTCCTTGCGGAAGACGAACCCCTGCAGCCGCCGCCAGCCGGGAATGAGAGACAGTCCCTCGGCGAGGAATGGCTTGTTGTAGACGCCCGTAGCGGGATCCATGAGATGGATCGGCGCGATGTCGCACTCGCCGCGCTTGAGGGCCATGAGGCCGCCGAGGCTGCCCAGCGCCAGCACGCGCGCCGACAGGCCGAGCCGCGACAGCTCGCCGACGACGGCGTCGAGACCGGTGCAATGGCTGCCCATGATGACCAGGTCGGGCACCCGCACATGCGGGCTGAACAACTGCACCGGCACGGTGGAGCGCGCCGGCAGCGAGTCGGCGAGCGCGTCGATGGCGATGAAACCGTCGGCCTGCGAGAACGCGGTCACGGCGCCCGACCCCTTGCCGATCGGATGAGCGACGAGTCCCTCGTCGCTCCGGGCAAGCGCCACCATCACGAATTCGGTCCGGCCGATCTCCGAGGCGATCCGCACCGGCACCTGCGCCTCGACCCGCGTCTCGGCCCGGGCGGGTAGCCCGGCCATCTCGCGCAGGACGGGAGCGACGATATCGTGGAAGGTGAACATTGCAGAGGTCGGGAACCCCGGCAGCACCACCACCGGCTTGCCGCCGCACACCGCCAGACAGAGCGGCTTTCCGGGCTTCAGCGCGACACCGTGCACGACGATCCCGGGCGCGCCGAGCTGGTTGATGATGCGATAAGTGAGGTCTCCCGCGCCCTTCGACGTGCCACCGGAAAGGATCAGGGCGTCGCAACGCGAGAACGCATCACGGATGCCTGTCTCGAGCCGCTCCTGGTCGTCGGGCAGCGCGCCGAGCCACAGCGCCTCGCAGCCGTTCTCCTCCAGCGCCGCGGCGATGACGGGTCCGTTGGAATCGTAGATCTTGGCCGGCGACAGGGTGCCGCCGGGCTGGACCAGCTCGTCGCCGGTGGAAAGGACGCCGACCCGCGGCCTGCGCCACGCCGCCGCCTCGTGGCAGCCGACCGCCGCCAGCATGGCGATCTCGCGAGCGCCGATCACCGTGCCGGCATAGAGCACCGTCTGGCCGCTGGCGATGTCCGAGCCCGCGAACGCGATGTTCTGCCCCGGAGCGACCGCGCGGGAAACGAGAATGGCCCCGTCTCCGTCGGGCTCCGTGTGCTCGATCATCACAACCGCGTCGGCGCCCCGCGGCATCGGCGCGCCCGTGGCGATCGTCGTCGCCTGCCCCGAGGCCACCGCCTTCGCTGGTGCCACGCCGCAGGCCACGATCTCGCCCGTCAGCACGAGACGCCGTGGCGAGCCCGCCGATGCCGAGGCGAGATCACCCGAGCACACGGCGAACCCATCGACGACGGAGCGATCGAAGGGCGGCGCGTCGACGGGCGCCGCGACGTCCGCGGCCAGCACGCGCCCCATCAGCTTGTCGAGCGCGACCACCTCCGCCCCGAGCGGCTCCGGCCTCGCCGCCACCCGGAACGTCGCGACGGCATCATCGCGCGACCGCACCTGGAGGAACTGGTCTTGCGCGAGACCTGATGCTTTCTCAGTCGTGGACACGAAAAGTGGACCCTTTCAATCGCTGGGGCCGAAGGGGCACTGGAACGCGATGGCCACGACCGGCTCGCCTGCCGCATGCCCTTCGGAAAGAGCCGGAATGAGCGCGAAGGCATCCGCGCTCGCCACGGCACTGAGTGTAATGTCACCCACGGCGAGCGGCCGCACCGTCGTCTCTCTCAACTCGAGCAGCGCCAGCTCCGTCATCCCGATCTGTGAGGCGATCTTGCGCTCGAGCGGCAAGGTGATCGCTCGCGGCGTGAGCCCCAGCAGCTTCGCCAGCACGGGCAGCACCAGCGCCGCGTAGGCCGCGATGAGCCCGTCGAACCGCCACGGTACCTCGATCCTGACGCCCCCATCGCTCGATCGCGCGATCCACGCCGTGTCGCCCGGCTGCAAGGCCAGACGCGGCTCGCCCGAGTGAGCCGTCACGATCCGCAGATGGCACGCAGCCCCCTCCGCGACGATCTCGCAGCCCAGCGCCGACAACGAGCGGCGAAGCCACTCGCACTGAGCCGCATCGTCGACGGCGAGCGAGATAGCCGCAACCCGAACGCTGGCCGTGTCGATCCCCGCCAGCCGGCAGCCGAGCACGGCTTGCGGCGTGAGGTGCTGGCCGGATCGCATGAGAACCGCGCCCGCCGCCGCGTCCTGCCCGCGCAACCGGGCATGGCCGCCGGGAGAGACCGTTTCGGCGACCAGGTGCATGGCCCCCGCCGTGGTCACGGCATCCTCGTCGATGACGGCATCAGAGGGAGCCTCGAGGGCCTCGCCGGCCGCGACACGCTTCGGCGCCCGCGCGAGCATCACCGGCGACTGCGCCGAGGCTCCGGCGACCTCCAGCGAGCTGACCGCCAGACCGGTCCTCAACGCCAGCGGTCCGGTCGGTACCGCCGCCAGCACGATCAGAGGCTCCGCAAGCCACGCGCCGGCCGCATCGGCCATCGCGATCGTGCGGGCAGGCACGGGCGCGATGCCGGGCACGATGGCCTGCAGCGCGTCTCCGACCGGTGTCAGCGGCTTCCTCATGGCGCCGAGGCGATACCGTGGATCGGCTGGGCGTCAAGTCCGAATTCCTCGCAGTCGGCTCGAAAGCGGAATCACCATCAATCAATGCAGGCAATTCCCGCGTCACGCCGGCCGGCGGAACCGCCGGATCATTTCGCCAGGAACGTGAAACCTTCCGCCTCGAACGTCTTGACGGCTTCCGCCGTCTTGAGATGCGCCATGAATTCGGCCGCGGCGGGGTTCGCGGAGCTGGCGGTGACGGCGATCGGGTAGACGATCGGCGGATGGCTGTCGGCGGGGAACGCGCCGACCACCTTCACCTTCGGATCGCTGTTGGCGTCGGTCTGATAGACGATGCCGAGCTTTGCTTCTCCGCGGGCAACGAACGCCAGCGCCGATCGCACGCTCTCCGCGCCCGCCACTTTCGGCGAGACGGCGTCCCAGACGCCGAGCGAGGTGAGCGCCGCCTGGGCGTACGTGCCGGCCGGAACGGACTTGGGGTCTCCCATAGCGAGCTTGCCGTCGCCGATCGCCCCGGCGAGATCGAAGCCCTTCGCGATTTTGATGTCGACCTTGGAATCGGCGGGCGCGACGAGCACCAGCTTGTTGCCGAGCAGCGTCGTCCGGCTCTCCGGCTTGATGAGCTTCTTCTCCGCCGCGTAGTCCATCCACTTGAGATCGGCCGAGACGAAGATGTCGGCCGGCGCCCCGCTCTCGATCTGCTTCGCCAGCGGACCCGACGCCGCATAGGAGAATGTCACCTTCTTGCCGCTGGCGGCGCTCCAGGCTTTCCCGACGTTGTCGAGCGCGTTCTTGAGACTGGCCGCCGCGAACACGACGACTGTGGCGGCCTCCGTGGTGGCTGCCTTCGCGGGCGCCTCCTGCGCGAAGGCGGAAGGTGCCGCCACCACGCCGGCAAGCGCGGATATCAGCGTGCGGCGGCTCAGCTTGCTCATCATGATCGTCACTCCAGTCTCTTGGTCGGCAACCTGCCTGGATTTGCTATGTCAAAATGTATACAGCGAAATCCGAGGGGAAACGGCGGCGCCTCCCGAAGGACCGTTGCCGGCTGCCGCGGCTTCAGCTCATCTCGGCTTGCCGTCAGGGATCACTCGGTCGCGACCAGGACATCCGACGACTTGATCACCGCCGAAACGCTCATCCCGACCTTGAGCCCGAGATCGTCGACGGCCTCGTTGGTAATGGACGAGGTAACGAAGTTGCCCTGCCCGATGTCGATGCGGACATGGGCTGTCGTCATGCCCTTGGTCACAGCGACGACCTTGCCGGGGATGACGTTGCGCGCCGAGATCTTCATGATTCTGGGTTCCTGCTTCCTGGTTCGCTTCGGCTTCTGACCTGCCTTGCCGGCCGCCGGACGCGTCGCCTTCGCTGCGGGCCTAGCCTTCATGGCGGCATCCTATATCCAGAAGTGCCTAGGTTAGAGGGCCGCAGATTACGAGCAATGACTCGCGCCGTCTACGGGTACAGATGCCCATATATAGGGCACTCTTGTGCCTTACTGGGCAATCCCAGCACTCTTTGCCGTAATCAAGATGTAGCCGATGAGATATCGCCTTGAGGCCGGCACCAGCCCCGCGGCATTCGGCACTGGGGCATCTTCGCGCCATCAACATTCAGATCGGGCAGGCGCCCGTCTGGAGCCGCCTCGCATTCACATGAAGCGCCTTCGCCGATCGGGGTACGCACTGAAGGATTGAGGTGAGTGATGGTGGGCCCGGCAGGATTCGAACCTGCAACCAGACGGTTATGAGCCGCCAGCTCTAACCGTTGAGCTACGGGCCCACCTGCCGCGGTCGGCACGCCGCCCGCGGAGAGCGCGCTCTATAGCAGAACTCGGGCGACGGCGCACAGGTCCGTGTACCAGCGTCCTCACCAAACCCCGTGTCTGATCTCATGCACCGTCAGGCCGAATACGATCAAAGCGATCGCGAATACCAGGATGGCATTGGTCGCCCAAGCCAGGAAACGCTCGCTGACGTAGTCGTAGCCCTGCAGATCGTGCTCGTCGTCGCTGGAGCTCATGGCGTCCTCCTCTATCAGGACGCCATGGAATCTGGCCGGCACCGGGTAAGGTTTCGATAGGGAACAGCGGGTTGATGCGTAAGCCGGAAGTAAAGAAGCCTCAGCGGAGCGCCACCACCTCGACGCTCATCGGCTTCGACGACAGCCCCGGCTGCAGCCGCCAATCCGTGAAGTTGCGCATCTCGCCGGACGTCCGCAGCCGCTTGAGCGCGGCGAGATCGACGGTCGCGGTCACCCACTGCGCCGCGTTGAGCCTGCCTTCGGCCACGATGCCGTCGTCGGAGACCATGTGCTCGGACGGCACGTAGATGCCCGCCGCGCCAACGTTGTGATCCACCGCCGGCGACCACAGCGCGTCTCCGATGATGGGCGACTGCACCGTGACGATCTGGTTTTCGAGAGCCCGCGCCCGCGATCCGGTCCGAACGCGGTGATAGCCCGAGATGCGCTCGGTGCACGACGGCACCAGCACCGCGTCGGCGCCGGCCTCGGCCATGGCGCGGACCAGCAGCGGGAACTCGCTGTCGTAGCAGATGGCGATGCCGAAGCGGCCGATGGCCGTATCGAACACCCGGATCGGGCCGCCGGCGGTCATGCCCCAGTCGACCTCGAACGGCGTCATGATCAGCTTCTCCTGCTCCCCGACGCCACCCGAAGGCGTGACGAGCTGGGCAGCATTGACGTAGCGCCCGTCGCCCTTGAGCACCGGCCCGCTGCCGACGAGGATATGGACGTTGTGCTCGCGCGCCAGCTCGGCATGGAACGCCACGCACTCACCCGCGAGAGCCGCCACCTCCGCGAGCGTCGCCTTCAGATCGGAATAGACCTCAGACCCGAGCGCCGCCGCCTGCTCGATGGTCACGTACTCGGGAAAGACCAGCAGTTGCGCGCCCGTCGCCGCGCCCTCGGCGGTCCAGCGCGCAATCTTGTCCCGCCACTCGCCGAGCGAGCCCGGCTCGCCGATCGGATACTGCGCGGCGGCGATCTTCAGTGTATCGGGCATCACTAGTGTTCCGTCTCAGACATTTGCTTGCCTCTGCGGCCAGGTTCCGAGCAAATGTCTGAGACATCAGGAACACTAGCAAATCTATGACCCTAGTGTTGCTTTTGTCACTGACGCTTGGCAGACCACCTTGCAGCAACCGGGGACCAAGCGTCAGTGACGCAACACTAAAGCTTTTTCATCCAGAACTGCAGCTGCTTCGGCGTTTCTTCTGCGTGGTCGATGTCCTTCCACATGTAGGTGGCGACGAGCCCTTCGACAGGGGCATAGCCGCGCTTCCGCCAGAAGCCGTCCAGCGGCACATAGTCTTTAGGCTTCAGCGGATGGTCGTCGGGACGGATGACGCGGCAGAACGTCGACCACGTGAAGCCGCCGAGCTTCCTCGCATGCGCCTCGCGGCCATCGAAGAAGGCATGCCCGAGCCCGTGCCCCCGGTGCGATTTGAGCAGCACGGATTCGCCGCAGTAGAACACCTTGGCGATGTCGTAGCCCGCCTTCTCGAACGGCTCGATGAACTCCGCGTCGGTCTCGGCCATCGGGCTCGCCGTCGAGGCGCCGACCATCTGCGCGCCGTCGTAGGCGGCGATGCAGACGGCCCCCTTGGCGGCGGCGAACTTGGAGAGATACTCCTGCTCATAGTCGAGCGTGCCGTCGTAGAGGTACGGCCAGTCGCGGAACACGACCATGCGCAGCCGCGCGAGATCCGGCAGCGCCGCAACCAGCTCGGCCCCGGTCAGCGACTTCACGGTGATGGACAAGCGATATCCTCCTCGGCGAGAGGCGATCAGACGCTGATCACCGCCGGCCGCTTGGCCTTGTTCGGCGGCGTCTTGGAGATCTTGTTCTTGGCCCCGCAGATGACGATGCGCGGCTCGTGCTCGCGGGCCTCGTCCTCGCTCATCGAGCAGTAGGCGCAGATGATCAGCTTGTCGCCGACGCAGGCCTTGCGCGCCGCGGCGCCGTTGAGCCCGATCACGCCCGAGCCCGCCTCGCCCTCGATGACATAGGTCGCGAAACGCTCGCCGTTGTCGACGTTGTAGATCTCGACCCGCTCGTTGACGAGCAGCCCCGCCGCCTCGATCAGCTTCTTGTCGATGCTGATCGAGCCTTCGTAGTTGAGGTCGCATTCGGTGACGGTGGCGCGGTGCAGCTTGCACTTCAGCATCGTCAGGTGCATCGGCGTCGTCCTCGGAGCGGTGCCTCGGTCATGTGCGGCGCGGCTTCTCAGCCGGCCACCTGCGCGATCCAGTCGGTCAGGTTGTAGTAGGTGGTGACGCGGGCGATCTTGCCGTCGCGGATGGCGAAGAACGTGCCGGCGGGGAGGACGTAGGTCTGGCCCTTCGCCTCGGGCAACCCGGCGTCGGTGTTGAGATACTGGCCGTGCACGTTGAACTCGGCGGCCGCCCGCGTGCCGTCCTTCGACACCATGACGGCGATGCCCTCGAGCCGCTCCTTGTAGTGGTGGTCCATGCGCGCGTTGAAGGCGCGGAACTTGTCCTTGCCCGTGCGCCGCTCGCCCTGGTTGACGTCGTGGATCACGTCGTCGGTGAGGCAGGCGAGCATGCCCTCGCCGTCACCCTTGTTGAAGGCCTCGTAGTAGCGCCGGATGAGCGCCGCCGTCTCGATGCGCGCCTTGCTCTCGGTCTCG
>WBZM01002529.1_pt1 | contig 15357 bp, 12 predicted proteins | sample 5204271 | NCBI WGS metagenome assembly WBZM01 (sample SAMN12344346, study PRJNA552823) | activated sludge metagenome | biome: Activated sludge suspended growth; feature: Nitrification reactor; material: Wastewater; isolation source: activated sludge from nitrification reactor of wastewater...
CACCGCCGATCTCGACGCCGCGTTCGCCGCGCTCGCCGATCCCACCCGCCGAGCCATCGTCAGCCGGCTCGCCGAGGGCGAGGCAACCGTGAACGAGCTCGCCGCCCCGTTCGCGATGAGCCTCCCAGCGGTCAGCAAGCACCTGAAGGTGCTCGAACGAGCCGGCCTCATCTCCCGCCGCGTCGACGCCCAACGCCGGCCCTGCGCGCTGCGGGTCGACGCCCTCGACGCGATGGGCCGCTACGTCGAGCACACACGCGCTGCGTGGGAACAGCGGCTCGACCGCCTCGAGCGGTTCCTGGCGGACACGACGCCCACCACCCCATCATCGGAAGGACCCCCGACATGACCACGCCCCACGGCAGCACCGGCTCACCGCTCGACCACTGGGCGCTCGAACGCGAAGTCGTGCTCACCCGCGTGATCGCCGCACCGATCGAACGGGTCTACGCGGCGTTCACCTCGCCCTCGATCGGCGAGTGGTTCGGCCCGCACGGCCACCGCTGCACCACCCACGAGTTCGACGCACGCGTCGGCGGCCGGTGGCGGTACGACATGCACGGCCCGAACGGCGAGCAGTGGCCGAGCCGCGTCGAGTTCCTCGAGCTCGTCCCGAACACGCGGATCGTCTACGACCACGGTTCCGACGTCGACGACGACCCGGGCCGGTTCCGGGTGACGCTCACCTTCGACGCCCAGTCCGACGGCAAGACCGTGCTGAGCCTCCGCCAGCTGCACCCGACGGTCGACCAACGTGCCGCCGTGATCGGGTTCGGCGCCGTCGAGCTCGGTGGCCAGACGCTCGACAAGCTGGCCGCGCACCTCGGCGCGGCCTGACGCAGCGCGTCACGTCAGCAGCACACCCGGGTTGAGGATCCCGTCGGGGTCGAGCGCCCGCTTGATCGCTCGCATCGCGGCCAGCTCGCCGTGCGAGCGATCGAGCGGCAACCAGCGCGCCTTGGCGGTGCCGATGCCGTGCTCGGCGCTGATGCTGCCGCCACACGCCACCACGAACCGCAACACCTGCTCGTCGAGCGCCTCGGCCTCCGGCGCAGCGCCGGTGATGTTCACGTGGATGTTCCCGTCGCCGACGTGACCGAACTGCCACGTGGTGGCCGTGGGCTCCACAGCGGTCACCACGTGTGGCACGTCGCGCATGAACTCGGCGAGCCGGCCGATCGGCACGGTCACGTCGAACTTGTGCGGCACGCCCAGCGTGCCGATCGCCGCCGTGTGCTCCTCGCGGAAGCGCCACAGTGCGGCGCGTCGCGCCGCGTCGTCGGCCACCGCCACCTGCTCGACACCGACGGCCGCGGCGACCAGGTCGCCGAGACGCCCGGTCGGATCGTCGTGAGCGCTCGCCTCGACCAGCACGTACACCGCGCTCGGGCGCTCGAAGGGCGGCGCGTACCCGAACGCCGTCGAGACGAGTTCGACGCCGGCGTCGAGCACGATCTCGGCCGCGTCGAGCACGTCGGTCGCGCGACGCCAGGCCGACACCGCGTCGACCGCGTGGGCGATGGTGTCGAATCCCACCAGCGCGGTCACCGTGTGATCGGGCGCGTCGACCAGGCGGAGGCGCGCTGCGGTGACCACACCGAGCGTGCCCTCGCTGCCGCACAACAGCCGGGCCAGGTCGTAGCCGGTGTTGTCCTTCACCAGGCCGGCGAGACGGCTGATCACGTCGCCGGTGCCGAGCACCGCTTCGACACCGACCAACTGCTCGCGAGTGCCCCCGTGACGCAGCAGGTTGATGCCGCCGGCGTTGGTGGCGATCGACCCGCCGATCGTGGCACTCCCCCGAGCGCCGAAGTCGACCGCGTAGCGCAGCCCTGCCGCAGCCGCGGCGTGTTGCACCGCCTCGACGGTCGCGCCGGCGCCGGCCGTCAGCTGCTCGGCAGCGAGATCGACCGGGCCGACGTGATCGAGGCGGCGCGTCGACAGCACGAGTTCACCGGCGAGCGGCACGCTGCCGCCGACCATCCCGGTGTTGCCACCCTGGGGCACGATCGCCACGTGATGCCGCCGGCACACGTCGAGCACGCCGGCCACCTCGACCGTCGAACCGGGGCGGACCATCGCCGCGGTGTGTCCACGGAACCGGCCCGTCCAGTCGACGACGTGCGGGGCGAGCACCTCCGCGTCGGTGACGACGTGCGGCGCGCCGACGACATCGACCAGCTCGCGCAGCACCACCGGATCCACGCGCCGACCGTACCCGGCGGTCGGTTCTGGTCGCGGATCTTCTCGCACGGCGAGAGGAATCGCGACCAGAACCGGCTTCGGTCAGCGGATCAGGTCGAACTCGTCGAGCTGGACGTCCTTGGTGCGACGCCAGTACTCGAGCAACGTGAACGGCCAGTTCTGCGCCACCCGACCGAACTGGTTCTTGTACCAGCTGTTCACCGGGCTCCAGCCCCACGCCATCCGCCGGTTCTCGGCGTCGACGGCCTCGTTGAACGCGTCGTGCACGTCCTGGCGCACCATGATCGCCGCCGCGTCGTTGGCCAGCACCTCGCGCACGAGCCCGAGGATGAACCGCACCCCGCACTCGCTGAAGTAGATGATGCTGCCGTTGATGACGATGTTGGTGTTGGGACCGTAGAGGCACCAGAAGTTGGGGAAACCCGGGATCGACACGCCGAGGTAGGCGCGCGCGTCGCCGGCCCACTGCTCGTGCAGGTCGCGCCCGTCCGTCCCGATCACCTGCATCGGCGTGAGGAACTTCGACGCCTGGTATCCGGTGCCGTAGATGATCACGTCGGCGTCGACGTGCGAGCCGTCGGCCATCGCCACACCGGTGGCGTCGACGTGCCCGATCGCATCGGTGCGCAGCACGACGTTCGGCCGCTTGAGCGTGGTGGCCCAGATGCCGTTGTCGCGCACGGCGCGCTTGGCGCCGACCGGGTAGTGCGGGGTGACCGCCTCGAGCAGGTCGGGACGATCGCCGAACTGCTCGCGGTAGTACTCGAGCAGCATCTGCTTGCCGAACTCGCTGATCTCGCTCACCGACGAACCGTCGCCCTGCCAGTTCGGGTCGACCCGCACACCTTCGATCGCCCCGTCGCCCATCCGCCAGAAGATCGCGAACCGGTTGAGCTCGCTGTACGTGGGGACGTGGCCGTACAGCCACTTGAGGCCGGGTGCGATCTCGTCGTGGTAGTCGGGTGTCGGCGCGATCCAGGGCGGCGTGCGCTGGAAGACGGTGACGTGGCCGGCCACCTTCGCGACCTCGGGGATGAACTGCAGTGCGCTCGCGCCGGTGCCGATGACGGCGACCTTCTTGCCGGTGAGGTCGAGGTCGTGCCGCCATTCGGCCGAGTGGAAGTACGGGCCCGCGAAGTCGGCGATGCCGTCGATCGTGGGCCACAGCGGCCGGTTGAGCTGACCGACCGCGCTGATCACCGCATGACCGGTGATGGTGCGCTCGACGCCACCCTCCACGTAGTGCACGGTCCACGTCTTCGCGTGCTCGTCCCACACGCTGCGCTGCACCGTGCACCCGAACCGGACGTGCGGACGGATCCCGAACGTGTCGGCGCAGTCGCGGAAGTACTGCTCGAGCACGCCCTGCGGCGAGTAGTGGAACGGCCAGTCGTGCCGCTGCGCGAACGAGTAGCTGTAGTTGTGGTTCGGGTTGTCGACTCGGCACCCGGGGTAGACGCTCTCGTGCCAGGTGCCACCGACGTCGTCGTTCTTGTCGAGGATCGTGAACGGCACGCCCGCCTGCTGCAGGCGGTGCGCGGCCAGGATGCCCGACATGCCGGCACCGATGATGACGACGTGGAACTCGCGACCGGGTGCCAGCTCGTCGAGACGCCAGTCGGGCGCTCGCCGGTCCTCGCCGCGGTAGGCGAGCTCTTCCTCGACGAGGGGCAGGTAGTCGCCCATCGGAGCGCCGCCGACGATGAACTCGAGGATGCGGCAGAGGTCGTCGTCGGTCGGCACGGGTGCCGGCCGGCAGCCGCCGTCGCGGTACCGGCACAACACGTCGAGCGCGATCGCCCGGATCTCGGCCTGTTGCTCGTCGGTGAGCCCGCCCTGGGGCATCGACATCATCAGCGGATCCGGGCGCAGGTGCGGCTGCAACAGCGACAGGTCGCCGGTGAGGTACGCGAGCGCGGGCAGCAAGGGCGGCAGCTCGGCGGCGGCCAGCGCGTCACGGATCTCGTCGTCGGTCTCCGTGATCGGCACCACGCCGTGCAGGAACGGACTGGGCGACGCCGTGACGTCGAGGGTCACGCCTGCACCCCCTTCGGGGCCTTCTGGCCCATGAACCCGAACATGTAGCCGGCCACCCGGCGCATCTGGATCTCCTCGGCGCCCTCGGTGATGCGGTAGCGGCGGTGGTGGCGGTAGATGTGCTCGAACGGCTTGTGGCGCGAGTAGCCCATGCCACCGTGCACCTGCATGGCCCGATCGGCGGCGTCGCAGCACAGCCGGTTCGCCCAGTAGTTGCACATGCTGACCTTGTCGCTCTGGCTGAACGCGCCGTACTTGTCCATCGCCCAGGCGGTCTTGTGGATCAGCGCTCGGAGCATCTCGCACTGGGTCTGCAGCTCGACGAGCGGGAACTGGATGGCCTGGTTGGTGGCGAGCGCCTTGCCGAAGGGCTTGCGCTCCTTCGCGTACTTCACGGCCTCGTCGATGCAGAACTGCGCGGCGCCGAGGCTCGACGCGGCCTGGCGGATCCGGTTCTCGTTGAAGAAGTGCTGCACCACCTGCAGGCCGCGCCCCTCACCACCGAAGATCGCACCGTGCGGCACCCGCACGTCGGTGAGGCGGATGTGCGCGTGGTCGGTCGGCATGTTGAACGTCCACAGGTACTCGAGGACCTCGAAGCCCGGGCTGCTGGTCGGCACCAGGAACGCCGTGATGCCGTCGCCGTCGCCCGCCTTGCCGCTGGTGCGGGCCATGATCATGTCGTACTGGGCCTTGTGGATGCCCGTGTTCCACGTCTTCTCGCCGTTGATGATCCACTCGTCGCCGTCGCGCACCGCGGTGGTCTCCATGTGCGTGGCGTCGGACCCGTGGTTGGGCTCGGTGATGCCGAACGCGAAGCCGCGTCGGCCCTCGGCGAGGTCGTCGATCCACTCGGCCTTCTGCTCGTCGGTGCCATAGGCGATCATCAACAGCAGGCCGACGTTGTTGCCGACGATCGAGTGCTCGTTCTGCAGGTCGTTGTGCAGTCCGAGACCCTTGCGCGCCAGGTGCTCACGGATGATCGCCATGCCGAGGTTGCTGCCGTTGCGGCCGCCGTACTCGGTGGGGAACGGGTAGCGGTAGAAGCCGGCCTCGTCGGCCAGACGCTTCACACGGTGCAGCAGCTGCTCCCACTCCTCGTTGGGCAGGCCGAGGTTGTCCCAGTCGGTCCGGGCGTCCTCGCGACGGTGGTCGAAGAAGCGGATGTTGTCGTCCGACTCCTCGATCGGCTTCACGACGCGCTCGATGAAGTCGTCGAGTTCGGCGAGGAGGTCGGACAGGTCCTGCGGCAGATCGAAATCCATGTGCGCAGCATTCTCCGCGCATCCTCGTGCGGACGAGCCGGAGGGACCTACTGCGGCAACGAGACGACGAAGCGAGAACCGCCGAGCGCGCTCGGCTCCCACCACGCGCGACCGCCGTGCAGCTGGGCGAACGTGCGTACCAGGAACAGGCCGACCCCGCTGCCCGGGCGGGTGGTCGCCGACGTGCCGCGCACATAGGCGTCGAACACCGATTCACGCAGGCCGTCGGGCAGCCCGGGGCCGTCGTCGTCGACGTGCACGAGCACCTCGCCGCCGTGTCGGCAGGCGCCGACGACGATCCGCGACCCGATCGGCGTGTGCTTGCGCGCGTTGCCCAACAGGTTGTCGAGGATGCGTCGGACGAGCACGGGGTCGGCGACGACCGGTTGCCCGCCGAGCTCGATGGCACCGACGGCGATCAGGTGCTGTTCGGTCGGGTGCGCCAAGACCGCGTCGTGCAACAGCGCGGGCAGGTCGACCTCGCCCCGGGTGGCCAACACGTCCTGGGCCCGCAGGCGCTGCGTGGAGGCGAGGTCGGCCAGTACCTCGGCTGCGTGCTTGGCGTCGCCCGAGATGCGGGCGAGCATCGACTGGCGCTGCTCGTCGGTCATCATCTCGCCTCGCACCGCGAGCGTCTCGGCCATCAGCGACATCGCCGCCAGCGGCGAGCGCAGGTCGTGCGACACCGCGGCGATCAGCGCGTCGCGCTCTTCGAGGGTCATCGACTGACGCTCGACCAGGGTGTGCAGCCGTTCGTTGATCTCGCGCAGGTCGGCTCGGTTGGCCTCGAGCTGCACGACGAGTTGCTGGCCGCGGACGTCGGCCTCGAACACCGCCTCGAGCGAGCGGTTGCCCTCGACGAAGATCACGACCGAGTACACCGCCGACAGCAACAGTGCGAGGCACAGCACGGTGCCGAACCTGCCCTCGAACGTGGCGAACGCGACGAGCGCGATCACGAGATTCGGCAGGGCGCCCGCCAGGAACACGCGACGATCGGGCGTGTAGCCCGCGGCGACGACGCTGAGGCTGCCGATGGTGGCGAAGAGCAGCATCGCCTGCCACTCGGGTTCGTCGGGCCGCACGAGGACCGGGAGCACGCCCCACGCAGCGCTGCCCGCTGCAGCGACGAGCGCGAACCGACGGAGCGCCCGGGTCGGTTGGGTCGGGACGAGCCGCCTGATCCGCGAGAACTCGACGATCATCCCGGCCGACACGACCACGCGGACGATCACCCAGATGACGGTCCCACGCGGGTCCTCGTGGTACACGAGCGCGGCGACGACCGCCGCTGCGGCGAGTGCGACGATCGGTCCCTGTTGTGCGTCGACGAGCAGCGAGACCCGACGACGGTCGATCTCGTCCGCCATCGGCGAGGGACGGGCGTCGCCTGACTGATCCCCACCGTCGGTCACGGCCGCCACTCTAGGCACTGGCTGAACGGTCGTTCAGCGATCACACGGGTGCGGGGTCCGCGGCAGCGGACCCCGCCACGCGTGCGATCAGGGTCCGGTGAAGACGCGGCCGCGCGAGAGGTTGGCGTTGGTGCTCGCCTCGCCCGAGGCGACCTCGGCCTGACGGTTCTTGGCCTCGGCCCGGCCGACCACCTGGTGGTGCACCTCGTCGGGGCCGTCGGCCAGGCGCAGCGTGCGCTGGCTGTGCCACATGTCGCCGAGCGGGAACCAGTGCGAGATGCCGGCGGCGCCGTGCATCTGGATGGCCTCGTCGATGATGTCGCAGCACTTCTCGGGCACCATCGCCTTCACGGCGCTCACCCACACGCGAGCCTCGGCGTTGCCGAGCGTGTCCATCGCCTTCGCGGCTCGGAGCACCATGAGGCGCATCGCCTCGACCTCGATGCGGCAGCGGCTGATGACCTCCATGTTCTTGCCGAGGTTGATCAGCTTCTTGCCGAAGCCCTCGCGGCTGAGGCCGCGGTCGACCATCATCTCGATCGCCTTCTCGGCGGCGCCGATCGATCGCATGCAGTGGTGGATGCGGCCGGGTCCGAGGCGGAGCTGCGAGATCTCGAAGCCCTTGCCCTCCCCCCACAGCACGTTCGACTTGGGCACGCGCACGTCGGTGAAGCGCAGGTGCATGTGGCCGTGCGGGGCGTCGTCGTTGCCGAACACGTCCATCGCGCCGACGATCTGCACGCCGGGCGTGTCCATCGGCACGAGGATCTGCGACTGCTGCTTGTACGTGTCGGCGTCCGGGTTGGTCCGGCACATGACGATCATGATCTTGCAGCGCGGGTCGCCGGCGCCGGAGATGTAGAACTTCTCGCCGTTGATGACCCACTCGTCGCCGTCGAGGACGGCCTGGGTCTGGATCTGCTTGGCGTCGGACGACATGATGCCGGGCTCGGTCATCGCGTACGCCGAGCGGATCTTGCCCTCGAGGAGCGGCTCGAGCCACGTCTCTTTCTGCTCGGGGGTGCCGACGCGCTCGAGCACCTCCATGTTGCCGGTGTCGGGCGCCGAGCAGTTGAGGCACTCCGAGGCGAGGCGGTTCTTGCCGAGCTCGACCGCGATGTACGCGTAGTCGAGGTTGCTGAGGCCCTCGCCGGTGTCGGCGTCGGGCAGGAAGAAGTTCCACAGGCCGAGCGAGCGGGCCTTCTGCTTGGCACCCTCGAGCAGTTCGAGCTGGCCCGGAGCCCAGCTCCACCGGTCGGCGCGGTTCTCGCCGAGTCGGTAGAACTCCTCGGTGATCGGCTCGACCTCGGTGCGGATGAACTCCTTGACCGCCTCGTAGAGCGGCCGGGCCTTCTCCGACATGCGGAGGTCGAAATCGTCCATGCTGGCGGACCTGAGCGCGCCACCGACCATCGGTAACCCCTTTCACGGCGGCCGCGACGGCCGCCTCCCCTGACGTGTAGCCGGACCCTAGTAACTCGTCCCCGTCCGAGACGAACCTCGCGCTCAGAGCTCGTGTTCGGCGAGCTCGCGGAACTCGTCGGGGACCGACACGGCGTTCGACAGCGCCGTCGAGGTGTACCCCACCGCGCTGCGGCCGAACTTCTGGCGGATCGCGTCGATCTGGGTGTCGACGGCCCACCGAGCCGAGCCGACGCGGGAGCCGGCTCGGGGCACCTCGCCGCCGTCCGGCGTGTCGGCGTCGATCGGGAGCTCGAGTTGGAGCACGGGCTGGTCGACCAGGTTCGACACCGAGATCGCGAGCAGCGAGATCTCGCGCCGGTCGGGGTGATCGGCGAGCCCACGGGCGACGAGTCGTTCGGCGATCTCGGTGAGCGTGAGCGTGGTGGCGATCGGCGTGTCGGAGGTGAACGAGCGGGTGATCGGTCGTTGCCCGTGTTCGCGGCTCGAGAACCTCACACGCACGGTGATCGTGCGCCCCGCTCGCTGCTTGGCGCGGAGCCGTCCGGCCACGCGGTCGGCCAGGTGCCCGAGCACCGAACGGATCAGCTCGGGTGTCGGGTCCTTCCGTCCGAACGCCGATTGCGCCCCGACCGAGTGCGCCCTCGGTCCGCTCGTGACGCGGCGTTCGTCGTCGTTGGCGGCGAGCGCCCACACCTTGGCGCCGATCGCCTTGCCGAGCAGCGATCGCAGCGCGTCGTCGCCCGTGGCGGCCAGCTGACCGATCGTGCGGATGCCCCGCTCGGCCAGCGTGCGCCGGGTGACCGGGCCGACGCCCCACACGAGGTCGACGGGCAGCGGGTGCAGGAATTCGAGTTCGCGGTCGGGGTCGACCACGACGAGCCCGTCCGGCTTCGCGACCTGCGAGGCGATCTTGGCCAGGTGCTTGGTGCGCGCCGCGCCGACGCTGATCGGCAGGCCGATCTCGTCGCGGACGCGCTGGCGGATGCGGGCGGCGATGATGCCGGGCGGTCCGAACAGGTGCACCGACCCGGAGACGTCGAGGAACGCCTCGTCGATCGAGATGCGCTGGACCATCGGCGTGTGGTCGTACAGCACGTCCATCACCCGGTCGGCCAGCCGCTGGTACTCGCGGAAGTGGCCGCCGACGAACTGCAGATCGGGGCACAGCTGCTTGGCCTTCCAGCCGGACATGCCGCCCTGCACGCCGAAGCGCTTCGCCTCGTACGAGGCGGCGAGCACCACCCCGCCCCCGACGGCGATCGGCCGGCCTCGCAGCGCCGGATCGAGCAGTTGCTCGACCGAGGCGTAGAACGCGTCGAGGTCGGCGTGCAGGATCGTCGGCCCATCGACCATGACCACATGATATCGAACGGGTGTTCGATCGACCGGACCGACGGTCGGCCGAGTTCGGGACGACGGCGCCCAGGCCGGGCCGTTCCGTCCCGCGCCGGCCTGACAAGCTGCCCGCATGGTGCTCTCGCACGACGACCTCGCGCCCGCCCGACAGCCGCTGCACCTGGCGAGCGGCTTCCCACCGGCGATGTACACGTCGACCGACGTGTACGAGCTGGAACGCGAGCTGGTCTTCGCGCGCTCGTGGATCGCGGTCGCACGGCACGACCAGCTTTCCGAGCCCGGCGCGTTCGTGACCGCCGAGATCGCCGGTGAGCCGGTCGTCGTCGTCCGGGGCCGCGACGGTGCCCTGCGCGCGTTCCCGAACGTGTGCCGCCACCGCGGCATCACCGTCGTCGAGGGGTCGGGCTCGGCCCCCGCGCTGCAGTGCCCGTACCACCTCTGGACCTGGTCGCTCGACGGACGGCTGGTCGGCGCACCGCACATGGACGGCGCCGATGGTTTCGACCCGGCCGCCGAGTGCCTCACCCAGCTGGCGGTCGAGGAGTGGAACGGCTTCGTCCTCGTGAACCTCGACCCGGACGCCACGTCGCTGGCCACGCAGATCACCGGGCTGACCGAGCGGTGCGCGCCGCACGGCGTGGCGTCGTGGGTGCGCGGGCCGAGCGTGCACTACGACTCGGCGTTCAACTGGAAGATCCAGGTCGAGAACTTCATCGAGAGCTACCACCACGCGGGCGTGCATCCCGAGACGCTGCACGCCACGTTCCCGGGGCACCGCTCGTTCGTCGACGGCAACGGGGGCGAGCCCTGGAGCTGGCTCGACCATGTCTCGGTGGCGGACGGCATCGATCCGTTCGCCGTGCCGATCGCCTACCCGACGCTGTCGTTCGTGATCGTCCGTGGTCTCGGCGGCTACTGGTTCGACATGCGGCCGATCGACGCGACGCACACGTCGCTCGACATCGTGGTGCTCGTCCCGCCGGACTCACCTCCGGAGATCGCCGACCTCTTGCTCGAGTCGGCGGTGCACGTCAACGACGAGGACGTGCTGATCAACGAGCGCACCCAGCGCGGTCTGCGCAGTCGGTTCGCGGTGGCGGGTCGGGTGAGCCCGCTCGAGCAGGCCTGCTGGGAGTTCCGCCGCTGGGTGGCCGACCGCCTCGCCCCCGCCCTCCCCTGACCGACCGCGGGACCGGAACGCCCAGCGCGGGCACATCCGTCCCGCACCCGACCGGACGCCGGGGTCAGCGCGTGACCAGGCGCACCAGGGCGATCGAGCCGACGCACACGATCAGCGCCCGCAACGCACGCGGGTCGAGCCGACGACCGAACGTGGCGCCGATCTGACCGCCGATCGTGGAGCCGACCGCGATCACCGCCACCACCGCCCAGTCGATCTCGGTGGTGAGCACGAACACGACCGATGCGACGGCGTTCACCGTGAGCGCGAGCACGTTCTTGCAGGCGTTCAGCCGCTGCAAGGCGTCGTCGACGAAGATCCCGAGGGTCGCGACCAGGATGATCCCCTGCGCCGCACCGAAGTAGCCGCCGTACACGCCGGCGAGGCCGACGAGCAGGATCACGGGCGGGGTGACGTCGCGGTGCAGGTGCTCGCGGCCGGCTGCGCCGGCCGCACGACGTGCCGCGAGCCGCTTGGTGATCGTCGGCTGGGCGACGACGAGCACGAGCGCCACCACCACCAGGACGATCACCACGCTGTCGAACACGTCGCTCGGCGCGAGCAGCAGCAACGTCGACCCGGTGAGCGCCCCGAGCGCCGAGGCCGGCATGAGCCGGCGCAGCCGCGGCTGCTGCCCGACGAGCTCGCGGCGGTAGCCGTACGCGCCCGAGATCGAGCCCGGCACGAGCCCGATGTTGTTCGAGACGTTCGCGAGCAACGGCGGGTAGCCGAGCGCGATCAGCGTCGGGAAGGTGATCAGCGAACCCGAACCGACGACGGTGTTGATCGTGCCGGCACCCACACCGGCGAGCAGGATCGCGAGGAAGTCTCCGATCGACACGCGTCAGGAGACGACGGTGCCGCCGTCGCAGGTGATGACCTCGCCGACGGTGAACGCCCCGGCGCGAGACGACAGGAAGATCGCCAGACCAGCGATGTCCTCGGGCGTGCCGACGCGGCCGCGCGGGTTGCGATCGCCGATGACGCTCCAGTCGGTGCCCTCGACGTCACCACCGGTGCCGACACCCGTGCTGAGCATCCAGGTGGGGAACGGGCCGGGAGCGATCGCGTTGACGATGATGTTGCGCGTGACGAGCTTCGAGGCCATCTGCCGGGTGAGCGCGTGCACGGCCGCCTTCGACGGACCGTACGAGTGGGTGTCGAAGATCGGGGTGCGGATGCCGTCGATCGAGCCGATGTTGATCACCCGCGACGGGTCGTCGCCCGTGGCGCGCGCCTCGAGCAGGGGCAGCAGCCGCTGGGTGAGGAAGAACACACCCTTCACGTTGGTGTCGAACACCTTGTCCCAGCCGACCTCGGGGAATTCGTCGAGCGGTGCACCCCACGAGACGCCGGCGTTGTTGACGAGGATGTCGAGGTGGTCCTCGCGCTCGCGCAGTTGCGCGGTGAGCGAGTCGATGCCGGCGAGGTCGGCCAGGTTGGCCGGCAGCGAGATGCACTCGCCGCCGTAGGTGTCGGCGAGGCGCGCGGCCGTGGCGTTGCACTGGTCGGCCTTGCGCGAGCTGATGTACACCTTGACGCCGTTGGCGAGGTAGCCGGCGGCGATCATCTCGCCGATGCCGCGCGAACCACCGGTGACGAGCGCGGTCTTGCCCGCGACGGAGAAGAGCGACTGCAGATCCATGGCGGGCGACCGTAGCTCAGCCGTCGACGACCTCCGTGGTCCGCTCGGACGGCCGCTTGGTCGGCACGCGCCACACCAGGTAGCCGGTACCGATCAGACCGAGCGACACCACGAGCCCGGCGACCACGAGCCGGTCGCGCAGGATCCAGCAGCTGAACGTGATCGCGATCCACATCGTCGAGATCGCCATCACCTTGGCGCGTGCGGGCATGCCGAGCCCGGCACGGTGGTCGCGCACGAGCTGGCCGACGTGCGGCAGGTCGAGCACCCACTGTTCGAACCGGGGGCTCGACCTGCTGAAGCACCAGGCGGCGAGGACGAAGAAGCCCGTGGTCGGCAGCCCGGGGACGACCACGCCGACCGAGCCGAGGCCGACCGCCACGAATCCGCCCGCCATCCACGCCCCGCGGACCACCCGCGAGCGGGCGATCACCGCGGTGACCGGCGCCGGTGGCTGCTCGTGCATGCGGGCACGGTATCGGGGGCGCCGTGGGGTGCCGAGGGACGAGCGTCCCGTCCATCGACCGTGTCGATCGGAACGATCGGGACAATTGATGTGCGTTGTCGATCGACTAACCGTACATTGAGTGATGTCATCAATCACTTGTACGGAGGACCCCCGACATGACCTCGCTCATCAACACCGAGATCCAGCCGTTCCAGGCGACCGCCTTCCACCAGGGCCAGTTCGTGCCCGTCAGCGACGCCGATCTGCGCGGCCACTGGTCCGTCGTGTTCTTCTACCCGGCCGACTTCACCTTCGTCTGCCCGACCGAGCTCGGCGACCTCGCCGACCACTACGCCGACCTCCAGGCGATGGGCGTCGAGGTGTACTCCGTGTCGACCGACACCCACTTCACCCACAAGGCGTGGCACGACACCTCGGACACGATCGGCAAGATCCAGTTCCCGATGATCGGCGACCCCGCCGGCGTGATCACCAACAACTTCGGCGTGATGCGCCCGGGCGCCGGCCTCGCCGACCGCGCCACGTTCGTCATCGACCCGCAGGGCGTCGTGCAGGTGATGGAGATCACCAGCGAGGGCGTCGGCCGCAACGCCGGCGAGCTCGTCCGCAAGATCAAGGCCGCCCAGTACGTGGCCGCCCACCCGGGCGAGGTCTGCCCCGCCAAGTGGGAAGAGGGCGACGACACGCTCGCGCCGTCGCTCGACCTCGTCGGCAAGCTCTGACCACGAGCACCCCACTCCCCCGTCCACACCCCTCAGGAGCCTGATTCCCCGTGCTCGACACCACCCTCGCCGCCCAGCTCCGCACCCACCTCACCAAGTTGGTCCACCCCGTGGAGCTGATCGCCGCCGTCGACGACGGCCCGAAGTCGCGCGAGCTCGTCGCGCTCCTCGACGAGCTCGCCGGCATGTCGCCGCACCTCACGGTCCGCCGTGACGGCGACCAGATCGGCCTCACCCGCCGGCCGTCGTTCCGCATCGCCCGCACCGGCACCCCGGTGCACGTCGACTTCGCCGGCATCCCGCTCGGCCACGAGTTCACGTCGCTCGTCCTCGCCCTCCTGCAGGTGGGCGGACATCCCCCCAAGGTGAGCGACGACGTGGCCGAGCAGGTGCGGGCGCTGACGGCGGGCGGCGAGCTGGTGTTCGAGACCTACTTCTCGCTGTCGTGCCAGAACTGCCCGGACGTGGTGCAGGCGCTGAACGCGATGAGCGTGATCAACCCGGCCATCCGGCACATCGCGATCGACGGCGCCCTGTTCCAGGGCGAGGTCGACGAGCGTCAGGTGATGGCCGTGCCGAGCGTGTTCCTGAACGGGGCACCGTTCGGGCAGGGCCGCATGACGCTCGAGCAGATCGTGGCGAAGCTCGACACCGGCGCCGCGGCACGAGTCGCCGAGGCGATCGACGCGAAGACGCCGTTCGACGTGCTCGTCGTCGGTGGCGGCCCCGCGGGTGCGGCGGCAGCGGTGTACGCGGCCCGCAAGGGCATCCGCACCGGCATCGCCGCGGAGCGGTTCGGTGGTCAGGTGCTCGACACGATGGCGATCGAGAACCTGATCTCGGTGCCCCACACCGAGGGCCCGAAGCTCGCCGCCGCACTCGAGGCGCACGTCGCCGACTACGAGGTCGACGTGATGAACCTGCAGACCGCGACCCAGCTGGTGCCTGCGTCCGACCCCGCCGGGTTGATCGAGGTGAAGCTCGCGAGCGGCGCATCGCTGTGGAGCCGCAGCGTGGTGCTGTCGACCGGTGCCCGCTGGCGTTCGATGAACGTGCCCGGCGAGGCCGAGTACCGCAACAAGGGCGTCACCTACTGCCCCCACTGCGACGGCCCGCTGTTCAAGGGCAAGCGCGTCGCCGTCATCGGCGGCGGCAACAGCGGCGTCGAGGCGGCGATCGACCTGGCCGGCGTGGTGGGCCACGTCACCCTGCTCGAGTTCGACGGTCGACTGCGCGCCGACGAGGTGCTGCAGCGCAAGCTGCGCAGCCTGCCCAACGTCACGATCCACACCTCGGCCCGCACCACCGAGGTGCGCGGCGACGGAAGCCGGCTCACCTCGCTCGTCTACGAGGACCGCGTCACCGGCGGGCTGCACGAGGTGGCGCTCGAGGGCGTGTTCGTGCAGATCGGGCTGCTGCCCAACACCGAGTGGTTGCGCGGCACCGTCGAGCTGAGCGCTCGTGGCGAGGTCGTCGTCGACGACCGCGGCGCGACGAACGTGCCGGGCGTGTTCGCAGCGGGTGACTGCACCACCGTGCCGTACAAGCAGATCGTGATCGCCATGGGCGCCGGGGCCACCGCGTCGCTCGCTGCGTTCGACCACCTGATCCGCACCTCGGCCCCGGCTGCCGAGCCCG
>WBZM01002530.1_pt1 | contig 15350 bp, 14 predicted proteins | sample 5204271 | NCBI WGS metagenome assembly WBZM01 (sample SAMN12344346, study PRJNA552823) | activated sludge metagenome | biome: Activated sludge suspended growth; feature: Nitrification reactor; material: Wastewater; isolation source: activated sludge from nitrification reactor of wastewater...
TTGGTCTCGCGAACCCGGATGCCGCGGCCAGGCTTCTTGCGGAGCCCGTCGCAACGCTCCGTCAGCGGAGCGCCGGCGACGCCTCGCTTCTCTACTGGACGGGCGTTTCCTGGGCCGCCGCCATCGCGCTTGGCAAGGATTCGCCGGATCTGGTGTCGGGCTTGCCGGTCGCGGACGCTCTGGTACGCAGAGCCGAGGCGCTGTCACCGGATCTGGAAGACGGCGGCCTTCAGACCTTCCTCATCGGTTACGAGGTGGCTCGACCGGGCGCCGCACCCGATGCGCTGGACCGCGCCCGGTCGCACTTTCGCCGTTCCGTGGACCTGTCCAGCGGAGGCCAGGCGGCGCCCTTCGTCGCCCTGGCAGAAGCCATCGCGCAGACGCGAGGTCAACGCTCCGAATACGAGGCGCTGCTGGGGCGCGGACTGGCCGTGGACGTCGATCGCCATCCCGCGTGGCGCCTGGCAAACCAGATCGCCCAGCGGCGCGCCCGCTGGCTTCTGTCCGACGCGGAAAACCGTTTTCCGGAATGAGAGCAATGCCATGAACGACGCACACCGCCGCCGACTGACGCTCGCCGGGCTTGCCGCCGCCGCGCTGCCCCTCGGTGCCCGCGCGGCCGAGCCCATGCAGATCAAGATCTCCACCATTGCACCCAAGGGATCGCTCTACCATCGCGTGCTGCAGGAGATCGGCGAGGCCTTCCGTGCGGCACGTGGCGCTGCCGCACGGTACAGCGTCTATCCGGACGGCGTTCAGGGCACCGAGTCGGACATGGTGCGCCGGATGCGCGTGGGACAGCTCGACGCCGCACTGCTGACCATCGTGGGCCTGAACGACATCGATCCCGTCGTGTCCGCCCTGCAGTTCATGCCCATGGTGTTCCAATCCTGGGAAGAGGTCGACCACGTGCGCGAGCAGATTCGTCCTCTCCTGGAGGAGAAGCTTGCCGCCAAGGGTTTCGTGGTTCTGTTCTGGGGGGATGCAGGCTGGGTCCGCTTCTTCAGCCGGGAACCGTTCACGCTGCCGGAACAATTCAAGAAGTCGCGCATCTTCGCCTGGTCCGGCGACAACGCGCAGGTGGGGATGATGAAGTCCATGGGCTATCAGCCCGTGCCGCTTCCCGTCTCGGACATCCTGCCCGCCCTCGAGACCGGCATGGTCGACACGGTCCCCGTCATACCGGCCTGGGCGCTCGTGGGACAGTTCGATCGCATCACGAAATACATGCTGCCCATCAAGTGGGTACCGGTCGTCGGCGGGGCCGTGATGCGCAAGCAGACCTTCGATGCCCTGCAACCGGCCGTCCGCGACGCCATCGTCGCCTCGGCGAAAATGGCAGAGGCACAGCTCCGCGCGCATCGCGTGAACTACGACGAGGATGCCATCAGCGCTCTCAAGGCTCGCGGGCTCACGGCCATCCAGGAAACGCCGGACATGCATCGGGCGTGGCAGGCGATCGCCGAGCAGGCGTGGCCGCAGATCCGCGGCACGCTGGTGCCGGCCGAGACATTCGATCGCGTCCGGGCCATCCTCCAGGACTACCGGACCAAGAAACGCGGATGAGCGGTACGCCCGCCGCACCAGCTCCTTCGCGCGGCTTCGCCGTCGTGTTCGAGGGCGCCGCTCTGGCGGCCTTGGTGCTGGTCACGGTCGGTCTGCCCATCGTGGAGATCGTGCTGCGGACGACGCTGCACGCGGGCATCGAGGGCGTGTCCGACATCGTCCAGCATCTGACGCTCGCGTTGGGCATGCTCGGCGCGGCCGTCGCGGCTCGCGAACGGCGACTGCTCACACTGGCGACCTCCGCGTTGGTCCGCGGCCCGCTCGCCTCGTCCTCCCGCGCCTTGATCGGCATACTCGGAGCGGCCGTCAGCGCGCTTCTCGCCTTGGCCGCCGTCGACTTTGTCCGGGTCGAATACGACTCGGGCGCGCGAGTGGTGTCGTTCCTTCCGAACTGGGTGGCGGAACTGCCTCTGGTGGCAGGGTTTTCGCTCATCGCCCTGCGAACCTGTCGCGACGCGTCGGACCGGTGGCCCGCACGGCTTGTCGTCGCGGTGCTGGCCGCTTGCGTCGCCGCGATGTTTCGACTGCGCGCGGAATTCGGCATGATCGAAACGTGGTCAGCCATCGTGCTGCTTCTTGCCGGTGGCGTGCTGGGAACCCCCGTGTTCGCGGTGCTCGGCGGCATCGCCCTGATGCTGCTGCTGGCCGACGGAGTGCCCGCCGCTTCGGTGGCCGTGAATCACTATGGGCTCGTGACGAACCCCACCCTTCCCGCCCTTCCCATGTTCACGCTCGCCGGTTACCTGCTGGCAGAAAGCAGGGCCCCGCAACGGCTGCTCGAAGTGTTCGATGGGCTCTTCGGACGCCTCAAGGGGGGTGCCGCCATCGTCACCGTTCTCGCGTGCACGTTCTTCACATGCTTCACAGGCGCCTCCGGTGTGGCGATCCTGACGCTCGGCGGCCTCGTCATGCCGCTGCTCCTCCAATCCGGCTTCCGGCAGGAACGCGCCCTGGGGCTCGTGACCGCTGCAGGGCTCCCAGGTGTGATCCTGATGCCGGCGCTCCCGCTGTTGCTCTACGCCATCGTCGCGGGGAACGGCATCGAAGAGATGTTCGTGGCAGGGCTGATGCCCGCCCTCATCATGCTCGCCCTCGTGATGCTCTGGGGCGTGATGCGCCAGGACCGGCAGGAAGCCCCGAGCCCGCCATTCGACGCAAGGCGCGTGCGTGCAGCCCTCTGGGCCGCCAAGTGGGAACTGACGCTTCCGGCGGTACCGGTCTTCGCCCTTGCCTCCTCGCTTGCCACTCCAGTGGAAGCGGCCGCGTTCACCGCAGCCATGGCGTTGTTCATCGTGACGGTAGTTCACCGGGATCTGCGGCCGCTGGAGGATGTCCCGCGCGTGATCGTGGACTGCGGCGTGATGATCGGGGGAATCCTGTTGGTGCTCGGCGTAGCGTTGAGCCTCACCAACTACATGGTGGATGCGGAGATTCCCGCGCGGCTCGTGAGCTGGGTAACCGACCACGTGGAGCACCGCTGGGTATTTCTGCTCGCCCTCAACGGCGCCCTGCTGCTCGCAGGGTGCGTCATGGACATCTTCACGGCCATCGTCGTCCTCGTGCCGCTGGTCGCGCCACTGGGGGCCGCTTTCCAGGTACATCCCGTGCATCTGGGCATCGTGTTCCTCGCGAACCTGGAGATCGGCTACCTGACGCCGCCGGTGGGCATGAACCTCTTCTTCGCGTCCTACCGGTTCGGGCGGCCCATCGCCGAAGTGTTCGTCGCGATCGCGCCGCTGCTCGGCTGGCTGGCGCTGGCGCTGGCAGCGATCACCTTCGTCCCGTGGCTCAGCACCGGGCTGCTCGCACTGCGATGATCCGGCGGCGCGCTCGACCCATGACGAGCGCGATCGGCGCGTTCGCGGCCGCCGCGATCGCGCTCGGCATCGGTGTATCGGACGGCCACGCACTCATGGCAGGCCGGCTCCCGGACTCTCCAACCGCGCGCGTGGACGCGAATACCGACGGTTCGGCGTGGCGCGGTGTCGGCAGCGTGGTGGTGGGCTCCGGGGCCTATTCCGGCGTCGCGATCGCCCCGCGCTACGTGCTCACCGCGGCGCATGTGGTCGGCTCCGCCGCACCGTCGCAGATCCGGTTCGTCCTCAATCTCGCGAGCGGACAGTCCGTCTTCTTCGAGGCCGAGGCGGTGACGCGTTTCCCGAGCTACAGCTTTCCCTACGACGACCTCGCGGTGATCCGGCTCAACGCCGATCTTCCCGGCCAGGTAAGGCTGTATCCCATACTCGAAACGCCCGTGGCGACGGGACAGACCGTGTTCATGGTGGGGTATGGAGGCTCGGGCAACGGCGATGTGGGCCCGACAGTGGGAAGTTCCTCGACCGTCAAGCGCCGCGGCCGCAATACGGTCGACGCAATCCAGGCGACGCTCGACTCCTCGGGCCGGACGAGCACCTTCTATCTCTACGATTTCGACGGTCCCACGGGCAACGGTTCGCTCGGTGGGCGGTCCCTGGGCAATGCCGAGGAGACCAGCGCCGCAGGGGGCGACTCGGGCAGCCCCGTCTTCGTCGAGGCAGGCGGCATCGTGTGGCTCATGGGCATCAACAACTTCGTGGCCGCGCCGTCGGACAACACGCCGATCGACTACAAGTTCGGCACCCTGGGTGGCGGAATGCTGCTCTCGGACCCCAGGTTCGTGGCATGGCTGCGCGAGACGACCGGAGACACGCTCGTGTCCCCGGGGAACGAGGCCGAAGTGCCGGACGCACCATCCTGGGCACTCGCGCTGTTGGCTGCCATTCTCGCGGCGGGACTGTACCGGTCGACGCGGGCCGGCAAGACGTAGTGGCGCCACCGCCCGGACACGGGCGGGGAAAAAGACTGCCGCGGAACGGTCCCGCGCGATATGCCCGCGGCAGTGCGACGCAATCGGCAGCCGGCCTGGCGGCCGGACGCAACGCGGACGACTCTGAGGATTCCGCATGACGGCGCGTCGCTCGCGTGTCGCCTCCATGCATGGGCCGATCGTCATCATTTCGTGACAAGCGGGCGTGTACGGCCGACTTCGTTCCCCGCGCGCCATGACGGGGAGCGCTCCGCGAAGCCGCGAGAAAAGCCGCCGTGCCGGCCCGGCCCGGCCTCTGCGACCGCTCGAAATCGCGCGCTGGTCCGTTCGGATCAACCAGGAGCGCTGTTGCACCGCAACGGCAGTCACTCCGGGCTGTCATCGTGAAGACGTTGCACGGCGGTGCTTCCCGCACCGGGTGCGACGCGCGCGGCATTCGCGCGATTCGACACGTGGAGACCCGAAATGCTGAAGAAGACCGTTCTTGCCCTGATCGGCGCCTGTTCTGCGGGCAGCGCGTTCGCGCTGACCACCGGTGACATCGCCTTCACTTCCTTCAATGCCGACGAGGACGGCTGGTCCATCGTCACCTTCGTGGACATCGCCGCCGGCACCACGATCCATTTCTCGGATAACGAGTGGAACGGATCCACGTTCAACACCGGCGAAGGCCAGCACACCTGGAACAGCGGCGGCGCCGTCATCGCAGCCGGAACCGTCATCCGGTTCAGTGCTGTCGATCAGGCAACGCGCAGCGTGTCCGCCGGATCGATCTCGTCCTCCGGCGACACCGGAATCAACGCGACGTCCGAGACGATCTATGCCTTCCTCGGCGCGAGTCCCTCCGCCCCGTCCACGTTCCTGGCCGGTGTTTCTTCCGAAGGCAGCACGAATCTCGCACCGGCCGGACTGGTCGGTGGCGACACCGCGATCATCGTGACGAACTCGGCCGACTACGGTGTGTACACCGGGGCAAGAACGGGCATGGCGACGTTCGGCGAGTACCGCTCGCTGGTGAACGACGCTGCCAACTGGTCCATCGCGGTGGGCGGAGACCAGGCTTCGATGATTCCCGACACCACGTCGTTCGCGACGGCGCCGATCCCGGAACCGTCGACCTACGCCATGCTGGGCGCCGGCCTGATAGGACTGGGCCTGTCGCTGAAGCGCCGCGGCTCGCGCTGAACTCCCGCTCCGCCGGACCGCCGACTTTCCGGCGGCGGTGCCGGCGGTCCGGCGGTCGGGGGTTTCCCGCTTCGCCTCAGTGGTACATGCCGTCGGTGGACAGTTCCGCCACGGTGATCACGTACATGTCGCTGCCACCATGCTTGGCCTTGCGCTTCGCGGCGGCGGCGGCCGTCGCGACGTCGTCCGGGTTGCGGAAATCTCCGGCCCGGATGGAGACGGCGCCGATGGCGATGGTGGTGAGCGGAAAGGTGGTCGCATTGCCGCGTCTGTCCTCCCCGAGAAGTTCGCCACGCGCCGCATCCTCGGCGTTGTAGAGCGACCGGGCCGCGGCATTGAACGCCGCGGTCACACGGCCGCAACGCTCGCGCCAGTCCTCGCTCTGGAACAGCACGACGAAATCGTCTCCACCCACGTGTCCGACGAAGTCTCGCAGAGGATCGCATTCCGCCCCGATGGCGGAGGCCGCCGCCTTGATCATCTCGTCACCCCTCCAGTATCCGTACTGATCGTTGAAGGGCTTGAAGTGATTGAGATCGAAATAGCAGGCCGTGAACGTGCACCCGGCCGCGAGGAGCCGCGCGATGTGCTCGGTGATCGGGATGTTCCCGGGCAGCATCGTCAAGGGATTGGCGTGGCGAGCCGCTTCGATCCGCAGTTCCGTCACGGTCGCGACGAGTTCCTCGCCCCGCCCCAGGCCGACGTACGCACCGTTCTCGGTCACGACGAAGCCGTCGGCCAGATAGCGCTGATCGGCGCCGGTGAGCACGCGCGTCAGCGCTTCGATCGGCGTGTGGATGTCGATCAGCAGTGGCGACGTGGACATGAACAACCCGCAAGGCCTGCGTCCATACACCTCGCGGTGGTAGGGCTGAGCGTACTTGTCGATGAACGTCTGACGGTTGACGAGCCCGACGGGAATGCCTGCCTCCACCAGCGCGACAGCGCGCAGGTCGGGCCGGTCGCGAAACAGCACTGCCAGTTCGTCGTTGGATGACTCCGGCGATACGGCCGGTGCCGGAATGAGCAATTCGGCGGCAGTCCGGTGCCGCTGCGGCAGACGCAGCAGTTCCGGATACACGGCGATCTTGCTCGACGCGAGCTCGGTGGCGACGGCGTCGGGCAACGTCAACGGCGGAGGCGATGCCGGTCTACCGAGGAGGTAACCCTGTCCATAGGCGGCGCCGAGATCCCGCATCACCGCGAGTTCGGCCAGGGTCTCGATGCCTTCCGCGATCATCCTGGTGCTGAAGATCTCCGTGAACTGAAGCAGCAGCTTGAGAACCTGGACCTTCGACGGGTTGCGGTCGACATCTCTCACGAAGTACTTGTCGATCTTGACGTACTCGGGCAAGAGATCGCCCCACATCCTTAGACTCGAGCGCCCGTCGCCAAAGTCGTCCAGGGCAATGGAGATCCCGAGCTTGCGCAGATCGGACACGGCTGCCGCGAGGGCCTGGTGGTCCGTGACCCGTTCGTGCTCCGTCAGTTCGATCACGATCCGGCGCGGACTGAGCCCCGGTGCCATGCACTCGCCCAGCCAGTCGCGACGGCTTGCGTGCGCGTTGAGCAGCACGCCGGCGCTGATGTTCATGAAGAGCTGGCCCGGCAGTTGCAGCCGCGCGAATTCCCGGCTCACGACACGCAGGCACTGCATTTCGAGCCGGGGGAGAATTCCTGCGGCAGAGGCACTCTTCAACAGTGCGTCCGCGGAGCCGAGGGCCGAGTCCGCAGGGCCGCGGATCAAAGCCTCGTATGCGAAGACGGCGCCATCCTCGAATCTTGCGATGGGCTGGAAGACCGCGCGCAGCAGCGACCGGTCGAGGATGTCCAGGATGCCTTGCGAACCTTCTTGCAGCACGGAATGGGACACGATGTGCGGTGGGGGACGTGATGGGGCAGGCGAGTTATCGCGGCCTGGCGGGAAATCTTGAGAGTCCGTTCCGTCCAGGCTCGCGACTGCCTCCTTTCAAGCGATTCTCGTCACGAATCCGTCACTTTCCCGACACATCATCGGCGGGTCCGCGAGCGCGACTTCCACGCTTCTTCCCGTGCCCGATTCCAACCGTTCCCGTCCGCGCCCTCGTTCCCCTTCCTCGCAGCGGTCCGCCCGAACGAATGCGCCGGCGCAGGGCTCGATCGGGCACGCACTCCGTATCTCGCTCGCGTTGCGGCTCACGATGTTCGCGCTCGTCTTCGCTTCGTTGCAGTTCGCTTACGACCGGGCGGGGGACCCGGTGGAACGCGTCGTGATCGATCGACTTACGGTGTCGGTCGCGGCGTGGCTCATCCGGGCCACCACGCCCACCGTGGAGGTGGACGCCGTCGGTCCGCGGCTCGTGGCGCCGGGCGGAGGTCTGAATGTCCTGAAGGGTTGCGAGGGAACCGACGTCCTGCTGCTCCTTTTCAGCGCAATGCTGGTGGCGCCGCTGCCGTGGCGATACCGGGCCCTCGGCGTCGTCACGGGCGCGCTCCTCGTTCTCGCGCTCAATCAGTTGCGGGTCGTTGCACTGTTCCACACGTATCGGGAGCAGCGCAGCCTGTTCGACGCGCTCCACGGCACGGTCGCTCCGCTGTTGCTGGTCGCCTGTACCGGCGCATTCTTCGCGGTCTGGCTGCGCATCTTCCGGCCGGCCCCGTCGTTTCCTCCGCGGCCGTGAACCCCAAGCCCGCGGCGCCGCGCATCGTCCGGGACATCCTGATGCCCCTTGCCGTTGCGACAGCCCTGCTGCTGCCGCTCGTCCTGCTTGTCGCCGAGCCCGTCGCGGAGCGTCTTCTGCCTGCGCAGCGCGCCGTCTTCCGGATGCTGGCGGGGGAGTTCCGGGTGACGCGGATGGCCACGGAGCAGATGTCGTCCCATCGCGTGGTCCGCGTCGAGGTGACGCTGGCGGACACGCTCGTCCTGGGCCCTCGCACGTTTCGTCCTGACCCGCGCGGGGTCGCCCAGGCATCCACGCCCGTGGCACACACCTTTCACGCCATGGTGACGGCACTGCTCGTGGCGGTCGCATGGCCGGCAGCGGACATCGCGACGAGGCTCCGGAGGTCGCTGATCGCGTTCGCGCTGGCCGCCGGCATGGCGGTGGTGGACGCGCCTTTCGTTCTGGCCGGGACACTATGGCGAACGCTGTTGGATGTAGCCGATCCCGGGCGGTTCTCGTTGCTCACTTCGTGGGCGGCCTTCCTCGAGGGCGGCGGCAGACTCGCCCTGGGCATCCTGGCCGGCGCGGCCGCCGCGGCGATCGTCGGCCCGACGCGAGCCGGGCCGTCAGAACTCCGTTGATGCGCCCGTGGCCAACGGGCGGAACACATCCGCCTACCAGTGTCCTACCGGTCCGTTCCGAGTACCGGAGGGTCGATCCTGGCTGTGGCGTCGCGTCCGTATTCCGAACACACCGCACACCAGCATGCCTGCCGCAAGCATCGCCCAAGTGGCGGGTTCCGGAACGGGCACGTACACGATCTCGAGAGTCGGCGTCTCGAACAGGTGCAAGTGCGCATCGGAGAACATGAAGATGGCCTCGCTGCCCTCGAAGAAGACATCGCCCGGCACCTTCCTGTCGTCGTCGGACCAGGTGGGCATCCAGCCACTCAGGACGATGCTGCCGCCGCCTTCGTGCGTGACGATCGCGGCGATGCCCGGCCCTTCCAGCGGAATCTCGATCTTCGCGTAGCCGGGCGTCGTACCCGGCGGCAGCGGCATGCCTTTCATGAAGACATGCGGAGCCGCTGCCGGTACGGATTCGAGCGCGGTCCACACGGCCTCGATCTCCTCGGGAAGCAGTGCGGGGCCGAGGAGCACGTCGATCGGGACCGACGCGACACCGAGCGCGAACGCCTCGGTCGTGTCCGAGATCGCCGCCTTGCAGACCTCGACGCTCGGGTAAGGCGAACAGACCGCCGGAAACGTGCCCGGGCCAAGTCCGTAGGCGATGCCGAAGGGGTCCATCATCTCGAGGCGCAGTGTGGCGCCGGTGACCGTGCCGGACACCTCAGGGATCTCGAAGACGAAGAAGCTGCGCCGCTCTTCCGTCCGCTCCTTCCCGCCCGATCCAGTCACCGAGGCGTAACCCACGTAGTAGTTCTGAAAGCTCGGAAGGTTCGCTGCAGACCCAGGAGTGAAGCCGCCGACCTGCGTCGCGGGCACTTCCAGCGTGGCAGCCGTGGCGAACGGGCTGAGCAATGCCACGGCAAGGGCGGTGACGAGTCCTGCTCGCATGATGTTCCTCCTCATGTCGGTGGAATTGACAGGAAACGCTGCACAGCAGGCATGGCGCCGCGCAATGGTGAAATCACGCAAGAAGCGTACTTCGTGAAATGGTTCGCCGGACGCGGGAACCACTCAGTTGCCCGCGCTGGCATCGCTGCCCGGACGCCAACGCAGCAGCCGCCGCTCCGCGACGGTGACAAGACGGTCCAGCAGGAGCGCGAAGCCAGTGAGGACCAGCACTCCGGCGAACACGGTGTTGATGTCGAACACGCCCTCGGCCTGGAGGATCAGGTAGCCGACACCTTTCGCAGAGCCGAGGTATTCGCCGATCACCGCACCCACGAAGGCCATGCCCACCGCCGAGTGCAGGCTCGCAAACACCCATGCCGTGGCGCTGGGCAGGTACACGTGACGAAGCAGTTGCCGCCGCGACGCGCCCAGCATGCGGGCGTTGTCCAGCACGACCGGATTCACCTCTCTCACGCCATGAAATACGCTGAAGAAGACGATGAAGAACACCAGCGTCACGCCCAGCAGCACCTTGGACAGCATTCCCAGGCCGAACCAGACCGCGAAGATCGGCGCGAGGATCACCCGTGGCATGGCATTGAACGCCTTGATGTACGGATCCAGAAGCCGGGCTGCCGTGTCGGACAGGCCGAGCCACAGGCCCACCGCGAGCCCCAGCACCGTCCCCACGACGAAGGCCGCTGCAGTCTCGGCAAGCGTCACGCCCAGATGAGGATAGATGCTGCCCGACAGGAACCACTCGCGGACCCGGTCCAGCACCACGAGCGGTTCGCCGAAGAAGAACGGCGGCAGCACGTCGGTGGCCGTGAGGACGTGCCAGAGGGCGAAGACCGCGGCGAGCAATGCAAGCTGCGCCACCGGCATCCAGCGGCGGCTCATGGCGTCGTCTCCTCGGCTCGATGTGCGCGCATGACTTCAGCGCGCAACGTGTGCCAGATGTCGCGATGCAGATCCACGAAATGCGGTGCCAGGCGGATCTCCGCGACATCGCGTGGGCGCGGGAGATCGATCCGGAACTCGCCGACGGGACGGCTGCCCGGACCCGCGCCCAGCACGACGACACGATCGGACAGGGCGATGGCTTCCTCGAGATCATGCGTGACGAACAGAACGGACTTGCGGTCCTGTTGCCACAGTTCCAGCAGTTCGTTCTCCATGAGCGCGCGTGTCTGCACGTCCAGTGCGGAGAACGGCTCGTCCATGAGCAGGATCTTGGGGCCCACCACCAGAGTCTGGGCCAGCGAGACGCGCTTGCGCATGCCTCCGGACAATTCGTGCGGATACTTGTGGCCGTGGCCGGCGAGACCTACGCGGCGCAACCAGTCGTCCGCAGCTGCGCCCGCCTGCGAGGACTCGACGCCGCGCAGCTGCAGGCCCAGCAGGACGTTGTCGCGGGCACTGCGCCACGGCAGCAGCGCTTCGCCCTGAAAGAGATAGCCGGCGTGGACATTCCGGCCGCGCAGCGGCTCGCCGAAAACACGCACGGCGCCCTCCGCCGGCGGACGCAATCCCGCGGCCACATTGAGCAGCGTCGACTTGCCGCACCCGGTGGGTCCCACCAGGGACACGAACTCGCCTTCGCCCACGTGGACCGTCGCATCGGACACCGCGACGTGCACGCCGCTGCTGCGCGATGGAAACCTGCATGTCACACGGTCGAGTTCCAGTGCCAGCATCAGGCCTTCCCGAGAGCGCGTTCCACGAAGGCGTTCGTGTACGTCTGGTTGAGGAACAGTACGGGTGCGCGCCGCACGGCAGTGTTGTGCGCGAGCAGTACCTTGTACGCCGCATCCACGAGCTTGGGCGTGAAGAGACCGTCGGGCGAATAGGCACCGCGCAAACGCTCGAACGCAGCCGTGTAGAGCCCGCGGTCGCCCAGGAGATACTCGGGAGGGACCGTCTTCATCACATCCTCGGTCGACGCCGTTCGCATCCACCGGAGCGTGCGGACCATGGCGTTGGTCAGCGCCTGGACCGTGGCCGGATGATCGCGAATGTAGGCCGCCTTGGCGTAGAGGGTGGCGGCCGGCAGCCGCGCGCCGAAGACCTTGCGCGTGCCTTCGTCCGTGATGGTTTCGTGCACGACCTTGATGTCACCGGACTTCTCCAGCAGGCTGATCACCGGTTCGACGGACGACAGCGCATCGATCTGTCCTCCGCGCATCGCCGCCACTGCACCCGCGCCCGTTCCGACCCCCACGATCGACACGTCGTCGGGCGTGAGACCCACCGAAGCGAGCAGGTGGTTCACGAACATGTGCGTGCTGGACCCGGGCGCCGACACGCCGACGCGCATTCCCTTGAGATCCTTGGGCCAGGAATAGGCCGCGGCCTTTCCCTTGGCAATGCCCAGTTCCAGACCCGGGTTCGTTCCCTGCAGCACGAACGCCTGGACCTTCTGCGCAAGCGTCTGCATGGTGATGGTGTGCTCGAAGGCGCCGGATACCACATCGGCGCTGCCGCCGATGAGCGCCTGCAGTGCCTTTCCTCCGCCCTGGAAGTCGTTGATCTCCACTTCCAGCCCTTCGTCGCGGAAATACCCGAGGCGCTCGGTCAGGGTGAGCGGCAGGTAGTAGAGCGTCGCCTTGCCGCCGACCGCGAGCGTCACGCGGGTCTTTTCCGGCGCGGCAGGAGACCTGAGCGGGGAGGCCGCCAGAGCGAACATGGCGCCGGTGGCTCCCAGGCGTTTCAGCGTGCTTCTCCGCTGCAGGTTCAAGGCGGCCGTCTCCGGCCGATCGTCGTGTGCTGCCATGCTCACCTCCTCGCTCGAGCCGTGCCGTTCGGTACGTGGCACCCCGCGCGCTGCCGTTTCACGGGAAAAGATACGCCGCTCCGAGCGTCACGCCGGTGCGGCACCGATAGGCGGTCTCGGGACAGTTGCCATCGCGGATGTCGTTGCCGACCAGGCTCGCCTCGAACTGGATCCGCCGCCAGACATATTGAACGCCTACCCGTGCGTCGGTTCGCCGATGGGCGTCCGCGGCTTCCTGGGCGGCAGAGGCGTCCGGCCGCCACTGTCTGCCCGCCTGCACGAAGAGACTCCAGTCGTCCGCCAGGGCATGCACCCAACCCGCCTGGACATACCAGCTGCGGTTTCCCTGCCCCAGGTAGTCGCGCGAGTGGAAGACGCGAGCGGACCACGCGCCGCGCGTCATTCCGGCGAACGCTTCGCCGAAGTCGGATTCGCGCGTGTGCGCATTGTCCGGGTAGCTGTACCACAGCCCGCCGGCTTCCACGGACCAGAGATCGGTCAGGCGCCGGGCGTAACCCGCGTACGCCAGCAGCAATAGCCGGGAACGCTCGTGGTCGTATCCCACGTCCACGGTGGTCGCCTGCCCGCCGGCGAACAGTCCGCTGGTGTGGTCGTAGGCGCCCGATACCTGCAGGGAAGGCCTGCGGTCGCTCAGGGAAACGCCGCGGAAACGGAAGTCGGAAAGCGCGCCCGCGCTTGCGCTCCACTGAGCTTGAACGAAGCCGGGAGGCAGAAGAAGGAGAAAACTCGTCACCCCGAGGAGGGGCGCAAACCCCGGCCCGCGGCGCTTTTTCTCAGCCCGGAGGCAAGTTGGCGGCAGCAATGGCGGTCGACGTCTTGGCGTTTTCGGAGCATGCGATTCTCGCATTGATTCGAGACAGCGCCACGCACAGATCGACGACGACGGTTCCCGCAGAATGCGCCCCGCCATTGAGAAGATCCAGAAACTGCCGCGAACGCATCCGCGGCGCCTTTTCCAGCAGAACGGCCGCCACGCCACTCACGTGAGCCGCCGCGAAGGAATCTCCGGACAGGTAGGCCCACCGATCGCCCGGCACGGTGGTCAGGATCCTGTCCCCGGGGGCGACGAACACCTGATGACCCGCGATGCCGTGGGCCGAACCCGCGACGGCGACGACGCTCGCGTGCGACGCCGGGAATCCGCCGTCGGGCGACCGGCGGTCCACTGCTGCCACCACGATCGTTCCCCGTTCGGCTGCACGGGAGATCAGTTCTCCGATCAGGCGATCCGGCGGGCCGGAGAGACTCATGTTGATGATGGGGGCACCATCGAGAATCGCCAGCTGGAGCGCCTTGGCCAGGGAGAACGTGGTGCAGACCGCACCGGAACTCCCATCGGCGCCCTCCCGGCACGCCCTCAAGGGAAGGATCCGTGCGCCCGGTGCGACGCCGACGATGCCCACCCGGTTGCCTCGGCGGGCCGCGATCACGCCCGAAACGGCGGTGCCGTGGTGTTCGGCCGCATTTCCGCCGCCGATCAAGTCCACGGGCTTTTCCAGCTGTCCCGCCAGGTCGGCATGGCTCGCATCCGCTCCGGAATCGATGACGGCGATCCGGACACGTTGGCCCGTGGCGATGGCGTGCGCCGCATCGAGCCGCAGCGCACGGGACGATTCCTGCAGGGAGAAATACGGGTCGTCCTCAGTTCCCAGCGTGCGGTAACGCTGCACGGGCTGCACCCACCCCACCCGCCGGTCCGCACGCAGACGGGAAAGAAGCTCGTCGCGTGACCCCGTGGGGCCCGGCGCGAGGATGACGCAATACACCTGCAGGGTAGGCATCGGCCAGTCGCCGATGACGGCTGCGCCGTAGTCCTGGGCGATCTCTTCCGCGATGCCCAGCACCCGCGCCCGCCTCCCGGCGTCCAGGTACCCGCCTCCGCCGGCTCCCGGGCGGAAATGTGGCGCCACGCGGTCGTCGATCATCAGCATGAGCTGCCGGTCGGGGTCGTCCGCACCGGCGTTCGCGGAGACAGCGCCAGGGGGCGCGCTGGCACAGCCTGCCAGCAGCACCGCGAGCAGCGAGGCCAGGCCGACCAGAAGCGATCGCACCCTCATCGGGGAGCCACCGACATCACGCTGGTCACGACCTTCTGACGTTCGAGAAAGGCCACGGCTTCAGGCAGTTTGGACGCCGCGGTCTCCACCACGTAGAGTCCTTCGCGGGTCGGTCCGTCGACGACACGGACGCCCGCCGCCAGCAGCACGGCACGGATTTCCTTCTCCGGCCGCGCGCTGTCGAAGCCGACGATCGCGCGAGCGCCCGTGCCCTGCGATTCCGAGGACAGCGTCCGGTACGGGGCGTCGGCGACGGGCCGCGCGATCCAACCGACGGCCAGCGCGAGCACGAGCGCCTGCGCAACGGCCAATCCCCGCAGGACCGCCGGGTTGCGCCACGCCGAGAGGACCCGGCCACGAGGCGCGAAAGCCCTGGGACGCGCCCGGTTCTCGACACGGTCGAGCAGGTGTTCCAGGGCGCGATCGCAATCCGGATCCACATCGGTCGCCTGCAACGTCCGGGCGAATTCCTGGGCGCGGCCGAACTCCGCCGAGCATCTGTCGCAGGAGGCCAGATGCGCTTCCACCTCGCTCCGCTCGGACGGTTCCAGCGTTCCGTTCACGTACCACGGCAGCAGCCGGTCGCAACGTGCATGCGCGGTCTGTTCGAAACTGAGAATCTGCGCCATCGTTCGAGTCCTCCTCAAGGCCGCTCGCTCTACTCGAGCATCTGCCGCAACTTGCGGCGTGCGTGAAACATCCGGGTCTTCACCGTATCGTTCG
>WBZM01002531.1_pt1 | contig 15346 bp, 14 predicted proteins | sample 5204271 | NCBI WGS metagenome assembly WBZM01 (sample SAMN12344346, study PRJNA552823) | activated sludge metagenome | biome: Activated sludge suspended growth; feature: Nitrification reactor; material: Wastewater; isolation source: activated sludge from nitrification reactor of wastewater...
GTTCGACGCCAACGTGCGCGGCCCGTGGGAGTTCAAGCCGGCCGTGCGCTCGATCGACGTGCACCCCGGCGAGATGACCACGGTGATGTACGAGTTCAGGAACGTGCAGAACCGCACCATGGCCGCGCAGGCGATCCCGAGCTATGCGCCCCGCCAGGCGATGCCGCACTTCAACAAGCTCGAGTGCTTCTGCTTCAACGAGTACACACTCAAGCCGGGCGAGAGCAAGCAGTGGCCGGTGGTGTTCGTGATCGACCCCAAGCTGCCGAAGGACGTGCGCACCATCACGCTCTCGTACACCTTCTTCGAGGTCGGCGGCAAGACGCCCGCGGAGCCGAGCACATGAGCGACGGACTGAAGCAAGCGGTGCAGCGCAGGGGCTCGTTCCTGCAGACCCTGCGCGCCGTCGCCTGGTCGTTCTTCGGCGTGCGCAAGTCGCGCGACTACGAGCAGGACGTGGCCAGGCTGAACCCGGTGCACGTGATCATCGCCGGCGTCATCGGCGCGGCCGTGTTCATCGGCGTGCTGGTGCTCGTCGTGAACTGGATCATCGCCAGCGGTGTGGCGAAATGAAGAACTGACTGAATAGGACCCCTGAGGAGAACCCATGTCGGCAACGACTCACCAAGGGCAGACGCCCTACTACTTCGTCCCGGCGCCGTCGCGCTTCCCGGTGCTCACCGCCACCGGCCTGTTCTTCGTCATCTTCGGCGCGGGGCAGTGGGTGAACGGCCACGGCTGGGGAGCCTGGGTGACGCTGTTCGGCTTCCTGATGTGGGCCTTCATCCTGCAGGGCTGGTTCCGCCAGGCGATCAGCGAGAGTGAAGGCGGGCTGTACAGCAACCGCATCGACCTCTCGTTCCGCTGGAGCATGAGCTGGTTCATCTTCTCGGAGGTGATGTTCTTCGCGGCCTTCTTCGGCGCGCTGTACTGGACGCGGCTGCATGCGCTGCCCAACCTGGGCAGCATCGAGAACGCCCTGCTGTGGCCCGACTTCAAGGCCGTGTGGCCGAGCAGCGCGCCGGGCAACACCGGCTCGCCGGCCGGCATCGTCGAGCCGTTCCAGACCATCGGCCCGTGGCCGCTGCCCACCGTCAACACGCTGCTGCTGCTGACCTCGGGCGTGACGCTCACCATCGCGCACCACGCGCTGATCGCCGGCAACCGTGGCAAGACCATCGCCTGGATGTGGGTCACCGTGCTGCTGGGCGCCACCTTCCTGGTGGTGCAGGGCTACGAGTACGCGCATGCCTATCGCGACCTGAACCTGAAGCTCAGCTCGGGCGCTTTCGGCTCGACCTTCTTCATGCTCACCGGCTTCCACGGCTTCCACGTGTTCGTCGGCATGCTGATGCTGCTGTTCATCACGCTGCGCCTGATGAAGGGCCACTTCACGCCGCAGCGCCACTTCGGATTCGAGGGCGCTGCCTGGTACTGGCACTTCGTCGACGTGGTGTGGCTGGGCCTGTACATCGTGGTGTACTGGGCCTGAGCCCGGCGCACCGCCTCCTGAAGAACGCCGCGCAAGCGGCGTTTTTCGTTGAGGCGCCGATCAGAGGCCGACCGGGATGCCCTTCGGCTGGATCCAGCCCATGTACCAAGAGAACATGATCACGGCGAACAGCGCCACCGAGATCGCCACCCGGGTGGCGAGCGCGCGCATCATGTGGCCGGCGTCGGACTTGCCCTCGCGGCCGCCCCGCAGCATGAACACGCCGGCCGACGCGAGCGCGCCCAGGATGCCGATGAAGGCGAGGGCCATCAGGATCTTCATGCGAACCGATTATCCGCCCGCACGTGCGGTGGCGCTGAGCGCATGACCGCGTCGGCGCGCCGTCTCGTCGTGCTGGCCGCGGCGATCGTGGCCGCCGCGCTGACCGCGCGGCTGGGCGTCTGGCAGCTTTCGCGCGCGGCTGAGAAGGAGGCGCTGCAGGCACAGCTGCAGTCGCGCGGCAGCGAGCCGCCGCTGGCGGCGGCCGCGCTCGCCCGCACGCCGCAGCAGGCCGTCGGCCAGCACCAGCGACGCATCGCGCTGGAAGGCCGCTGGATCGACGGCCGCACCGTTTTCCTCGACAACCGCCCGATGGACGGCCGCGCCGGCTTGGTCGTGGTGACGCCGCTGGCGCTGCCCGACGGCGATGCGGTGCTGGTGCAGCGCGGCTGGGTTCCGCGCGACGCCGGCGACCGCACTCGCGTGCCGGTGGTGGCATCGCCCGACGGCGTAGTGGCCGTGCAGGGCCGGGTGGCCCCGCCGCCGTCGCGGCTGTACGAGCTCGGCGCCGAAGGGCAGGGCGTGATCCGGCAGAATCTCGACCTCGACGCGTTCGCGCGCGAGACCGGCCTGAGGCTGCGGCCGCTGTCGATCCAGCAGCTCGATGCCGATGGTGTGCCGCCCGACGGTCTGCTGCGCCACTGGCCGGCGCCGGCGTTCGACGTGCACAAGCACTACGGCTATGCCTTCCAGTGGTTCGCGATGGCGGCCTTGATCATGGGTCTTTATGTCTGGTTCCAACTCGTCCGTCCCCGGCTCCGACGCCGCCCGTGAGGCCGCTGCGCCGTTGAGCTTCACCGTGCACTCGATGCCCGCGCCGGGCCTCGAGGACGCGGGGCGTCGCACCGCCGCGGGGCGGCTGAAGATGCTGCTGATCCTGCTGGTGTGCGCGGCGCCGGTGATCGCGTCGTACTTCACCTACTTCGTGGTGCGGCCGGAGGGCCGCACGAACTACAGCACGCTGATCGAGCCGCAGCGCCCGCTTCCCGAGGACCTGCCGCTGGCCGACCTGCAGGGCCGCGCGGTGCCCGCGAAATCGCTGCATGGGCAGTGGCTGCTCGTCGTGGTGTCCGGCGGCGCCTGTGACGCCGCCTGCGAGAAGCAGCTGTGGCTGCAGCGCCAGCTGCGCGAGGCGCTGGGGCGCGACAAGGATCGCCTCGACAAGGTCTGGCTGATCGCCGACGAGCAGCCGGTGCGCCCCGAGACCTTGCAGGCCGCCAATGCGGGCAACGCGGTCACCGTGCTTCGAGCGCCGCGCGAGGCGCTGGCTCGGTGGCTGCAGCCGGACGCCGGCGGCGCGCTCGAGCGCCACTTCTACATCGTCGATCCGCTCGGCAACTGGATGATGCGGGCGCCAGGGGACCCTGACGCGGCGAAGCTCCGGCGCGACCTCGAGAAGCTGATGCGCGGATCCGCCGGCTGGGACAACCCCGGGCGCCCCTGAGCCCATGGACGCCCAGCCGCTCTACGACCTCTCGCCGCTGCTGCGCATGGCGCTGCTGGCGGGTGGACTCGCGCTCGGGCCCCTGGCCTGGTGGTGGCTGCGTCATCGCGAGGGTTCGCCGGCGCGTCGGCTGCGCGCGCTGACGGTGCTGACGCTGTTCCTCACCTTCGACCTCGTCGTGTTCGGTGCCTTCACGCGCCTCTCCGATTCCGGCCTGGGATGCCCCGACTGGCCCGGTTGCTACGGCAGCGCCAGCCCGCTCGGCGCACGTGACGAGATCCACGCTGCACAAAGCGTGCGCCCGAGCGGCCCGGTTACCCATGGCAAGGCCTGGGTCGAGATGATCCACCGCTACCTCGCCACCACCGTCGGCGTGCTGATCATCGCGATGGCGCTGGCGAGCTGGCGGGAGGCGCTGCGCGCGCGGGCCACGATCTCGCCGTGGTGGGCCACGGCCACGCTGGTGTGGGTCTGCGCGCAAGGCGCCTTCGGTGCGCTCACGGTCACGCTGAAGCTCTTCCCCGCGATCGTCACCGCGCACCTGCTCGGCGGCATTGGCCTGCTCGCGCTGCTCGCGGTGCAGGCCGAGCTGCAGCAGCCTCGGCCGCTCGCGCTGACGCGCGCAGTGCGCCGCGCGCTGGCGGGTGCGGCCGCGCTGGTGCTGCTGCAGGTGGCGCTGGGCGGCTGGGTCAGCACGAACTACGCCGTGCTCGCCTGCCAGGAGTTCCCGACCTGCCAGGGTTCGTGGTGGCCGGCGATGGATTTCCAGCATGGCTTCGCGCTGTGGCGCGAGCTCGGCGAGACGAAGCACGGCGACTACCTGCCCTTCGCCGCGCTCACTGCGATCCACTACACCCACCGCCTGATGGCCTATGCGGTGTTCGCCGCGCTGCTCGGCCTGGCCTGGGCACTGCATCGCAGCGGCGCCGCCGATGCACGTCGCGTCGCCGCGGCGCTGCTCGCGATGGCCTTCTGGCAGCTGCTCTCCGGGCTGAGCAACGTGGTGCTCGGCTGGCCGCTGCTGGCCGCACTGGCCCATACGGCCGGCGCGGCCGTGCTGGTGGCCGCAATGGCCGTGTGGCTGACGCGCGCTGTGCTGGCCCGCGAGGCGTCGCCCCCCGTGCCGGCCCTGGGCGCGACCGCCCGCGCGATGCTGTAGGCTCCCCGAGCGAAACCATGTCCGAGACCGTTGCCCCGCCCGCCGCCGCCATGCCGACGCTGCCGTCGCGCCTGCGCCAGTACTACGTGCTCACCAAGCCGCGCGTGGTGCAGCTGATCGTCTTCTGTGCGGTGATCGGCATGCTGCTCGCCACGCCGGGCGTGCCGCCGTGGCGCGAGGCGCTGGCCGGCACCGTGGGCATCTGGCTGGTGGCGGCCGCCGCCGCGGCCTTCAACTGCCTGATCGAGCAACACATCGACGCGCGCATGGCGCGCACCGCGTGGCGACCGACGGCGCGTGGCGAGCTGACCCGCCCGCAGACGCTGCTGTTCTCGGCGCTGCTGTGCGGCGCCGGCTGCGTGCTGCTCTACGTGGGCGCCAACCCGCTGACGATGTGGCTCACGCTGGCCACCTTCGTCGGCTACGCGGTGATCTACACCGTGGTGCTCAAGCCGCTGACGCCGCAGAACATCGTGATCGGCGGCGCCTCCGGCGCGATGCCGCCGGTGCTGGGCTGGGCCGCGGTGCGCGGCGATGTCGGCCACGAGGCGCTGATCCTGTGCCTGATCATCTTCCTGTGGACGCCGCCGCACTTCTGGGCGCTGGCGCTCTACCGCGCGGAGGACTACCGCCGCGCCGGACTGCCGATGCTGCCGGTCACGCATGGCGCCGAGTTCACGCGCCTGCAGGTGCTGCTGTACACGCTGGTGCTGTTCGCCGCCACGCTGCTGCCCTTCGTCTCGGGCATGAGCGGCTGGTTCTACCTCGTCTCGGCGCTCGCGCTCGGCGGCCTGTTCACGCTCTACGCCTGGAAGCTCTGGCGCGACTACTCCGACGCGCTCGCGCGCAAGACCTTCCGTTTCTCCATCGTCCACCTCTCGCTGCTGTTCGCCGCGCTGCTGGTGGACCACTACCTCCGGGTGCTGATGTCATGATCCCGCGCCGCCTCGTCCTGCTCGCTCTGGCCACCACCTTGCTCACCGCCTGCGACAAGCCCGGCGGCGATGCCGCCTCGACCGCCTCGTTCCGCGGCGTCGACATCACGGGCGCCGAGTACGCCCGCCAGCTCTCGCTGCAGGATCAGGAAGGCAAGACGCGCACGCTCGCCGATTTCAAGGGCAAGGTCACGGTGGTCTTCTTCGGCTATACCCAATGCCCCGATGTCTGCCCCACCACGATGGCGGAGCTTGCCCAGGTGAAGAAGTCGCTCGGCAAGGATGGCGAGCGCGTGCAGGGCGTGTTCGTGACCGTCGATCCGGAACGTGACACGCCGGAGCTGCTGAAGGCCTACATGAGCAGCTTCGACCCGAGCTTCGTCGCGCTGCGTGGCGATCCCGAACAGACCGCGGCCACGGCCAAGGAGTTCAAGGTGTTCTACGCCAAGGTGCCGGGCAAGGCCGAGGGCAGCTACACGATGGACCACACCGCCGGCTCGTACGTGTTCGACGCGGCCGGCAAGGTGCGGCTGTTCGTGCGCTACGGCAGCGGGGCCGAGGCCCTCACGGCCGACCTGAAGACGCTGCTGGCGTCACGCTGAGCGGGGTTCAGGCCTGCTCGGCCAGCGCGGCGCGCATCTTCTTCATCGCCGCCACCTCGATCTGGCGGATGCGCTCGGCCGAGACGCCGTAGTCTGCGGCCAACTCGTGCAGCGTCATGCCGCCGCTGCTGTCGTCGTTGACCTTCAGCCAGCGCTCCTCGACGATGCGGCGGCTGCGCGCGTCCAGCGCGTCGAGCGCGCGAGCGATGCCGTCGCTGGCGAGCCAGTCGCGCTTGCGGGCGTCGAGCACCCGTGTCGGCTCGTGCGATTCGTCGGCCAGGTAGGCGATCGGCGCGTAGGTCTCCTCGCCGTCGTCGCCCGACTGCGGCTCGAGCGCGACGTCGCCGCCGGCGAGCCGAGTCTCCATCTCCAGCACTTCCTCCGGCTTGACGTTGAGGGTGCGGGCGACGGTGTCGACCTCCGCGGCCGTCAGCGTGCTGCGGTGCGTCTCGGTGTCGGCGGCCTCGTCCTTCAGGCTCTGCTTCATCGAGCGCAGGTTGAAGAACAGCTTGCGCTGGGCCTTGGTCGTGGCGACCTTGACCATGCGCCAGTTCTTCAGGATGTACTCGTGGATCTCGGCCTTGATCCAGTGCATCGCGTAGCTGACCAGGCGCACGCCCTGCTCGGGGTCGAAGCGCTTCACGGCCTTCATCAGGCCGACGTTGCCTTCCTGGATCAGGTCGCCGTGCGGCAGTCCGTAGCCGAGGTACTGGCGCGAGATCGACACCACCAGCCGGAGGTGCGACAGCACCAGCTGGCCGGCGGCCTGCAGGTCGCCGGTGGCGCGCAGGCGCCGGGCGAGAGTCACTTCCTCTTCCTGCGTCAGCATCGGCAGCCGGTTCACGGCGCTGATGTAGGCGTCGAGGTTGCCGAGCGAGGGCACCAGGGCCCACGGGTCGCGGACGGCAAGGGCGGTGGACGGGGTCATGTTCATGGAAGCATCAGACACGCTGCGGCTCCTTTCGTTCCATCCATATTAGCACTCGCGGATAGAGAGTGCTGATCGACCCGGCAGGCCCCCTGTCGAGGAGTTGGCAAGCGTCTGTAAGCACATGCTCACATACGTGGCAAACCCTCAAGTGTCGATTTCGCTGCAAAGCCTGTGACAGACTCCGCCCCAGGAGGAGACCCATGAAGCTGGGCTGCATCGCCGACGATTTCACCGGCGCGACCGACCTCGCCAACAACCTGGTGCGCGCCGGGATGCGCAGCGTGCAGACCATCGGCGTACCCGACGGCCCCCCGCCGGGCGGTGCCGACGCGGTCGTGGTGGCGCTGAAGTCGCGCACCATTCTGGCGGAGGATGCCGTGGCGCAGTCGCTGGCGGCGCTGCGCTGGCTGCGCGCGCATGGCGCCTCCCAGATCTACTTCAAGGTCTGCTCGACCTTCGACTCCACCGACCGCGGCAACATCGGCCCGGTCACCGAAGCGCTGATGGACGCGCTGGGTTGCGACTTCACGATTGCCTGCCCCGCCTTCCCGGCCAACGGCCGCACCGTCTACAAGGGCTACCTCTTCACCGGCGACGTGCTGCTCAGCGAGGGCAGCATGCGCGACCACCCGCTCACGCCGATGACCGATCCCAGCCTGGTGCGGGTGATGCAGCGGCAGTGCCGGCGCCGTGTCGGGCTGATCGAGCATGCCGTGGTCCGAGGCGGCAGCGAGGCGATCGCCCGGCGCATGGCCGCGCTGCGTGCCGAAGGGGTGGGCATCGCGATCGTCGATGCACTCGACGATGCCGACCTGCATGCGATGGGCCGGGCGTTCGCCGCGCTGCCGCTGCTGACGGCGGGCTCGGGCGTGGCCATCGGCCTGCCGGACAACTTCGGCGTGGCGCCGGGCGCCGGCGCGGCCGAGCTGCCCCCGTCGTCCGGCGCGCGGGCCATCGTCTCGGGCAGCTGCTCCGTCGCCTCGAATGCGCAGGTGGCCACATTCCTGGCGAGGCACCCGCAGCGCGGCTTCGCGGTCGACCCGCTGCACCTGGCGGCCGGCGAGGACGTTGCCGCGGCGGCGCTCGACTGGGCCAGTCCGCGGCTTGGGGACGAGCCGCTGCTGGTGTACGCCACCGCACAGCCCGAGGCGGTGAAGGCCGTGCAGTCGCGACTCGGCGTCGAGGCGGCCGGCACGTTGGTCGAGAACGCGCTCGCCCGCGTGGCGCACGGGCTGGTGGCACGCGGTGCGGGCCGCCTGGTGGTGGCCGGCGGCGAGACCTCCGGCGCCTGCGTGCAGGCGCTGGGCGTGACGCAACTGCGCATCGGCGCGCAGATCGACCCCGGCGTGCCCTGGTGCCATGCCCCGACCGCCGACGGCCGCGCCATCCACCTCGCGCTGAAGTCGGGCAACTTCGGCACCGTCGACTTCTTCGACAAGGCCTTCGAGGTGCTTGGGTGAGCGCGGCGTCGCGTGAGGAATCCCGTCTGCGCGAGGCCATCTGCCGCGTCGGCGCGAGCCTGCATGCGCGCGGCTATGCGCACGCCACCGCCGGCAACATCAGCGTGCGGCTGGACGACGGCTACCTGATCACGCCCACCGATGCCTGCCTGGGAACGCTGGACCCGGCGCACCTCGCGCGGCTCGACGTGGAGGGCCGCCAGATCGATGGCGAGCGCGCCAGCAAGACACTCGCGCTGCACCGGCGCATCTACGCGGCCGACCCCGATGCACGCTGCGTGATCCACACGCATTCCACGCACCTGGTCGCGCTGACGCTGCAGGGCGTCTGGCGCGACGACGACATCCTGCCGCCGATCACGCCCTACTACGTCATGAAGGTCGGCCACGTGCCGTTGATCCCGTACCACCGGCCCGGCGACCCGGTCGCCGCCGAGTTCGTCGCACAGCGCATCGCCGCCGCGAAGGCCGCTGGCGCGCCGATCCGCGCGGTGATGCTCGAGCGGCTCGGGCCGAACGTCTGGCACGACTCGCCTGACAGCGCGTCGGCCGTGCTCGAGGAACTGGAGGAAACCGCGAAGCTGTGGCTGCTCGCCGGCCGTCGTGTGGAGCCCCTGGCCGAGGCCCGTCTCGAGGAGCTGCGCCAGGCCTTCGGCGCGCGCTGGTGACGGCTCAGCCGAAGCGCGTCGACAGGCTTTCGAGCACTTCGTCCACGGCGGCCAGCAGCTCGGCCACGCTCACCGGCTTGGTGAGGTAGAGCCGCGCACCGGCGAGCATCGCGGCCTCGATCTGGCGCGCCGTCGCGTCGGCCGAGACCACCACCACCGGCACTTCGGCGGTGGCCGGGTCGGCCTTCAGGCGCTCGAGCAGCTCGATGCCGTTCATGTCGGGCAGGTGCATGTCGAGCAGCACGAGGTCGGGCTGGCGCGCGCCGATCGTGCGCAGCGCCTCGGCGCCCGTGCCCGACACCTCCATCAGCACCTGCGGCCGCTGCGCCAGGATGCCGCGCATCACCTCGACGTTGGTCTCGTTGTCCTCGACGTAGTGCACGATGCGCCGGTGGTATTCGGCGCTGGCTGTCACCAGCGGATCGAGGTTCGAAGGCACGGTGTCGGGCTCGATCGCGCTGGGCAGCGTCAGGATGAACGACGAGCCCTCGCCGGCGATGCTGCGCGCGCGCAGCGAGCCGCCCATCAGCTCGGCCAGGCGCTGGCTGATCACCAGGCCGATGCCCGTGCCCTCCTGCGCGGACCGCTCGCGGCCGAGCCGGTTGAAGGGCTGGAACAGCTCGGCGAGCTGGTCGGCCGTCATGCCCAGCCCGGTGTCCGTCACGGCGATCTCCACCATGTCGTGCGGGCGCATGCGGCTGGCCACGTGGATGCGGCCGCCGTCGCTGTTGTACTTGACCGCGTTGCTCAGCAGGTTCACGAGGATCTGCTTGACGCGCGTGGTGTCGCCCATCAGCACGCCGGTGCCGTCGGCGAGGTCGGTGCTGATCGTCAGGCGGCGACGCTTCGCCTCGGTGTCGATCATCGCGAGGCTGGCCGAGAGCAGCTCGGGCAGGCCGATCGGCTCGATCTGCAGCTTCAGGTTGCCCGACTCGATGCGCGAGAGGTCGAGCACGTCGTTGATCATGTCCAGCAGGTGCCAGCCGGCCTGCTGGATCTGCGCCACCCAGGGCTGCTGGTCGGGGGCGAGCGGGTGGCGCCGGTCGAGCTCGAGCAGCTGCGCGAAGCCGAGCATCGCGTTCAGCGGCGTGCGCAGTTCATGGCTCATGCGCGAGAGGAACTCGCTCTTGGCGCGGTTGGCGGCCTCGGCACGCTCGCGCGCGGTCTCGGCGTCCTGCAGCCGCAGGTGCTCGGTGATGTCCTCCACCACGCCGACGATGCGGCGCGCCTGGCCGAGTTCGTCGCGCAGCAGCGTCACCGTCGACTTCACCCACAGCGTGCGGCCGTCCTTCGTGATGTAGCGCTTCTGGCGCTGGTACATCGGCAGATCGCCCACCACGAGCCGGCGAGACAGGTCGATGTCCTGAGCGAAGTCGTCCGGGTGGGTGTACTCCGACACCGTCATCAGCTGCAGTTCGTCCTCGCTGTAGCCGAGCATCTCGCAGAAGCGCGGATTGGCCTGCTTCACGCGACCGCGCAGGTCGGTGTACAGGATGCCGATCGGCGCCGTGTTGAGGATGTTGCGGAAGCGCTGCTCGCTGTCGCGCAGCGCCGCCTGCGCGCGCTCGCGCTCGTGCACTTCCGACTGCAGCGCGGCGGTGCGCTCCTGAACCGCGGCCTCGATGCGCCGGGCGCGCCCGGTCACCACCAGCAGCAGCGCGCCGAGCATCGCCGCGCCCAGCAGCCCCACCACGGAGAACAGCCAGGCGTTGCCGCCCCGACCGCCCGGCACCTCGGCCTCTTTCGCACCGACGCGCAATTCCCAGCGCCGGCCGCCGAAGGCGATCTCGCGCACCTGCTGCAGTCCCTTGCCAGGACTGGCCTCGCAGTTCGGCGGGCCAGCCAGGTGGCGCAACGGCGCAGCGGGGTCGGCGTCCAGCAGGCACAGCGTCAGGTAGGACGGCAGGTCGGCGGCGGTGGCGTTCATCAGCGGCCCGGGCCGCACCGTCACGAACAGCACCCCGCGCATCGAAGCACGCGAGCGGCCGTCAGCGGCGCCTTCACCATTCGAGATCGCGCGGTACAGCACCACGCCGGTCCGGTCCTGGCCCTCGGGGATCTGCGTCAGCGCGAAAGGCGCGCTGGCGATCGAGAGGCCCTCGGTGCGGCTGCGCTCGATGGCCGCGCGCGCGGCCGGGATCGACTGCGCGTTCAGGCCCAGCGCCGCGGCATTGCCGCGCACCGGCTCGACGAAGCGCATCGCGATCACTGGTTCGCGCGGTGTGCCGGTCGGATCCTCCGGGCGGTCGAACACCCGGTACTGCGGCAACCCTTCGGCCCGCACCGCCGCCTCGAAGGAGGGGACCTGCGCGCGGTCCATCGCCTCGTACCAGCCGATTGCCGCCACCCTGCCGGAGGCCAGCCACGTCTCGCTGGCCCGCCGCATCTCGTCGCGGCTGACGTCGTCGGACGCGATGAACACGCCGCGCATCGCCTCGAGCGCAAGCAGTGGCTCCCGCAGCCGCGTGTCGAGCACCGTGGCGGCGTGGTTGGCGTCGCGCAGGAACGCGTTGCGCAGGCGCTCCTCGTCCCAGCGCACCACCTGCCCGATGCCCAGCGCCATCACCAGCGTGGCGAGTGCGAGCGTCGCGCCCACGATGGCGCGGCGCGGCGCCCACGCGCGGCGCGGCCGGCCGATCAGCGACAGCACGATCGGTGTGGCGATCATCGAACCGAAGGTGTCGCCGGCCCACCAGGTGAGCCAGGTTTCGGGCGCCGCGGACAGCGGCACGACGCCCGCGCTCACCAGCACCACCGTGGCGACGCTGGCCGACACCAGGCAAGCCAGCACGCCGCCCAACCCGAAAAGCACCGCCACGTCGCGCGGTTCGTCGATCGCCTCGGGGTGGCGTGCATAGCGACGCACCAACCAGGCGCCGGCCCCGGCCTGCAGGCCGGCGCCGATGCCGGTGAGCGCAGGCACGAGCGCGGCCTGCAGTTCGACCGGCCCGCGCAGTGCCATCAGCGAGAGGTTGGCGAGCAGGGCGCCGAGCGCGGTGCCGACCATCGCCCAGCGGCCGAAGGTCAGCGCCGCTGCCAGCGCGATGCCGGCCGGCGGGTACAGCGGCGAGGCGTAGCTCGGGGGAATGGCGATCTGCAGCGAGGGCAGCGCCACCAGCACATAGGCGAGCGCGGTGCCGGCAATCACCCACAGTGGGTGCAGCGCAGGGGCACGGTCGGCGGAGTCAGGCAGGGTCGTGTTCACGCCGGCCTCACGGCAGCTCGCGGCCGGCTGCCGCCTGCCAGATCTCGGCCCAGTCCTGCGCGTCGAGCACCAGCCGCAGCGCGTCGAGCGCCTCGCGCAGTGCCTCGATGCGGCGCGAGCCGGCCACCGGCAGCGGCCGGCCCGGCAGGCGCAGCAACCAGGCGAATGCCACCGTGGCCGGGCTGCAGCCATGGCGCGCGGCCACGGCCGCCAGCGCGGCCTGCACGCGTCGCTCGGGCTCGCCATGGCCCGACAGCAGCCTGCCACCGGCCAGCGGCGACCAGATCATGGGCCGGATGCGAAGGCGCTGCAGCTGGTCGAGCGTGCCGTCGTCGATCGGCCCGCGCTGCAGCGGGTGCAGCTCGATCTGGTTCGTTGCCAGCGGCGTGCGGCTGGACAGCAACTCGAACTGCGCCGGGGTGAAGTTCGAGACGCCGAAGTGCGCCACCTTGCCCGCCGTGCGAAGTGCCTCGAAGGCGCCGGCGATCTGGTCGGCATCCATCAGCGCATCGGGCCGGTGGATCAGCAGCAGGTCGAGGTGCTCGACGCGCAGTGCGCGCAGCGAGGCCTCGGCGCTGGCGACGATGTGCGCCGCCGAGGTGTCGTAGTGCTTGACGCGGTGGTCCGGCCGCGCCGGCGCCACCAGCTTGATGCCGCACTTGCTCACGAACTGAAGCCGCGCGCGCAGCGACGCCGGTGCCAGCGCGATCGCCTCGCCGAAGAGCGATTCGACCGAGTAGCCGCCGTAGATGTCGGCGTGGTCGAAGCTCGTCACGCCGAGTTCGGCGCAGGCCTCGATCCAGCGCAGCCGCTCCTGGGGGCTCCAGCCCCATTCCGCCATGCGCCAGGCGCCGGCCACGATGGGCGAGAGACGGGGGCCGTCGGCAGCGAGCGAGGTCAGGGCGGGCGGCATGGAGGGCGCATTATCTTTGGCCCGGCTGGTTTCAGTCAGGGAAACACTTCAAGACGTATTCGCCCGGCGCTGGACCGAGAGAAGTGCCACGCGCCAGTCGCGTTGGCGCGCGCCGGCGCGACGAACGGCGCGCCAGCCACTGTTGCCAGGCCGGCCACCAGGAGCCTTCGTGCTCGGTGGCCCGGGCGGTCCAGTCGTCGGCGGCGATCCAGGGCCCGTGCGCCGGGCGCGTCGCGATCCGGTAGCTGCGGTGCGCATGGCCAGGCTCGGAGACGATGCCCGCGTTGTGCCCGCCGCTGACCAGCGCAAAGGTGATCTCCGCTTCGCACAGGTGATGCAGCTTGTAGACCGATCGCCACGGCGACACGTGGTCGCGCGTGGTGCCGACCGCGAACACCGGCAGCTGCAGGTCCGCCAGCGAGAGCGCGTGGCCGGGCGCCTCGCCGATGCGGAAGGTGCCCATCGCCAGCGCGTTGTGCAGGTACAGCGACACCAGGTACTCGTGGTGCATGCGCGCCGGCATGCGCGTGGTGTCGCTGTTCCAGGCCATCAGGTCGCTCGGCTGCTCGCGCTCGCCCATCAGGTACTCGCGCATGCGGCGAGTCCACACCAGGTCGCGCGAGTGCAGGAACTGGAACGAGCCGGCCATTGCCTCGCCGGGGAAGTAGCCGCGGCCGCGGTTCTGCTCCTGCAGGTAGGCGACCTGGCTCTCGTCGATGAAGAGGCCCAGCTCGCCCGGCTCGGAGAAGTCCACCTGCGCGGCCAGCAGCGTGAGGCTCTTCAGCGGCGCGAGCGCGGCACGGTCTGCCACGGCCCCGTCGCGTGCCAGGGCCGCAGCGGCGATCGCCATCAGCGTGCCGCCGAGGCAGTAGCCCATCGCCTGCACCGCCGCCTTCGGCTCGAGCCGCGCCAGCGCGCGCAGCGCGTCGAGCGGGCCGCGCTGCAGGTAGTCGTCCATGGTCAGGTCGTGGTCGGCCGCGTCCGGGTTCTTCCACGACAGCATGTAGACCACATGCCCCTGCGACACCAGCCAGCGCACCAGCGAGTTGTGCGGCGAGAGGTCGAGGATGTAGTACTTCATGATCCACGACGGCACGATCAGCACCGGCTCGGGGTGCACCGTGGTCGTCTGTGGTGTGTAGCGGATCAGCTCGGCCAGACCGTTGCGCATCACCACCTCGCCGGGTGTGACGGCCACGTCGCGGCCGACCTTGAAGTGCGCCTCGCGCTCGGCGGCGGCGCGCGCGGCGGCGGGCGTGGCCAGGTCCTCGAGCCAGTGCTTCCACCCCTGGCGCAAGGGCTCGCCGAGCTTCTCGATGTTGGCGTGCAGCACCACCGGGTTGCTCTGCAACCAGTTGGCCGGCGTCAGCGCGCCCAGCCATTGCCGCGCCATGAAGTCGACCAGTTCGGCGTGGTGCGGTGTCATGCCCGGAAGCCGCGCGGCCGCATGCCACCAGGCCTCGGCGTTGCGGAAGCCGACGCGCATCGGGTGGAACGGCCAGGCCTCCCAGTCGGGGTGGCGGAAGCGCGGATCCTCGTCGGCGGCGCCGGCCGGCTGGCCGTTGCCCTGCACCGTGTCGGCGGCGAGCCGCGCGGCCAGCGCCGCCAGCTCCATCTGCCGGCCGGGCGACACGGCGAGGTGCCAGGCCCAGTCGGCCCAGGCCAGCGACAGCGACACCGGCGAGAGCCCGCCGGTGAGCGGGGCCGCGGCCACGTGCAGCAGCCGGTCGAGGCGTTCGGTGGGGGTTTCGTCGCGGGGTTCGCTCATGTATCCATCTTGCGCCGCAGCGAAGCCCGCGTTCTTGACGCACGGCAGGCGCGTGAGCGCCCGTCGGTGTTCAGCTCACTGTGGCGTGAAGCCGCTGTCCTTGATGATCTTCGCCCACGTGGCGCTGTAGGCACGCTCGCGCGCGGCGAGCTGCTCGCCGGGCATGTGGCCGACCGTCAGGCCCAGGCCGGTGAGGCGCTCGCGCACGTCGGGCAGGGCGATCACGCGCTGCAGCGCGGCGCTGAACTCGTCGAGCACGGCCTTGGGCGTGCCGGCCGGCGCGAACACGCCGTAGTAGGGCACGTCCTCGAAGCCCTTCAGGCCGAGCTCGCTGAAGGTCGGCACGTCGGGCAGGGCGGCCTGACGCGCGCCGCCGAGCACGCCCACCACGCGCAGCTTGCCGGCCTTGTGCTGGTCGATGAAGTCGGGGATCGAGCCCACGCCGGCGGCGATCTGGTTGCCCAGCATGTCGCCGATCATCGGCGCGCTG
>WBZM01001881.1_pt1 | contig 15345 bp, 12 predicted proteins | sample 5204271 | NCBI WGS metagenome assembly WBZM01 (sample SAMN12344346, study PRJNA552823) | activated sludge metagenome | biome: Activated sludge suspended growth; feature: Nitrification reactor; material: Wastewater; isolation source: activated sludge from nitrification reactor of wastewater...
CGGCCCTCCTGATGGCCCTCTTGCCGGCCCTCCGCGAAGACTTCTTGGTAAAAGCGGCTTTTTTGCAGTTCCGCGTGAGTGAGTCCGAGCATGGTTTGGATCTCCTGTCGAGTTAATTGTGGTAAACGGTAGACCAGAATCGTTTCGATGAGGTCCAGAAACTCGATTTGACGCAACGGCAGGGCTATGGATTCGGTGCGGGCGTGCCGTGCCAGATGCTGCGCCTGTCGAACCGCAACATCCGGGGAAGCAACCAGCAATTGCAGCAATTGTAGCCCAAGGCTAGGGGTAGGGAAGGTGGCCAAATCTTCCAGATACACTCGTTGCACCAGCGGCAGGGCAAGCAACTCGGCATAACGGAAATCCAGGCGTTCCATCGCCCGCTGCGGGTAGATGACCAGCGCTCGCCAAGGTCGACGCGGGACGCTGCGGTACAGGTAGAGGAAAATTTCCGAAAAGAACCGTCCATAAAAGTCTTCGTCCGGTTGTGCCTGCGCTTCGAGAAATACCAACGGAGCATCTGGCGCGTCGGGTGGCGGCATGAGCAACCCATCCAGGCGGAAGGCGGTTTGTTTGACTTCTTCGGCGCGGAAAGCGTAACCGTCGGGGTTGTCCACCGTGATCCCGGCCAATTCCAGCACCAAGGTGGGGAGCGTTTTGAACAGGCGATAGAACAAGTTGTCGGTTTTCATGGCGAGGGCGGAAGACCAGGAATCGACCGAGTATAGCCCGCTCCCTTTTGGATTAGCCAAATCGAGAAAGCCGGGGCGTGGTCCCCGGCTTTATGTTTAGCATAGCCATTCACCCCCCACCCCTCTCCCCGTGCGGGAGAGGGGTGGGGGGTGAGGGGGCGTTTCGACAGCCTGACGAGAGGATTTCACGATTATGAGTAGCGCAGCATCCATCCGCCGGGTGGCGGTTCTGGGCGCGGGCGTGATGGGCGCGCAGATCGCCGCCCATCTGGCCAACGCCGATGTGCCGGTGGTGTTGTTCGACCTGCCGGCGAAGGACGGCGATCCCAACGGGATCGTGACCAAAGCCATCGCCAGCATGGTCAAGCTGAGTCCGGCGCCGTTCGCCGTGAAAGAGCGGGCCGAACTGATTCAACCCGCCAACTACGATCAGCACCTGGAGGCACTGCGGAGCTGCGATCTGCTGATCGAAGCCATCGCCGAGCGTCCCGACTGGAAAGCGGATCTCTATAAGCGGATTACGCCGTATGTCAGCGACCGGGCGATTCTGGCCACCAACACCTCCGGCCTGCCGCTGAGCCTGTTGGCGGAGTCGGTGCCGGAAAATCTGCGGGCGCGGTTCTGCGGCATCCATTTCTTCAACCCGCCGCGCTACATGGCGCTGGTGGAGCTGATTCCCTGCCAGACGACAAATCCGGCCATTCTCGACCTGCTGGAAACCTTCCTGGTCAGCACCTTGGGCAAGGGCGTGGTCCGCGCCAAGGACACCCCCAACTTCGTCGCCAACCGCATCGGCGTGTTTTCCATGGCGGCGACCATCCATCACACCCAGGCGTTCGGCTTGAGCCTGGATTTGGTGGACGCGCTGACCGGCCCGGCGATCGGTCGCGCCAAGAGCGCCACCTACCGCACCGCCGACATCGTCGGTCTGGACACCATGGGCCATGTGTTCAAAGGCTCGGCGCTGGCCTTGCGCGACGATCCGTGGCGACAGTACTTCAACCCGCCCGCCTGGCTGACCGCGCTGATCGACAAGGGCGCGCTGGGCCAGAAGACCAAGGCCGGCATCTACGCCAACAAGGGCAGACAGGTGCTGGATACGGCAACCGGCGAGTATCGGGACGCCGGTGCCAAACCCGACGAGGCGGTGCAGGCGCTCCTCAAGATCAAAAATCACGCCGAGAAGTTTGCCGCCCTGCGCGCCAGCGACCACCCGCAGGCCCAATTCTTGTGGGCCATCCACCGCGATGCCTTCCACTACGCGGCGGTGCTGCTGGCGGAAATCGCCGACACCGCCCGCGACGTGGATTTCGCCATTCGCTGGGGGTTCGGCTGGGGCATGGGTCCGTTCGAAATCTGGCAGGCTGCGGGTTGGAAGCAGGTCGCGGCCTGGATCGAGGACGACATCGCCGCCGGCAAAGCGATGACGGCGGCGCCGCTGCCGGCCTGGGTCAAGCAGGTGGACGGCGTGCATCGGCCCGAAGGTTCCTACTCGGCGGCGGAGAACGCCTACAAGCCGCGCTCGACCCTGCCGGTTTACCGGCGCCAGCTTTATCCCGAGCAAGTGCTGGGCGAAGCGCCGCCCCGCTACGGCGAGACGGTGTGGGAAAACAGCGGGGTGCGGCTGTGGACCACCGGCGACGACATCGGTGTGCTGAGCTTCAAAAGCAAGCTGCACGTCATCGGCGACGACGTGCTGGACGGGGTGCTGGAAGCCTTGAAGATCGCCGAACGACAGTTCGACGGGCTGGTGCTGTGGCAGACCGAAGCGCCGTTCAGCGCGGGCGCCAATCTGGCCCAGGCGGTGCCGGTGCTCATGGCGGGCGATTTCGAGACCTTCGAGAACACCGTCGCCAAGTTCCAGCACACCACGAGCGCGCTGCGTTATTCCGCGATTCCAGTGGTGGCCGCTGCCCAAGGATTGGCGCTCGGCGGCGGTTGCGAGTTCCTGATGCACTGTGATCGGGTCGTGGCGGCGCTGGAAAGCTACATCGGTCTGGTCGAGGTCGGCGTCGGGCTGATCTCGGCCGGCGGCGGTTGCAAGGAATTCGCCTTGCGGGCGATGGACGAAGCCAAGGGCGGCGATCTGTTGCCGTTCTTGCGCCCGTATTTCGAGGCGATGGCGATGGCCAAAGTCTCGCGCAGCGCCGAGGAAGCCAAGCAACTCGGCCATCTCAAGTCGTCGGATGTGATCGTGTTCAACGCCAACGAGCTGCTGCATGTCGCCAAAGCCCAAGTCCGGGCGCTGGCCGAGACCGGCTACCGGCCGCCGCAACCGCGCAAGATTCGGGTGGCGGGCCGCACCGGCGTCGCCGCCTGTCAGATGGCGTTGGTCAACATGCGCGACGGCGGTTTCATCTCGCCCCACGACTACCGGTTGGGCCTGAAAATCGCGACCGCGCTGTGCGGCGGCGACGTGGACCCCAATACCCTGGTGGACGAGGCGTGGTTGCTCGGGTTGGAGCGCCAGGGCTTTGTCGAACTGGCCAAGACGCCGCTGACCCAGGCCCGGATCGAGCAGATGCTCAAGACCGGCAAGCCGCTGCGCAACTGATCGATGGGAGAAATAGTGATGAGCAAGCAAGTACAGGACGCTTATATCGTGGCCGCCGCGCGCACGCCGGTCGGCAAGGTGCGCGGCGCGTTTCGCAACACCCGTCCCGACGATCTGCTGGCGCGCGTTCTGCGCGGGGTGGTGGATCGATGTCCGGGGCTGGACCCGAAGCTGATCGGCGATGTGATCGTCGGTTGCGCCATGCCGGAGGGCGAGCAGGGCATGAACGTGGCCCGCATCGGCCTGCTGCTGGCGGGACTGCCGGACAGCGTGCCCGGCATGACCATCAATCGCTTCTGCGCCTCCGGCGTGCAGGCGGTGGCGCAGGCCGCCGACCGCATCAGGTTGGGCGAGGCGGACGTGATGCTCGCCGCCGGCACCGAAACCATGACCATGATTCCGATGGGCGGCAACAAGATCGCCCTCAACCCCGAGGTATTCGCGACGGACGAAAACGTCGGCATCGCCTACGGCATGGGGTTGACGGCGGAAAAGGTTGCGGAACAGTGGAAAATTTCGCGCGAGGATCAGGATGCCTTCGCCGTGGAGAGCCATCGCAGGGCTTCCGCCGCCATCGCCGGCGGCGAATTCCGGCAGGAAATTCTCCCCTACACCGTGCTGGATCGGTCGCCGGACAGTGAGACCCTGCAGGTCAAAGTTCGCGAGCGGGTGGTGGAGAACGACGAAGGCCCGCGCGCCGACAGCAACTTGCAGGCCTTGGCCAAGCTGAAGCCGGTGTTCGCCGCCCGTGGCAGCGTCACCGCCGGCAACAGCTCGCAGATGAGCGACGGCGCTGGCGCGGTGCTGCTGATGAGCGAGCGGATGGTCAAGCAGCTCAACCTGAAACCGCTGGCGCGCTTCGTGAGCTACGCGGTGGCCGGCGTGCCGGCGCGGATCATGGGCATCGGCCCGATCGCGGCGATTCCGAAGGCGCTCGACTTGGCTGGACTGCGCAAGAACGACATCGACTGGTTCGAGCTGAACGAGGCGTTCGCCGCTCAAAGTTTGGCGGTGATCCGCGATCTGGACCTCGATCCGGCCAAGGTCAACCCGTTGGGCGGCGCCATCGCGCTCGGCCATCCGCTGGGTGCGACCGGCGCGATCCGCGTCGCGACGCTGGTGCATGGCTTGCGCCGGCGGGGCGGGAAGTATGGCATGGTGACCATGTGCATCGGCACCGGCATGGGCGCTGCGGGGGTGTTCGAGGCGCTGTAGCCGGTTTGGAAAAAGGGGCCGGGTGATGGTTTCCGGCCCGGTAGGGAAAAAGCCCGCTGGCGCGATCCGGCGGGCTTTTTTATGGCCGCTGCATGGGGTAGGGTTGCCGGGCGAGAGCGTTGGGTTATGCTGCTCGGAAATTGACCATACAACAGAGGGAGCACCGATATGATTGCAATGCGCGCGGAGGCCGGACGCGGTTGGGGCTGGATCGTCGAGGGCTGGCAACTGTTCGCCAGGGCGCCGGGAATATGGATCGTCATCCTGCTGATCTACCTCGCCATCAGCGTGGTGCTGTCGTTTATTCCTTTCGTCGGCCCGCTCGCCAACGCTCTGTTGAGTCCGGTGCTGGTCGGCGGAATGCTGTATGGGGCTGCGGCGCAGGAGCGCGGCGAGAACCTGCAAATCGCACATCTGTTCCGGGGTTTCCAGGACCAGGAACGCATGGGTCCGCTGGTGTTGCTGGGCGCGATCAGCGTGGGGGGGTATTTGCTGATCGGATTGGTGGTGCTGGTTTTCATGGGCGGCGGATTGATGGTGGGAGCCGCGATGGATAGCTCGGGTGCGATGGTACCGTCCCAGACAATGGGCGGCTTGCTCGCGGGCGCCGGCTTGGTCGCGTTGCTCGTCATCGTGGTGATCGGATTTGCGATCGCCATGGCGCTGTTCTACGGGACGCCGCTGGTGATGCTGGCCGGCCAGAACGCTTGGCCCGCCGTGCAGGACAGCATCGCCGCCTGCTGGACAAACACGGTGCCGCTGCTGGTGTTCGGGCTGATCTATCTGGTGCTGGCGGTCGTGGCGACCATTCCGTTCGGGCTCGGGTTTCTGATTCTGGGACCGGTGACGGTTTGCGCGATATACGCCAGCTATCGGGAGGTGTTCGGAGAGCGGACGCCGGTGCGGGTCAATCTGTCCAAGTAGGCTGATCAAACCGACGGTTCTCGCCGAGAGAACGGGTGCGGGGGATGTGGGCGGCGGCCTGAGCGGATCGGGCCGCGCCCGATAAAACGGCGAAAATCAAGGAAGTCGCCTGCCATCCCTCGATCCTCCTTGGACCAATCCCGCTCCCGATAGCAAGGATTTGATCAGCCGCATTCGCAGCAACTCCACCGCCTCGAACACTTCTTGGGCGGTTTCCACGTACAGCGGCCCCGCTTCGCGATAGACGCTGCCCTGATTGCCGATCAGGCTCACCGCCACCCGAGTTTTCGGCACCATTTTGGACCGCTGGTTGTCCCACACCAACGCTTTATCGGCTGTGATCGCTAATGACATGATGGCATCACCTCGGCTCGATTTTCGATTCCGGCCCGGACACGGAGGTGTTCGGGCCGACCCACGCGCTTGCGTCGTACCGAATGATGCATGTTTGATGCCAATCGTTTGGAGGAAGAATGGTCGGCCTCTGGCGGATCGCGGGGCGCGTTTTCCGCCCCGCGATCCGCCAAGCGTCCATCCTCGCCGCTGGAGGCTTCAGAATTTGAATTCCTCGATCAGCAGTTGCAGTTGCAACAGCGATTGGGTGCTGATGTTCAGCATCCGGAAACCGGTATCGTAGAAATCCGGATTGACGTCCCGGCCGGTCCACAGGCTTTCCCCTTCCAACTGGATGCGCTGGCGGGGAGTGCCTTCTTTGGGAACGTCCACCCATAGCCGGTAGATGCGGTTCAGTTCGATGGGCTTGTCGCTGACCAGGCGCATCCCTTCCTTGTTGATGTCCACGATGTGGCCCAGCAGCTCGTTGGTATCTTGGTCGTAGACCCGCAGATACAGGACGAGATACCAGCGTTTGATCCGACGCTTTTCGGATCCGGGAGAATCAGTGAGATTCATGTCGACCTCTTGGCGAGTGTGAGATGCTGGGCCGCCGGCCGAGGCGGCCTGCGGGGTGTCTGAAGGGCGGGCGAAAGCCGGGGCGCCGGGCGGAGGCGGGGGCGATGGTCATGGCCGGAGGTTCAGGCCGGTACGGCCGGGTTCAGGCTATAGGTGCAGGTCATGCTGGTTTGATCCAAAATGTGGCCGTCAATCGCGGCCAGCACCTCCGGTCCGGTGAATTTGCCCTCCACCGGACAGCGCGCCACATCGAGCGCGTAGAGGGTGAAAACATAGTGGTGCACGATGCTGTCGTTCCAGGGCGGGCAAGGGCCATCGTAACCGAAATAGTCGCCCGCCATGGCCGGATCGCCGGCGAACCATTCCCGATAATTGTTGATGCCTTGGCGGGTGCCGCGCGGGCCATCCGGCCCCGGTTTGCCGCCGGGGGTGACGCCTTCGGAAAATTCGCCGGCGACGATTCGCCCCGGCTCCGGAGGCAGGTCCACCAGAATCCAGTGATAGAAATCGGCGCGCGGCAGATCGGCCGGGACTTGGCGCCCTTCCTGATTGACATCGTCCGCGCGAGTCGGCACGTCCCGGTCGTGGCAGATCAACACCAGGGAACGGGTGTCGGCCGGCAGCTCGCTCCATTCGAGCGGCGGATTGCGGTTGGCGCCCAGCGCGACGTGCTGTTCGGGATCGGGAATGCCGAAGGCGAATTCGGCCGGGATGGCTCGCTGAGCGCGCAGGGCGGAACTGGTGAACTGCATGGCATTTCTCCTGGATCGAAAACCGGTGGTGGTTACCGTTTCTCAAAGAGTCATTGTCGCCTGTACAATGCTGGACGGTCCGACAGGCTCTACTATACATATGATAAACCAATAGACCATGACAAGTCGCTCCGCCAAGCCCGCCGATTTATCCGGTCGCTGTCGTGAGCCGGGCAAAGCGGCGATGTCCCGCTCGGACGGTCGCGTGCTCGGCCGAAATCCCGAAGGAACCGCAGGCGGTCTTCTTTTTGGCGAAAGCGGTGCAGGGGGTTTGCCATCTCTACGCGCTCATCCATTGCGCGTTTTCCCTCGGGCTGGCCGCGACCGGCGCGGATTTGGTGACCGCGTTCGGCGTCGCGGCGGCTCGCTCGAACGGCATGGGGGTCGGTTTGGGGGAAACGGCAGCGGGTTTCGGCGGGTTGAACGATGCTGCCACTTGACTGATGTCGCTGGCTGTGCCGGTCGGGCGGCCGGAAAATTTCCCGCTGTCATTGCTGCTCCTGCCCGATCTCTGGAAATAAGGTGAAAGGTGAAAGACGCTGATTTCGATGAACAATTGCGAGCTGGGCCACCATCATCCGGCGATTTGCCGAAACCGGATACGATAGCCGTCAGCGCGTTTCCCGCCACTCGAACGCCCCGCACCGGCGGCGGCAAGCGGCCGGTTGTCTCCCGGCGATCCCCGCTCAAGACGGCGCTGTACATGGTGGGATTGCTGATGATCCTGTTCAGCGTCACCATGCTGCCGCCGATGGGAGTGGCGTGGTGGTACGACGGATACGATGTGGCGGTGCCGTTCGCGGAAGCGATGGGGGCGATGCTGGGGTTGGGCTTGCTGTGCTGGCTGCCGGTGTACCGGTTCAAGGTCGACCTGCGCAACCGGGACGGCTTCATCGTGGTGGTGGCGTTCTGGTTTCTGCTGTCGCTGATCGGCGCGCTGCCGTTCATGCTGTCCGACAACCCGCACATGCGGCTGGTGGATGCGGTGTTCGAGACCGTCTCTGGATTGACCACGACGGGCGCTACCGTGCTCTCCGGCCTCGATGCCATGCCGAAGGCGATTGTCTATTACCGGGCGCAACTCAACTTTCTCGGCGGGATGGGCATCATCGTGCTGGCGGTGGCGCTGCTGCCGATGCTGGGCGTCGGCGGGATGCAGCTCTACAAGGCGGAAACGCCGGGGCCGATGAAGGACGAAAAGCTGACGCCCCGGATCACCGAGACCGCCAAGAACCTCTGGTACATCTACGTCGCCCTGAACGTGGCCTGCACCCTGTCGTTCTGGGCGGCGGGGATGGATTTCTTCGATGCGCTCTGCCACAGTTTCGCCACCTTGGCGCTGGGCGGCTTTTCCACCCACGACGCCAGCATCGGCTATTTCAAAAGCCCGGCCATCGAGCTGGTCGCCGGATTTTTTTCGCTGGCGGCGGCGGTTAATTTTGCGCTGTTTTTCCTGGCTTGGCGCTCCCGCAGTCTCAAGGTCATTTTTCGGGACGCCGAGTTTCGGTTCTGCATGGTGGTGTTCGGGGGGATCATCGCCACGGCTTGCGCGTATCTGTACTGGAGCGGCAAGTTCCCGCTGTGGGAAGCGGTTTATCACGGCTTTTTCCAGACGGCCTCGGTGATCACCGACAACGGGCTGGGGACGATCGGCTATCCGGCGGACTGGCCGGTTTTCGTGCCGCTGCTCTTGTTGCTGGGCAGCTTCTTCGGCGGCTGCGTCGGCTCGACCTGCGGCGGCATCAAGGCCATCCGCTTTCTGCTGCTGTACAAGCAGAGCGTGCGCGAGGCGCGGCTGCTGATCCGCCCATCCGCGCAGATCGCGGTCAAGCTGGGCAAGCACCCCATTCCGGATCGGGTGATGCAGGCGGTGTGGGGGTTCTACTATCTTTACGTTTTCAGCTATTGCTTTTTCTCGCTGGCGCTGGCGGCCACCGGGGTGGATCTGGTGACGGCGTTCGGGTCGGTGGCGGGTTGTCTGAACAATATGGGTATCGGTTTGGGGGAAACGGCGGCGGGCTTCGGCGTCCTGAACGATACCGCCACTTGGCTGTTGTCGCTGTCGATGCTGGTTGGGCGCTTCGAGGTGTTCCCCCTGCTGTTGCTGTTTCTGCCGGATTTCTGGAAGTGAGCCGATGATGGCCGACCGACCGGGCTATGCCGGCGAATTGCCGCCGGCGCGGTTCAATATGGCCCGGTATTGCCTGGAAGCGGCGGCGCGAGCCACGCCGGACAAGGTGGCGCTGATCGTGGTGTCCGACGCCCGAGCGCCGGTCGAGCGGGCGGAACGCTGGACTTACGCGCGGCTGGATGACGCGGTGCGACGGGTCGCGGCGGGGTTGCGCGATCTGGGTCTGGAACCGGGCGAGCGATTGATGATCCGCATGGGCAATACCAGCGATTACGCGCTGCTGTTCTTCGGCGCCATCGCCGCCGGTTGCGTGCCGCTGCCGTCCTCTGCGCAACTGACCGGGGAGGAAGCCGATTTTCTGTTGGCGGATTCCGGCGCCCGAATTCTCGCCGTGTCCGACGAACTGGCGATTGCGCCACCGCCGGGCGTGTGCGGGCTCGGTCCCGCCGCCATCGCGGCGCTGCGGACCGAGCATGAGCCGCTGGCGTATGCCGATACCGCCGCCGCCGATCCGGCCTTTCTCATTTACACCTCCGGCACCACCGGCCAGCCCAAGGGCGTGCTGCACGCCCAGCGTTCGGCGTGGGGACGGCGACCGATGTACCGGGGCTGGTATGGTATCCGCTCGGACGATGTGGTCTTGCACGCCGGCGCCTTCAATTGGACTTACACTTTGGGGGTGGGCCTGACCGATCCTTGGGCCAACGGCGCGACGGCGGTGCTCTACAACGGTCCGCGCGATGTCGCGGTCTGGCCGCTGCTGATGGAAAAATTCCGGGCGACGCTGTTCGCGGCGGTGCCGGGCCTGTACCGGCAGATTTTGAAATACAACGATCTGCGCGCGTTCGACCTGTCCGGCCTGCGCCACGGGTTGACCGCCGGCGAGGCATTGAGCGCCGCCTTGCTCGAACAATGGCGGACGACGACCGGCAAGGAGCTGTACGAGGCGCTGGGGATGAGCGAATGCTCGACCTACGTGTCCTCGTCGCCCAGCGTGCCGGTGCGACCGGGCAGTCCCGGCAAGCCGCAGGCGGGCCGCTGCGTGGCGGCGCTGCCGGTCGAGGGCGGCGAAGAGCCGCTCCCGCCGGGCGAAACCGGGTTGCTGGCGGTGCATCGCAGCGATCCGGGCTTGATGCTGGGCTACTGGAATCAGCCCGAGGAAGAGAAATCGGTTTACCGGGGCGAGTGGTTCATCGGCGGCGATCTGGTCCATTTCGACGCCGACGGCTACATGATCTATCATGGTCGCAACGACGACGTGATGAACGCGATGGGCTACCGGGTGTCGCCGCTGGAGGTGGAGCATTGCCTGAGCCGGCATCCGGCCGTGGCCGAGGTGGCGGTGACCGAACTGACGGTACGCGAGGGCGTTTCGGTCATCGCCGCCTTCGTGGTGCCGCGCGATCCCGACGAGCCCGATGGGATGGATGCCGCGCCGCTGCTGGCCCATGCTCACGAGCATCTGGCCACCTATAAATGTCCCCGCGAGATCATTTTCACTGACAGCCTGCCGCGCACCGCCAACGGCAAGGTCCGCCGCCGCGATCTGGCGCGGTGGCGGCGGTGAGGCCGATTTTCAGAACCTCGCAAGAACCCCTCTCCGCCAAACCGGAAAAGGGGTAAGGAGTGTCATTTTACGTTCGATCAACGAACGTATTCGTTGCGTCCCGATCCGTCAAAAGCGGTCGAGCTTGAGGCAGCACCGCTTGAAACAACCTCCCGGACTTGCACGGGCAAGGGTCGTTGCGACCCAGCTTCTCAAACAGTTCCTTGTTGCCGCGCACGACCCGATAGCCTTTTTTCACCCGGGTTTCGGACGGGAAACCTTTACGGCGCTTGCTGGTGGTCTCGAAAGGACCGCTGTTCTTCGTTTTGCGACTTCATGGCGCACCTCCCGTGGAATCCCCCTTGCCGGGGGGTAGCAATCGTAACGGATGCGAGATGGCCTGCAAAGGTAGCTGAGAAAGATTTGTTGTGCGCTTTCGGGAAGGGCCGCGATAGCTTTGCTATCATAGTGTGGTTGCATGGCTGAAAGCAGCGTGACCGCCGAGAGATCGGCCGCCCCGGTCGAAAGTTATTGAGCCCACCACCATCGCGCGGATCGCCGCGCGTCATCGGGAATCCGCTTCTCAAGCATGTCGTTGCCACTGCTGTTAGGTTTGTCGATGGCGCTGCTCGCGGTCGGCGGTTACGCCATTATCGCGTCGCGCCGACCGGAGAGCAGCCGCCAGGTCTACGGGACCTCTCTATCGCTTTGCGCTATCCTGCTGGCGTTGGCGCTCGCGCACCTGCTGGCCGGGCGCGAACCGGCGACGATCGCATTACCGCTGGGCCTGCCCTGGTTGGGCGCCCATTTCCGGCTGGACGCGCTGGCGGCGTTTTTCCTGGTCGTGGTCAATCTGGGCGGCGCGGTCGCCAGCCTGTTCGCCCTCGGCTACGGCCAGCACGAGCGCGCGCCCGAGCGGGTGTTGCCGTTTTTTCCGGCTTTTCTGGCCGGCATGAATCTGGTCTTGCTGGCTGACGACGCTTTCTCCTTCCTGTTCGCTTGGGAATTCATGTCGCTGAGTTCGTGGGCGCTGGTCATGGCGCACCACCAGGACCCGGCCAACGCCCGCGCCGGTTATCTGTATCTGGTCATGGCCTGCTTCGGCACCCTGGCGTTGCTGCTGGCGTTCGGTCTGCTGGCCGGCCCCGATGGCGGTTATGACTTCGACGCCATCCGCGCCGGCAGAGTCGGCCCCGGATTGGCGGCGCTGGTGTTGGCGCTGGCGCTGTTGGGCGCGGGTTCCAAGGCCGGGCTAGTGCCGCTGCACGTCTGGTTGCCGCTGGCCCATCCCGCCGCGCCCAGCCACGTCTCGGCGCTGATGAGCGGGGTGATGACCAAGGTGGCGGTGTACGGATTCATCCGCATCGTGTTCGACCTGCTGGGCGAGCCGGTGCAGTGGTGGTGGGGCGGGGTGGTGCTGGCCGTGGGTGGAATCACCGCCGTGCTGGGCGTGCTTTACGCGCTGATGCAGCACGATTTGAAACGGCTGCTCGCCTATCACACGGTGGAGAACATCGGCATCATCTTCATCGGCCTGGGTCTGGCCTTGGCCTTTCAGGCGAACCTCATGTACGCCAGCGCCGCGCTGGCCTTGACCGCTGCGCTGTTTCACGTCCTCAACCACTCGCTGTTCAAAAGCCTGCTGTTCCTCGGTACGGGCGCGGTGCTGACCGCCACCGGCGAGCGCGACATGGAGCGGCTGGGCGGTTTGATTCACCCGATGCCGTGGACCGCGCTGGCGTTCCTGATCGGCTCGGCGGCGATTTCGGCGCTGCCGCCGCTCAACGGCTTCGTCTCCGAATGGCTGACCTTTCAGGCTATCCTGATCAGTCCCGAACTGCCGCAATGGCTGCTCAAGTTCCTGGTGCCGGCGGTCGGCGCGCTGCTGGCCCTGTCCGCCGCGCTGGCCGCCGCCTGCTTCGTCAAGGCGTTCGGCATCACGTTTCTGGGTCGCCCGCGCTCGCCCGCCGCCGCCCAGGCGCGCGAGACCGACCGCTTTTCCTTGGTCGCGCTGTTTGTGTTGGCGGCGCTGTGCTTGCTGGCCGGCATTCTGCCGGGATTGGTGGTGGACGGGTTGGCGCCGGTCGTCGGCGCGCTCAACGGCGGCGCCCGGCTGATTCCCCAGCACCACCAGCCCTGGTTGACCCTGGTGCCGGTGGTCGATGTGAAAAGCACCTACAACGGCCTGCTGGTGCTGCTGTTCATGGCGCTGTCGGGACTGGCCGCCGCTTTCCTGATCCATCGGCTGGCCTCCAGCGCGGTCCGGCGCGGCCCCGCCTGGGACTGCGGCTTCCCCGACGCCAATCCCGCCTTCCAGTACACCGCCGGCAGCTTCGCCCAGCCGATTCGCCGGGTGTTCGGCAGCATCGTGTTCCAGGCGCGGGAGCGGGTGGTGATGCCGCCGCCCGGCGACTCGCGGCCGGCGCGATTCAAGGTCGAATTGCACGATCCGGTCTGGGAGCGCGGCTACGTCCCCATCGCTGCTGCCGTGGTGGCGCTCTCCAGCCGCTTCAATTACTTGCAGTATCTCACCATCCGCCGCTATCTGAGCCTGGTGTTCGGGGCGTTGGTGCTGCTGTTGCTGGGGATGGTTCTATGGCGCTGATCGCCGATTATCTGGTGCAGGGTTGCCAAATGCTGCTGGTCCTGCTGTTGGCGCCGCTGTTGACCGGCTGGGTCCGCGCGCTCAAGGCGCGGCTGTTGCGTCGGCGCGGCCCGTCGGCGTTGCAACCCTATCGCGACCTGTTCAAGCTGATGCGCAAGGATGTGGTGCTGGCCGACTCCGCTTCCTGGCTGTTTCGGGTGGCGCCCTACCTGATTTTTGCCGCCCTGTGGGTGGCGGCGTCGCTGGTTCCGACCTTCGCCAGCGGCCTGCCGTTCAGTTGGACGGCGGATTTGATCGCCATCGTCGCCCTGCTCGGCACGGCCCGCTTTTTTCTGGCGCTGGCGGGGCTCGACGTCGGCACCAGTTTCGGCGGCATCGGCGCCAGCCGCGAGATGATGATCGCCTCGCTGGCCGAACCGGCCATGTTGATGATGGTGTTCACTCTGTCGCTGCTGGCCGGCACCACCGAACTGTCTTCCGTCGCCCGCTTCATGCTGACCGCCGAGGTCGGCCTGCGGGTCTCGCTGGCGCTGGCCCTGCTGGCGCTGGTCATGGTGGCGATCGCCGAAAACGCCCGCATCCCGGTGGACAATCCGGCCACGCACCTGGAGTTGACCATGGTGCACGAAGCGATGGTGCTGGAGTATTCCGGCCGCCATCTGGCCCTGATTGAGCTGGGCGCCTCGCTCAAGCTGGTGCTGTATCTGTCGTTGTTGGGGTGCATCTTCGCGCCTTGGGGCATGGCGACCGCCGGGGCGGGACCGACTGCCTATCTGGGCGGCGTGGCGATCTATGCGGCTAAATTGGCGTTGGGCGGGTTCCTGTTGGCGCTGTTCGAGACCAGCATCGCCAAAATGCGGGTGTTTCGCGTCGATCAATTTCTGGGGGCGGCGCTGATGCTGGGGCTGCTCGGCGCGCTGTTGCTGTTCGTGTCGCGGGGTCTGTGATGCGCGGTCTGGCCTTCGATATCGCCCATTTTCTGGCGGGCGGCATGGTGCTGGCGAGTTTTCTGTTGTTGTATCAGGATCGCCTTTCCGCGCTGATCAACGTCTTTGCCCTGCACTCGCTGGTGCTGGTGTTGGCGGTCGGCTGGCAAGCGACCATCCAGGACGCCCACCATCTTTACGTCACGGCAGGAATCGCGCTGATCTTCAAGGCCGTCATCATTCCGACCGCGCTGCATCGCATCGTCCGGCAACTCGGCATTCACCGCACCCTAGAAGTGGTGGGCGGCGTCGGTCGGGACATGCTGGCCGGCACGGCGCTGGTGGCGCTGGCGATTCTGGTGATGCTGCCGGTGACGGCGGGCGCCGACGCGCTGGCCCGGGAAGACCTGGCGTTTGCCTTGGCGGTGGTGCTGCTGGGGTTGCTGTTGATGGTGACCCGCCAAAACGCGGTGAGCCTGGTGGTCGGCTTCATGTCCTTGGAGAACGGGCTGGTGCTGGCCGCCGCCGGGGCGCGCGGCATGCCGCTGGCGGTGGAGATCAGCATTGCCTTCTCGGTGCTGATCGCGCTGATCGTGATCGGCGTCTTCCTGTTCCGCATCCGGGAGCGTTTCGATAGCGTGGACATGCAAGCGATGGACACCTTCCGGGAGGGACGGCGGAAATGAGCGGTGCGGGTTTCGTGGCGATGACCGCGTTGCTGGCCGTTCCCGCCGGCGCCGCGCTGCTGCTGGTGGGGCTGTCCGGTTATCGGCTCGGCGCCCGGCTGAACGTCGGAGCGGCTTCGCTGAGCCTGCTGGCCGCCATCATCCTGTTCGGGGCGCGGCCGGACGCCAATCTCTACCTGCGGGTGGACGATTTCAACATCTATCTGATCGCGCTGAACAATCTGGTCAGCTTCACCACCAGCCTGTTCAGCGCCAGCTACATCGCCCACGAGCTGGAAACCGGGCGGCTGACGCCGGCATATCTGCGCTTCTATCACGCCATGTATCAGGCGCTGCTGTTCGCCATGAACCTGGCGCTGCTCGCCAACAACATCGGCCTGCTGTGGGTGGCCATCGAGCTGG
>WBZM01002532.1_pt1 | contig 15345 bp, 11 predicted proteins | sample 5204271 | NCBI WGS metagenome assembly WBZM01 (sample SAMN12344346, study PRJNA552823) | activated sludge metagenome | biome: Activated sludge suspended growth; feature: Nitrification reactor; material: Wastewater; isolation source: activated sludge from nitrification reactor of wastewater...
CGTTGATCACGGTCACACCGTCGGGTGTCTCATCGACCTCCATGCGCCAGCGACTGTCCAGCCGGACCCCCTCGAGGCTGCGGGCGGCCTGCCCGAAGTCGAGGTCGAGGGCCACGGCGGCGGCCACCGCGGCGGCGATGTTGAACCCCTGGTGCTCCCCGTAGACCAGCGGCCGGACCTGCACGGAGTCACCGTCATGGGTGAGGGTGACGACCGGATGTCCGTCCTCGAGATCGAGGGCGCTGATCCGCACGGTCGCGGACGGGGACTGGCCGAAGGAGACCACCCTGCCGGGCGCCACATGTGCTGTGGCCATCACACGGGCGTCGTCGGCGTTGACCACTGCGACGCCGTCTGCAGGCAGGGCCGCCAGGATCTCGGACTTGGCCGTGGCCACCCCCTCCTGGGAACCGAATTCCGAGAGGTGCGCGTGCCCCACGTTGAGGAACAGCGACACATCCGGCGGCGCGATGCCGCACAGGTAGCTGATGTGACCGATGCCGCGGGCGCCCATCTCTGCCACCAGATACCGCGTCTGTTCGGTCACCTCGAAGACGGTCCTCGGGAGTCCGAGTTCATTGTTGAACGATCCCTGGGGGGCGATCGTCGGACCGAATGTGGACAGCACCACCCGCAGCAGATCCTTGGTACTCGTCTTGCCGGATGAGCCCGTGAGGGCGACGACCTGCAACACATCGCTGGCGCCGATGACCGCACGGGCGAGCCGGCCGGCGGCCACGACGGTGTCCTCCACGAGGATGTGCGGCCCGGCGACCGCCCGGGAGACCAACGCAGCGACCCCACCGGAGGCGAGCGCACCGGCGACATGGTCGTGACCGTCGTGCGTCTCCCCCACGACAGCGATGAACAGCGCACCCGGGCCCACCTCCCGGGAGTCGGTGACCACGGTCTGCACCACACGGTCCGGATCGCAGTCCTGCAGGGACCCGCCGACGGCGGTGGCCACCTGCTGCAGAGTCATCGGGATCATGACTGCACTCCCAACACCTGCCGAGCGATCTGACGGTCGTCGAACGGGTGCACGATTCCTGCCACCTCTTGGCCCGTCTCGTGACCCTTCCCGAGGATCACGACGCAGTCCTGCGTCGAGGCCCCCAGGATGGCCGTCTCGATCGCAACGGCCCGGTCACCGATCTCATCGACCTCGGCACCTGCGGCCTCGCGGGCGCCGGCAAGCACGGCCGCGCGGATCGCCGCTGGATCCTCGGAGCGCGGGTTGTCATCCGTGACGATCACGTGCGCCGCCAGCTCAGCGGCGATCCTGCCCATCGCCGGGCGCTTCTGCGCATCGCGGTCACCACCACAGCCGATCACACACCAGATTTTGCCTGGTGTCAGCGGAGCGATGGCACGCAACGCCCTGTCAACGGCATCTGGGGTATGGGCATAATCCACGATCACGGTGGGTCCGGGTCCTGGCACCACCTCCATCCGGCCCGGAACACCCCGGAATGATCCGATCGCGGCGGCCGCGGCATCGAGAGGGTGTCCGGCGGCGACCAGCATCGCGATCGCCGCCAAGGCGTTCGCCACGTTGAACAGCCCCGGGGACCCGACGGTTGCTGTCACAACGTCGTCACCATGGAGCACTTCGAAGGAGGACCCAGCGGCCTCGGCACGCACGTCGCGTACCGTCCAATCCGCCTCGCCCGTGAGGGCATACGTCTCGTGGCCCACCGTCACCTGATCGCGCAGGCGCCTGCCCCATGCGTCGTCGACGTTGATCACCGCGCGCCTGGTGTGCTCGTCAGTGAACAGCCCGGCCTTGGCGGCGAAGTAATCGGCCATGTCCTTGTGGAAATCGAGGTGGTCGGGACTGAGGTTCGTGAACGCGGCCACATCGAACCTGATCGCATCCACCCGGCCCAATACGAGGGCATGGCTGGACACTTCCATGGCCAGGGCGCGGGCGCCCTCCTCCCGCATCTGGTGCATGAGGGCCTGGACGTCCGGCGCCTCCGGCGTGGTCCGCTGTGTCGGCAGTCTCCTGCCGCCCACGTAGGTCCCCGTGGTCCCGATGAGACCGGTGGGTACCCCGAGTGCCTCCAGCGCAGCGGTGAGCATGTAGGTGACCGTGGTCTTCCCGTTCGTGCCGGTGACCCCGAAGGTCGTCAGCCCCGCCGCGGGATATCCGTACACCAGGGCGCTCACCGCGCCGAGCACCGTGCGCGGCGCCGGATGGATGAGAACCGGTACCGATGCCTCCCCCAGGATCCGAGCACCCTCGGTGTCGGTCAGCACCGCTGCGGCACCGGCGGCGATCGCCTGGGTGGCGAATCGGGCGCCGTGCGTCTTGGCACCCGGGAGTGCGGCGTACAAGTCACCGGGCTGGACGGTGTTCGACGCCAGCGTCACGCCTGTGACGGATCCGGCGGCGCGGGGTAGTGACAACAGATCACAGATCCGGCTCAGCAGGACCGGCGCCGTCGGCTGGCGCGGGAACGGCGCGGCCTCGGACACGAACGGCTCACTGCCCCAGATCGCTGGAGTAGATCGGCATCTCGGGCGACTTCTTGCCCGACGGAGGCACGTTCATGGCCTGCAGACCGTGGACCATCACCTCGCGGAACACCGGACCGCCGGTCTGGCCTCCGTAGCGTGTGGCCTTCGGGTTCTGGACGATCACCCCGACGACCAGACGTGGGTCGTCCGCGGGGGCCACGCCGATGAAGGACGCCGTCACAGAGTTGTCGTAGCAACCGCACGCGTCATTGATGCGGTACGCGGTTCCGGTCTTACCCGCGACGCGGTAGCCAGGGATCGACGCCATCTGGGCGGTCCCTTCATCGCCCACGACCTGCTCCATCATGCGCATGGTCTGCTTCGCCGCCTGCTCGTCGACGACCCGGATCCCCTCCGGCCTCTCCGCGGCCTGTACCCGGCCGTCCGGACTGATGTAGCCCTTGATCAATGTTGACGGCATGCGCACACCACCGTTGGCGATGGTGGCGAACACCGACGTGGCCTGGATGGCGTTGACCGACAGACCCTGACCGAAGGCGATCGTCGGGAACGAGGTCGGTGACCACTCCGATGGCGGCGGCACATACCCGTCCGACTCACCGGGGAACTGCAACCCGGTCGGCTCGCCCACACCGAACTTCTTGATGTAGTCGTAGAGTTTCTCGCCACCGATCTTCTCGGCGGCCATGATCGTTCCCGTGTTCGCCGACTTCGCCAGGATTCCGGCCAGAGTCAGCTGGTACGTCGGGTGGGCATCGTGATTGCGGAACACCGACCCCCCACGGCTGAAGCTGTAGGGAACGGTGAAGACGGTGCGCGGAGTGGCAGCCCGCTCGTTGAGCACCGCGGCCATCGTCATCACCTTGCTCGTGGAACCGGGCTCGAACACCTCGGTCAACGCGCGGTTGTTGCGGTTGGCGTCGCTGGCCTGTCCGGGGAAGTTCGGGTTCATCGTGGGCACCGAGGCCAGCGCCTTGATCTCTCCCGTCCGGGGATCGATGACGACCACGGTCCCGCTGTCCGCGTCGGCCTCCTTGACCTTCTGCTCGATCGCACGCTGAGCGACCCATTGCAGGTCGCTGTCGATGGTCAGTTGCACCGACGTGCCATCCACCGGGTCACGTTCACGTTCGGAACCGGTGGGGATCTGACGCCCACCGATCCCGCTCTCGAAGATCTTCTGGCCGTCCTGGCCGCGCAACTCCTTGTCCAGGCCGTATTCGAGCCCGGCACCGGCCTCGCCGTCCTCCCGGACGTACCCGAGCACGTTGGCGCCGAGCTCACCCGAGGGGTAGTAGCGCTTCGTCGTGCGCTGCCCGAAGATGCCGCGCAGATCCAGCGACGAGACGGCGTCCCAGGTCTCGGGAGTCACCTGCTTGGCGATGTACGCGAAGTGTTTGTCCGTCGTCAGCGACGCGACGATCTGGTCCTTGGGGATGTTCAGGATCGGGGCCAGGTAGTCCGCTGTCGCATCCTTGTCGGTGACCAGCCGGGGGTCGGCGGTGACATCCACCGCTTCAACGGACTCGGCCAGTGGCCGCATGTCCGCGTCGTAGATGGTGCCGCGCTTGGCCGGCAGGGCAACCACAGCGGTGCGATCCGCGACAGCGGCCTCCGCGCGGGGGGTGCGGTTGAGCAACTGCAGATCGACCAGGCGGGCCGCGAAGATCGTCAACGTGAACGCGACGCCGAGGGCAAGCAGGCGCAGCCGCTTGCTGGGGTCGGCCGGGGAGTACGTCCGGGGCGTACCGTCACCATCGCCGTCGAGCCACCGACTCGGCCGCAGAGGGGGTCGGGTCGATGTACTCACGTGTGTCCTGTCGTCGGTTGCCGGGTGCCTATCGGCCGGTGATACCCAAGGGTTGCTCGGTATCGGTCCCGGGCGTGGTTGCCACGCCGGGAGCCGGCGTGGATTGGGTCGGCTGCGGGGTCTCAGCGGTCACCGGAGCGGGCTCGGTGGCCGTGGCATCCGCCGAAGGATCTGTCGTAGCGGCACCTTGCCCACTGGGCATGGCAGAGGTCTGGGGTTCGCCGGTCACCGGGTCCAGCGGGACGCCGGCCGGGTAGGTGACACCCACGATCTTGCCGTCCGCCAAGCGGATGAACACCGGCGCGGTCGCCGGCACGAGGCCGAGTTCTTTGGCGCGCTTGGTGAGCGTCACCGGTGATGACGCGGCCTGGATCTGGGTGCGCAGCAACTGCTCGCGCTGCGCGAGGTCCGCCTTCTGGACCCGCAGTTCGTGCGCACGGAAACTGCCCTTCGCCAGCGCCGTGTTCAGGACCAGAAGTGTGAGAAGACCGATGCTGAGGACAGCCAGCGCGCCGATCGCGAACGCACTCGAGCTCATCACGCCGGTGCGGGTGCTGCGCGCGGGGGCCGTACGGTGCAGCACAGTGCGGCGCGAACCCGCGTGGGGTACGACCGTCATGATGCCTCCCGCAACTTCTCAGCCGCCCGCAGCCGGACCGATCGGGCCCGTGGGTTAGCCGCCACTTCTGACTCCGACGCTACCTCCGAACCACGCGTAATCAGCCGAAGCCAGGGCCGCGAGTCGGGCGGAACAACCGGTAGATCCGGCGGTGCGGTGCTCTCCGCGCCGCGTCGCAGGGCCTGCTTGACCATCTTGTCCTCCAAGGAGTGATAACTGAGAACGATCAGTCGCCCACCGGGACGCAGCCGTTCCAACGCGGTGGGCAGAGCCGCCTCCAGGCTGCGCAGCTCCGCGTTGACCTCGATCCGGATGGCCTGGAACGTGCGCTTGGCCGGGTGCCCCTTGCGGCGATTGGCGGCCGGGACACCGGCCTCCACCGCGGCGACCAGTTCGGTACTTGTGTGAAGGGGCCTGCGGGCGACGATCTGGCGGGCGATCCGACGTGCGAACCGCTCCTCGCCGTACTCCCACAAGACCCTTGCCAGCTCCGACTGGGGGTAGGTGTTCACGACCTCTTCAGCGGTCAGAGCGGAGGTGGTGTCCATCCGCATGTCGAGCGGGGCCGCCTTGGAGTAGGCGAACCCTCTTTCGGTCTCATCGATCTGCATCGAGGACACCCCGAGGTCGAACAGCACCGCGTCCACGTGGTCGACGTCCACCGCGTCAAGCACTTGCGCCATCTGGTCGTACCGTGCGTGGTGGATGTCGGCCCGGTGACCGAACCGCGCGAGACGGGCCTTGGCCGCATCCACGGCACCCGGATCACGGTCGAGCCCCACTACGCGGGCGCGCGGGAACCGGTCGAGGACGGCGGCCGTGTGGCCACCGAGACCGGTCGTGGCGTCGACCATGATGGGCTCCTGGGTCTGTGCGTCGGGTCCGAGGACGGGCTCGAGGAGTTCCAGAACGCGCTCAAGCGCCACAGGGATGTGGCGGGGGGCGGCGTCCACGTGATACTCCAGTTCGTCGGTGCGAGGCTCTGCGCTCCGGTCCCCGTCCGCGCAGTAAGCGGATGGGGCCACCTTGGGTCCGGGGAAGTGATCCAAGGTGATGCGTCGGCCGGGGGCCGCAACGCAGGCGGGGTCAAGGTCAGAAGAGGCCGGGGACCACCTCCTCGGACAGGTCGGCGAACTGATCGTCCTGGGCTCGTAGGTACTCCTGCCAGGCCTGTTCGTCCCAGATCTCGACGGTGTGATGATTGCCGACGACCACACACTCGCGCTCGAGGCCGGCGTAGTCCCGCAGCGCCGGCGGAACCGTGATGCGGCCCTGCTTGTCCGGGACCTGGTCGAAGGCACTTGAGAACAACACACGGGAGTAGGCACGCACAGAGGCGTTGGACTGCGAGGCTTCGCGGATCCGGGCGGCGGCGGCCTCGAACTCGGCGATCGGCCACAGGACCAGCGACCGGTCCTGACCCTTCGTGAGGACCACACCGTCAGCGAGGCCGGACCGGAACTTTGCAGGCAGGATCACCCGGCCTTTGTCGTCGACCTTCGGAGTGTGCGTACCCAAGAACATGCGCACACCTCCTTCGCCCTTGAACACCTCGGTGCCCCACAGTACTCCATTTCCCTCCACATAGCACCACCTGACGCCCATATCCGCCCCTGGCAGGGCCCACTGCCCCACACGTGAGGTGAATGTTCGGTAGATCTCAGGTCGCGGCGACGACCCGGTTGCGGCCGGCCTGCTTGGCCTGGTACATCGCACGGTCGGCGCGGGCGATCAGACCATCGACGTCGTCGTGGATATCGGCCATCGTGACCCCGATGCTCACCGTCACCGGGACGGCGTCACCTGCGATCATGACCGGCACGCCGAGTGTCTCCCGGACCTTCTCAGCGACCCGCGTGGCGGCGGCGAGGTCCGGCACCCCATCGAGCACGAGCAGGATCTCGTCCCCACCGACCCTGGCCACTGTGTCACCGGCGCGCACACAGTCCCGCACCCTGACGGCCACGGCTTGCAGCAAGGCATCACCCACCGCGTGCCCCCGGGCGTCATTGACCGCTTTGAAACCGTCCAGATCACAGAAGGCGACGGCCAGGTGCCCACGCCGCGGATTGCCCGGCGCCAGCAGCCGGGTGAGTTGCGCGATCACCTCACGCCGATTCGCCAAGCCGGTCAGCTCGTCGGTCCGCGCCCGGCTGTCGAGTTCCTGCTCGGCCTCGACCTCGGCCTGCACGTCCCGCCAGCCACCCACGAACCCGACCGTTCGCCCGTCGTCGTCATGGACCGGATGGATCGTCGTCTCGATCCAGCGGGTACCGCCGTCCTTGGTGGGCATCCGCAAGCGGGCGCTGGACCGCTCACCCGACAACACCTCCGCCGTCGCGCGGTCGACGAACTCGCGGTCCTCCGGACTCACGAGATCCCGGCCGTTGCGCCCGACGAACTCGTCCGGCGTGAAGCCCAGGACCTTCTGGACCCCCTCGGAAACCCATTCCGTGGTGCCGTCCAGGGACGTCCTGTACACCACGTCCGTGGCGTTCTCCGCGAGCAGCCGGTATCGCTCCTCGGACTGCGACAGCGCCCGCTCGAAGTCCATCTGTTCCTGGATGTCGTGCGAGAACACCACCAGTGAGGTGACCCGGCCCGCCTCATCCCGCACCCCTCTGGCGGTCGCCTCCAACCAGCGCCAGCCCCGGTCCCTCGTGCGCATCCGGAACCGGGCACCCGCCGATTCCTCCCCCGCCAGCAGTCTCTGCTGGGCAGCCTGGATGGCGGGCGCATCGTCGCGGTGGACGAGGTCCAACACGGTGCCGGCGATCTCCTCGGGCGGCCATCCCAGCACCCGCTGCACCGCTGGCGAGATCCATTCCACCGCGCCACCGGGGACGTGGAACGACACCATGTCGCTGCTCTCCTCCAGCAACAGCCGGTACCGCGCTTCGGAGGCGGCCAGGTCGGCAGCCGCCTGGTGACGCTGCGTCACATCGCGCCACGTCACACTCAGTCCGTCGTGAACCGGCACCGCACGCAGATCGAAGCGCCGGGTCCGGCCGCCACGCAGTGGTTGCAGCGGCTGCTCGTTGAGGATCAGCGGCTGTCGGTCCTGGACGACGCGCAGCAAGAGCTCCCACTGCTCGCTGTGCCGGATCTGCGGACCCAAGGACAACACGCGCTTGCCCACAACGTCGGCACGGGTGATGTCCAGGGCCTCACAGGCGGCCGGATTGACCTCAACGACGACGAAGTCCGCGATGAGATCGTGATCGTCCCGAACGGCTTCGAGGACCACCTGCGGGTCGAGTTGGGCGTCGAGCGTGGCACGCAGGATCTGGCGTTCCGACTCCGCTTCCAGCCGCGCCTTGACCAACTCGTCCACATCGCGCCAACTCGCGATCACCGCGACCGCCTCGCCTGTGCCCTCGTCGACGACCGGCCTGGCGGACAGCGACACGAATCGCCCCGCACCCTGCGGCGTGCGGATCCGCACGACCACACCCGAACGGGACTCGCCTGCCAGGACCCGCGGCGCCAGTGCTGCGACGACCAGGCGCCCGGCGTCGTCAAGGAACTCGCCGGCATTGCGACCGATGAGATCCGTCGGCGCCCAGCCGGCGACCCCGCGCACACTCTCGGAGACCCATTCGATCGCGCCCTGCGGGTCGATGCGGAGAACCACGTCTGACGCGTCGTCGGCGACCATCGAGTAGCGGCCGTCCAGGCCCGCCTGGGCCTCGGCGATCTGCTGTTCGGTGATGTGGTTGATCGCGCCGTAGACGGCCTCAGAGCCGTCCGGTCGCACGACCTTGCGCGTGATCTGCTGTCCCCAGACCGTGCCGCCTGCGCGGCGTGACCAGCGCAGAGTCAGGTGGGTGGCCACTGCCGGGGCTGCATTGAGGGCGGCGAGCACGGCCTCCCGGTCGCGGACGTCGAGGGCGTTCACCCACAGGCTGGAGTCGTCGAGGTACTCCTGCGCCCGATACCCGGTGAACTCCTCGATCGACTCCGAGACGTGCTCCAGACGCAGTTCCGGGCTGACCTGCAGGACGAAGAGGACGTCGAACAAGGCAGAAGCAACTGACTGATCCCCCATCAATGACAGACCTGCTCCCCCGTCACACCAGTTCGGAACGTCGAACTGCGGAACGACTCAGGAGTCGCGACCGTCCCGTCGGTTGCGATCCTGCCACCGCTGCTCGAACTTGGCCATGAATCCAGACTGCCCTTTGGCGGGCTTGGCCTTCGGGGTGGGCGCAGTGACTCCGCCCTCCGCGGCGGCCTGCTTCGGCCCGCCGTGTCGAAGACCGGCAATGACCAGGAACACCGCAGCGAGCATGACGATGAAACCGAAGACACCGAGTGGGGGGAGGCTGGCGGAGACGCCGGCCAGGAGCAGGCCCATTCCGACCAGTGCGCCGATGACGCCACCGACAACCCGTCGCCGATCCGCTCCGGACGAGCCGTGCCGCAAGGACGTGGCGAACTTCGGGTCCTCGGCCATGAGGGCCCGTTCCATCTGCTCGAGCAGTCGCTGCTCATGCTCTGAGAGAGGCACGTTCCTTCCCTCCTTGAGGTCTAGATACCAGCAACGATACGGGTAGGCGCCCCGGATGGAAACCCGAGAGTGCCCAGAACTTGGTCAAGAGCTTGTCAGGGGGCACGATCATCCTCCGAACGACCCATGTCCAGAAGGCTTGCCGGGAGTACCGCACCCCGCCCGAACCTGGCCACCGCACGGTCCACCGCAGTCTCAGCTTCCCGCCATCCGGCGTCGGGCTCGTCGAACGCGATCTGATGACTGGCCGCCCCGGTCGGCATCAATTTCTCCACGCGCACCCCCACGAGGCGAAGCCTCGCCCGCTGCAGACCCAGTCCCTCGTACAGTGCGGCGGCCTGCGTGTAGATCACGCGGCCGACATCGGTGGCTTCGGCCATGGTCCGCGAGCGGGTGATCGTGGTGAAGTCGGCGAACCGGATCTTGATGCTGACCGTGCGGCCCACCCATCCCGCAGCCCGCAGCCGTGCGGCGACATGGTCGGACAGCCCGAGCAACTGCCTGTGGATGACCTCGGGATCGTCCACATCCCCCGCGAAGGTGTGTTCATGTCCGACGCTGCGGTCCGGCGTGCTGGCAGTCACGCGGCGTTGATCACGTCCCCAGGCCAGGTCCGCCAGGTGGTCGCCGGCGGCCGGTCCGAGCGCGCGACGAAGCACGCCCCGGGGCAGGTGCGCGACATCGGCGACGGTGCGCACACCGAGACTGTGCAGTTGCTCCTCGGTGCGCGGGCCGACGCCCCACAGCGCCCCCACCGGCAGCGGGTGCAGGAAGGCCACGATCGAATCGGCGGGGATCAGCAGCATGCCATCGGGCTTGGCATGTGCGCTGGCGACCTTCGCCACGAACTTGTTGGGTGCCCCACCCACCGAGCAGGTGATGCCCTGCTCGTCGAAGACCCGGGCACGGATGAGTTCGGCGATGGTGGTGGGACTGCCGAACCGGCGCAGTGCCCCCGAGATGTCGAGGAACGCCTCGTCGAGCGACAGCGGCTCGACCGCAGCGGTGACAGAACGGAAGATCTCCATCACGCCGTCACTGACCCGGGCGTAGCGGCGGTGATCCGGTGAGATCACCGTCGCCTCCGGACACAGGCGGCGAGCGCGTCCCATAGACATGGCCGCGCGGACTCCGAAGGCCCGGGCCTCATAAGTGGCCGACAGCACCACTCCACGGGACCCGGATCCGCCGACGATCACCGGCTGACCGCGCAGCATGGGGCGGCTGAGCAGTTCCACAGACGCGTAGAAGGCGTCCATGTCGACATGCAGGATGGTGCAGGTGGAATCGTCCCGGGGGGCCGGGAACGCCACCTTGCCCGTCGCACGCCTACTCATGGATCCTCCGTCCCTAGCCTGCACTGCCGGGGCTGGAATGCCACAACTTCGGTCGTTTCGTCGATGACCCTGCAGGCTTGGTGTCCGCATAGGGCGACTGGCGGAACCCGCTGGCATGCACGAGGACCCTGCGGACCGCGGGATCCGATGTGCCCGTGGGCGAGGTGGGATCCTCGACCCGATCCGGACCGGCCCCCGGCTCCACTTCCGCGTTGATGATGTCGAACACCCCGCGGACCCCCTGTGACTTCCACACCGCATGCAGATCCGGCAGGGACCAGCACCCGGTCGCCCGCACCGAGATCCCGCGCCGGCCGGTCCGGCGGATCACCCCTGCGGCCAGCAACAACCAGGAGTGGAACACGGTGTGCGCGTACGGCCCTTGGGCGTCTTCGAAGAACGTGAGGTCGACAGGTCCGGTCGAATCATCGAGGGACAAGAAGATGACCCGACGGCCGCTTCGGATCGGCGGAGTCTGGGTGGCCACTTTGATCCCGGCGACCAGTACGCGTGTATCGGACCGGTGAGCCAACAGATCCTTCGCGCGCACCACCTGCAACTCGGCGAACATCTGCTCGTAGAACGAGATGGCGTGCCTGGTCACATCCAGGCCGAGGATCTCCACCTCCGCCTGCACCCGGTCGGCCGCCGACATCTCCGGCAGGCCGCTGGGAGGCTCCGGTTGCGCCAAGGGCAGTGCCAACTGCGCAGGCTGCTCGACGTAGACCTTGGGTGCCTTCGACTGGGCAGCGACCCGACCCGCCAGGCCCGTGCCCTCCTCCAGCTGGGCAGCCAGCCGGCGTACCCGGCGCCGCCCTCCGCAACGATGCAGGTCCGCCACCTGCAGGAGTAGATCGCGGCGGGTCACCCGGCCGATCCGGCGGGATCCCGTGATGTCGTACATCGCATCGAACCCGCCGGCGCGGACCAGACGTTCCACGACCGGCCGCGACACCGCCGTCCGGCTCCAGAAGTCGGCGAGGTCGACGAAGGGCTGCGCGGTCTCGATCTGACGGATCTCGACGTCACTGATCCCCTTCACGTCGGCCAGCGAGATCCGGATCCCGTAACCGTCACCGACCTGCTCCACGCGGTACTCCCCGGTGGACACATTGACGTCGAGGGGCAGGACGGCGACCCCGCTGTTGCGTGCCTCATCGAGGATCAACCGCTTGGGGTACATCCCCGGATCATGGGTGAGCACACCGGACAGGAAGGCCGCCGGATGGTGCCGCTTCAGCCACGCCGAGTGATAGGTGGGCAGCGCGAAGGCGGCGGCGTGCGCTTTGCAGAAACCGAAGCTGGCGAAGGCCCGCAGCACCTCCCACACCTTCTCGACGGTCTTCAGGTCATACCCCTTCTTCAACGCTGCCGGGATGAACCAGGTCCGGATCTGGATCTGACCATCCGGGGTCCCCAATTGACGACGCACCTCGTCGGCCTCGGCCAGCGAACACCCGCTCATGATCGAGACCAGACGCAGGACCTGTTCGTGGAAGACGACCACCCCATGGGTCTCCCGCAAGGCCGGCTCGAGATCCGGGTGGAAACGCAGCGGTTCCCGCCACCCGTGCCGGGCGGACAGGAAGGGAGTGATCATGTCGCTTTTCACAGGCCCGGGCCGGAACAACGAGATGTCGATGATCAGGTCGTTGAAGTCGCGGGGCCCGAACTTGCCGATCAGTTCCCGCTGACCGGGCGACTCGATCTGGAAGCAGCCGAGGGTCTTGGCCTTCGTGATCAGGTCGTAGGTGTCCTCATCGTCGAAGGGCAACGCGTCGAGATCGATCTCGGTCCCCTCCACCCGGCGGACCTCGGTCACCGCATGGGCCATCGCCGACTGCATACGGATGCCGAGTACGTCGAGTTTGAGGAAACCCATCGCCTCGACCTCGTCCTTGTCGAACTGGCTCATCGGGAAGCCCATCCAGCTGGCCTCCACCGGGGTGCGGTCCAGTAACGAGGAGTCGGAGAGTAGAACCCCGCAGGGGTGCAGAGCGATATGGCGCGGGAGACCGTCCAAGGACTCCACGAGGTGCAGGAAACCGTCCAGCATCCCGCGATCCGCCAGGCGGCCCACCACGGAGGAGCGCACCTCCGGCAGTTCTGCGACCGCTGCCCGGGCGTCCCGGGCCCGGATGTGCGGGAAGGCCTTCGCGAAGTCGTCGATCTCGGATGCGGCGAATCCGAGGGCGGCACCCACATCCCGCACGGCGTGGCGGACCTTGTAGGTGTCGCGCATGCTGACGCAGGCGCTGCGATGGGCCCCGAACCGGTCGACGATCCGGCGGTAGATGTCGGTCCGGCGCGCCGACTCCACATCGATGTCGATGTCCGGCAGCACCCGCCGCAACGGGGACAGGAACCTCTCCATGAGCAGGTCGTGCCGGATCGGGTCGACCCCGGAGATGCCGAGCAGATAGTTCACGACACTGCCGGCCCCGGAACCCCGGGCGGCCACCCGGATCCGCATCGCCCGGATGAGGTCGACGACCTCCGCCACAGTCAGGAAGTACCCTCCGAAGCCGAGTATGGAGATGACCCCGAGTTCATCGTCGAGTCGCTGCCGGGCGGCGGGCACCTCCCGTGGGGTGAAGCGGGTGTGCAGGTTCGCCTCACACCGTGCCCGCAGCAACACATCCGCGCGTGCGGCCTCCGACCGACGCTGCTCATGCCGGTGCCGGCGGGCGGCATAGCCGGCCATGACCGGACCGGTGGGTTCAGCCGGTGGCCGGCCCGACAACAACACATCGAGTTCGGGGACGTGGATGTCGCCGAGACCGAAATCCGCCACCGGGTCGAGCACGCACTCCTGCGCGAGGTCGGCGGTGACCCCCAGCAGGCGACCGGCCTGCCCACCGGCGATCTGCTCGGCGATCCCCCGCATGTGGGCCGCCGGCGCAAGGAAACCGCCGGAGTTCTCCCGGTCGAGATGACGGGGGTCCAGCGGGACCAACCGCCGGATGGCATCCAACAGGTCGGCGGTGGCGGCCTGCCGGGGATGGATGTAACGCACGGCGTTGGTGAGGACGGCCGGCATCCTCCGCTCGGTCGCGTACGTCCACATCCGGCGCGCCATGGGTGTCGACAGATCCGGACCAGGGCGTTGCAAGCCGGTGTCCCGCGGTGCCGTCCGGTGGTCGACGATCTCCAGATACACCTGTCGGCCGGCGACCTGCCGCCAGCGATCGAGCAGGCGATCAGCGAGGTCGAACCGATGGCGGCCGATCGCTCGGCCGACTTCTGAGTCCGGACCCAGCAGGACCCGCAGATCACCTGGCACCACGAACTCCTCGAGCAGGTCCCAGTCCACCGAGGGGTCGCCGCGTTCACCGCCGGTGTGGGCCGCTGAGACCAGGCGGCTCAGCGCCGACCACCCCCGCCCCCCGCGCGCCAGCAGCACCACCCGCGGATTGCGCGGATCCCGCCATGCACCTCCCCGGACCGGCGTCCGCGACGCCTGCGGTGGTTGCTCGGGGCGCTGGGCGAGGTCGGCCCCGAGGACGCCAGGCATCCCCTGCTCCATGCACGCCTGCATGAACCGCACCGCACCGTACAACCCGTCCCGGTCGGTCAGGGCCAGTGCCGGCAGTTCGAGGTCCACGGCACGTTGCACCAGATCCCGGGGGGAACAGACCCCGTGCCGCAGCGAGTAGTAGGACGCGACGTGGAGGTGGCTGAACATCGTCCTACCCGGCGTGGCGCCACGAGGGGATGGGAAGACCGACCCCGAGGATCCCGGCGATCTGCTCCAGGAAGGCCTCGGCGTCGCGCACCAGGTCGTCGGCCTGGCGTTGGCTGACGTGCTCGCGGCCGATCTCCACGAAGATGCGGCGCCGTCCGATCGCATCGAAGTACGCGCACCACTCCCCGAGCTCCGGGGCGATCCCGGGGACCAACTGCCACACGCTGCGGATGCGCGAGGAGCGCGCCGGCCGGGCCCGTGTGGCCAGTAGTGCGGCACCCGCCCGCAGTGCCGCCACGTGTGCGGCGACGTACCGCTCACCGGGTGTGGTCGCTTGATAGGCGTCGTCGAGGGCGATCAACGCGGTCCGCAGCAGGTCCTTGCCGGCATGGGTCAGAGCAGCCATGTCACACCTCTTCTTCAGTCGTAGGTCCGCAGCAGGTACCACCGGCTGCTCACGGGATCGAAACTCAACTCATAGACCCCCGGGGTGTCACAGCGGCCTGCTGCGGCCTCAACCCGCCACGTCCGCAGATCCGTGCCGTTCGGAGCGGTCGCGACGTCCTTCCACCAGGTGACCGAGGTGTCCCATTGCTGCAGGACGTGCTGCACCCGGTACAACCGCCCCCGCCAGACGAACTGCTCGGGCGCACCGGCGTCCCGAGTCTGTTTCACGTCGACGGACCCTTCTGCCCGGCCGTAGGAACGACTCATGACGCGCCTCCTCTTCGATGGGTCTTTCGAACTTCTGTTCGACTTCCAGCAGAACACTGCCACGGGGGTACGTCAAGAGATTTTCGAACGTACGTTCGTACTATTTCGAGTGTCCTGGCTGGTGTCTCACCCGTGAGTGATCTGGAGGGGGGGTGAGTGTTCCGGAGGAACGGGAACGATGTGGGG
>WBZM01002535.1_pt1 | contig 15323 bp, 28 predicted proteins | sample 5204271 | NCBI WGS metagenome assembly WBZM01 (sample SAMN12344346, study PRJNA552823) | activated sludge metagenome | biome: Activated sludge suspended growth; feature: Nitrification reactor; material: Wastewater; isolation source: activated sludge from nitrification reactor of wastewater...
CCCAACGTGGCCGTCATGCACCAGGTCGTCACCGCCCAGCTCGCCGCCAAGCGGGCCGGCACCCAGTCGACCCGGACGCGGGCCGAGGTCGCCGGCGGTGGCGCCAAGCCCTGGAAGCAGAAGGGCACCGGCCGGGCCCGCGCCGGCTCGAGCCGGTCGCCGATCTGGCGTGGCGGCGGCGTCGCCCTGGGCCCCAAGCCCCGCAAGTACGACCAGAAGACCCCCAAGAAGATGAAGCGCCTGGCGCTGCGCTCGGCCCTGTCGGACCGCGCCGCGGACGACAAGGTCGTGGTCGTCTCCGCCTGGGACTTCGACACCCCGTCGACCAAGGCCGCGGCCGCGGCGCTGGCCGCCATGGGCGTCGAGGGTCGGGCACTCGTCGTGCTGAGCCCCGACGACGTCACCGCCTGGAAGAGCTTCCGCAACCTGCCGTCGGTGCACGTCCTCACCGCCGGTGAGCTCAACACCTACGACGTCCTGGTCAGCGACCACGTCGTGTTCACCGAGGCCACCCTGCCCACGTCCGCTCCGGCCGTCGCCGAGCCCGCCGCCGACACCTCCGAGGAAGGGGCCTGATCGTGAAGGATCCCCGCGACGTCATCATCCGGCCGGTCGTCTCCGAGAAGTCCTACGGGCTGCTCGACACCGGCGTCTACACCTTCATCGTCGCTCCCAGCGCCTCCAAGCCCGAGATCCGCGACGCGGTCCAGGCCATCTGGCCCGGCGTGAAGGTCAAGAAGGTCAACACGCTCAACCGCAAGGGCAAGAAGCGGCGCAACCGCCGTTCGCCCACCTTCGGCAGCCGGCCCGACACCAAGCGGGCCGTCGTCACCCTGGCCGAAGGTGACCAGATCGACCTGTTCGAGGTGAAGTGACATGGCGGTTCGCAAGCGCAAGCCCACCAGCCCCGGTCGTCGGTTCCAGACCGTCTCGGACTTCAGCGACATCACCCGCTCCACCCCGGAGAAGTCCCTCGTCGCCAAGAAGTCCAAGACCGGTGGCCGCAACAACCACGGCCGCAAGACCTCCCGCCACCGCGGCGGCGGTCACAAGCAGCAGTACCGCGTGATCGACTTCAAGCGGCGCAAGGACGGCGTGCCGGCCAAGGTCGCCGCCATCGAGTACGACCCCAACCGCACCTGCCGCATCGCCCTGCTGCACTACCTCGACGGCGAGAAGCGCTACATCCTCGCCCCCAAGGGACTCAACGTCGGCGACATGGTCCAGTCCGGCCAGGGCGCCGAGATCCGCTCCGGCAACGCCCTGCCGCTGCGCTACATCCCGGTCGGCACCGTCGTGCACAACGTCGAGTTCAAGCCGGGCGCCGGCGGCAAGATGGCCCGCTCGGCCGGCTCGAGCGTGCAGCTCGTGGCCAAGGAGGGCGACTACGCCACCCTGCGTCTCCCCTCGACCGAGATGCGTCGCGTCCCGATCGACTGCCGGGCCACCGTCGGCGAGGTCGGCAACTCCGAGCACGACCTCGTCAAGATCGGCAAGGCCGGCCGCAACCGCTGGAAGGGCGTGCGCCCGCAGACCCGCGGTGTGGCCATGAACCCCGTCGACCACCCGCACGGTGGTGGCGAGGGCAAGACCTCGGGTGGTCGTCACCCGGTGTCGCCCTGGGGCAAGCCCGAGGGCCGCACCCGCAACAAGAACAAGCCGTCCCAGAAGCTGCTCGTGCGCCGTCGCCGGACGCGCGGATCGCGCCGGTGACAAGGGAGATCTGAGATGCCTCGCAGCCTGAAGAAGGGTCCCTTCGTGGACGACCACCTGCTCAAGAAGGTGGACGACCTCAACGAGAAGGGCCAGAAGAACGTGATCAAGACCTGGTCGCGTCGCTCCACGATCATCCCCGAGATGGTCGGCCACACGATCGCCGTCCACGACGGCCGCAAGCACGTGCCGGTGTACGTGACCGAGTCGATGGTCGGCCACAAGCTCGGCGAGTTCGCTCCCACCCGGACCTTCAAGTTCCACGCCGGGCAGGAGAAGGGCGCGAGGGGTCGGCGATGACCGGACCCAAGACCAACGAGCGGCCCGGCGTTCGCGCCCAGCACCGCCACGCCCGGATGTCGGCCACCAAGGCCCGGGTCGTGCTCGACCTGATCCGGGGCAAGTCCGTGGCCGAGGCCCGGACCATCCTGCAGTTCTCCGAGCGGGGCGCGGCCGACGTCATCATCAAGGTGCTCGACTCCGCCGTCGCCAACGCGGCGAACAACAACGACATCCCGCCCGAGGAGCTCTTCGTCGCCACCGCCTACGCGGACGAGGGCCCCACGCTCAAGCGCTGGCGCCCCCGGGCCCGCGGTCGGGCCACCCGCATCCGCAAGCGCACCTGCCACATCACGATCATCGTGGGGCGCTACTCGGTCGAGGAGTTCGACCGGATCCGCGCCCGCCAGGCCGAGTCCGGCCGGGCCACCCCCGACGCCGCATCGGCCCGGGCCCGTCGCGTCGCCGGCAGCAAGCGCCGCTCCGGTGCCGCCGCCGAGGAGGCCCCGGCAGAGGACAGCACGGCAGAGGACAGCACCGTCGACGAGGCCGCCACCGACGAGGCTTCGGCTGAGCAGGTCGGCGACGAGACGGCGACCGACGAGGTCGTCTCCGACGCCGAGGCCGAGACGGCCGACGATGCGGCTGACGCCGACTCCGATGGCGAGACCGAGAAGAAGGACGAGGACTGATGGGCCAGAAGGTCAACCCCTACGGCTTCCGCCTCGGCACCACCACGGACTGGAAGTCCCGGTGGTTCGCCACCCGTGAGGAGTACGTCGACTACCTCATCGAGGACTGGAAGATCCGCGACTACCTGATGAACAAGCTGCCGAACGCGGCCATCAGCCGGATCGAGGTCGAGCGCACCCGCGACCGACTCCGCGTCGACGTGCACACCGCCCGTCCCGGCATCGTCATCGGACGCCGCGGCGCCCAGGCCGACGAGCTGCGCGCGGACCTCACCAAGCTGACCGGCAACCCCAAGGTCCAGCTGAACATCCAGGAGATCAAGCAGCCCGAGGTCGACGCCGCGCTGATCGCCCAGGGCGTGGCCGACCAGCTCGCCAACCGCATCGCGTTCCGGCGGGCCATGAAGCGGGCCGTGCAGAACGCCCAGAAGGCCGGCGCCCTCGGCATCCGGGTCCAGTGCTCCGGTCGCCTCGGCGGCTCCGAGATGAGCCGCACCGAGTGGTACCGCGAGGGTCGCGTCCCGCTGCACACGCTGCGCGCCGACATCGACTACGGCTTCCGCGAGGCCCGCACCCCGGCCGGTCGCATCGGCGTCAAGGTCTGGATCTACAAGGGCGACATCCTGCCCTACAAGAGCGCCAACGAGGACAAGATCACCAAGGAGGCCGCCATGGCCGTCGGCGAGACCGCCGGCCAGGAGCGCCCCCGGGTCGTGTCCACCAAGCCCGTGGCCCCCGCAGCTGCGGCGGCTCCGGCCTCGCCCGCGCCGGCGCCCGAGGTGTCCGACGAGGACCTCAAGCCGCTGGTCCAGGAGGCGGACCCCGAGTTCGAACGCCTGCTCGCCGAGGAGGAGGAGATCGAACGCTCCACCCGCGAGCACCACGAGACCCCGCACTTCCGACCGGGAGACGCTGACTGATGTTGATGCCCCGCAAGGTCAAGCACCGCAAGCAGCACCGCGGCCGCACCAAGGGTGTCTCCAAGGGCGGCACCAACGTGACCCACGGCCAGTACGGCATCCAGGCCCTCGAGCCCGGGTGGATCACCGCCCGCCAGATCGAGGCCGCCCGTATCGCCATGACCCGCCACATCAAGCGTGGCGGCAAGGTGTGGATCAACGTCTTCCCCGACAAGCCGGTGACCCAGAAGCCGGCCGAGACCCGGATGGGATCCGGCAAGGGCAACCCGGAGCGCTGGGTCGCCGTCGTGCGCCCCGGACGGGTGCTCTTCGAGCTCAGCTACCCCGACGACGCCATCGCCCGCGGTGCGCTGAACCGGGCCATCCAGAAGCTGCCGGTGAAGGCCAAGATCATCACCCGCGAGGAGGAGATCTGATGGCGAAGGACACCAGCGTCGCCTCCCTGGGCGACGAGCAGCTGATCGAGCGCCTCGCCGAGGAGAAGGACCGCCTCTTCAAGCTGCGGTTCCAGCTGGCCACCGGCCAGCTCGAGAACTCGGCCCGGATCGGTCAGACCAAGAAGGACATCGCCCGCATCAACACCGAGCTGCGGGCCCGTGAGATCGCGGCGGCAGAAGCCGCGATCGGGAGCGAGGCGTCATGAGCGACGACACCGCGACGACCGGCACAGAGCGCAACGCCCGCAAGGTGCGCGAGGGCATCGTCACGTCCAACAAGATGGAGCGCACCGCCATCGTCACCGTGACCGAGCGTGTCCGTCACCCCCGGTACAACAAGACGATGCAGCAGGACAAGAAGCTGTACGTCCACGACGAGACCAACGACCTCAACGTCGGCGACCGCGTGCGCGTCATGGAGACCCGGCCGCTGTCCAAGCTGAAGCGCTGGCGGGTCCTCGAGATCGTGGAGCGCGCCCGATGATCCAGCAGGAGAGCCGCCTCCGGGTGGCCGACAACTCCGGAGCCCGAGAGGTGCTCGTCATCAAGGTCCTCGGTGGCTCCCGCCGCCGGTACGCCTCGATCGGCGACATCTTCGTGGCCACCGTCAAGGACGCCCTGCCGGGCGCGGCGGTCAAGAAGGGCGACGTCGTCAAGTGCGTCGTCGTGCGCACCAAGAAGGAGCGGCGTCGTCCCGACGGCAGCTACATCCGCTTCGACGAGAACGCGGCTGTCCTCATCAACGACCAGAAGCTGCCCCGCGGGACCCGCATCTTCGGCCCCGTCGGACGTGAGCTGCGCGACAAGAAGTTCATGCGCATCGTGTCGCTCGCCCCGGAGGTGATCTGACCCATGGCGAACCTGAAGATCCGCAAGGGCGACCGCGTCCGGGTCCTGTCCGGCAAGGACAAGGGCAAGGAGGGCGAGGTCATGTCGGTCGACCCGGCCGCCAACAAGGCGATCGTCGAGGGCGTCAACGTGGCCAAGCGCCACCAGAAGCCCACCCGCTCCATGCAGCAGGGCGGCATCATCGACAAGGCGATGCCGATCCACGTGTCGAACCTGGCCCTGATCGACAGCACCGGCAAGGCGACCCGAGCCGGCTACCGCATCGGTGCGGACGGGACCAAGACCCGTGTCGCCCGCAGCAACGGAGGTGAGCTGTGAGCACCGCCACGGCGATCGTCCCCCGCCTGAAGACCCGCTACAACGACGAGATCCGCTCGCAGTTGCTGGAGTCCCTGGGCCTGGGCAACATCATGGAGGTCCCCCGCCTCGAGAAGATCGTGGTCAACGTCGGCGCCGGCAAGGCGACCGAGAACCGCGGCCTGCTCGACAAGGTCGTCGAGGACCTGACCGCCATCTGCGGTCAGAAGCCGGTCATCACCAAGGCCAAGAAGTCGATCGCGGGCTTCAAGCTCCGCGAGGGCAACGCCATCGGCGTCAAGGTGACGCTGCGCGGCGACAACATGTGGGAGTTCTTCGACCGGCTGATCACGCTGGCGATCCCCCGCATCCGCGACTTCCGGGGCCTGTCGTCGAAGAGCTTCGACGGCCGGGGCAACTACACCTTCGGCGTGACCGAACAGTTGATCTTCCCCGAGATCGACTACGACAAGATCGATGCCTCCCGGGGCATGGACATCACGATCGTGACCACCGCTCGAACCGATGCCGAAGGCCGCGCCCTGTTGGACGCCTTCGGCTTCCCGTTCCGTCGTGAAGGGCAGCAGTAATGGCGACCGAGGCTCTGAAGCAGAAGCAGCAGCGCAAGCCCAAGTTCAAGGTGCGGGCCTACACCCGGTGCCGCCGGTGTGGCCGGCCGCGCTCGGTGTACCGCAAGTTCGGCCTCTGCCGCGTGTGCCTGCGAGAGCTCGCACACGCGGGAGAGATCCCGGGCGTGACCAAGGCCAGCTGGTGAGGGGAGGGAGCACGACATGACCATGACCGACCCCATCGCCGACATGCTGACCCGCATCCGCAACGCGAACATCGCGATGCACGACGACGTCAGGATGCCGTCCTCCAAGCTGAAGGAGGCCCTCGCCGGCCTGCTCCAGAAAGAGGGCTACATCGTCGGGTTCTCCGTGACCGACAACCCGTCGGGCCCCGGCCAGTTCCTGAACATCGACATGAAGTACTCCGAGGAGCGACGCCGGGTGATCTCCGGCATCCGTCGTGTCTCCAAGCCGGGACTTCGCGTCTACCGCAAGCACGACGAGCTCGAGCGCGTCCTCGGAGGCCTCGGCATCGCCGTCCTGTCCACGAGCAAGGGACTCATGACCGACCGCGAGGCGCGCCGCCAGCGGGTCGGTGGTGAGGTCCTCTGCCACGTCTGGTGAGGTGAGCCCATGTCTCGAATCGGCAAGGCACCCATCGCCGTCCCGAGCGGCGTGACCGTCACCCTCGACGGGCAGTCCATCTCGGTCAAGGGCCCCAAGGGCGAGCTGTCGCGCACCTACTCCGAGCTGATCTCGGTCCGCCAGGACGGCGAGGAGCTCGTGGTGGAGCGCAGCGGCGACGACCGCGACTCCCGGGCCCAGCACGGCCTGGTCCGCTCCTTGATCCAGAACATGGTGACCGGCGTGACCCAGGGCTTCCAGAAGGACCTGGAGATCGTCGGCGTCGGCTACCGGGCCCAGGCCAAGGGGCAGGGCCTCGAGCTGTCGCTCGGGTTCTCGCACCCGGTCGTGGTCGACGCCCCCGACGGCATCTCCTTCAACGTCCCGGCGCCGACCCGCATCGAGGTCCACGGGATCGACAAGCAGCTGGTCGGCCAGGTGGCCGCCAACATCCGTGAGTGGCGCAAGCCGGAGCCCTACAAGGGCAAGGGCGTGCGCTACGCCGACGAGCATGTCCGCCGCAAGGCCGGCAAGGCCGGCAAGTGACAGGTGCGCAACCATGAGTGACAAGTCCAAGCAGAAGCGTGACAGCCGCATCCGTCGTCACGCCCGGGTGCGCCGCCAGGTCATGGGCACCCCCGAGCGTCCGCGCCTGGCCGTGTTCCGATCGAACCGCCACGTGGTCGCCCAGGTGATCGACGACCGCGCCGGTGTCACCCTCGCCGCCGCCTCCACGCTGGAGGGCGACCTGCGCTCCGGTGCCACCGGCAACGTCGCCGCCGCGGCCCGGGTCGGCACGCTCGTCGCCGAGCGGGCCAAGGCCGCCGGCATCGAGCAGGTGGTCTTCGACCGGGGCGGCTTCCGCTACCACGGTCGCGTCGCCGCCCTCGCGGATGCCGCCCGAGACGCAGGACTGGAGTTCTGATGGCCCCGAACAACGACATGGACCTGCGCGAGTCACGGGTCATCAACATCAACCGCGTCGCCAAGGTGGTGAAGGGCGGCCGTCGGTTCTCCTTCACCGCCCTGGTGGTGATCGGCGACGGCAACGGCCGGGTCGGCCTCGGCTACGGAAAGGCCAAGGAGGTGCCGCTCGCCATCCAGAAGGGGACCGAGGAGGCGCGCAAGAACCTCTTCACCGTCCCCCTCGCCGGCGGCACCATCATCCACCCGGTCATCGGCGTGGTCGGCGCCGGGCGCGTCCTGCTCAAGCCCGCCGCTCCCGGTACCGGCGTCATCGCCGGCGGTGCGGCCCGCGCCATCCTCGAAGAGGCCGGCATCCACGACGTGCTGTGCAAGTCGCTCGGCTCGTCGAACTACATCAACATCGCCAAGGCCACCGTCGACGGCCTCCGTCAGCAGCGCCGGCCCGACGAGATCGCCGCGCTGCGGGGTCTCCCGGTCGACGAGATCATCCCGGCGGGCCTGCTTCGGGCCTACCAGGAGTCCGAGCGGGGTCCGGCGCCCGAGCCCACCGAGGTGGCGTGATGGCTCAGATCAAGGTCACCCAGGTGCGGTCCTCGATCGGCACCAAGCCCAAGCAGCGCGGCACCCTGCGAGCCCTCGGCCTCGGCCGGATCGGCAAGAGCCACGTCCTGGAGGACACCCCCGACCTGCGGGGCCAGCTCCAGAAGGTGCCGCACCTCATCGAGATCGAGGAGCTGGACTGACATGAAGATCCATGACCTCAAGCCGGCCGACGGGTCGCGCAAGCGGCGCAAGCGCGTCGGTCGCGGCATCGGCGGCAAGGGCGGCAAGACCGCCGGCCGCGGCACCAAGGGCCAGAAGGCGCGCGACACCATCCCGGTGAGCTTCGAGGGCGGCCAGCTCCCGTTGTCCATGCGGGTGCCCAAGCTGCGCGGCTTCAACAACCCGTTCCGGGTCGAGTACCAGGCGATCAACCTCGACACGATCGCGGCGTCGGGCCTCGACGAGATCACCCCCGACACGCTGCGCTCCAAGGGCCTCGTGTCCAAGGGGGCGCTGGTCAAGGTGCTCGGTCGCGGCGAGATCGACCGCAAGGTCACCGTGAAGGTGCACGCCGTGTCGGCCTCGGCCGAGGCGGCGATCACCGCCGCGGGGGGCACGGTGGAGAAGCTGCCGCTGCCGTTCGCTGTGCGGCCGGCCTTCTCCGGCTCCGCCCACACCAACCGCTGACGGATCCGGGGCCCCGAGCGGCCCCGGACCCCGTCGGGGCGGCGGCGCTCGGCTACCCTCGGCCACCGGCCGCAGGCGCCGATCGCATCCGCTCAGGCCCGAACCGAACCGGTCGACGGTGATCGGGTCCGCCCGACACCAATCCGCCCAGGAGCTGCAGTGTCCCGAATCGGCAACATCATCAAGGTGCCGGACCTCCGCAACAAGGTCCTGTTCACCCTGATGATGCTCGTCCTGTACCGCTTCGGCAGCTACGTGCCCGTGCCGGGCATCGACCAGAACGCCGTGGCCGCCATCGAGGACCAGGCCCGCCAGGGTGGCGTGCTGGCGTTCCTCCAGCTGTTCTCCGGTCGGGCCCTGACCCGCTTCAGCCTGTTCGCGCTGGGGATCATGCCGTACATCACGGCGTCGATCATCATGCAGATCCTGGCCGTGGTGATCCCCAAGCTGCAGGAGTGGCAGCAGCAGGGAGCGGTCGGTCAGCGCAAGACCACCCAGTGGACCCGCTACGTCACCATCGGCATCTCGATCCTGCAGTCGACCGGCCTGGTGTTCCTGTTCCACAACGGCGGCGGTGGCCTCACCGGCGGTCAGTCCAACCTGGACCTCGTGCCGGGCTTCTCGCCCGCGATCGTGATGCTGATCGTGCTGACCTTTACCGCGGGCTCGGCGCTGCTGATGTGGATGGGCGAGCTGATCACCACCCGCGGCATCGGCAACGGCATGTCGCTGATCATCTTCTGCTCGGTCGTGTCGGGTCTGCCGTCTGCGTTCTCCGCCGTCTACGCCGCCGAGAACGGAGCTGTGAAGCTGGCGATCTTCATCGCCTTCTTCCTGGTGCTGCTCGTGTTCATCGTCTTCATCGAGCTCGGCCAGCGCCGCATCCCGGTGCAGTTCGCCAAGCGGGTCGTCGGCCGGCGCATGTACTCGGGGCAGAGCACCTACATCCCGCTCAAGGTCAACCAGGCCGGCGTGATCCCGATCATCTTCGCCTCGGCGGTCATCAACCTGCCGGTGCTGCTCAGCCAGGTCCTGCCCAGCGACGGCTGGGGGGCGTCGGTGTCGAAGTTCATCAACGACTACCTGGCCGACACCACCAACCTGGTCTACCTGGCGTTCCTCGGCCTGCTCATCGTCGGCTTCACCTACTTCTACACGGCGATCGCCTTCGACCCGGTCCAGCAGGCCGACAACCTGCGCAAGCAGGGCGGCTTCATCCCCGGCATCCGACCCGGACCGCAGACCGAGCACTACCTGACCAAGGTGCTCAACCGAATCACCCTGCCCGGCGCGCTGTTCGTGGCCATCCTGGCCATCTCGCCGACGATCCTCGTCGGGGTCCTGCTGGGTTCGAGCGCCAGCGGCGCCGCCTACTCGATCGGCGGCAGCTCGCTGCTGATCGCTGTCGGCGTGGCGCTCGAGACCATGAAGCAGGTCGACAGCCAGTTGATGATGCGCAACTACGAAGGATTCCTGTCGGCCAAGAAGTGACCGGTGGCGACTCTGCCGCCGTCCCGTCCGTCCCCTCCGCCCGCCCCGGTTCGCCGAGCGGGCCCGGGTGTCACCCCACGGAGTACGCCATGAGCTCACTGCGACTGATCGTCTTCGGCCGGCAGGGCGCGGGGAAGGGCACTCAGGCGGTGCGCCTGGCCGACCACTACGGCATCCCCCACATCTCGACCGGCGACATGCTGCGGGCCGCCGCGGCGTCGGGATCGGACTTCGGCCGTCAGGTCAAGGAGATCATGGACTCCGGTTCGCTGGTCAGCGACGAGGTCATGGAGGGCGTGGTGGCCGAGCGGCTCGCGCAGCCCGACGCGGCCGCGGGGTTCCTGCTCGACGGCTACCCGCGCACCCCCGGTCAGGCCGAGTACCTCCAGACGCTGCTCGCCCCCGACGGGGTGCAGGCGGCGATCAACCTCGAGGTGCCCGAGGACGTCGTCGTCGAGCGCATCACCGGTCGACGGGTCTGCTCGTCGTGCGGGACCACCTACGCCCTCGGTCGCGACGAGTCGGCGGCCTCCGGGCAGTGCGCCAACTGCGGGGGTGAGGTGCGGCAGCGTCCCGACGACACCGAGGACGCCGTCCGCAAGCGGCTGGCCCTGTACGCCGAGTCGACCGAACCGCTGCTCGCCTGGTTCCGGGAGCGGGACCTGTTGGTCGACGTCGACGGCGTCGGCGACCCCGACGACATCGCCGCGGCGCTGGTGGCCCGGATCGACGAGCGCCGCTCCGGTGCCCCGGGGGCGGGGTCGTGACCGGCCGGGATCGACCCGACCGGGGAGCCTCGCACAGCCGCCTTTGATCGCGGCGGACCGTTGACATATATTTGCCCGTCGGCCCGTCAGGACCCCGTCCTTGCACGCGCCGTGCGACCCACCCCGCTGTAGTCCGTGCGACTGGGGATCCATCAGGAGGAAGTGTTCTGCCCAAGCCGAAGGAAGACGCCATCGTCCTCGAGGGGACGGTCATCGAGCCGCTCCCCAACGCCATGTTCCGGGTCGAGCTCGAGAACGGGCACAAGGTCCTGGCGCACATCTCCGGGAAGATGCGGATGCACTACATCCGGATCCTGCCGGGGGACAAGGTCCAGGTGGAGCTCACCCCCTACGACCTCACCCGGGGTCGGATCACCTACCGCTACAAGTGACGCACGGTCGTCACCGCAACCGAGCGCCGTCACCCCCGACGGCCGTCGAATGATCGAGAAGTCCGCATGAAGGTCAAGCCCAGCGTCAAGAAGATCTGCGAGAAGTGCCGTGTCATCCGCCGCAACGGTCGGGTGATGGTCATCTGCGACAACCCGCGCCACAAGCAGCGCCAGGGCTGAGCAGCTCGCCTCCGAGAAAGCAGGACAGGAACCAATGGCACGCATCGCCGGCGTCGACATCCCGAGGGAGAAGCGCCTCGTCATCTCCCTCACCTACATCTACGGCATCGGTCGCACCGCGTCCGAGCAGATCTGCGACACCGCCGGGATCGACCCGTCCACCCGCGTCCGGGACCTGACCGACGCCGAGGTGACCCAGCTCCGATCGGTGATCGAAGAGGGCTACAAGGTCGAGGGCGACCTCCGTCGTGAGGTCAACCAGAACATCAAGCGCAAGATGGAGATCGGCTGCTACCAGGGCCTGCGCCACCGTCGCGGCCTGCCGGTCCGGGGTCAGCGCACCCACACCAACGCCCGCACCCGCAAGGGTCCCAAGAAGACCGTCGCCGGCAAGAAGAAGGTCCGCAAGTAATGGCAAAGCCACCGGCCGGGGGCCGTCGTCCCCGGAAGAAGGAACGCAAGCACGTCACCCACGGCGTCGCTCACATCAAGAGCTCGTTCAACAACACGATCATCTCGATCACCGACCTCGAGGGCAACGTCCTGGCGTGGGCCTCGGCGGGCAACGCCGGGTTCAAGGGCTCCCGCAAGTCCACCCCGTTCGCCGCCCAGCTCGCGGCCGAGCAGGCTGCCCGGCGGGCCATGGAGCACGGCGTGCGCAAGGTCGACATCGTGGTCAAGGGCCCGGGCTCGGGCCGCGAGACCGCCATCCGATCCATCCAGAACGTGGGCATCGAGGTGACCGGCATCAAGGACGTCACCCCCGTGCCGCACAACGGCTGCCGTCCCCCCAAGCGTCGGAGGCTCTGACCCATGTCCCGCTACACCGGCCCCCGCGCCCGCGTCTCGCGCCGGCTCGGCACCAACATCTGGGGCACCAACGGCGAGAACATCGCCATGGAGAAGCGCCCCTACCCGCCCGGCGAGCACGGCCGCACCCGTCGTCGGGGCAACGTCAGCGAGTACCTGCTCCAGCTGCAGGAGAAGCAGAAGGCCCGCTTCGCCTACGGCATGACCGAGAAGCAGTTCCGCAACCTCTACGAGGAGGCGAACCGCCGCCAGGGCGTCACCGGCGAGAACCTGCTGCGCTACTGCGAGCAGCGCCTCGACAACGTCGTGTACCGCGCCACGTGGGCGGCCACCCGCCCGCAGGCCCGCCAGTTCGTGACCCACGGCCACGTCGAGGTCAACGGCCGCCGGGTCAACGTGCCCAGCTACCGGGTCCGCAAGGGCGACGTCATCCGCCTTCGCGAGAAGTCCCGCCAGATGCTGGTCATCCAGTGGAACATGGACACCCTCGGTCGCGTCGCCGCCCCCTGGCTCGACACGACCGACGGCGGCCAGGAGGTCACCGTCCGCGAGCTCCCGCTGCGCGAGCACATCGACGTCCCGGTGCGCGAACAGCTCATCGTCGAGCTCTACTCCAAGTAGGCCCGAGCCCACCCACCAGCCCCCGCCCGCCCGCCCAGTACCGAGGTACGCATCAGATGCTCGTCATCCAACGCCCCACCGTGGAGGCCATCGACGAGGAAGAGGCCAACCGCCAGCGGTTCGCCATCAGCCCGTTGGAGCCCGGCTTCGGCCACACGCTCGGCAACTCCCTGCGCCGCACCCTCCTGTCGTCCATCCCGGGCGCGGCCGTCACCGAGGTCCGCTTCGACGACGCCCTGCACGAGTTCGACACGCTCACCGGCGTGACCGAGGACGTCACCGACATCATCCTCAACCTCAAGGACGTGGTGCTCACCTCCGCGTCCGACGAGCCGCTGACGCTGCGCCTCGACGTGCGTGGCCCGGCCGAGGTGACCGCCGGTGACATCCAGGCCAACTCCGACGTGGAGATCCTCAACAAGGACCTGCACATCGCCACCCTCAACGCCAAGGCCCGCCTGGCGGTCGACCTGACCGTCGACCGGGGCAAGGGCTACCTGTCGGCGCTGGGTCGCAACTCGTCGACCATCGGCGTCATCCCGATCGACGCCATCTTCTCGCCGGTGCGCCGGGTCACCTTCTCGGTCGAGCCGACCCGCGTCGAGCAGTCCACTGCGTATGACCGCCTGGTGCTCGACATCGAGACCGACTCGTCGGTCAGCCCCCGCGACGCCCTGGCCTCGGCCGGCGCCACGCTCAAGTCGCTCGTCGAGCTCGTCGAGCAGATGTCGGACGAGCCCGAGGGCCTGGCCCTCACCGAGGCTGCGGCCGCGGTGTCCACCTCGCCGGACCTGGAGCTGGCGATCGAGGACCTCGACCTGTCCGAGCGTCCCCGCAACTGCCTCAAGCGGGCCCAGGTCAACACCGTGGGCGAGCTGCTGCAGAAGTCCGAGGACGACCTCCTGGCCATCACCAACTTCGGTCAGAAGTCCCTCGACGAAGTCATCGAGAAGCTCGACGCTCGCGGCCTGTCGCTGCGCGGTCGGGACTGAGCCGGAGCGACCGAGACATGCCTGCTACTCCCAAGAAGGGGCGCGCCTTCGGCGGCAGCGCCAAGCACCAGCGCCAGATCATGGCCAACCTGGTCGCGTCGCTCGTGGCGTCGCCCACGGGCATCGTGACCACCGAGGCCAAGGCCAAGGCGGTGCGTCCGATCGCCGAGAAGCTGATCACCAAGGCCAAGAAGGGCGGTCTGCACAACCACCGCCAGATCCTGGCCTACATCGGTGACCAGGAGATCGCTGCGATCCTGATGGACGAGATCGGTCCCCGCTACGCCACCCGCCCGGGCGGCTACACGCGGATCCTCAAGCTCGGCACCCGCCACGGGGACAACGCCCCCATGGCCAAGCTCGAGCTCGTCTGACTGTCCCTCTCACCCCCTTCCTCCCCTCACCCCACCCCCGCCTCGCACCCACCCCACCCCCGGTTTCTGACGACAAGTCACGACAACCGCGGTACTCAAATGTCATGAGAACCCGCGGGAACCGGGCGTGAGCGACGCCGACACGACCGTTCGACTGCGGCTCGACGTCGCGTACGACGGGTCCGGCTTCCACGGCTTCGCCGAGAACCGGGACGTGGTCACCGTCGGCGGCACCCTGCGCGCCGCTCTGGAGCGGGTGCTGCACGCGCCGGTCGAGATCACCTGCGCCGGCCGCACCGACGCGGGGGTGCACGCCCGCGGTCAGGTGGTGACCCTCGACGTCCCGGTCGCGTCGATCGATGCTCTGGCCCGGCGAGACCGACGGGGTCCCGGCGACGGGTACCGCCGGCTGCGCGACGCGCTGAACGCGCTGGTCGGTCCGTCCGTGGTGGTGACCGCAGTGTCGCCCGCGGCCGACGACTTCGACGCCCGCTTCTCGGCCCGGTCCCGCACGTACCGCTACACGGTGTGGAGCTCCGAGGTCCCCGACCCGTTCCTGGCCACCTCGGCGTGGTGGGTCGATCAGCCGCTCGACCTGGACGCCATGCGGACCGCGAGCGAGCAGGTCGTGGGGGAGCACGACTTCTCGTGCTTCTGCCGACGGCCCCGGGCCACCGATCCGGGCGCGGAGCCGGTGTCGCTGGTGCGGAGGGTGCTCTCGGCCCGCTGGGACGAGTCGCCGGACCGCCCGGGTCTGCTCACCTTCACGATCAGCGCGACGGCGTTCTGCCACCAGATGGTCCGATCGATCACCGGGATGGTCGTCGACGTCGGCCGGGGTCGACGCACGCCCGACGACGTCTCCGCCGCGCTCGCCTCGCTCGACCGGGCCCGGGCCGGCCAGCTCGCCCCACCCCACGGTCTGGTCCTGTGGGAGGTCGGCTACTGAGGATGCACCCGCCGCCGTCGTTGTTGTAGCTGGTGGTCGCTGGGGTGGCGTGTGGGCTACAAGTTCGGCGGCGGCTGGCGTTGTTGTAGCTGGTGGTCGCTGGGGTGACGTGTGGGCTACAAGTTCGGTGGCAGGCGCTGGGGCTGCCCCGGGGCCGCTTGCACCCTCCGACGCCCAGCCCGTACGCTTGCCCGTCGGCCCGAGCGG
>WBZM01002537.1_pt1 | contig 15308 bp, 15 predicted proteins | sample 5204271 | NCBI WGS metagenome assembly WBZM01 (sample SAMN12344346, study PRJNA552823) | activated sludge metagenome | biome: Activated sludge suspended growth; feature: Nitrification reactor; material: Wastewater; isolation source: activated sludge from nitrification reactor of wastewater...
CGCCGTGGCGCATCAACCGAACACAGGCCTTCTCTCACCTGCGCCGCCTGCTGCCGCGCATCCTCAGCGGACGAATGCCAGCAAGCGCACGCCTCGTCGCCGACCTGTTCTCCGAAATCGCCCTCAACCTGCAAAAATTCATCCCCAACCGCACCCGACCTCGACCCGTTCGACCCAAACCACACAAGTCTCATGCCTACAAGTTCGCACCATGACAAAGAGCTAAGTCACGAGGATTGGGGCAAGCCCCAGCCCGCTGCCGCTTCCCGAAACCCCATGCTGTCGAGCATCCGCTTGAACAGGGCCAGCCCGCCCCAGGCCGTCACCTCGCGCTCGCTGAAGCTGACCGCGAATCCTTCCCCGTGTAGCACCGAGCCCGCCATGAACATCACCTATACGACTGATTCAAAACGACTTCCTCTAACGGCATCCATTAGAACCCCTCTCACCTTCACGCCCAGCGCGAACGCTCACAGCTTGCCCCAAAATCACAAAAATTGGCTAATGGATAATCTGGGTTAAAAACACCAAACTTGCGGAAATGGTCCGTGACATGCGGGAGCATTCAGATGAATACTTCATTGGCAAAGGAAAATTACAAGATGAGTTCGTCAAGCAAGACGAAAATGGTATTTGTGATATGTCCTCTTCCATTCGAAATGAAAACGGTTATATGAAATGAAAACGGTTATATGTTAGGAAGCGTTATTTCAATAGAAACTATTCATAGTGAATGTAAGGCACTATTCGATTTTATAAAGATAAAATATGACATGGGTTGGTTAGCACCTGAATGATAGAAAAAGATCTCGGAAAACTCACCCACGACCAGTTTGCCAAGCTTGTCTCGCGGCTTCCTGAAGTTCGCGGAGAGATGGAAGCACTCCCGGCACTGCTACGCGAGAAGAAGGATCGACTGCATACTATCCTAGCCGCGGGGAAACGCAAGGCCAAGGAGGTTGCCGATCAGGCGCGGACCTATCGGAAGGAAAGCGATGGATAAGCGCGGCTTCAATTGCCAGGAGGCCTTGCATTACCTTGGCTGGAGACGCCTCCCCTGATTTCGATGCTGCCACTCATTGGCTTTCAGCGTGAGCCGCGCCCGATCACCTGGGCCGAGCAGCGGCGATTGTTGCCGCACTTGGCGGATCATCTGGCAAAGATGGTTTTGTTCGATCTGAACACCGGGGCGCGGGATGACGTGGTTTGTGGTCTGAAATGGGAATGGGAAATTCACATTCCCGAACTGGAACGGTCAGTCTTCGACGTACCCAGGGAGAACGTGAAAGGTAGGAAGCGCGGTCGTGTGTTGGTCTGCAATTCGGTGGCTCAGAGCATCATCGAGGGACAACGCGGCAAACATGCCGAGTATGTCTTTCCCTATCAGGGCAAACGGATTGAGATGATGAGCAACAACGGTTGGCAACGGGCACGGAAAGCAGCGGGTCTTCCCGATCTGCACATCCATGATCTGCGGCACACCGTTGGAATGCGATTGCGTGAAGCTGGAGTTAGGGAAGAAACGATTGCTGACGTTCTTTGGCACACCCGCAGGGGCATGACGGCGCATTACTCGGTGGCACAGATCGAGGAACTGCTGGATGCCCTGGAGCGGATAACCGATGAGCGTAGCCGGACGAATCGCAGCCTGGAAATGATCCGCCGGGAACAACTTGGGAAGCTGAGTCCCCAAAAAGTCCCCACGGAAAGCAAAAAGGCCAATCAGAGATTGGCCTAAGTGCTTGATACTACAGGTCTGAATGGCGCGCCCGGAGCGATTCGAACGCCCGACCCTCTGGTTCGTAGCCAGATACTCTATCCAACTGAGCTACGGGCGCGCTGTCAGAGCCGCGCATTATACGGATGAGACCGTAGAATGCAAGTTCTGCGAGAAATTGGCCCATGAAGACGATCAGCGTTCGCATGCCGAAGTACCCGGAGTGCTGGCAAAGCTGCGGCTCCTGCGCCAGTGGCGAGGTCTTCCTCCTCGAACTGCTGGTGAAGGTCGGCGACGTCATCGCCCGCGACGACAACCTGCTGACGCTGGAGACAGGCAAGGTGGCGCTCGACATTCCGACGCCGCGTGCCGGCCGGGTCATCGCGATCCATGTCCGCGAGGGCGATACGGTCGCCGAGGGCCCGCTCCTGGTCAGCCTGGAAACCGCCTGACCCGGCGTGGCCGGCTATTCGGGCGGGGGTTCGCCGCTGTTCTTGAACATCCCCGGAGTCAGGTCGTATTTCTGCAGCAGACGATAGAACTCGGTGCGGTTGCGCTCGGCGATGCGGGCGGCGTCGGCAACGTTGCCTTCGGTCAGCTTGAGCAACTGGACCAGGTATTTGCGCTCGAAGCGGTGCTTGGCCTCGCTGTAGCTCAGCGCCTCGAGCGCCGGCTTGCGCAGGGCGCGGGCCACCAGGGCCAGCGGGATCAGGGGCGTTGCGGTCAACGCGCAGCTTTGCTCGACGACATTGTAGAGTTGCCGCACGTTGCCCGGCCAGGCAGCCGTCGCCAGCGCTTCCAGCGCGTCCGGCGCGAAGCCGTGGATCGTCTTGCCGTACCGGGCGGCAACCTGCTGGACGAAATAGGCCGCGAGCAGAGGAATGTCCTCGCGGCGCTCTTCCAGCGTCGGCAAGGTGAGCGAAACGACATCCAGCCGATAGTAGAGATCCTCGCGGAACTGCCCCTCGGCCATGGCCACGTCGAGATCGCGGTGGGTCGCGGAGAGCAGGCGGACATCGACCGGCTCGGTCCGCGTCGCGCCGACCGGGCGCACGACGCGTTCCTGCAGCACGCGCAGGAGCTTGACCTGGAGCGCCAGCGGCATGTCGCCGATCTCGTCGAGGAACAGCGTGCCGCCGTCCGCCGCCTGGAACAGCCCTCCCCGCGCATTGCCGGCGCCGGTGAAGGCGCCCTTGACGTGGCCGAACAGCTCCGATTCGAGCAGTTGCTCGGGAATCGCCCCGCAGTTGATGGCGACGAACGGCCCCCTGGCGCGCGGACTGGCGCGGTGAATGGCGCGTGCCAGAACCTCCTTGCCGCTGCCGCTCTCGCCGCGAATCAGCACGCTGGCGTCGGATGCGGCGACCATGCGCGCCTCCGCCATCAGTTCCGACATCCGTGAACTGCGGAAGATGATGCCCTCCAGCCAGTCCCCGGACTGCCCGCCGGCGGCGAGCGGATCGGTCGAAGCCTCGGTGCCGCTCGCGGTGGAGAGTTGCAGGGCCTGGTCGATCTTTTCCAGCAGCAACTGGCTGTCGAAAGGTTTGGTCAGGTAACCGAAAACGCCCCTTGAAGTGGCGTCGACCGCGTCAGGTATCGTCCCGTGCGCGGTCAGCAGGATCACCGGCAGGGTTGGCCAGGTGCCGCGGATTTCGTCGAACAGCGCGAGGCCGTCGCGTCCCGGAAGACGCACGTCGCTGACCACCGCGCGCGGCGGATCGACCGCGATGCGGCCCAGCGCCTCCTCGGCCGAAGCCGCGGTCGACACCCGGAAGCCACGGGCACGCAGGCGGATGGAAAGCAGGCGCAGTATGTCCTCGTCGTCGTCGACCACGAGGATGTGGGCGCCGCCGGCGCTGGCCACCGGATTCATCTGGCGATGCCGGGCGGGCGCGTGGCCCGTGGACGTTGCGGCAGGGTTCGTTCGATATCGGCCAGGTCGTCGATCTTTTCCTGCAATTCGCTCACCTTGCGCTGGCTGTCTTTCAACTGCTGACCCTGCTTGTCGAGTTGCCCGTCGAGCTTGTGGCGCTCGCCATAGTTGTCGGCGAGCAGGCGTGCCAGCGGATGCAGGCTGACGGCGCCAGGGTCGGTGGACTTGAGCACCGCCTCGAGCAGGGTCAGCGCCCGCGCCAGGTCGGGCTGCCCGCGCGGATGCCCGAGCACCATGGCGATCCGCACCTGGGTGTTCGGCGTCGCCGGCAAGGCCGCCAGCGCCTTGCTCTCGCGGGCGATCTGCACCGGCGTCATGCGCTGCAAGGTCTGGTAGTACGCCAGCGCCGGCAGCGGGCCGGCATCGTCGCCCGCCGCCGCTGACGGACCGGCAGCCGGCGCGGCTGGCGGGGCGGCGGCCGGCGCGACGGCACATCCGGCGACGAGCAAGTGCAGCGCGATCATCGCCGCGCGGGCGGACATCGCCGGAGAACCCGGGCGGGGAGGATTACTTTTTCTTGTCATTGGGTAGTTCCACGCAGAAATGGGCGCCGACATCGCTGGGCAGCACGCAGACATGGCCGCCCATGGCGCGCGCCAGTTCGCGCACGATCGACAGGCCGACGCCGCTCCCCAGCCGCTGCGCCGATGGCTTTCGTCGACCCTGAACGAAGGGCTCGAAAATTCGTTCCACATCGTCCTCGGCAACGCCAGGCCCCTGATCGACGCATTCCAGCCGCAGCCTGCCGCTGTCCACACCTGCGAGCAGGCGGATTTCGCCGCCCTCGGGACTGAAATCGATGGCATTGGACAGCAGGTTGTCGACGATCACCGCCAGCTTTTCGCGATCGAGGGGAACATGGAGATCGGGCGCCTCGATCGTCAGCGTCAGGTGCCGGGCCTTGCCGTGCAATTCGTGGCGGCGTACGGCGTCGGCCAGGAACGCATGAACATCGACCGGACGCCGGACCAGGCGGCTGCTGTCAAAAGCCGCCGCGTTCAGGCTCAGCAGTCCCTCGATCTGGCGCTGCAAGGCAATCACGTTGTTCTGGAGGATGCTGACAACCTCGAACTGGGCGGTCCCGAGCGGCCCGGGAACCTCTTCCTGGAGGAGCGCCACGCCTTCGCGCAGGGCGGTCAGCGGGGTCTTGAGCTCGTGCGACACGTGGCGCAGCATCCGCTCGCGGTCCGCCTCCAGTTCCGCGAGGCGCTGCCGCAGCCAGTCCAGTTGCCGGCCAAGCTGACGGAAGTCGGCCGGTCCGCCGACGACGACCGGCTCGTCGAAACGCTGCTCCCCGAGCCGGGCGATCACCCGCTCGAGATTGCGCAAGGGACGGACCAGCCACCAGCCGATGGCCATGGCGACGAGGAGCGCCCCGGCCAGCGCCAGACCGATCTGTCCGCCGAGACGCAGCCTGCTGGCCTCCAGTTCGCCGAGAAGCGCGCTGTTCCGGGTATCGATCCAGTGCTGTCCCGCACCCTTGAGCAAGCCGTTGATCTCGGCCAGGCTGCCCATGACCGGAGCCAGCTCCGCCGCCGGCAGACCCTGATCGAGCCCGCTGCGCAGTGCGTCGGCGCGCATCCGCCATTCGCCAAGCAGCGATCGGAGCGGCTTGGCGGAAAGGGAATCGAGGCGATCGACTATCGCCAGCGCCTGTCCGAGATGGTCATCGAAGCGCTGACGGATCACCGGATCCTGCAATACCTGGAACTGCCTGGCGCTGCGCGCGAGGTCGACCGTGCGCTCGCCCAGTTCCTGGATCCAGGCCGCGACCTGCAGCGCCTGCTCGCCGTTCATCCGGCTTTGCTCGACAAACCGCTCGACAACGAGCCAGCTGCGCAACGATGTGCCCCCGAGAAGGACGACGATCATCACGAAACCGGCCAGCATGGCCTGGCGGAATGAGATGCGGAACATGCAGGATTATTGTTCTTGAAAAGGATAAAGTTTAGCCCGCAACCAGCGCAAGCGCAGCCACCCGCCATACCTTCCGGATGCCTGATCCGGTTAGGGCCGCTGCACGAATTTCATTATAAATCAGATGGTTAAATTTCTGTCGCTTTTCGCCGACAAGCGTTATGACCGCCCAGTCGGCAAACTGAGCTAAAAACGCAGATCGTTGTCGCCATTTCACGACAACAAAAGCCGGAAATACCTCGAATCTGGATCACATGTCGCTCACATTTTGTTGATTTTACGTTGATAATATACTCTGGCATGGTAATCGCTGACGTTTCTCCACAGTCAACCGCAAACAGAGGAGATTCCATGTTCACCAAGCAAGTCCCTTCGACCCGTGACGACGCGATCGTCCGCAAGGACATCCGCGGCTTCCTCACTCCCGGCGCGGCACCCGGCACTCAGCCGGTCGCCGATCTCACCACGAGGGCCGCCCTCCAGGGCGAGAACACCTCCGCGGAGCCGGAGATCCCCGCGGCGGCGCCAGCCGCAGCGGAGGCTCGCGCTGACAACAGCGCATCGGAAGCTCGCCTGATCGTCGGTCCCGACGTCAAGCTCAAGGGCGCCGAGATTCTCGATTGCGACACGCTGGTCGTCGAAGGGCGCGTCGAAGCGACGATGGACAGCCGCGTGCTGCGCATTGCCGAACAGGGCGCGTTTACCGGCAAGGTCAGTATCGACATCGCCGAGATCCACGGCCGCTTCGAGGGCGAACTCACCGCACGTTCGCAGTTGATCATCCATGCCACGGGACGGGTCAACGGCAAGATTCGCTACGGCAAGCTGGTTGTCGATGAGGGCGGCGAACTGTGCGGCGACGTCAATACGCTTTCGGCCGACAAATCGCTGCAGCAACGCGCGCGCAACGAGACAGTCCCCGCCCTGAGCGCCGTCGGGACGTAATTCGTGACAGTCGCGGCCTGGCGCCGGGCCGCGACCGATGGCAGCACTCGCCTTCAGGCCACGGGACCCCGGTAAATCCGGCTGCCGCGCCGGCGGCGCCGGGCTTCCCGCTGCGGCGGAAACCCAAGTTAAGGCTGGTCATTCCCGGCCAAGCCTCTTAGACTTGGAGCTTTCCGATTCGGTCCGAACATTCATGACCACAGATACCTCACGGATTTCCCGCCTGGCCGTGCTGGCCCTCGGCGCCTTGCTCGCGGGCACACCCGTCCTCGCAGACAAGGGCGGCAAGCACGGCAAGGGACAGGACGGCAACAGCCAGGGCGAAGACCGCGATGACCGCCGCAACTATGGCTATGGTTCGGGCGAGCCGCGGGAGCGCGGCTATGGTTATGGCAACCCGCCACCGGCGAATGGCTACGGTTATGTCGCTCCGCCACGGGAACGCGGGTACGGCCATGACCGGGCTCCGGAGCACGGCTACGGCTATGGCTACGGCGGCCCTCCCGACCGTGGCTACCATCCCGGCGGCCCCGCGGTCACCATCCATTTCGGCGACAGCGATCGTTACATCATCAACGACTATTACGGCGGCGAGTTCAGCCGCGGCCACTGCCCGCCCGGCTTGGCGAGGAAACACAACGGCTGCATGCCGCCGGGTCACGCGCGGAGGTGGAACCGTGGCTACGCCCTGCCGCGGGATGTCGTCTACTATCCGCTGCCTTATGACCTCGTCCAGCGCCTGCCGCCCCCGCCGCCCCGCCACCGCTACGTGCGCGTCGGCGGCGATGTGCTGCTGCTCTCCGGTTCGTCGGTCGTCGTCGATGCCATCATCGATATCGGACAGTAGAATCCGCTTCAACAAACATCAGCAAGCTACTGAACAAACTGGAAATAATTGATGGCCCAATACGTCATGTCCATGCTGCGGGTGAGCAAGATCGTCCCGCCCAAGCGGCAGATCATCAAGGATATATCGCTCTCCTTCTTCCCCGGCGCCAAGATCGGCCTGCTCGGGCTGAACGGCTCCGGCAAGTCGACCGTGTTGCGGATCATGGCCGGCGTCGACAAGGAATTCGACGGCGAGGTCCAGCATCTGGCCGGCGTTTCGATCGGCTACCTGCCGCAGGAGCCGCAACTTGACCCGGCGAAGACGGTGCGCGAGGAGGTCGAATCCGCCCTCGGCGAGGTCATGCAGGCGCAGGCCAGGCTGGACGAGGTCTATGCCGCCTACGCTGATCCGGACGCCGATTTCGACAAGCTGGCCGAGGAACAGGCGCGGCTGGAGGCGATCATCGCCACCGCCGGTTCGGATACCGAGCACCAGATGGAACTCGCCGCCGATGCCCTGCGCCTGCCGCCCTGGGACGCCGCCATCGAGCACCTGTCCGGCGGCGAAAAGCGCCGCGTCGCCCTGTGCAAGCTGCTGCTGGCCAGGCCGGACATGCTGCTGCTCGACGAACCGACCAACCACCTCGACGCCGAATCGGTCGACTGGCTGGAGCAGTTCCTCGTCCGCTTCCCCGGCACGGTGGTCGCTGTCACCCACGACCGTTACTTCCTCGACAACGCCGCCGAGTGGATTCTCGAACTCGACCGCGGCCACGGCATACCCTGGAAGGGCAACTATTCGAGCTGGCTGGAGCAGAAGGAAGCGCGCCTGGAAAGCGAATCGAAGCAGGTCGATGCGCACATGAAGGCGATGAAGCAGGAACTCGAATGGGTGCGCTCCAACCCGAAGGCGCGCCAGGCCAAGAGCAAGGCCCGCCTGTCGCGCTTCGAGGAACTGTCGAGCTTTGATTACCAGAGGCGCAACGAAACCCAGGAAATTTTCATCCCGGTCGGCGAACGCCTCGGCGACAAGGTCATGGAGTTCGCCGGCGTCAGCAAGTCCTTCGGCGACAAGCTGCTGATGGACAAGCTTTCCTTCAACCTTCCGCCGGGAGCGATCGTCGGCATCATCGGCCCCAACGGCGCCGGCAAGTCGACGCTGTTCAAGATGATCACCGGCCAGCAGCAGCCGGATTCCGGCGAGATCGTCATTGGGCCGACCGTCAGGATAGCTTACGTGGACCAGTCACGCGACTGCCTCGACGGCAGCAAGACGGTGTTCGAGGAACTGGCCGAAGGCCGCGACATCCTGCAGATCGGCAAGTTCGAGATGCCGAGCCGCGCCTACATCGGCCGCTTCAACTTCAAGGGCGGCGACCAGGGCAAGCAGGTCGGCAACCTCTCCGGCGGCGAACGCGGCCGCCTGCACCTGGCGAAAACACTGATGGCCGGCGCCAACGTGCTGCTGCTCGACGAACCGTCGAACGACCTCGACGTCGAGACGCTGCGCGCGCTGGAAGACGCCCTCCTCGAGTTCCCCGGCTGCGCGCTGGTCATCTCGCACGACCGCTGGTTCCTCGACCGCATCTGCACGCACATCCTGGCCGCCGAAGGCGATTCGCAGTGGAACTTCTTCGCCGGCAACTATCAGGAATACGAGGAAGACAAGAAGAAGCGGCTGGGCGAGGAAGGCGCCAAGCCGAAGCGCATCCGCTACAAGCCGATCACCCGCTGATCGTTGCTCTCACGCCTCCCGGAACTGCCGGGAACTCCGGGCCGCAAAGACGGGGTGGGGTAGGCGCCACCGTTGAAGGCAGGACGGGCGCCGTCTGGCGCCCGTCCCTTTTTCCGCTCCCCGCCAAGGCGGAGAGCCGAAACCCGTGATCTAGTGCTTGAGGTTGGCCGAGAAGACTGCCCTGGTCTTTTCCGGAAACTGGAATTCGTTGAAGGCGCGGCTGATTTCGGCCTCGTTGCGCCCGGCGGAATGATCCTCGAAGCAAATGCCAATGACCTTGCCATTGGCTGCCAGCGTCTGGAAGGCATAGCGCCAGCGCTGGGCCTCGGCCAGGCGTTCGCGCAGTTCGACCTCGTTGGAGATTGCGATACCGGCTTTTTTCAGCGAATCGAGGAACTGTTCAAAGGATTCGGTGCTCAGACTGCCCATTCTATGTCTCCGTTCTAGATGTGGTGTTGCATGACCATGAGCCGAATAACGACCCTCCGCGGATTCGGTTGACACGAAAGCGACGGAAAATTGAGTGAGATAATTCGCGCCAATGAAAAAGCAAGGCGTCCCTGTCGCGATTCCGGAAATTCGCCCCGGGCAGTCGATCGAACTGCTCAAGGAACTGCATATCCTGACCCGCGATGGCAAGCTCAACCAGGACACGCGGCGCAAGCTGAAGCAGGTCCATCACCTCTGCCAGTTCATCGAGCCTTTGCTGGCCGGCGCGCAGACCCTGGCCGACCACGGTGCCGGCAAGTCCTATCTCGGCTTCATCCTCTACGACCTTTTCTGCAAGGAACGCGCCAGCGGCGAGATCATTGGCATCGAGAGCCGCCCGGAACTGGTCGACAAGTCGCGCGAACTGGCCGCCCGCCTCGGCTTCTCGCGAATGCGCTTCCTCGCCTGCACGGTCGCCGATTCGCTGACCTCGCCTGAATTGCCAGACCGCGTCGATGTCGCCACCGCGCTGCACGCCTGCAACACGGCGACCGACGACGCGATCCGTTTCGCGCTGGCCAAGGACGCGCAGCACATCGTGCTGGTGCCCTGCTGCCAGGCCGAAGTCGCCGCCGCGCTGCGTGCCGGCAAGCGTGAAGCGCTGGCGAAAACGCCGCTCGCCGAGCTATGGCGCCACCCGCTCCACACCCGCGAACTCGGCAGCCTCCTGACCAATGTGCTGCGCTGCCTCCTGCTCGAAGCGCACGGCTACGACGTCACCGTTACCGAACTGGTCGGCTGGGAGCATTCGCTGAAGAATGAACTGATCATCGCCTCGAAAACGGGCAAAAAGGGCAGTCGACCGCAGCAAGTCGCCCGCGAACGCGCCGCCGCCATCCTGCGCGAGTTCCAGATCGACGAACTTCGGCCAAGGTTCGTTTACTGAAGCCACCGAACATTCAAACTCAGCCGCCTCCATAAATGGGACGCCATTTCACGACCGTTCGAGAACTGATCTACTGGGAGTACGCAAAGATCATTGCCGGAAAGGCGGTGGGCGACAGGCACAACTACAAGTTTGTTACCTACACCTTCCAGAAGCTGCTGAATGGCAAAGTCACCCCCGCATCGATTCTTGCCGAGAACCAGCAAATGTTTCTGAGCGGTGAAACCTGTGCCTACTGTGGAGCCGGACAGCAGCTGCAATGGGAGCACATCTTGCCGTTATCACTCGGGGGACCGGATTCGATCGACAACATGGTTCGCGCCTGTCCAAGATGCAATCAAACGAAGGGGGCACGCGATCCGTACCAATGGCTACTCGGAAATAAACCAATCCCGCGCATGGTCTTGGGCAAATTTCTTAAGGTGGTATATGAGAGATATGAGCGGGAAAATCTGCTCGATTCGGAGGATTACATGAAGACTCATGCGATCGAGAGAATCACGCTGAGTTCCATTTACTCGGCGACGAGCAAGACAGGGTCCTGATGCCCCCCCCCGCCCGCCCACTCGAACTCCTCGCCCCGGCCAGGAATGCCGATTTCGGCATCGAGGCGATCAGGCACGGCGCCGATGCCGTCTATATCGGCGGCCCGGCCTTCGGTGCGCGCCACGGGGCCGGCAACGAGCTGGCCGACATCGCCCGCCTGTGCGAATTCGCCCACCGTTTCCGGGCGAAGGTGTTCGTCGCCCTCAATACCATCCTTCACGACTCCGAACTCGAGGCCGGCCGCCGCCTGGCTTGGCAGGCGTGGGAGGCCGGCGCCGACGCGCTGATCGTCCAGGACATGGGCCTGCTCGAACTCGACCTGCCGCCGATCCAGCTCCATGCCAGCACCCAGGCGGACATCCGCAGCGCCGGCAAGGCCCGCTTCCTGGAGGATGCCGGGTTCTCGCAACTCGTCCTCGCCCGCGAGCTGGATCTCAACGAAATTCTCAATATTGCCGCGCAAACGACTGTTGTGTTGGAGTATTTCGTTCATGGCGCCCTCTGCGTCGCGTACTCCGGGCAGTGCTACATCAGCCACGCCCACACCGGGAGAAGCGCCAACCGCGGGGAATGCTCGCAGGCCTGCCGCCTGCCCTACACGCTGGTCGACGACAAGGGCAAGGTCGTCGCCGAGGACCGCCACCTGCTGTCGCTGAAGGACAACAACCAGTCGGCCAACCTGCTGGCGCTGGCCGAAGCCGGGGTCAGCTCGTTCAAGATCGAGGGCCGGCTCAAGGACCTCTCCTACGTCAAGAACATCACGGCCCACTACCGCACGCTGCTCGACGGCATCCTGGAGGCCCGCCCGCAACTTGCCCGCGCCTCCAGCGGCCGCTCGACCTTCACCTTCGTCCCGCGCCCGGAAAAGACCTTCAACCGCGGCTATACCGACTACTTCGCCAACGACCGCCAGGACGACATCGGCGCCTTCGATTCGCCCGCCTTCGTCGGCGAGGCGGTCGGCGAAGTGGCCGCAATCGGCGACGGCTGGCTGCGCGTCACCGGCCACGAAATCTTCCACAACGGCGACGGCGTCTGCTTCCACGATGCCGAGGGCGGCGTGCAGGGCATGCGCATCAACCGCGTCGAGGGCAACAGGATCTTCCCGGCCGAGATGCCGGGCCAGCTCACCCCGGGCGCCACCCTCTTCCGCAACCGCGACCAGGCGTTCGAGCGCGCGCTGGAACGCGAATCGGCCGACCGCCGCGTCGCCGTGCAGCCGCTGCTCTCGGAAACCGCCACCGGCTTCCGCCTGACGCTCACCGACGAGGACGGCGTCGCGGTTGCGGTCGACACCCCGGAAATGGCCAAAATCCCGGCCGCGAACCCGGAGCGCGCGCTGGCGACGCTGCGCGACAACCTCGGCAAGTTCGGCAACACGATGTTCGCCGCCGGGCCGGTGGAACTGGAACTGTCGCAGCCGTGGTTCCTGCCCGTCGCCGCCATCAACGCGCTGCGCCGCAAGGCGGCCGACGCGCTGCAGGCCGCCCGCATCGCCACCCACCCGCGCCCGCCGCGCGCCGCGCCGGCCGCCGAACCCGTCCCCTATCCGCAGGACGAACTCACCTACCTCGGCAACGTCTTCAACGCCAGGGCCCGCGCCTTCTACGAGAAGCACGGCGTCAGGCTGATCGAGGACGCCTACGAGGCCGGCAACGAGAAGGGCCTGGTCTCGCTGATGATCACCCGCCACTGCCTGCGCCACGCCTTCAACCTCTGCCCGAAGGAGGTGAAGCACCTGAAGCCCGACCCGATGACGCTGATCAACGGCAGCGAGAAGCTGATCCTCAGGTTCGACTGCAAGGCCTGCGAGATGCACGTCGTCGGGCGGATGAAGAAGGGGGTGACGCTGAATCTGGGAACGGTGCGCACGGAGACCTGCGGATGATGCCGGCGCGCCCAGCGGCGATACTTCCGGCCCATTCGCCGCCCACCCTTGCCGCCCCCGGCCGGGAAACCGCGGCCCTTTCCGCTGCCGGCTGCGGCCGGATTCCCTGGAGGTAACGAACGATGGACACTGATTTCTGGCACCGCAAGTGGGCGAACGACGACATCGGCTTCCACGAAGGCGCGGTCAACCCGCTGCTGGTCAGGCACTGGCCGTCCCTGGCGCTGGCGGAAGGGGCGCGCGTGTTCCTGCCGCTGTGCGGCAAGACCCTCGACATCCACTGGCTCCTCGGCAACGGCTACCGGGTCGCGGGAGCCGAGCTGAGCCGGCTCGCCGTCGACCAACTGTTCGCCGAGCTGGGCGTCGAGCCCGTGGTCTCCCGCCGCGGCCCGGTCGAGCACCACGGCGCTCCCGGCCTCGACATCTTCGTCGGCGACATCTTCGAAATTTCGGCCGAACTCTTGGGCGCGGTCGACGCCATCTACGACCGCGCCGCGCTGGTCGCCCTGCCCGAAGACATGCGCCGGCGCTACTCGGCGCACCTGACGGCCATCACCGCCGGCGCCCCGCAGCTATTGGTCTGCTTCGAATACGACCAGAGCCTGATGGCGGGGCCGCCGTTCTCGATCGCCGGCGAGGAAGTCATCCGCCACTACCGCGAAGGGTACGCGGTGACGCTCCTCGACCGCGTGGAAATCCCCGGCGGGTTCAGGGGCAGGCTGCCCGCGCAGGAAGCAATCTGGCGGCTCGAGCCGAGGACAGCGGGGACCTCCTGACCTGATGGTCCGCGCCAAGGCAACCCGGCCTCAAGTCTGAAGTGCAACAGAATCGGGGAACCGCTGAGTTCTTCCGTTCTTCCGTTCTTCCGTGCATGCGTATGGGAGACTGGCATCCTGACAAGGGACCTGGGCGTGGATCGGAAGCTGACAGGCACTGCCCGACTGAAATGCACGCTGAAGAAGAAATAGAGGCGGCGTGACCGCATTGTTGGCATCGATTCTTCACGCGACTATGTGACGCAGGCGCAAGCCCTGTTGCCTGGGGAAGAGAGGGCGGCGTTTGGCGATGCGGGCTACCCCGGGGTTGATAAGCGGCCGGAAAGCCAGGGGAGCGAAGTGGAATGGCCGGTTGCCATGAAGCCCGGCCAGCGGAAGGCGCTGGAAGGACTAGCCGAGCAGCGAGGCCAGCACAAAGACATAGAGCGCCCCGACCGACAACTGCGCCACCGCGACCGGCAAGCCAATGCGCAGGAATTGCATGAAGCTCACGTGCCGTCCCCGGGACGCACAGATGCCGGCGGCCACGACATTGGCCGAGGCGCCGATCAGCGTGGCGTTGCCGCCGAGAGTCCCGCCGAACATCATCGCCACGAACACCGGCAGCGTGATGTCCGGCCAGTCGACGAAACCGGGGGCGAGCGCGATCTCCGGAACAGCCTGGGCCGCCACCAGATAGCCGGTGATCGTCACCAGGGCGGCGGCGACCACCGGGATGTTCGCCAGCAGGCTCGACATCACGCCGATGCCGGCCAGGGAGAGGAAGGCCACCGCCAGCAAATCGGCGCCGAACCATTGGTAGAACTGAATCGACAGGCCTTGCAGCAGTTCGGTCTTGATGAACGCCCGGACCAGGGTGAAGATAGCGCCAAGAAACAGGAGTGTCTTCCAGTCCACGTCGCGGATCACCGCGCCGACCGGCTCGATGCGCGCGCCGTAGACCACGAGCAGCGCCAGAGCCGCGACGATGATCGCGACCTGTGGCGGGATGATGCGGGTCGGCAGGTACTCCCCGACCAGGAACAGGACCACCATGATCAGGAGCACGAGCAGCGCCAGCACCAGGAACGCGGGTCGTTCGATGGCGATCCGCGGACGCTCGGCCGGCAGCGTCACCCGCGCCGCCCAGATCTTCGGCAGCAGCCACGGCAGCAGCGGCACGACCGCCAGCACGGCCAGCAGACCGCCCAAGCTTACCATCCGCAGATAGTCGGTGAACGACAGCCCGATTGCGCTGCCGACCAGAAACGTCGCGGGATCGCCCACAAGGGTCAGCATGCCGGCAGCGTTACTGACGATGGCGGTGATGATCAGCGGGCCGACGAAATCCACCTCGAACGCCAGGCAGACGCCCACGATGACTGGGGCCACGAGGATGACGGCGGTCGCATTCGGCAGCACGGCGCACACGGGCGCGACCAGCGCGACGATCAATAGCAGAAATCGCTTGCCGCTACCGCCAGTGGCGCGGAGGAATGCATCGCCGATCCACTCGAAGATGCCGGTCCTGCCGATCACCCGCGCCACCACCATGCCGCCGAAAAGCAGGGAAAGAGGACCGCCGGCGGTGTGCACGATGGGCATCAGATCGCCACTGTCGAGGATGCCGAACACGATCAGGACACTGACCCCGAGCAGGGCAGCGACC
>WBZM01002542.1_pt1 | contig 15299 bp, 13 predicted proteins | sample 5204271 | NCBI WGS metagenome assembly WBZM01 (sample SAMN12344346, study PRJNA552823) | activated sludge metagenome | biome: Activated sludge suspended growth; feature: Nitrification reactor; material: Wastewater; isolation source: activated sludge from nitrification reactor of wastewater...
CGAAGAAACCCGACCACGCGGCGCGTCTCGTCGTAGGACTTGATGAAGAGGTGAAACGCCTTGCGGCGATTGGCCGCCGTCACCGACGCGTTCGCCGGGCCTTGCTCCCGGATGCCGACCGCGGTGTCGAGCCGCTCCGCCAGGCTCTCTGCCAGGTCCAGCTCGGCCGGGGTAACCGCGGTCTTGCCCAGGATGGTGTCCCAGTTCTTGCGGAAGAGCTCGACGAGGAGGAACACGTCGCTCGTCATGCTCTGGAAGGCGCGGACGCCGGTGAGGAAGGCGAGGCGCGCGGGGTCAATGAGCTTGCGCTGCCCGAGGGCGCGCGCGTCCGCTTCGAGGCGGCTGTGCAGCTCCTTTAGCTGCGCCGCGATCTCGGCGATGGGCTCCGCGGGCTTGGACGCGGCGGTGTGGAGGATGTCCGCGTGACGCAGGGCGTACGCGTATTGCTCGGTCTTCTCGAACAAGCTCGGGTCGACGTTCGGCAGATCTTCGATGAGGCGAGCCTTCAGCTGCCGCAGCTCCGGCATGCAGCCCAACACGGTCACGACCGAGGTGGGGATGTCGAGGTTGAGGCCGACGAGGTTCTTGCCGTCCATCGCGTCGAGCTCGGGCTGGATGGCGGCGTACGCCGAGCGAGCCTGAAGCGCGGGGACGGGGTTCATGGGGTCAGACATGGACATGACGTTCTCCGTGATGACGACACCGTCATCCGTTTGGTTGGGATGCACCTCGGGCGTTCCCCCGGGCTCGCTGCCCGGCGTCTCCGCCCTTCACGAGTAAATGGGAGGGTGCCGGTCGGATCCGGAGGAAATTCGTCAGCTGGCGACGAGAAATTCTCCGGGGAAGATCAGACGGCCCGGCAACGTACGCGGCGGCCACCTGAACGAAGGGGAGCAGTCCGAGTGCCCCAACACGGTGGCGCAACCGCAGACGGGCAGTCGGAGTGCTCCAGAACGGTCGCGCGACCATCGAAAAGCAGTCGGAGTGCCCCGATCACGGTTGCGCGACCGCAAAGTGGGCACTCCGAGTGCCCCGATCACGGTCACGCGACCGCAAAGTGGGCACTCGGGGTGCCCCGATCACGGTCGCGCGACCGCCAAGTGGGCACTCCGAGTGCCCCGATCACGGTCGCCTGACCGTTCGGGAGCAGTCGAAGTGCTCCAGGACGGTCGCGCGACCGTTGTGGAGCAGTCCGACTGCCTCCTGGGTCTTTTTTCGGGGCAAAACCGGTGCTCCAATGTGGGCATGAAGGACGGGGAGAAGCTCGAGGCGTTCGTGGAAGCCACGCTCGACGACACCCTCGCGGGGTACGAGGCGTTCCTCCCGCCCCACGTGCTCGCCAGCATCCGTGGCAGCCTCCGCGACGACTTCGTCGCGCATCCCGTGATGCGCGTCCTCGTGCGCGAGCAGGCGCCCATCGAAACGCCCAAGGCCTTCACCGACGAGGGCGTGAATCCCGAGGCTCTCGCGGACGAGAAGAAGGACCATGGCTGAGAGCGGGCCGGTCGGCGCAGACAACGTCCGCTACGTCCTGACCGCGACGCAGCAGGTGATCATCCGCGACGCGCGCGAGGCCCTGCGCACGCTCGCGCGCTCCGTCGCGAAGGAGCAGCGGGCGAGCGAAGACGACCTCTTCCAGCAAGCCATGGAGGCCGCGTGCCGCCACGTGGGCAGGTACAACCCCCAGCGCGGCACGTTCCTCGACTTCATTTACCAGACGGTGAAGTGGGAGCTCCGCCACGCGTGCGTCCGCGACGCCCGCGAGCGCGCCTTGCAGCGAGCGGTGCTCCGCGCGAGCGCCAGCATTGCGGACCACCTCGAGCAGGGCGACCTCATGACCGAGGATCCGCAGCAGCGCCAGGAGCGCTTCGAGAGCTCGCGCTTTGCCCTCGCCGGAGCCGCCCTCGTCGCGACCCTCGCGTTCCCCGCCAGCCCCGAGGAGCAGTACATGACCGCGGAGCAGCACGCCCACGCCCGCCAGCACATCGAGGCCGCCCTCAACCAGCTCGCTCCCGAGGACCGCGAGCTGCTCCTCAAGCACATCGTCGAGGAGAAGTCCCTCGCCGAAGCCGCCCGCGATATCGGGCTGGGCTACGACAACGCGCGGTACCGCTTCAAGCAGGCGACGGCGTGGTTGGCGAAGCGGTTGAGGGTGGTGGGGTAGAGCGGTGGCATGCCCACACTTGCCGCGTCGACCTTGGGGGTGATCGCCTACTGCCTCGCCGGATGTTGAGATGACCACGCCTGTCGATCACTTACGCCAGTACGTCGACTTCACCCTTCCGCGCTTCCCGCAGAGGAACCCGCGCCCGGACGTGCACGGCTGGTCCCGCGTCTTCGCGTCGCGGTTCTGGGACGTGGTGGAAGACGTCCTGCCGCTCCCGCTCGACGAGCTCTTTCGAGAAGAGCTGCGAGGTTCGTTCTGGTCAGCCCCACTCTTTCAGCTCAACTGGTTCCCAGTCTCGCGTTGGCTGCGCGTCGACGTGCCCGAGGACGTCGTCGCAGAAATCCGCCGCCTCGAGTGGGAGTCGCCTCCGACGCGTCTCGAGCAGGAGCTCGTCGATCGGGCGCGGCGGTCCCTGCACACCTACGGCCTGTTCGTGCCGCCGGCCGTCTTCGCCGTCCTGGACGACTTCGCCAGCCTCTCGCTCATCGGCTGCAGCTACGCGGCCGCTTGCCTCTTCGCGGCCGTGTCCGCTTGCGACAGCCTCACTCCTGACGACAGGGCCGAGGCCGAGCTGCTGCTCGCGCCCGCCCGCGCGCTGCTCGCCGAGCACTACAACAAGCTGGAGCCAGAAGGGCGCGCGCTGTTCGACTACGCCCTGGCGTGCGAGGAGAAGATCCGGAGAGGCGAGGAGCTGGCGGAGGCCGACTGGAAGCGGTGTGAGGACGTGGTGCTCGCGATGGTGGATCTGGCGGCGTTCCTCTGGCGGAGGAGGGCGGAGCGGGTGGTGTCGTGATGGAGCGCCGCTCGTGCGCTTGTCCCCTCAGTGGAGCGGCGCCGAAACATCTCGCTCAATCCGATCGAGAAGCTGCTCGGACTCCTCCTCGAGGACGACCTCGGCCTCGTTGTCCACGAGCTGGCGGACGCCATCGATCGCCTCTTGTGCGGCGCTGAGCGCCTCCGGTCTGCTCTGCGGAGGCAGTCCGACATAGAGGACCACGTGTGCGCCGAGCGCGGAGGGGGTGACGACGCGAACCTTTGCCGCGACCTCTGCCGCCTTTGCCGTGATCTGGTTGGGGTCGATGAGGTCGAGCGAGACTGGTTGAACGCAGTTCCAGACGCCGTTCTTCCAGGCGTGCTCAACCTCGACCCTCCACTGTGTCTTCCCCTTTGCAACAAGCTGCTTGGGGAAGAGCTTCGTCTTCAGCTTGGCCCGCTTCGCGAGCGCGCGCGAGAACGTGTCCTTCACATCTTCGTCGGTACGGCTCACGCGCTCGGGCTTCGCCCGAAGGTTCTGCTCGACGTATCGGTACAGCAGGCGCTCGAACGTCGCCGACGGATCATCAGTCTCGCCCTCGATCGTCTCGGACCACTTCAAGTACCCATCGGGGGAGGGCACGAGCCGCTTCAGCTCCACTCCGAGGCCGCTGACGCCCGGGACCAGCGCCACGCCGGTGTCGAGCGCGTTCAGGGAGTCCCGCACCTTGGTGAACGTCGACCGAAGAGTCGGCGCGTGAGCCATCGGGAACGCGTCGGTGATCCGCTTCCAGCTCTCGAGGAGCTTCACACGGAAGAAGCCGCTCTCCGTCCGCATGGCCAAGCCCACGTTGAGCGACTCGCCGGCACCCTCGTCGGGGACGAATCGGAAGACGACGGCTTCAAACAGGGTTGTCATGCTTCTACCCATCTCTCGACCTTGGGAAACCAGGTATCGATGGTGTCGCGGTGCTCCTTCAGCTTGGCGATGACTAGCTGAAGTCTAGCCGCGGAAGAAGGGTCCAGCCACAGGGGTGGGACCTTCCTCGGCAGCTCATCGAGGAATGCGTCGCTCAGGCCTGCGATCTTCGTCCGGATGTCGTCGAGGCCGGGCTTGTTGTTTCCGAACCGGCCGCGAAAGACGTGCTTCTCCATGATGTCGTCTGGCCAACCGAGGGCCGGGCCGCCCCTGCCGAAGACGTGCAAGTACAGACCGGAGAAGGCACAGTCGTGATCGATGGCCACGAGCCGCGAACCGAGCGCCCCGTTCGCCTCGAGCAGGCAATTCGGGTTGTCCTTCTTGCGGTCCGTGTTGTCGATGAAGGCGTCGAACGCCATCAGCTGTGCAGCCTGATCGCGAAGGTGCTGCTCGAGCGCGCCAACTTCGTCTCGCACGACCATCGTGTTCGGGACGTACTCCACGCCAAAGGCGGGACCGACGTAGCTGGCCGATGACCCACCGAGTCTCTTCTCAAGAACGCGACCAAAGTTCTGCGAAACATCGACCACGTACCTAGGCGGCACGAACACGCCCAGCTCGTCCGCGATCAGCCCAGCGACCCACTCGACCCAGAAGATCGAGTCCGTTCTCTCGAGACGGCCCTTCAACTTCGTCACACATGCCAAGGGAGCGCCGTCCTCCGTCTTGCAGACGAGCAAGATCGCCTTGTTGCGCCCGCCGAACTCTTTGCGGTCGAAGGCCTCGGCCGTCACGGTCGGAAAGCTCGGGCCGCCCCCGGCACCGCCTGGAGAAATCAGGACCATGCCAAGCCAGCAGCGTACTCAGCCGGGAGCGGGCGGGCCAACCGGTTGGTGTCGTTGAGGCGGCGGATCGTGGCGCGATGGGCGCGGCTTGATCGAGACCGCCCGCCCACGTAGCGTCGGCGGATGGTGACGAAGCGTGCGCACGTGAACCTGCAGCGGGAGGAGTCGGCGTGGCTGGCGGCATGAGCAACCCGAACCTCTCGGCGTTCATCTGGTCGGTCGCGGACCTGCTCCGGGGCGACTACAAGCAGTCCGAGTACGGCAAGGTGATCTTGCCGTTCACGGTGCTTCGTCGCCTCGACTGCGTGCTCGAGAGCACGAAGCCGGCCGTGCTCGCGGAGAAGGCGCTGCGCGAGAAGGCAGGGCTGAACCCGGAGCCGTTTCTGCTCAAGAAGGCGAAGCAGCACTTCTTCAACACGTCGCCGCTCGACCTGAAGAAGCTGATCGGCGACCAGGACCACATCGGCGAGAACCTTCGCTTCTACATCGCCGGGTTCTCCGCCCCGGTGCGCGACATCTTCGAGCGGTTCGAGTTCCACACGCAGATCGAGCGGCTGAGCAAAGCTGGCTTGCTCTACCTCGTCACCGAGAAGTTCGCGGGCATCGATCTCCACCCCGAGGTCGTGAGCAACGCCGAGATGGGGCTCGTGTTCGAGGAGCTGATCCGGAAGTTCGCCGAGCTCTCCAACGAGACCGCCGGGGAGCACTTCACGCCGCGCGAGGTGATCCGGCTGATGGTGAACCTCATCTTCATCGAGGACGACGACGCGCTCTCGAAGCCCGGGGTCGTCCGCTCGCTCTACGATCCGACGGCGGGCACGGGCGGCATGCTCAGCGTGGCCGGCGAGCACCTCACGGCGTTGAACCCTGGCTCGCGTCTCGTGATGTACGGCCAGGAGCTGAACCCGGAGTCCTACGCCATCTGCAAGGCGGACATGCTCATCAAGGGGCAGGACGTCGCGAACATCGTTTTCGGCAACACGCTCTCGGCCGACGGGCTCGAGGGCAAGCGGTTCGACTACATGCTGTCGAACCCGCCCTTCGGGGTCGAGTGGAAGAAGATCGAGAAGGAGGTCCGCAAGGAGGCCGAGCAGAAGGGCTTCAGCGGGCGCTTCGGTCCGGGGCTGCCGCGCGTGAGCGACGGCTCGCTGCTCTTCCTCCTGCACCTCGTCTCGAAGATGCAGCCGGCCAAGGACGGCGGCAGCCGCTTTGGCATCGTCCTCAACGGCTCGCCGCTCTTCACCGGTGGCGCGGGCTCGGGCGAGAGCGAGATCCGCCGCTACATGCTGGAGAACGACCTGGTGGAGGCGATCATCGGCCTGCCCACGGACATGTTCTACAACACGGGGATCAGCACCTACGTGTGGATCGTCAGCAACCGAAAGCCAGACCACCGCAAGGGCAAGGTGCAGCTCATCGACGCGAGCAGCTTCTTCCAGAAGATGCGCAAGAGCCTCGGCAGCAAGCGCAAGGAGCTGAGCCCCGAGCACATCGAGGACATCACCCGCATCTTCGGCTCGTTCAAGAAGGTCACGCGCGGCGGCGTCCCGATCAGCCGCATCTTCAAGAATGAGGACTTCGGCTACCGCACGATCACCGTGGAGCGCCCCCAGCGTGATGCGAAGGGGCACGTCGTCCTCGGCACGAAGGGCAAAGGCGCCGGCAAGCCCGTCGCAGACCCCGACCTCCGCGACACCGAGAACGTCCCGCTCTCCGAGAGCGTCGAGGCGTACTTCAAGCGAGAGGTGCTACCCCACGCCCCCGACGCCTGGATCGACCACGACAAGACCAAGGTCGGCTACGAGATCCCGTTCAACCGCCACTTCTACGTCTTCAAGCCGCCCCGCCCGCTCGCCGAGATCGACGCCGACCTCAAGGGCGTCACGGACCGGATCATGACGATGCTGAAGGGGCTGTCGGCGTGAGCTTCCCTCGGTACCCGAAGTACAAGGACAGCGGGGTCGAGTGGCTCGGCGTGGTGCCGGAGCATTGGGACGTGATGCCGATACGGTTCGCGGCAAGGCTCGAATCAGGGCACACGCCGAGCAGGAATCATCCGGAATACTGGGAGAACTGCACGATCCCTTGGTTCAGCCTCGCTGACATTTGGCAGGTTCGCCAGGAGGCAAGAAGCGTCATCCACGAGACGAAGGAGATGATCAGCGAGTTGGGAATCCAGAACTCCGCGGCGCGGCGGCTCCCCCCCGGGACGGTCATGCTCTCAAGAACCGCCTCCGTGGGATTCGCTGCGATCATGGGTGTCGAGATGGCGACCACCCAAGACTTCGCGAACTGGGTCTGCGGCGAGCGTCTGAAGCCAGAGTTCCTGTTAAACACGTTCAGGGCAATGCGAGGCGAGTTCGGTCGCCTGATGATGGGCTCGACGCACAACACGATCTACATGCCGGACATTCAGGCTTTCCGGTTCGCGCTCCCGCCCCTCGCCGAGCAGACCGCTATCGCCGCCTTCCTCGATCGCGAGACGGCCAAGATCGACGCCCTCGTGGCGGAGCAGGAGCGGCTCATCGAGCTGCTGAAAGAGAAGCGCCAGGCCGTCATCTCCCACGCCGTGACCAAGGGCCTGAACCCGAAGGTTCCGATGAAGGACTCGGGGGTCGAGTGGCTGGGGGAGATCCCGGCGCATTGGGACGTCGTGTCTGCGCGCCGGATGTTCCGAGTTCGGAGCGAACCCGCACAGGACGGAGACCAGCAACTCACGGCCTCTCAGAAGTACGGGATGATCCTCCAGTCGGAATTCGTCGAGTTGGAGGGCCGCAGGGTCGTCGAAGTCATCAAGGGACGAGAAAGCCTTCTTCACGTCGAGCCCGATGACTTTGTAATCAGTATGCGGAGTTTTCAGGGCGGCCTAGAGTGGTGCAGGGTCCGAGGTTCCACAAGCTTCCACTACGTGATGGTCACGCCAGTCAAGCATGTGCACCCACCCTTCTTCGCTCTTCTGTTCAAGAGCAGCGCATACATCCAGGCGCTGAGGACCACGACCGACTTGATCCGTGACGGACAGGAGCTCAGGTATTCGAACTTCGTGCGCGTCGATCTCCCTGTCATTCCGCTGGACGAGCAGGCGAAGATTGTCGAGCTGGTTGGCCCCGAAATCTCCAGGATCGACGCCCTCACCGCGGAAGCGCAACGAGCCGTCGACCTGCTCCAAGAACGCCGCACCGCCCTCATCTCCGCCGCCGTGACCGGCCAGATCGACGTCCGCGACGACTCCGCGCGGCCGCGTGCCGACCGCCGGTCCACCTCTCGCCCGCCGCGCGGCTCAGCAATCGGAGCCGCCGGCCTCGAGTGACATCGGCGGGTTGAGTCGTCCGCGCTCGACGGCTCGCCGGGCGAGGCGCGCGCCCATCGCTTGCCCGTGGCTCTTGGGGTGCGCCGTGAAATCGACCAGCGCGTGAGCCCGGTCCGCCACCGTCTCGGGCGGCGAGGTGAGCGGATCCGCAACGACAGGGAGTGCCTGCTCGCGGCATTCGCCCACCGTCACGGCCCAAGTGCCGGCAGACTGGAGCTCGAGCGCCTTCAGCGTCTTGTGTAGCTGTCCAGATCCCACGCCGACCCCTCGGACATTGATTGTCGGTCCATGGGGCATCCCGCTTGCACGCCCGTGGGAACTCGGACACCGTTGGAGACGGTGCCGGCGTATTCCAAGTCGGAAGGACTGACGGAGTCGGAGCGCTACTTGAAGCGCTTGTGCGAGTCGTCGTTTCTCAGCATGTGGAGCTACCCGAACCTCTACCGGACCGAAGGGAAAGAGCTGTGTGATCTGCTGGTCGTATTCGAGGACACACTCATCATATTCTCGGACAAGTCTTGCTTGTTCCCCGCAACAGGCAGCTTGGAGACCGACTGGAAGCGCTGGTACCGAAAGTCGGTCCAGAAATCGGTTGAACAAGCGCATGGAGCTGAGCGCTGGCTTCGCAGGTTCCCAGACCGGGTGTTCATGGACGCGGCGTGCAAGGTGCCCTTCCCGATCAAGCTGCCTGCTTCCCCTCGCATCCACCGTGTGATCGTGGCCGTCGGTGCCACTGAACGTTGTCGGGAGTTCCACGGCGGGAGCGGCAGCCTCATTATCTCGGGCAGACCCGAGTTCAAGGACGACCAGCCCTTTACTGTGGGGTGGGTTGATCCCGAGCTGCCCTACGTTCACGTGCTGGACGAGGTCACCCTTCCTATCGTACTTCGCGAGCTCGACACGACGTCCGACTTCATCGCCTACCTCCGCAAGAAGGAGGCACTGATCGAAGGCGGCGGTCTTCTGATGGCTGCGGGAGAGGAACAGCTCCTGGGGCGGTACATCGGACGCCTCAACGCCGACGGGGAGCATGACTTCAATGTGCCGACCAATACCGCGGTTGTCTTCGACGAGACATTCTGGCCGAGCATCTCATCGAGCCCGGAGTACGCGGCCAAAAAGGCAGCCGACCGCATCAGCTACGCCTGGGACACCCTAATCGAAGAGTTCGCCAAACACATGGCGGCAGGCACCCTGGCCTACGGGAACGCACCACTCGGGGACCATGAGCCAGCACTTCGTGCAATGGCGTCGGAGCCCCGACTCGGGCGACGAGTGCTCTCCGAAGCACTGGTTGACCTAATGCGGAGGACTCCGCCAGAGGCAGGAGCGGTCCGTGTCGGGATCTCGTCGAGACGTTCCAGCCTCGGGTACGTCTTCGTGCTCCACAGCCCGCAGAGTCATTCTTCAATCGAGAAGTTCGAGCAGGCTCGAAGGACGAAGTTGCACGCCTACAGCCTCGTAATGAAGCACCTAAACCGAGGGCTCGAGACGGTTGTGGGCATCGCACTGACGACGCCAGGCAACGGGGGTAGCTCCGAGGACCTCATCTACTACGATGTATCGAAGTGGAGCGAAGAGGAAGCAGCCAATGCGCGCTGGTTGCATGAGGAGGTCGGGCTCCTCTCGAAGACAAACAAGTACGGAACGAGCGCAAAGGAGTACCCTGTTCCGCCGGAGCACCGGAAGGCGAAGAACCGGGCCAAGAAGCAACGGCAGAGCGCACGCCAGAAGGCCCGCCGAAGGTGACATGGACCTGCCCCGAGTTTGTAGAAGGTGCGTTTACGCTGCGTATCGTCGAATTGACGATAGCCTCTATTTCGAATCAGCACCCTGGCCCAGCTCTACGAGCCCGCGATGAAGCTGTGCGAGCCGCGCCGAGTAGGTCGCGCCGAGCAGCCCGAGCCGATGACGGTCCGGGAAGCCGTCGATGAGCTTCTGGAGGGCGTCGATCTCCCGACGGAGAGTGGCCTCTTCGGCATTCATCGAAGGCCCCCGAACATCAGAAGGAACGCTTCCCGTCACCTCATTGAACGGCGGGAGCGGCACCTGAGGGGGCTTGGGCGACGTTGTGATTCGTGGCCCGAGAAGTGTCGGCAGAGAAACCCGCCGAGCTTGCTCGTCCCCGTTGGGTCGCGCAGCGAGACGAACGCATCGTGTTGCTCATCCGAGTCGAGGTGAATGGCGGCAGCTTCGGCCGTCCGGGCCTCGAGATCGAAGGTCGTGACGATCTCCCATCCGGGCACGGACCACTCCGCGCGCGCGAGGCCCTCCGGCGTCGGATAGAGGTAAGGACGGGGCAGCCGAAACGTGTCCAGGAGGTCAGCGAGCACCTTCGAGAGCCACGCGAGCGAGCCCGCGTCGTAGCCGGGGCTCGACTCGTCGTGCCAGCCCCGCTCGAGCCGCCGGAGCGAGTCGAGCTGGGCTTCGAGCGGCGTCGGGCAGTTCGAGCTCATGCGCTGACGAGGCTCAGTCTAGTCCCCGGGCATCGGGATTCCATCGAGTTCGTGGGGCCTGGTCAACTATGCTCCATGCCGAGGGGCATGAGCGTCTACAAGGAGATCAGCTTCGAGTCCGAGATCTGCGACCACCTCGCGAAGCACGGCTGGCTCTACGAGGCGGGGGACGCGGCGAAGTACGAGCGGGACAAGGCGCTGTTCTCGCCGGACGTGCTCGCCTGGGTGCAGGCGACGCAGCCGAAGGCCTGGGAGACGCTGACCAAGAACCACGGCGGGTCGGCGGGAGAGACGCTGCTGAAGCGCCTCCGTGATCAGCTCGATCAGCGGGGCACGCTCGACGTGCTCCGGCGCGGCATCGATCTGCTGGGGCTGAAGCAGGCGCTGAAGCTCGCGGAGTTCAAGCCGGCGCTCGCGATCAACCCGGACATCCTCGAGCGGTACGCGCAGAACCGGCTGCGGGTCGTGCGCCAGGTCCGGTACTCGCTCCACAACGAGAACTGCATCGACCTCGTGCTGTTCCTGAACGGCCTGCCCGTCGCGACCGTCGAACTGAAGACCGACTTCACGCAGAGCATCAACGACGCGGTCGACCAGTACCGGTTCGATCGCGTCCCCCATCCGAAGGGCCAAGCTGCCGAGCCGCTGCTCTCCTTCCCCGGCGGCGCGCTGGTCCACTTCGCGGTCAGCAACAAGGAGGTCCGGATGGCCACACGCCTTGCGGGGCCGGCCACGGAGTTCCTGCCGTTCAACCAGGGGGACAACGGCGGCGCGGGCAACCCCGTGAACCCCGCCGGCGGGCATCGGACCGCCTACCTCTGGGAGCAGGTCTGGGCTCCGGACAGCTGGCTGGAGATCCTCGGGCGCTACCTCATCGCCAAGCGGGACAAGGCGAAGAAGATCTCGAGCGTCATCTTCCCGCGCTACCACCAGCTCGATGTCACCAGGAAGCTGCAGGCGGCGATCCTGAGCGAGGGCACCGGCGGCAAGTACCTCATCCAGCACTCCGCCGGGTCGGGCAAGACCAACTCGATCGCCTGGACCGCGCATTTTCTCGCAGAGCTTCACGACGCCGAGCACAAGAAGGTGTTCGACTCGATCATCGTCGTCTCTGACAGGAACGTCATCGACTCGCAGCTGCAGGAGGCGATCTTCGACTTCGAGCGCACCGCCGGCGTGGTGGCGACGATCACGGACAAGGAAGGCAGCAAGAGCGGCAAGCTCGCCGAAGCCCTCTCGGGCGACAAGAAGATCGTCGTCTGCACGATCCAGACGTTCCCCTTTGCGATCGAGGCCGTCCGGCAGCTCGCCGCGACGCAGGGGAAGCGGTTCGCCGTCATCGCGGATGAGGCCCACAGCTCCCAGAGCGGCGAGGCCGCGAAGAAGCTGAAGGCGGTGCTCACCCTGCAAGAGGCAGCCGAGCTCGAGGACGGGGGCGAGATCAGCGCGGAGGACATCCTCGCGGCGCAGATGTCCGCGAGGGCTGAGGACGCCGGGATCACGTTCGTGGCGTTCACGGCGACGCCGAAGAACAAGACGATGGAGCTGTTCGGCACCCGACCGGATCCGACACGCAAGCCCGCCCCCGACAACGTACCGACGCCCTTCCACGTCTACTCGATGCGCCAGGCGATCGAGGAGCGGTTCATCCTCGACGTGCTCGCGAACTACACGCCCTACAGCCTCGCGTTCAAGCTCGCCCACGAGGGCAAGGAGCTCGACGACAAGGAGGTCGAGAAGAGCGCGGCGCTCAAGAAGATCATGGGCTGGGTGCGCCTCCACCCGTACAACATCGCCCAGAAGGTTCAGGTCGTCGTCGAGCACTTCCGCGCGCACGTCGCGACGTTGCTCGATGGTCAAGCGAAGGCGATGGTCGTCGTGGCGAGCCGCGTCGAAGCCGTCAGGTGGCAGATCGCGATCGACAAGTACATCAAGCAACGCGGGTACAAGATCGGCACCCTCGTCGCGTTCTCGGGGGAGGTCATCGACAAGGACTCGGGCCCGGACCCGTTCACCGAGCACAGCAAGCAGCTGAACCCGGACCTCCGCGGGCGCGACATCAAAGAGGCCTTCAATGGCGGCGAGTACCAGGTGCTCCTCGTCGCCAACAAGTTCCAGACCGGGTTTAACCAGCCGCTCCTCTGCGGCATGTACGTGGACAAGCGGCTCGCCGGGATCCAGGCGGTGCAGACGCTCTCGCGGTTGAACCGCGCCCACCCAGGCAAGGACACGACCTTTGTCGTCGACTTCGTCAACGACCCTGGCGAGGTGCTCGAAGCGTTCAAGACCTACTACACGACGGCCGAGCTATCGGCGACGACCGATCCGAACCTCGTCTACGACCTCAAGGCGAAGCTCGATGCCGCCGGTCACTACGACGACTTCGAGGTCGAACGCGTCGTGCTCGTCGAGCTGAACCCCAAGGCCAAGCAAAGCGACCTCGTGGCCGCGATCGAGCCCGTCGCGGACCGTGTCACCAAGCGCTTCAAGGCTGCCCAGCAGGCGTACAAGGCCGCCCTCGCCGGCCACGATGACAAGGCAGCCCACGACGCCAAGGCCGAGCTCGACGCGCTCGCCCTCTTCAAGGGTGACATGGGCGCGTACCTGCGGCTCTACACGTTCCTCTCGCAGATCTTCGACTACGGCAGCACCGCGATCGAGAAGCGAGCCATCTTCTACAAGAACCTGCTTCCGCTGCTCGAGTTCGGCCGCGAGCGCGAGACCATCGACCTCTCGAAGGTCAAGCTCACCCACCACATCCTCCGCGCGCGCGAGGTGGTGAACCTGCGCTACGGCGACGGCGAAAAACCCAAGCTCGAGCCGCTGACCGAGGCCGGCGGCGGCAGCGTCCAGGAGAAGGAGCGCGCGCGCCTCAACGAGATCATCGAAAAGGTGAATACCCTCTTCGAGGGCGACCTCACCGACCAGGACAAGCTCGTCTACGTCAACGACGTCCTCCTCGGGAAGCTCCTCGAGTCCACCACCCTCGCTCAACAGGCCGCCAACAACACCAAGGAGCAGTTCGCCAACTCACCCGACCTTCACAGCGAGATGATGAACGCCATCATCGCTGCGCTCGATGCTCACATGCTCATGAGCACGCAGGCGCTGAACTCCGAGGTCGTGCGCGCGGGCATCAAGGACATCCTGCTGAACCACGCCGGGCTGTGGGAGGCGTTGAGGTCGCGGGCGGCGCCGCGTTACCCGTGAAATTGGTCCTCGACGAGGCGGAGCAGTCCGTCCAAGAGGGGCTGGATATCCTTCGTCGTGAAGTACTCGTTCAGGAGCGCGATGTACTCCTGACGGCAGACCTCCATCGCGATGGGGCGCAGTCCGAAGCGAACCAGGAGCAGGTGTCGCCGATCACCGCCGCACGCTGCAGCCTGACGAAGTCCGCTCGATCTGATCGCTTCTCTTCGTTGTCGCGCTCGGCCCCGACGACGACGTAGAACGCGTGCATCGGAGAAGGTGAAGGCCCGGGTGTTAGAGCACCCGAGCCTTCGCGGTGAGCGCGCAGCAACGCGCCCGCCGATGGACAACGTGTCGCCGGTCGCCGCGGGCGTCCAGCCACTCCGTAAGGAGCGGCGGCGTTTTGCATGGTCGGTTCGGTCGGTGTTCGGGTTGCGGTCGGATCCAGGTCTTCTGCGGCTCCTGCGCGGCGGTGGGGGCCGGCTGCGCGGACTGCGCTGGTGAGCAGCGACGAGAGCGGGCGAGAGCGAGGAACCGGACGTGGTCCCGGACCCCTGAGGGCCGCCGCTCGAACCGACTCCGGCAGGCGCGGTTCCGGCGGGCTCGCCGTCGCGTAACGGACGCGACGTTGTCAGAAGCGAGCGCCTCATCGACGCCCTCGATGCCGTCGAGCTCCACGTCGGAGCCGGCGTGCACGGAGGCGAAAAGAGGCGATGGAGACGAAAGAAGCGATGGCGCCCGACCCGGCAGCGGGATCGGCGTGTTGCGATGCGCCCGGTGCGGGCGTGTCCTCAGCGGGCGGGTCCGCCCGAGCGAATGGAGCCGTGGACGCCCTAGGCCGAGCCGAAGGCCGCGGCTGCCTGGAAGTCGAAGTCTCGAGCGCTGAGGAGTCGGCGATCGGGACCCGGCGGCCGGTGACGGCGGAGGAGCGCGCAAAGATCCTGAGTCTGCACCACGCCGAGGGTTGGCCGGTGGGCACCATCGCGGCGCAGCTCGGCCGGCATCACGACACCGTCGAGCGCGTGCTCGCCGAGTCGGGCCTCGCCGTCACGAAGCAGTCGACCCGCACGCGCCTCGTCGACCCCTTCGTCCCATTCCTGAAGGAGACGCTCGCGAAGTACCCGCGTCTGCGCGCGAGTCGCCTCTGGTCTATGGCCAAGGCCCGCGGGTACACCGGGTCACGTAGTGGCTTCCGCGCGATCGTGAGCAGACTTCGACCGCCGCGTGTCGCGGAAGCCTACGTGCGTCGGGTGGTGCTTCCGGGGCAGGAGGCGCAGGTGGACTGGGCTCACTTCGGGACCATCACGATTGGCAGGGCGAGACGGTATCTCTTCGCTTTTGTCATGGTGCTCTCGTACTGCCGGCTCCGATTCGTGCGCTTCGCAGTACAAGCGGCGATGCCGAGCTTTCTGCGCGGGCACGTGGAGGCCTTCCGCTTCTTCGGCGCCGTGCCTCGGGTAATCCTGTACGACAATCTGAAGAGCGTCGTGCTCGAGCGAGAGGGCGATGCGGTGCGCTTCCACCCGACGCTGCTGGCGCTTGCGCGACGTCAACTACAAGCACCCATTGACGACAATTACACCTCCCCACCGACCTCCTGGTTCGAGCGGGCGTTCGTAGTTGTCGTTGGGGTAGTTGTCGTTAGCTCACCTCGTTTCTT
>WBZM01002545.1_pt1 | contig 15283 bp, 19 predicted proteins | sample 5204271 | NCBI WGS metagenome assembly WBZM01 (sample SAMN12344346, study PRJNA552823) | activated sludge metagenome | biome: Activated sludge suspended growth; feature: Nitrification reactor; material: Wastewater; isolation source: activated sludge from nitrification reactor of wastewater...
CCGGCGAATGGTTCCGTCTCTATCACAACCTGACGCTCGACAAGGCTATCGAAACTCTCAAGTCGGACGGAATCCTCCATCCCGTATGAGAATATCAGACGCCTGCGGCCTACGCCGGATGGCTACGGATCTGCGGACCGTGCGGACCTACATTCGGCGCGCAAACCTATTCAAAGGCGCCCCCGGGGGGAACTTTCTTTGACCGGGGGACCCGTTGGCGTCCCCGGACCTGGGGCTATCGCATGGGTGGGGGGAGTGTCGAGGTAGCCCAGCTAAACTCAAATCGCTACGCCGCGATCTTCGGCTTCGGGACAACAAACTGCCCCCGCATTTCTACACCCCTGAAATCGAGTAGTCGTTTCTGGATCTGTCGCGCTTGATCGTCGGTCCGACGATTCGTGATGTTCAACGGCGGCGCGAGGCTCTGAATCAAGAATTTTTCAAGAGCGTGAGGCTCAGGCGTGATGATGTAGCTAAAGAATCCGCATTCGGCAATCCAGTCGGTTAGTCTCTGTTCCCCCTCTCCAAACTGAAACTCACGTTCCGCTGGCTGCTCTACCGACAAAGCCAGTTCCTTCGCCAAGAGCATGCCGAGGTTCCGACGAAGGGAGGACCTGCGCGAGTCACCGCGGACATGGCTCTTGATGCGGTCTTGGATGCTGAGCCGAGACACGCCGACATATGTAAGGACACGCGCAGATCGGTCGCCGACGGTCAAGCGATCGCCCCAGAGGCCAAGAAGGTTCGTACGTTCGCATCCGCGATCAAGGAAGAGCATGTACAAGCCCGACGACTCGGGAATTTGCTCGGGCCTCTCGAGGATACTGCGGCAGGAGATGTTCAATTGCGCGTCAGCCACTATGCTCATAGAAATAATTGTAATCCCAAAACGCAATTCTCTCTATGATTTCGACTGGTTACCGTTACCTCGGCAGACCTGTTGCATCATACAACACTCCGCGCTCTTCCTGGTTAATTCCACCCTCGATCAAAGGCTGGTCAGAAAACGGAGAGCCAACAGCCACGCCTTGGATTGCCGCATATTCGCGCGGCGTCGGTGGCCTCACCCTTTTCGCAGAAACAGCGGCCGCCACGCTGAAGCGGTCCGCCACCGGCGCCGCGCTCACGTGGTCAATGAGCTCAACTTTGAATCAGAAGGGATGCGCGTTGCAAGTCGTCGCTCCAAGACTGACCGATGAGGCGCAGGCCAAGGGGTCGCGACCATAGTTAACGACTAATGCCAATCGAGGCGTTGCACGTCCTCGTCGTGACGGCGCGCTTCAAATTCATAGTCATCGGCCAATGCATCGAGCGCCTTTGCAGTGTGCGGATGTTCGAAAGAGATCGCCTTTGCCCAGTTCCGGTACTTGGCAGCCTCTTGACGCTCCAGACCGCCGCCATCCCGCGGCAGTCTCGTCGTGACACCTCGGCGATTCATTTTGCCGACCACAAAGCCTGAAATCATCGGCTTGCTACGAAATAGGTCGATGACATCGCGGACCGCCTCGGCTGGCCAATTACTGTCCGACCCGATAGGCGATGCCGAAAGCATGTTCCCGATCTTGCTGTCTGCAATTTCTTCGCGCCCGATCGCCTTAGCGAGGGCACGAGCCTTCTTGATCCAGTCTTCCAGAACTTCGCCGCTGATTGTGCCATCCTCACGAGTTCCCGGCAGGTGGTTCCAGAGGTCCAGCAAACGATAGGCTTGGTTGGCAACCGCACGCGCGTGCTCCGCATTTTCTGGCTCTGGATCGGCGAAGCCGCTTTCCTCAGTCGGCTTAAATGCCGCGCTCAATAGTTGAATGAAGAGCGACGGTTGATCTGACAGAGCCCTCAGCAGCACCTTGGCCGGCCTACGTGAATGTTCGAGCGCTGGGAGATAGGCCCATTCAAGCGAGGCGAGCGTATCCTGGCTCACGTCGTTACGCTCATCGAGAATCTTCAGACTCTCTGCGACATAGTGCTGAAACATGACCGGCTCGTTTGTGTCCCCTTGGGTTTCAAACGGCTGGCGCACAGCTTCCTGTAGTACCTCGACGAGGAGGTCGGACGACAACTGGCTTTTTTTTCCGCGCGCCGCCAATGGAAGCGCGTGGCGCGCGCGACCGACAGATATCAGTTTGCGAACAGCGAATGCGATGTCCTCGCTATCGTCGTTCATCCAAAAGACTGGTGCCTGACGCCAATAGGTCTCTTCGAATCCCGCACCGGCCTTAGCAACCTGATCCCAGGTCCAGCGTTGTATTGGGAGCGCGCGCAATATGGTGAGCAGTGCTGTGTCACCCCAGTTGCCGGCATTCGCTTTGGCGATGAGTGCAGCTGCCCACGGTTCCTTGCCATCCTGAAAAGCTGAAATGATCAGGCCGTGAGCAACGTCTCGCTCTTTAGGGCCGTCACTCCTGAGGGAGGCCTCGAGAAGCCGGTCGAGGTCCGAATCCAAGAGCCCGCCATCATAGAGAGCTTTGCCGATGTAGCCCGGTGCACCAACCTGGCGGGCAAGGGCAAGAATGGCAGGCACGCCAGCCGAAGAAAATATTTCGACGGCGGCGTGCCGTCTGGCGGCGTCAACATCTCGCGCCTCCGCCTCCCAGCCTTCTGGCGAGGGCCTTGGCAACGGGACGGACTGCTCGAACAACCATGCAACGCGCTCAAGCGGGTCAGCCGGATCGAAGCGATTATAGATGGCTTCGAGGCGGTCGAGCGCTGCTCGGGGCATAGACCACTCGGCATCGGGGAATTGCCGGTGGTGGTGCAGAAAACGTCGCAGCCTATCGCGAAGCATGGCTCGGTCGGCCGCTACGGTTATCTTTGGCTCAATCTTCTCCAACTCTAGGAATCCGGCCCCGGGGTCAGGTGCCAAGTCAGCGATCCTGTCAATCAGCAGGGACCAGCGTGTCGCATTGACGCCGACATCGGTCAGAAGCCGCTCTGTGATCGCGGCTGCGCCGCGGCCAATGAGGCCCCAGGTCACGACCTCAACCTTGTCGACCGTGAAATCTCGCCATCGCGGCATAGGCGAAGGGGTCGAGGACTCATGCGCCTGTGGCAGCAAGTTCAATAGCAACTTCCAAGCGGCGTCGTTCTCTCGCTTTCGGATCAGATCGAGCGCACGGATTCTTTCGTCGAGGGTTGCGTAACTTTGCGGAATCCAAAGCCGATGAATGTCGCGTAGGCTATTGGCCGGCCTGTTGAGGCTCCTTGACGGCTTGGTGTCTATTGCATCGAGCCGTGCCAAGACAAGGCTCACTCGCGGCATCAGATCGGGCGACCAAGCCAGGGACTCCAATGCCCAGAGGAGATCGGACAAGTGCTCCGTCTCGAACACGAATCCCTTGTCGGCGTTAAACAAAGCGCCAATTGGCGGATTGTTCTTGTCCAGACTGTCTTCGATAGCGGTAAGAAAGGCCGTCGGCGAAGCCTCCGCGAGCAGGCGGAAGTCGCCAGAGAGCGACCACCAGCGTTCCTCATCGGCGTTTGACAGTAGCTTACCGACGATAGCGTCAGCCCGGCGGGCGGCGTCGGGAACGGTGCGAATACGGTCGCCCCACAGAGCCAACAGAATCAAAACCTGACCGATCCCGCTGCGGAGCATTCCGGAATAGGTCCGGTGAACACCCTTTAGATGGGCCATCCAGCGTTCGTCCGGATCGAGTTCGAAACGGGGGTCAGCAGAACTAAGAACCGCGTGCGCCGCAGCCTCGAAGCGAGCGATGTCTACAGGGGTCAGGTACGACGCAAGCAGCGACCAGGCGTCTGGCGGCGAAGCGATGCGCCAGGTCGATCCGATTTTGTTTAGTGGACTATCAAATTCGCCGACGTAGGGCGCGAGCGCGACGATGACATCGTCGTAAGCCAGGTCGGCGAGCTCTGCGAGCCGAGCTTTGTCCGCTTCTGAATTTTCATCCCAACCGCCGGCAAGGAGTGCCGCAAGCAAGGGGCGAGGCGGAACGGCTTGGTCCACTGGGGCCCAACGTGGAAGTCGCCCAGGCGCGCTTGGGATCAGCCGGCGTAGGATTGCTAGATTTCGAGCGCAGTCGCGAGCGAGAGCCTCGGCTCGAGGTTCTGCGATGCCGGCAGCGGTGAGCGCGACGGCGATACCTTCGCGAGATGGGCGCGCAAGAGTACGAACGTCGCCGGGAGCTGCGGGGCGATCGTCATATGCCTGAAGCACGTAGTGGCCTCGCCGAGTCAGGCTTTGCGCAAGCCCAGGCTCGGGTTCGGTCAGCAGCAGGATCAGCGGCGTCGGCACGTCCGCCAGCGCGCGGGCGGCTGCAGCCGTCGTCGCGACAAGGCAGCGAGCGCGATAGGCGGACGACAAATCGTCGGGAAGCATGCTCAAGGTTGCGTGAAAAAACGCGAGAACCTCGTCGGTCGAGGTCGCCTGGAGAGAGAGAACCGACGGATCCTGACGAAGCCAGCGTAGTACGACGGCCGAGTCGTCGTCGCGATCGCTCAGAACAAGATCTTCGGTAAGAGGCCATCTCGTGGCGAGCGCCCAATCTTCCCAGGCTTCTTCCAGTTCGCGAGTCCCGGCGGGTCGCTTGCCCAATCGGATCGCGAGCCAGAGACCGACCGCTGGCGCCAGCTCAATCCAGTGTACCAGGTCATCGGCGTCGTAGACGCGAACCTCCCGCCACACTCCCTCGTATTGGCGAGCCTTGGCCCATTCGTCTTTGCCGGGCCAATGGCGAGGCGTGACAAAGATATAGGTGGCGTCGGAGGGCGTCAGAGGCGAGGGAGTCGCTGTTCGCTTCCGGAAATCATCCATTGCTTTTTGCGCAACATTGCTACGCTGGGCGCCGATTTCCCAACCCGCTTCACCCATCGGGACATAGGCGTTGCCTGTTTCGGTCGATGTACGCCCGTCCCAGCCGGCGTACCGCACGCCCTCGTCGGCAGGAAATCGAAGCGCAACAGCTGTTCCAAGGGTGGCGCGGATCAGGAACGACAGGAGAGTCGGGAGGCTGACTACGCCGTCTGTCCTATTCGCCCAATCCGAAAGGTCTTCGGCACTTACCCAGCGAACAGGAGCGCCGGGACGGTCAACCGGGGTTATGTTAGGAACAGGCGGCCCGATGACCGCCCCCGTAGGCAGAAAACGGATGCCCGCGCCCTCAAGGGCATCCCGGATAGCTTGGGCGTTGTTGGCGACTGGGGTCCTGTGGCCTCTCTCGAAATCCGCTACGGTCGAGTTCGCCACGCCAGCTGCCTTGGCAAGGTCTTGTTGAGACCATGCCAGAAGGGCGCGTGCGGCCTTTACGTGTTTGGGGGTCAGCTGGGGTGCCTGTTCGCTCATGGTCATATAATATATATGAGGTCAGAGCAAAATTCCATGACGTTTCTTTATGTCGACAAATTCAACAATATGCCTACAATAGATAACAGAATGGTCGAGCGTCATATGAATTACCGGGATCGCGCCCTCGCTCTAACCAGAGCGCGAGGAATCGCGCGAGCGCGCGATTTCAAAGCCGCCGGCATTCCTCTCGTTTACCTAAAGCGCCTAACTGATGCCGGCGAACTGGTTCGCCTTAGCCGTGGTCTCTATCAAGATCCGGAACGCGTGGGGGAGGACGTCGCCCATAATCTCGCTGAAGCTGCACGCCTAATCCCCAACGGGGTTGTCAGCCTGGTCAGCGCGCTTCGTTACCATGAACTGACCACCCAACTGCCACACGCTGTGTGGATGACCATCCCGCATAAAGCCAGAACGCCGAACGTGCAGGGCTTTCCGATCGAAATTGTTCGCGCAACCGGCGAGGCCCTACGATCCGGCATCGAAATCGCGCGCGTAGAGGGTGTGGATGTGCCGATCTATGGCGTTGCGAAAACGGTCGCCGACTGTTTCAAGCATCGTCGCCAAGTTGGTGAAGATGTGGCAATCGAGGCGCTTCGCGATGCCTTGCAGCAACGGAAGACCTCCGTGAGCGAGCTTATGACGTATGCGACCATCGACCGAGTCGCCAAGCGAATCGAACCCTACCTCAAGGCGCTGCAATGACTTCCAAAGTCGTCAGGAATCCTGCAGCCTCTGTTAGGGCGCGACTGCTCGCTCATGCCAAGCTGCATGGCGACGATTACCAGCGCGTCCTTACACGATATGCAATCGAGCGACTGCTCTTTCGGCTCAGTCAGACGGAAGCTACTGATCGCTACGTGCTAAAGGGCGCCATGCTTTTTGCCACATGGCCCGAGCAAGTCTTCCGTCCCACGGGCGACCTTGACTTGCTTGGCCAAGGCGATCCCGATCCGGACGCGATCGCTGAGCTCTTCACTCGCATCTGCCAAGTCGAGGCCCCAGACGACGGCATCATCTTCAATCCAGGTACGCTTCGGTGCGATCCGGTACGCGAAGCGGACAAGTATCAAGGGATTCAACTCGTCCTGAAGGGAGAATTGGCCAAGGCGATTATCCATGTTCAGGTGGATATCGGCTTCGGCGATCACGTATACCCGCCACCGACGCGGCAGACGTTTCCGAGCCTACTCCCCGATCTACCTGCTGCGAATATCCTGATGTATCCGCCGGAAACCGTCGTCGCGGAGAAGTTTGAAGCGATGATCCGTTTTGGCGAGACAAACGGAAGGATCAAAGATTTTCACGACATGTGGGTAACAGCCCGGACCTTTCCTTTCGACTTGCCTCGTTTGATCGAGGCCATCGGCGGAACACTCCGGCGCCGTGAGACGGCGATACCGACAGAGATGCCGATCGGACTGACAGAGACTTTCGCGACGATTGTCGAGAGGAGCGGGCTGTGGAGCGGCTTTTTGCGTCGAAATCCGCCTACCCTTCAGCCGCCGCCGTTCGCAGACCTTCAAAAGGAGCTGCGGCGATTCTTCGGCCCCGTTATCGCGAGCCTCGCAGAGCCCGAAGGTGCACGAGGACGATGGGACCCCGACGGAAACGCATGGCGCTAGGGCAACGGCCACCGCTACCTATATGCTACCTAATCAAATCGAAACACTTCCACTACGCATCATAAGTATTTGATTTTGTTGGTGAGCGCGCTGGGACTCGAACCCAGGACCCTCTGATTAAAAGTCACGTGATATCGTCATTGCGGACTGACGCAACCGGTTCCACGCAGTTGCACTGATGCGCCATATCACATTGATAATGAACATTTTATCTATATAACCGAACCTCGTAGCTGCGCAACCTCTTGCACCCTAGCGCATGCTCCCGTACCTTGATAGGTACGAATAGGTACGCGCTCATGCCTCGCCGAAATCTCACAAGCAAATTCTGCGAACACGCCAAGCCCACCGAGGGAGAAGCCCAGACGGAATATTTTGATGAGTCGGTTTCGGGGTTGGCGTTGCGCGCCTCTCGGGGTGGCCAGAAGTCGTGGGCTTACCATTTCACTTGGGCCGGCAAACGCGCACGGGTGAAGCTCGGCACCTATCCCGCGACCAGTCTCAGCGCCGCGCGAACTCGGGCAGAGGAAGCTCGCGCGCACCTTGAGAGCGGCAAGGACCCGCGCTTAGCTTTCGGTAAACCCGAAACCCTCAAGGCGATCTGCGAAGAATATTTTGAGCGGGAGGGCCCGGCCCTTCGCACTGGCGAATATCGCAAGGCGGCCTTGTCGCGGCTTGTGTATCCGCACCTTGGCGAACGGCCGATTGACGAAGTCGGGCGCGGCGAAATCAATCGGGTTTTGGACCGGATCGCGGACGACTGCGGCCCGGTTATGGCCGATCACGTCCTAGCCTATCTTCGCCGCGTGTTCACTAGGCATGAGGCTCGAAGCGATGACTTCCGTTCGCCGATCGTGCGAGGCATGGCGCGAACGAAGCCAAAGGAACGCGCGCGCGAGCGGACCCTGAGCGACGATGAAATCCGGATTGTTTGGAAAGTCGCGGAAGGCGAAGAGGTCTTTGGCCGCTTCGTGCAGTTCATCCTGCTGACCGCCGCGCGGCGCACCGAAGCCGCCGACATGGAATGGGGCGAACTCGCCGGCGTCGACTGGACGCTTCCTGCCGCGCGCAACAAAACCAAAGTCGATCTTGTGCGACCCCTCAGCCAGGCCGCCCTAGACGCCCTGCCCCCAAAATCTGGCCCGTTTGTTTTCAGCACGGATGGCGAGCACCCGATTAGCGGATTTTCGAAATTCAAACGGCAGTTCGATAGCGCCGTTGCGCGCGAAGCCGGCGGGCCGCTTCCGAATTGGACCTTGCATGACCTTCGGCGTACGTCCCGCTCGCTCATGTCGCGTGCGGGCGTTTCGAGCGATCATGCGGAGCGCTGTCTCGGGCATGTGATCGCCGGTGTTCGCGGCACCTATGATCGGCATGATTTCTACGGGGAGAAGGCTCGCGCGCTTGAGGCATTGGCGGGGATGCTGGATCGCATTGTGAACCCGCGCGAGAATGTGGTGCCAATGCGGGAGAGTGCGGATGGATGAGCCAAGGACGAAACCGAATTCGCTCAAAGTGGTGACGGTGGAATCGCATCCCATCCCGGAGCATGAGTGGCAAAAGGATTTCGAGCTAACTGTACAGGCATTCGCCGAAGGCGCGAGCCTGCAGGGGGTTAGAACCGATGCTCGCAGCGCAGTTATCATCAATTGGATGCGCCAAGGCGACCTCAGGCCGCTCGCAGCAGACATAGCTGGGGGCCGGGCCCTAGATCGCGGCGTCGGCCGCGCGCTGGCGAGCTTAATCGCCGAAGGCCGATTGTCGGTCAAGAATGCTTTAGGCCGGCGTGGGGCAGCCCGGCAACCTCGATTGTTTGCCCGAAATGCTCGGATATTTATTAAGTTTTTCGAGCGGCGGCAAAGCGTTGATTATGACACGGCACTTCACGAGATCGCGGATGAATTCCGCGTAAGCTCCGATACTGTAAGAAAGGCGGTAGACCATATGCAGGCCGTCTTGCGCAATTAAGGCCGATTTAATTACCTAACATCCGCAGGGCGAAGCGAACAATCTCCGAACCGCGCAATCAAGCGCTGCGGAGAACCGATCAATGCAAAACGCCGACCTTCTCGACCGCCCTGCGGTCTGCCGCTATTTCGGCGGCTCCCGTCCCATAAACCCCGCAACCCTTTACCGTGGCATTCGCGCCGGACGCCTTCCCGCGCCGATCAAAGTTGGCCCGGGCGCAAGCCGATGGCTCCGGGCCGAATGCGAAGCCGCGTTGTCGGCGATGATTGAGCGGAGGGCTGCGGAATGAGCTTCCTCAAACCGAGAACCCCGGCGCTTGCCGAGCATGTTGAAGGCGTCGGGGGGCCGGCTGCAACTGGCGAGCTTCCGCCGGCAGGCAAGTCCCTTGGCGCGCTTGTGCCGGTGCCGGCGACAAGCGATGGCCTCGCAGCGAGTATTCAGCGTTCCCATCAGGAATATGTAGCCAGCGTCTGCGAGGCCGCTGACAAAGCAATCGAAACCGGCCGACGACTTATAGAACTTAAGGCTCTCGTGAAAAAGGAAGTCGGCCACGGATATTGGGAGGCATATATTGCCGAGAAATTTCCTTTCACGTCCCGAACCGCGCAAAACTACATGCGGTTGGCTCGGCAGCATATGAAGCAAAATCAGAATCCTAAAACAAAAAACGAAGCCCTTTCGTTTTTGCATCGGTATAAGTCCGCCAAAATCATCGCGGCGGTCGAACAGAAAAAGTGAGCAATAAAATTGGGGCCGGATGACACCGGCCCCTTATCCTTCCTTCATCAGTGCATCTGGCATTATCGCCCTAATACATTGATTTTATTTTGCTTTTATCTTGACTATTGGTAGGACTTCTATACAATAGATTGAATACAATGGAGTTCAAACCATGTTCAAATGCGAGCATTGCGGGGATGAATACAATAAACGTCAGCACAACCAACGGTTCTGCGGCTCAGTGTGCGCCAATTCATGGCACATGGACGAGCGCCGGCGAGCCATCGAATTGCTCCGAGATAAAACCTACTTCGGTCGGGCGCTGGCCGAAGCCGCAGAGAGCGGAGGCCGATATGCGGCAGTCGGGCCAGTGAGCTTCGACGGCCCCTTGCCTGCCGCTGCTTGGGCGCGTGACCCGGCGGGACAGGAACCGCCGATCGTAGGGGATGGCCCAAGCGTGGGAGAGGCCCTTGGCGGAGCGGGGGGCGCGGCCAATGGCGCACGATGACAAATATCCGATCGACGGCTGGTGGCTGGTCATACGCGCGATGGAAATAATCCACGAGAAAATGGACAGCGGCGAACTGTCGACGTCGCAGTGGTTTTGCCTCGCCCGAGATTTCACAGAGTTTCGCAGCGATGGCTATACGGAATGGCAGGAGCGCAATCCCGAAAAAGTCGCGGAGTTGGACGCGGAGCGTGAGCGCGCGCTGCTCAGGCTACAGGCAAAGGTGCGGGACGGCTCGCTTGTGGCGTGGTGCGAGCAGCATGGGGTCGATCCTAGGGCGGTAGCTAGCTTCGCCTATGGCGGGGACGGACGTCAGGGATGGAGCAACTGATGGCCCGTTTCATCTTGACTGCGCCTGTCGCGGGCGCTCCGCCGTCGAACGTCTACACCGCATGGCCGAGGGGGACCGCAATTGCTGACACGGCCGAGAATGCGATCCCGGGGGATGTTGTGTGGCCTGCGCTATGCGCTGCACCCTCAGCCAAGAACATTGCCCCGCTCGATGCGGCGGCACAGGCGCTCATGCCGGGATCAGTGATTGTGACTTTGGCTGACCTGGGCGCGGGCCGGATTTGAACAAAAAGTGAACGAAAGGAATTGCTATGACAGAAGACTTGAAACGGCGGCTCGCGGAGCTTGAGGCTCTTGTGCGCAGAGGACCTTCGGTTGCACAGCCGGCGCAGCATTGGGACCCGACCGCAAATATGACGATGCCCCGGAACGCTCTGACGGCAATGGTCGCGGCCGACAGTCGACCAATGAGCGTGGCGGAGCGGCGCGCGGCCGCGAATATTCACCAGCTTCCGCCCGTGTTGCCTGAGGCAGGGCCGCGAGATCGGGGCGGGACAAGTGGCGGGGTGAATGGCTGGCGGGAGGCGCTGCCGCTTGGTCCGCAGCCGGGTATCCGCCTTGTGGACCAGATTGCCGAGTCGTTCGCGCAGCGAGATAGGAGGCGGTGATGGCACTGACACCGGAGCGCAGGGCGGAGCTTGTTGCGAAATACACGCTGAAAACCAAACCAAAGCCGACGGTGGAAGTCGTCGCGGAGGCCGGGCGCGTGGTTGCGCCGGCGACTGTGTGCGTCTCGCCAGCCGATCCGAACTTCCGAAACTCCGCCGGGGGCTTCGTGCGCATCAACATGGTCGAGGCGGAGCGGCAATATTGGCTGCGGCAGGCCGGGGCGGAGGCCGAACGGCTTCGGCGGAAGGCGCTTGATCCCTTCAACTATGGTCACTGGGGCACGTGGGAGGATTGAGCGATGGAGGTTAGGAAGGTTGAAGCCATTGGCTTTGATGTTGAAGCCGCGTTCCGCGATTGGCAGGTGGCCGACGAAGCGGCGCGGAAGGAAATCGAGGACGTTGTCTTAGATGAATGCAGCGGCCGGCAAGCCAAGGAGTTCGAGCGGAGGGTCTCGGACTGGAAGGCGGCGCAGGGGTGCTTAGAACAAACAGGCAACGATCTCAGGCCGGCGGCGGAACCCGCGTGGATGGCGGAGCTAGACGCGGCAGCTGAACGTGGTTGGCAAGAATGGATCGCAACTGCCCAGCAGATTGTAGCCGATGGCCGCGCCAGCCCTGAGGAAATCGAAGCTGGTGGATGGCTGACGGAAGGGGTGGATGAGTTCCGGGCGGAGGTGGCGAAGGCGAAGGCGTCATCGCCGGCGAAGGCGCTGGTAGGGGTTCTGCCCGGGGCGCTGGCGACGCCCGAGGCTCCGTCGTCCTGTGCACTCGCACCTGAGTCCGTCGCACATGCGCCGGATGACTCGGATGCGGCCGGCGAAATCGATTGGGGCAAAGGTGGCCGCAGCTTGTCGAATGCAAAGATCGCAATTGCGAAGGTTGGCATTCGGTGTGGGTATGATGACTTTCATAAAAAGTATGTGGTGCAGGGCCATCCGTGCATGAAAGGCGGATCAGTTTCCGAGAGCTTGGACAATATGGCGTTGATGGTGCGGAACGAGATTTCAAAAACATACAAGCTCGACATCAATAAAACTTTGGTTTTGGAAGCATTGCAGATCAAATGCTTCGAGCACGCATTTGACCCGGTGCGGGACTATCTCGACGGTTTGCGTTGGGACGGGCGGCGCCGACTTGATCGATGGCTAGTGGACTACTGTGGGGCCGAAGATACCGAATATCACCGCGCTGTTGGTAGGAAGGTGCTGATTGCTGCGGTTAGGCGGGCAAGGTCGCCCGGCTGCAAGTTCGATTATCTCATGGTGCTTGAAGGCCCGCAGGGCGCAGGCAAATCGACTGCACTGCAGATACTCGCGGGCGCTGAGAACTTCTCCGACGCCAGGGTGCTGAGGTTGCGGGACAAGGAACAGCAAGAGGCGATCGCCGGGATTTGGATATATGAAATCGCCGAGCTGGCCGGGAAACACATCGATGTGGAGGAGGTAAAAGCGTTCCTGTCCAAGGGCGTTGATGCCGCCCGCGCCGCCTATGGGAGTGCTCGGACTGACCAGCGACGGCGATGCATTTTCGTCGCCACCACGAACAACGATCAATATCTGAAAGATGATACCGGCAACCGGCGATTTTGGCCGGTGCGGGTTGGGCAGATTGATCTTGAATGCCTGCGGCTTGATCGTGACCAGTTGTGGGCCGAAGCGGCTGAGGCCGAGGCTTCGGGCGAGTCGCTTGTGATCTCCGCAGAGTTGTGGGGCGTGGCGGCCGAAGCCACTGCGGAACGAATGGAATACGATCCTTGGGAAGGCACAATCGGGGCGAAGCTTGCTCAGTTGGAGGCCGTGGCGTCGGCAGGTAAGCCGTTGAGCACTAAGCTTTTTGCTCGGGGCGAAGATGAAGATGGCCCGCATTGGCGGGTGGCGTCGGAGTACCTGCTTACGGACGTGTTGAAAATCCCGAACTTGAAACAGACCAACTTTCAAACCAAGCGACTTGCTAAGGTTATGAAGTCGATAGGCTGGACATCGGGCATGAATGCTTTGCGATTTGGTGGGTCCGGGCAGAAACGTGGTTTTATTAAATTGATCGAGGAGAATGCGTATCTGGGGTGTGAGGGGTGTGACAGGGCTATTTAAACTTTTCTGTGGGCTCAAGAAATCATTTATATATACTGTAACACCTGTAACACCTGTAACATCTGTATAGTAGAGAAAGATAGAAAGATTCGGAAATGTCGAGGTTGTTTAATCTACCTTCGCCAGTGGCAATCGCGGAGCCAGAGATCGAGCCCGACCCCTTCGTGGGCTCTTCGTTGGAATTTCTCCGGGCGATTTATTCTGATCCGCGCCAGACGGAAGCCCGGCGGATGCGAGCGGCGATTGCCGCGTTGCCGTTTGAGCATCCGAAGCTGGCCGTGACCGCGAGCATTGACGCTGGCCCGGGCTTTGCCGCGAGGCTGGAAGATGCGTTCCGCCGCAGCCGTTTAGTCCTTGAGGCGACCAATGGTGGTGTGGCTGACCCCGAAGGTTCGGGCGATGTCGGTCAGCGCCTCCCCAGCATCACGGCGGGCTAGCGCCTCCCGCCGCTGATTTGGATTGAGCGCGGAGGGCCTGCCCATATGAACGCCTCGGGCCTTGGCACGGATGCGCCCTTCGCCGGTGCGGGCTCGGATTAACTCCCGCTCGAACTCAGCAAGGCCGCCAAGCACCGTCAGCATGAGCCGCCCGTGCGGTGTGGTGGTGTCAGCCCAGGTATCCGCGAGACTGCGAAAGCCCGCGCCAGCCTTCCCGATAGTATCCAGCACATTGAGCAAATCCCGCGTTGATCGGGCAAGCCGGTCAAGCCGGGTGACTAGCAACACATCACCCTGACCAAGCGCCGCTATGGCCTTCGCCAGCGCCTTCCGATTGCCTGCGCTCGCCCCGCTCATCTTCTCCGAGAACACCTTGGTTGCCCCGGCCTCCCGTAGCGCCGCCTCTTGGCCGGCAAGCGTTTGGCCTTCGGTGCTGACCCTCGCGTAGCCATAGACCTTCATTTCACCCTCACTTTCGTTCATGACTTTCGCACAATGTAAGCCATTGACAGTGCTTGGTCTAGCGATTTGTGCGAAAGTTACGACTTTCGTTCAAGGCAGAGCTTCCTTTCCCAGCAAAGGGGGGCGGGGCACGGGGGAGCCCCAAAATCTTCGGCGCGGGCCTCGGCAGTCAGCCTTCCAGACCGGAATATAAAACTTCTGGCATTCTGGTAATGACTAAGGGCGGCGCTGTTGTTCGCCTCCGACAAATTTGATGGAAAGCTTTTCCAGAGTTTCTATAAGCCATACTGATCCCAGCAATGCGACGGTTGCTGCGATGCTATTACCGATCCAAATTGGATCGCCGTCCTCTGAATAGGCAACCCAATCTCTCGGTATAATTTGGAGAGCGGCCTGAGCGCCACGAAAGATGCAGTACCCGACGCCAATCCAAACGCATCCAATGTACGCGTAACCAGCGATTTTTTGCGTCCGACTAGGACTCTGCCACTGCCGTCTAATGTAAAACAATGCTGAAGGCTGGCGAAGGCAACACCAAAGGAAATGGATGGTGCACCCCGCGCACGCCAAACTAAGCAGTGCTATGATAGTTTTGAAAATGGGCGCTGCGAGCACGAATGCCTCCAACGAGCAGAACGACCTATGTCTGACATTGTTGACGAAGGCCAGTGCCCGCTTTGCTCATCCTTGCCGCCTAGCAAGCGTCCGGCATTCCGCGACAGCCTCGATACCATCCCGCTGAAAGTAGCGATTTGCGATGCCTGCGAGATGGCCTTTTGGCGGAACCTTCCTCGTACCCCTTCTATACGCCGTCGGCCGAGCATTCCAATGCCCGAAGGACTACGCATCGATTTCGCTGAAATGACACCGGAATGGGCGGCGCGGCGGCGGGAGATGGCGGCCCGTGTCAGAGCTTACGAGGAAGCAAAGAAAGCTGGTCGAGAGTTTATCTTGCCAGCGGATGCGAGCGACAACGTTGCGCCAGTTCAGACACCGAGAACCCAACCTGCAGGCTTGATTCCAAAATGGCTCCGTCGGTACCTATATCGTACCTAACAAAAATTTCCGCTCAGGATTTCACCGACAAGTCTTTGATTTTGTTGGTGAGCGCGCTGGGACTCGAACCCAGGACCCCCTGATTAAAAGTCAGATGCTCTACCGACTGAGCTACGCGCTCCCTTGCGGGCGCCCCGGGAGTAGCCCCGGGCGCCCTCAGGG
>WBZM01002546.1_pt1 | contig 15276 bp, 11 predicted proteins | sample 5204271 | NCBI WGS metagenome assembly WBZM01 (sample SAMN12344346, study PRJNA552823) | activated sludge metagenome | biome: Activated sludge suspended growth; feature: Nitrification reactor; material: Wastewater; isolation source: activated sludge from nitrification reactor of wastewater...
CCAGAGGAATGATGCGCACCTGCGGCCGGCTGAGGTCGATGTCATCGGGCGCGACCGTTCCGGCCGCTGCGCCTTCCGGCCCGACAAAGGTCAGCAATAGATGGGGCGGAAACCCGGGCCGGCCGGTCGTCGCGTCGCCCGGCGACCCCTCAACCAGCGTCGCCAGCCAATCGGGCGCCACAGCCGACGACTCGATCAGCACGTTTTCCGGGCCGATCACTTCAGCATTAGCCGTATCACTCGCGCTGTCGGTCCCCGTTGCATCGCCGGGGACGGTGGCGGTCGGCTCGGCTTCGGCTGTTGCCGTCGGCGCGGTGGCAGTCGTGGGCGTGGGCGCCGCTGTCGATTCCGCGACAGCGACGACCTCGGGAGCGCTTTCGCTGTCCTGGCCGGTCAGAGCGGCCAATTGCTCGCGGCCGAACAGGAGCAGCCATAGCAACCCCATGATCTGGAGCGCGAGAATGATCCAGGCCAGGATTACCCGATAATCACGTGCGCGCGCGTCGTTATGACTGGTCATATAAGCCTCCCGGCTTAACTGGTGGCGTCGCGGGCCTCGTCGGCGGCATCCTTGGCTTTTTCGGCCGCTTCTTCCGCTTCCTCTTCTGCGTCCTTAACGCGCTCTTCCATCTCTTTGCGCTCGTCTTCGATGTAGTCTTCGACGCTGCCTTCGACCACCTTGTCGGCCAACATACGGTAGCCGATATAGATGGGCATAACCTGGTAGACGGCGAACCAGAGCATCAGACCAGTGGCCACCCACTTGAGGGTGCCGAGGTTGGCATTGATCTGGTCGCGAGCGTTCGACAGGGAGCCGGTAATTTGACCGAGCAAGAGGATGTATTGGTCGATCAGCGGAATAAATTGCTCGACGGTGGTATTGATGCCGCTGATGTTGCCGGCCAGCGCCTCGATATCCGTGCCGATGTTGCCCAGATTGGTCACGGTCGTTGCGAGATTGCTTTCCAGGGCGCGGAGTTGGTCCGGAACGGGCACCAGGCTTTCGCCGATCGCCAGTACGGCGTCATCAAACGGTTCTTCCGGCTCATACTCGATCCCCAGGTCGAAGCGGATGGGGATGGCAAAGGCGCCGGTTCCGAAAGACTGGTCGATGCTGAAGTTACTCAGACGCGTCAGGGTCGTATCGATCGACGCGGCGATGCCCGCCAGATTGGGAATGGCGGCGTTGACCGCGTCCAGGCTGGACGGCAACGTGTCGGTGGTCATCGTCGTTGCCTGTTCCAGCAGGGGTTGCGTGTCGAATATAGTCGTGGCCATATTCCGAGTCGCCCCGGAGACGGTGGTCAGTGTGGCGCTCGCTTCACCCAGAGTGGCCTTGACGTTCTCCAGGCTGGCGGTGGTGGTATTAACGGTGTCGTCGAGTAGCGTTACGGTCGAATTCAGGCCCACGCCCAGGGCATCGATCGCCTGTCCGGCAAAGTAAGCCCCAGCGCCCGCGATAATGAGACCGACGACGCCGACGAGAATCATAATAATTCCAATGATTCGGCGAAATATGGACATCTCTTCTTCCTCCAAAAGTTGGCCCACCCGGGCGGTTACAATGAAGTTGCCAATTGATGAGGCGGCCCGCAATCGGGCAGCGCGCCATCTGTGGGGGATGGCGCGCTGCCCGACTCAAACATTAACGACGTTCGCTCAACAGATCGCGAATTTCCATCAGCAGTTTTTCCTCGGCGGTGGGTCCCGGCGGCGGGGCGGCTACTTCCGGCTTCTTCCGGCTCATTTTGTTGATGGCCCGGATAATCAAGAATAGCACGAGGGCGATAATCAGGAAATTGATGACGGCCTGGATGAAGTTGCCGTAGGTGATGGCGGCATCGCCTACCGTTATCGCTAAGGCGGTGAAATCAACGCCGCCAAGAATGGCTCCGATGATAGGCATGATGATGTCATTGACGAGCGAATTCACGATGGCCATAAAGGCGCCACCTATGATGACGGCTACGGCCAGATCTATCACATTGCCACGCATAATGAAATCTTTGAACTCTTTGATCATTTTGTTTTCCTCCACAAAGTTACAAACATTACCAACGAATGGCCGGGCGCGGATTTCTTGGGATTACGCCTCGGCCGCCCACACAAGTTGAGGCCCCTCTCGTGGAGACCGGCTTGAAGGCCGGCCACCTGCGTAGAGGGGCGCGAATCGTTTAACCCTTTGGATCGTCCAGCAAGTCCATAAAATCGGAGCCGGACTCTTTCTTGGTCGACTTTTTCTTCGGTGTGCTCTTCGTTGATTTGGTCGAACTCTTCTTCGGAGTGGCGGCTTTATCGGATGCCGCTTTGGTCTTCTTGGTCGTTTTCTTGGCCGTGGTCTTTTGAGGCTTGGCAGCGGGCTGGTTGCCGGCGATCAGCAAATCCATGGTCTGCTGCAAGCCGACAATGGTGTCGTCTTCACTAATCCCCATCTGGCCGGACAGGCGGCTGGAGACGCCGCTGGCGCGGATGAAGTCCGCATCAGTGAGGCTGTTGTAGTCGACCGATCCGCCGCTGCGATTCTTGGCCATCGACGAAGTCAGCAGGCCAATCGCGCCCATAATGAGCATGTTGGCCATCTGCTCGGAGATGCCCAACTTTTCGGCCAGTGTCCCGGCAAACGGCAATGACGCGCCGCCACCGCCGCCGCCGAAGCTCATCGGCCCGCCGCTCCCGCCGCCCAACAGTCCGCCGAGCAAGCCGCCCAGGCCCCCGCCGGAGCTGCTGCCGCTTGAACCGCCCAACAGACTGCCTAGCAAATCGCCCGCCCCACCGGCCGCTGGCTGCGGTTCCGGCGCGCCGCCGCCCAGCAGGCTACCGAGCATCCCGGCCATGTCGCCGCCTCCGCCGCTGCTCTGGGGCGCTGCGCCGCCGCCCAACAGGCTGCCGAGCATGCCGGCCATATCACCGGCATCCCCGGCGTCATCGGCTTGCGAACCGCCGCCCATCAATCCGCCCAAAAGCGAACCGAGGCCGCCCGCGCCGCTGCTGCCGCCCAACAGGCCGCCGAGCAAGTCTTCCATGCCCTTCTCGTCCTTGCCTTGCTTGCCTGAACCTTCGCCGGACAACAAATCCATAAAATCATCGGACATACTCAATTTCTCCTTCTCAGGTCCCGTCACAGGTGGCGTGGTATTGGATAGGCGGACGGGTATTACGGATGACTACTACTTTATTCGGAACGCACCTGTAACGCCACTGGACGGGAAATGGCTTCGAGCACATCACCCGCGCCCAGCATGTAGGCGATGATCTGATAATCACCCGACGTCACATTGCCGCTGACACTCCATGTGCCTTCCGGGCCGACCGTGGCCGCTTCTCCAAATGGCTCACCATTCAACTCGACCAGGATCGTGCGGTTTGGTTCGCCCGTGCCGACGATCGTCAGGAATGAGCCGGTGAAAGTCGGCACGCCGGACGCGTCGATGACCGGCGGGCGAACCCCCTCGGCCAGCGGCGGCACCAGGATGCGATCGATGGCATGGACGATCCCGTTGGCGGTGATGGTGTCCGGGGCTGTAATGACGGCATCATTAACCGTCAATGCGCCGTCCAGGGTGCCGATGGTTAGCAAGCGGCCGTTCACCGTGGCCGGCTGCACGGTTTGCAGGTCGGCGGCCAGATAGCGGCCGCGGGTGATGTGGTACTGTAACACCTCCGATAGTATCTGCGGGTTAGCGAACAGTCCGTCGATCACGCGTTGCGGCAGGAGCGCGAAGGCTTCGTCGGTCGGCGCGAAAGTGGTAAACGGGCCGGATTCGGTCAGGACGTTGATCGCCCCCGATGTCTGCAAGACAGACAAGAGGGTCGAGAACTCGGGCCGGCTGATCAGCAGGTCCGCGATCGTCAGCGCGCTTGTATCCGCACCGGGCGTGGCCGTGGTTTGGGCCGGTATCGCGGCTGCGCCAACCACGACCGTGAGGGGGGTGGCGCCGGCGAGCAGGTTGCCGCCCGGATCGAGCGTGTTCAACTGCACGGTATAGGCGCCATCGGCCAGCACAAGCGGCAGCGACCACGCGCCCGCGACGTCAACTTCCGCCACGCCGGCCCGCGCGCCATTGACCAGCAGTTCAACCTGCGTTCCCGGCTCGCCTTGACCCGACAGGGTCAACCCTTCAGGTCGGGCGGGCAGGATAACCGCGCCGCTCTCCGCGTCGACTCCCATATCGGCTGTCGCCCCCAGAGTGGGGGGACGCGCGTTGAGTTTCAGCGGTTCTGATTGCTGCGTCACGTTGCCGGCGGCGTCGGTTGTCTGTAGCTGCACATCGCCACTAATGGCATCGGCGGCGACGGGAATGGCAAAATTGCCAGTTTCGTCGGCTGTGGCGGTCCCGACGACTACGCCGTTGGCGGTGAGCGCGACCGTCTCGCCGGGCGCGGCCGACCCGGCAAACACGTAACTTCCTGTCAGCGCGTCGAAGCCCGGTGGGTTGAGGGTGAGCGGGCCTACTGGTGGTTGGCTGTCACCGCCGACGGTGATAGCCACCGTTTGCGATTCGCCGACTGCGCTGCCGACGTTGTCCACAGTTTGCGCCTGGATGGCGTAATCACCCGCCGGCAACTCGACCGTAGTCGACCAGTTGCCATCGACGCCGGTGACGGCCACCCCCGACGGTATGCCGTTCACCAGAATAACAACCTGCGCGCCAGGCCCGGCTGTACCGCTCAGCGTTACGCGGCCTGGTTGCGGCGGCTCGGCGGGTACGTTGACCGAGGGGATGCCGAGGGTTGGAACGGGCATGACAACCTCTTCCCCCTCCACCCCTTCGGCCGCGGGCGTGCCTTCGGCCTGGTCTCCGGTAGCCAGAGAGTCCTGCTGGTCCCGCGTGGCGATCCAGGCCAGGGCCAGTAGCAGGATGAGCAGCAGCAGAACGCCCAGCTTCATCAAATCGAAGCGGCGAATCTCATCCGCGGTATGATAACGAGTCATCGCTAACCGCTCCTTTTGGCGGCGGACAGATCAGCGGCGGTGGCGATCCAGGCCGCGTAATCCGGCGCGCGCATCGCAGGTGCTTTGCAGACCTCGGCCAGTCGCTCCGGCGTGGCGGCCGCCAGCGCTTCATACGTGCAAATGCCGGCCTCATAGAGCCGCCGCTCATATACTTCGCCGATGCCCGGCAACCCGTCGAAATCGTCGGGCGGCGTGCCGTCCCAGGCGCGTCCCAGGGTTTGGGTCTCCGCGGCCAATTGCATGGCCGAGGCCTTGATGGCGCTCAGATCAACATTCTGGAACGCCTGGGCATCCAGGATGGTCGCCAGGCGGTCGGTGGGCAGTTCGGCCAGCGCCCAATAGGACCCGATCCCGGCCGCGTAGAGACGTTCCTCGAACACGCTGCCGATACCCGTCACGGCCGACAGGTCCTGCGGGCAGGAGACGACCTGAATAGCCGGCGCGCGTTTTACCGGCAGGCGCTTGCCCGCAGCGCGCAATCCGGCTTCGTTGATCCAGGCTTCGTAATCGTAGCCGCCGCGCACGCCCGCGCCGCGAATGATCTCATCCAACTGCTGGGGCGACGACCCGGCCAGCGAGGCAAAGGACGTGATGCCGGCGGCCTGCAACGCTGTGGCCGAGCGCTCGCCCATACCATGAATCAGATTCAGGTTATCGCCGCCGCGCCGGAAGAGGCGGCTCTGCAACTCGTGGAGCGCGATATGGTCGCCATCGGCGGCCAGTTTGGCTTGGGCGATCCATTCTCCATAATTGATGCGGCGCCAGGCAGGCGCCGCGACGATCTCGCTTAGAGTCGCTTCGTCGGTCGCGGCAAGATCGGCAAATGTAAGAATGCCCCGCTCGCGCATTTTCCCCGCGTAAACCGGGCCGATTCCTTCCAGCTCGGTCAGATCGTCGCCGACCCGCACGCTGCGCGTACCGGCCAGCGCCACAGCCTGGTTGGCCCAACTATCGAAATTGAGCTGTTGCATGGGGCTGGGCTTGATGATGTCGCGCAATTGGTCAGGTGAGGCCGCGGCCAGATCCTCAAACGAGACGATTCCCGCCTCGGCCAGAACCGCGGCATACCGGGGGCCGATGCCGTGAACGCGCGTCAGGTCGTCACGGTAAGGGGCGGCCGGCGCGGCGATGTCCACCGCCACACCCGTCCGGGTCGCGGCCGCGCGCTCGATCCAGGCATTTGTCTCCGCGCGCTCCACACCCATGGCCACGGACAGGGCGGTAGGGTCGGCCGTCGCCAGCGCTTCGACCGAATCGATGCCCGCCAAATGAAACCGCTCGGCCAGGTCACTGTCAATTTCACCCAATGGCGAGAAATCGCCGGCGGTCTCGTCGAGCGTCCGCGAACCAACTGTCCAGTCATCCGGGCCGGGGGAGCCGGCGAAGGCGACATCTTCCTCGCTCAGTTCAGCGATCACCATTTCGTCGGCGAGAATGGAATCCTCCGCCGCAAGATATGGCGCTTCGTCCTCGGAGCCGGTATCTGAATCGAAGATCAGGGCCGCCCCGGTCGCGCCCAGCGCCGCGCCGGACAGTCTGGAACGCAAGTCGCTATTTTCTTCTTCGATCGCCGTGAATTGGGATTGCCACTGCTGTTCGTTGAGGTTGAGGCGGTCTTGCCACTCCTCCTCCACTGCCCTAAGGCGCTCCTGATAATCCTGCTCGGCGTTGGCCAGACGGCCCTCCCACTCAGTCTCCAGGTCGATTGGCACGGCCGTTCGTTCCGCAACGAGCATATCGGCCTCGCGAGCCTCCTCCGCGTCGCGTCGCCAGAAAAGCCAGTCGATGATCCACTCGACAAGCCAGCCGATAATGATTCCCAGAATCAAACCGGTCCAGAAGTTCATGTGCGCACCTCCAATGGGCAGACTTCCCAAAACCACCTTCTATATAGTATATAGAGTTTTGAATCAAATGCGCAGTTAGTGGTCAATATTACCTATATAAAAGGTTCAAAATAACAAACAAGTGTCATACCTGTGGCGTTTGACGGAATGGGCCTGGTAGTCCTATTGAATTGTCGCCCTTTAGCAGACTATAATGACAAATGGAAGACCTGTGTTTGCCTGAGATTGGTGATTTCGGCTGATGCGCGGCCGCTCCATTGGAGAGCCTGGGCAGCTTGTCATCGGCAGCATTCCGAAACCAAAGAATGTAACCCTCGAGTCACTATATACCAGGATATTATCCACCCTAGCAAGGAGCTTACAATGATGTCAGATTTTGGTTCCCCTCAGAAGTCGGGTCGTTACGCTCGGCTGATCGTGATGACGGTTGTTTTGGCGTTTTTGCTGGTCATCACGACCGCCGTCGCGCCGGCGCAAGAGCCGACAACCGACGACACATACCCTACCGATGCCGAAGTGGCCGCGACGCTGGAGCCGATTGTCCTGAGCGAATCCCGTCGTGGCAACGTCAGAACCATCACGCTGGAGATTCCCGTCGGAGCCGATACCTTCACGTCATCCAATCGGCCGACGACCAACTGGGCCAGTGACCCCAATTTGCGAGTTGGATTCAATCTGGCTCAGGGCAATGGCGCTCAGCGACTCTACCTGTTTTTTCCGGTGAACTCGATTCCCGCGAATGCGACGATCCAATCGGCGTTCCTGCGCGCGTTTTTGAATGGGGCGTCGCCCAATGGCGATGCGCCGATGGGCTTGTTGGCCCGGTTCCTGACATCGCCCTGGGACGCGTCGACGCTGACCTGGGCGAACTTCAACCCAAGTTGGGGAGCGGAAATAGGCGTGGGCCAGATTCCGCCGAACACCGGCTGGATCGAGGCCAATGTCACTTCACCGGTGCAAGAGTGGGTTTCGGGCACGCGCGCCAATAACGGCATCCTGATCCAGGGCGACGAAACACCGCAACAACGCGAGCGCGTCTTCACGGCCATCAATGCCAACAACGGGCAGCATCCGCGCCTCGTGGTGACGTATGACGTCATCGTCGACACCACCCCGCCGACATCCAGTATGACCGCACTGCCGCAGTGGTCGTCGGCCTCGTTTAACGTTAACTGGAGCGGAACCGACAATCAGGGTGGCACGGGGATTCGTCACTTCGACGTCCAGGTGCGCCAGAACGGCGGCAACTGGCAAAATTGGCAGACTGCCACCACGAATACCTCGGCCACGTTTACCGGCCAGAACGGCATTCTCTACGAGTTTCGCGTGCGCGCGGTAGACCGGGCCAACAACTTCGAGGCTTTCCCCAATAACCCACAGGCGGCGACAACTGTCGATACCGTTCTCCCCACCTCATCGATGAACGCGCTGCCCCAATTCACTTTTACAAGCAACTTCCAGGTGAGTTGGACAGGCAATGACACCGGCAGCGGTCTAAACCATTATGATGTCGAATATCAGATCAACGGCGGCGATTGGCAGGTGCTAACCTCTACGACGACGCAATCGTCCCATATGGTCACGAATGCGATTAGCGGCGCGACGTATGGCTTCCGGGTGCGCGCCGTCGACCGCGCCGGCAACGTTCAGCCGTTCCCGGCCGGCGCCCAGGCGCAGACGACCGTTTCGATAGGCAACCCGCAGGCGCACATCCTTCCCTTCGACCCGCCCATTGCTACGCAGAATAGCTTTATCGTGCAATGGGTCGGCGAAGCTGCGCCGGGCAGCGCCATCGCCTCCTACGATGTGGAGGTCAGATTCAACGGCGGGCCGTGGCAGGCATGGCGAACCAATTTTGGACAGACCAGTTCCGAATACACAGCCGATCAGGGGGATGGCGTCTATCAGTTCCGGATACGCGCCCGTGATAACCAGGGGCGCGTGAGTGATTTTGTCACCGGGCCCGGCAGCTCTATCGCGGTGGACGCCCAAGCGCCGTTCATCACCGCCCGATCCTACTTCTCTTTGACAGTCAAGTACTCGATCGGTCCACGGTAATCCGGTAGGACCACTCCGGGCGCGCGAAAGCGCGCCCGGAGTTTTTGTGGTTCGGGAACTTATCACTGTGGACGGCGTCTAATAGATGTGCGCGCGTCGAAGCGCATGCCCGGGCGATTTTGCCGCGGACATCATCATGACAAACACTGAGAGAGAAGAGATGAAGAGAAAGTATGGATTCGTGGGGGTCGCGCTGGTAATTTTGGCGATGCTGGCCGTTGCCTGCACACCGACCGGCGGAGAGGTGGAGAGTATCGCCGCCGACCCGACGACACAACCTGCGGACGATGCCGCCGCGGAAAACAAAGTGGAGAACACGGAAGAGACAATGATCAACGGATTAGACGGCACGCGATGGGTGCTGGTGTCCTACCTGAATGCCGCCGGCGAAACCGTCGAAGCACTGGCCGACCGCGAGGTCACGGCCGAATTCGGCGTCGATGGCCGCGTGGGCGGAAATGCCAGCTGCAACAGTTATTTCGCCGGCTACACAGTCGACGGCGATAACCTGACTATCAGTCAGGCCGGATCGACGATGATGGCATGCGATCCGCCGGAAGCCATGCAGCAGGAAGCTGATTTTCTGGCGGCGCTGCAATCGGCGGCCACTTACACCATCGACGGCGATCAGCTGACGATCGCCAATGCCGCGGGCCAGGTCGTATTGACCTTTAACTACTCCGAACCGGCCGCCCTGGTCGGCACGAATTGGGTGGGCGTCATGTATAACACCGGCACCGAGGCTGTGACCAATGTGCAGGAAGGTACGACGATCACCGCCAGCTTCACCGAGGACGGCAAGTTGAACGGGTCGGCCGGCTGCAACAACTACATGACCAGCTACACGCTGGACGGCCAGACCATTACCATCCAGCCGCCGGCCACCACCCGCAAGATGTGCGCCGAACCGGCCGGCATCATGGAGCAGGAAGCAGCCTTCGTCAAGATGCTGCCGCAGGCCGAGACGTACGCCATCAGCGGCAATACCCTGGAGTTGCGCACAGCCGACGGAGCGCTCATCGCCTCATTTGTCCCCGCGCAATAGCGCCGGGTCGAATTCACTGATAGATAGACGCGGAACGGCCGCGGGATTCACATCTCATCGCCGTTCCGCGTCTTTGCGTTTTTCCTCTCGATCGGTCACAATTCGCCAATCATTGGCCGAGAAACGGCCGCAGCGAGGAGAATTGCATGTCAGTCAAACCGGACCATTGGATTCGCCGGATGGCGCAAGAGAAGAAGATGATCGAGCCCTTTGTCGATGGGCAGGTGCGCGACGGCGTCATCTCCTATGGCCTCTCATCTTATGGCTACGACATTCGGGTCAAGAACGAGTTCAAAATTTTCACCAACGTCCATTCGGCCGTCGTCGACCCCAAGAATTTCAACCCGCAATCCTTTGTCGACTTTCACGGCGACATCTGTGTCATCCCGCCCAACTCGTTCGTGCTGGCCCAGACGATCGAGTATTTCCGCATTCCCCGCGACGTGATTACCATCTGCCTGGGCAAGAGCACCTATGCGCGATGCGGGCTTATCGTCAACGTGACGCCTTTTGAGCCGGAGTGGGAAGGGTACGTCACGCTGGAGATTTCGAACACAACGCCATTGCCGGCGCGCATTTACGCCAATGAGGGGATAGCCCAGGTACTCTTTTTCCAGGCGGATGAGGTATGCGAAACGTCCTATGCCGACCGCAAGGGGAAATACCAATTCCAGCAGAGCATTGTTTTGCCGCAAATCTAACCTATCCCGGTGAATTGCCTGTTGTAAATTCGCTTAATTGCTCATCAAACGCTATAATTTTGCCCTGCTACGGGACATGGGTTGTCCGCGAGCAGCTTTTGGGCGCTTAGCTCAGTTGGTTAGAGCGCTTCGTTTACACCGAAGAAGTCGGGGGTTCGAGTCCCTCAGCGCCCACTGCGAGCCTGTCGGCCCGCTATTGATGGCATAATTGGTTTTGCTATAATTCGCTCTCGTGATAAAAAGCACAATGTCATAATTGAGCGGCTGTCGATTGGCCGCTATCGGCTATTGTGGGCGGATTAATAGTAGTAGATGTAATTCAATAGAAACAGAGGCAGGAGAGTAGCCAAATGGCGAGTCAAGCGGCAACAGCACAATCCGAGAGGGGCGCCTCCGGTGGGATCAGTCGGCGCGAGTTCCTCTACTACATCTGGGGGGCGTCGATCGCGCTGGTAACCTTGCAGGGCGCTGGGTTACTCGTGTGGTTCCTGATCCCTCGCTTCCGCGAGGGTGAGTTCGGCGGTACGTTCACTGTGGGTCTCGGCGATGTACCCGCCGTTAATGCGCCGCCCATCAATTTTGCCGAGGGGCGCTTCTGGCTGGTCAATCTGGATAGTTCCCAACCGAATGATTTGATGTACCAGGCCTCCGACGAGCCGAACCCCATCCAGGGCGTCGCCGCGATCTACAAGGTCTGCACCCACCTGGGCTGTATTTATTCATGGACGCCGACCAACAGTCGTTTTGAGTGTCCTTGCCACGGGTCCAAGTACCGGCTCGACGGCCGGCGGGTGGAATCGCCCGCGCCGCGCTCGCTCGACCGTTTCTTCGTTCAGGCCATCGCTGAAGATGAGACCACCGTGCTGGCTGAGGCTCCGCTGGACAACGATTTCTTCCAGCCCCTGCCCTTGCCCAGCGGGACAGCCTTCATCCGCGTGGACACAGGCAATCGCAAGAACGGTCTGGCCGAGCAATTATTGTGCGAATTCCAGGGCAACTGCCCCTAATCAATTAAAAATTGGGAATTACGAATGAGGAATGAGGGATAACTGAACGCTGTAATCCTGACTCTTAATTCCTAATTCCTATTTCCTGATTCGTAATTATTTGAAGGAGTTGTTATGGCTACTTTCGTCGAACAAGTCCGCGAAATGGGGATCAAGCAGGCCGTCGTCACCAAAGCTGATGAGGTTGTCGAGCGAGTAACCGCCGGCATGAACATCAACGACGTTCGCGCGGCGTTGCGCGGCGACGAACCGCGCCGGCCTAACCCCCGCTTGCGGCCGCACGCCGACGGTTTCTGGCTCCACATTCGGCCCAGCTTTTATCACACCGGCGTCACCAACATTTATCCGACCTTCCGGCTCGGCTGGCTATCCACCTTCATGCTGGTTTGGGAAACCATCACCGGCCTGATCCTGATGGTCTTCTACACGCCTAGCCCCCTGTCGGCCTACGGTAACATGTGGAACATCCTGGGCAACGTCCCGCTCGGTCAACTGTTCCGCAACATGCACCGGTTGGGCGCCGAGGTCATGGTGCTGGTGGTCGCCCTGCACATGCTCAGGACGTTTGTCACCGGCAGCTATAAGAAGCCACGACAATTTACCTGGGTCACGGGCATGTTGTTGTTAGTCTTCACGATATTCCTGAGCTTCAGCGGCTACCTGCTGCCGTGGGACCAGTTAGCCTATTGGGCGTTGACAGTATTCATCAGTGGTGGCGCGGCTGCTCCGGCGCCGGCCATCGTCAACGACAACATCCTGCTTATCCTGCAGGGCGGCCCCGCGCTGGGCGCGGATGGTCTCTTGCGCTGGTATTTGCTGCACGTGCTGTTACTGCCGTTGCTGGCCGGCATCTTCTTCTTCGTCCATTACTACAAGGTCGTGCTCTACGGGATTTCATTGCCGCCGGGTCGCGAGCAAGTGGGCGAGGACACGGCCAAGCGCGTGCCCAAGGATGAGCGCACCTACTTTATCCCCGATATTCTCACCAGCGAACTGATGTGGTCGGCCCTGGCGACATTGTTCCTGGTGGCTGGCGCTTTGTGGCTCTGGGACGCGCCGCTGGAGACCCATGCCGACCCGGTCGTGACGCCGCTCCACGTCGTCGCGCCGTGGTATTTGTCCTGGTCGCAAGGCTGGCTGAAGCTGGCCGACAAGACGTTGGTCGTCGGCTTTATCCCGCTGCTGCTGGTGGCGTTCATCGTCATGCCCTACATTGAGGTAGGCAAGAGCCGTCGCTTCGCCGACCGACGCGTCGGCCTGACCGTGGCCATGTTGTTCATTGCCTTCATGCTCGTCTCCAACTGGATGGGCTCGCCGGAGTTTCGCGTGCAGTCCTCACCCGACCGGGAGGTCAGCATCCAGATGCTGCCCGAGGAAGGCCCCGGCGGTTTCAAGGGGATACCCTATGAGCATCTGACCCCTGGAACCTATTCTCCGGGACAGGTCATCGACGGCAACCCCTTCCTGACGCGCGGCCTGGAGCTTTTCCAGGAGGCGATGTTCCAGCAAAGTTGTACGCTGACCGGTGATGCTCAGTGGGAGACTTGTAATGTGGATGTGTTGGAGAACGGCGCGCGCCGCTTCAGCAATTTCTTCACCAGCGATGCCATGCCCGACCCGGTTGCTCATCTGGAAATCGTAGAGGTTCAGCCGAATCTGAAGGAGTTGATCCTTCATTACGAAGTGACCAACCCGGATACAGGCGAGGTCTCGAATACGGAATGGGTCAGGCCCCGCCACGCCTTCTCCAACTATGAAGAAGAGTGCCGGTTCCTGAACAAGTCTTGCGCGACCGATTAACGGCCGTCGTATCAGCCGAAACGGATGACCGGGGGCGCGACGATGGCGCCCCCGCCACCAATAACAAGGAATGATGACCGATGCAGATTAAAATTGTCATTGGAACCGTCGCCTTCATGATCGCAATGATGGTCTTCGGCTATTCGGCCTTGCGCGAGCCGTCACGTATGGTTCGATTCACCAACGCCGAACTGGGCCGGTCCATTGAGGCAGGCTCGGAGATTTTTGCCAACAACTGTGCTACCTGTCACGGAGTGGACGGTACGGCTCAGGAATGCTACGACGCGGCCGGCAACCAGATCGCTTGCCAGGGATTGCCGCTAAACTACAACGGTCTGCTCTGCGGCGATGTGTCGCAGCGTATGTCCGATATGGGCTGGGGCGGCACCAAACACGACTATGTCCTGACGACAGTCGCCGCCGGTCGCGGCTCGATCATGCCCACGTGGGCGGAGCAGTTCGGCGGTCCACTGCGGCCCGATCAAGTACAAAACGTCACCAATTTCGTTCTTAACTATGAGAGCGAGACGCTTTGCTCCGCTCCAGTAGTCACCTACGAATGGCCGGAGTTTGCCGAGGAGTTCCTGGCTGGTCCGGACGTGACTCCGCCGGGAGACCCGGCGCGGGGCGAAGAGCTGTACACTGTGACCTACGGTTGTAGCGCCTGCCACGGCACGTTGGATGGTGGGACCCCGGCGGCCATCGGCCCATCGCTCACCAACATCGAGACCGACGGCGCAACCCGCGTAGAGGGCATGGACGCCTTGCAGTACGTCTACCATTCGATCCTGTTCCCGAGTGACCATATTGCCCCGGATTGCCCGACCGGCCCGTGCGCCGGTCCGCCCAGCACCATGCCCGCCAACTTCGGCGCGCGCATGGGCGAGAGCCCGCAGGATATGGCCGACTTGCTGGCCTATCTCCTCGGGGAGTAGCCGCAGCCTGAGACAATCATTCAAACAAGAAAACGGCCCGCTCTGTTATTCAGAGCGGGCCGTTTTTATTTGAGGTGGAGGAATAAGACCGCGCGGCACGAAAGACCCCGTAGAATTCCGACCGCTCGCGCCTGGGCGGTCGCCTGCCGGATTAATCCCCCTTCAACTGCGTGCCACAGTTGCGGCAGAAGGTGTCGCCGGGTTGGGCGCGATGCCCGCAACTGTGGCAGAACCTGGCCGGCGTGCCGGTCCTGGATGAGGTCGTCGGGTGATCGCCATTCGTTTTTGCCTTGGTTGCCCGTGTGGGCTGCGGCTTGCGGGCGCGGGCGGCCGAGCGGCCTTGCTGGTGGCCCAGATACCACGCCCCGCCGGCCACGGCCAGCACGCCGGCTCCGATCAGCAGCCACAGGGGATCAAATTCACTCTGGGCGGCGGGCGCCGTCGTCGCTGCTGTCGGCTGAGCGGTGATCGCCTGCGAAGGGGCCGACAGCACCGGCGCTTCCACCGTGTAACCGACTTCCACAGTGAGCGGCTCACCGGCTCCCAGCGGCCGAGGCGGCAGTGTATGGTAAGTCAGGCTGTCGCCGCGGTCGGCGGCCGAGGAAGTCGCGGCCGGATTCAAGCGAAAATCGACGGCCGCCACAGGCTGCTGCACGACAACGGTCACCTGATCGATCGCCAAGCCTGAAGTCCACTCAAAATTATAGGAATAATCATTCCCGTCGGCTTCGTAGGGCGAATAATATTCCACGCGAAAACGGTTGGCCGGCGTTGTCAGCGATAGCTGTCCGTTTTCGACGGTGTAGTCGACGTCAGACATCAAGGCGCCGGCTTCGTTGAAGCTGGCGACGGCGTGAATATCGGCGTCGGCCGGGATGGGTATCGTCAGGGAGGCGGGCAGCGCCGTTTCTGCGGGCAGGGTAGCTGTC
>WBZM01002547.1_pt1 | contig 15274 bp, 11 predicted proteins | sample 5204271 | NCBI WGS metagenome assembly WBZM01 (sample SAMN12344346, study PRJNA552823) | activated sludge metagenome | biome: Activated sludge suspended growth; feature: Nitrification reactor; material: Wastewater; isolation source: activated sludge from nitrification reactor of wastewater...
TGCTTCAACGCGCCCCGCAACGACCACCGCCCACCGAGACCCGACCAGCAGCCCTCCGCACCCACACCAGAACCCAAAATCAGCGATCAGCTACCCCGGCTGCAATATCCGGGTCAGAGACCGATCGTGCTGACGGCGTTGTCGGTGAAGGCGCTGGCGTGGCGGATGTAGGTGCGTAGGACCGTGGAGTTCGGGGCGTGGCCGGTCTGACGGGCGATGGCCCGTTCGGTGGCTCCGTTCGCTGCGGCGGTGGTCACGAACCCGGCTCGTAGCGAGTGGCCGCTGTAGCGCTGCGGGTCGAGCCCTGCTCGTTCAGCGGCTCGTTTGACGATGTCGGCCACGGCCCGTCCGCTGAGAGCGGCCGTGCTGACGTTGCCGTGACGGTCGACAGACCGGAATACCGGCCCTTCGGTGATCCCTGCGTGCTCCATCCAGGCCTTCACCGCCCGTACAGGGCAGGTCTCGTGATCAGTCCCGTACGGGATCGCCTTCGTGTCGCCACGACCCTCCTGGTCCCGCTTGGAGCGGCGAACCGCGATGACCAATCCGTCGTCGTTGTCCACCAGATCGGCAACGTCGAGGGCGACCAGTTCGCTGCGGCGGAACGCTCCGGCGAACCCGACCAGCAGCAGGGCCCGGTCCCGCACGTCGATGGTGTCCTCACCGAGTCGCGAGACCATGCGGCGGATGTCGCCGATGGTGGCGGGAGCCACCTGAGCCGGAGCGGTGCCCGAGGTGCGCCGGATACCCGCCAGCACCGATCGCACCGACGCGTCTCGAGTGGGACTGGAATGCCCGGCGTGTTGATGAGCGACGGAGATCGCGGCCATCCGCCGGGCGATGGTGGACGGCTTGTAGGAATCGGTGAGGTCCGCGGCGTACATGGCGACCGTGGCCGACTCCGCCGGCAACGGCGTCAGGTCGTGCGCAGCAGCCCACGCGGTGAAGTGCCGCCAGTCCCGGTCGTAGGCCGAGAGCGTGGCATCGGCACGCGACGCCGTCGCCAGCTCCTGCGCTCGATCCAACAGAGCGGCATCAGCGGCGACGATCCCGCCACCACGGACCACCCCAAGGCCCGTCTCACTTCCCATAACTACACATTATCGGAAGCTAGAGTCGGGGCCCCGGAGGTCTCGGAGATGGATCCGCGGGGACGTTGGCTACCACGGGAATGTGGTGCCGGTCGGGTGCACCCGTCTCGCCCGGGGGCCGCGCTACAGATAGGACGGTGGGCACGGTGGTGACCTGGTCGAGTCGCCGTCGGTGCGGCGGCGCGCTAAACGGTCACGATGTGCAGTCGGAGCTACCACCTGCTCCGTCGTCGTCAGCCTGATCGCCTTGTTCGGCCTGCTCAGCCCGCTCCTTGGCGTACCGGGCATCGATCTCCGCCCACCGACGCTTCAGCTCTTCGGGGTCCCGGTTGATCGCTTCGATCTCCTCGGCCAGATCACCCTCATCAGGTTCGGGTCGGTGGGTGACGACCGGGAGTCGGCCGATCGGAGCGTGGCGGTCGGGTTTCTCGTTCGACGGCATCGGGTTCTCCAACTGTGTGACCGGCGCCTGCCGGCAGGGCTCAGTTCGTCACTCCTGCCCGGCGGGCGGGAGCTTCGCCTTCATCTGGTTGAACAGCTTCTTCGACAGGGCGTCGATCTCCTCGTCGGTCATGTCCTTCCACGGCTTGGTCGTCTTGACCACGCCGAGCGGAGAGCGGGTCTCAGCATCGTCTGATCGGTCCCCTTCCGCCACGTCCAACTCAGTGTGGTCTGCTGGTTCCTCCGGCATGAAGGTCCTCCCGTCCAACGTGCGCGCTCTCGTCAGTGTGGCGCTCTGGGATGTCCCGGCCAAGGGCAGCGACCTCCGTCCACGCTGCCAAGAACGCCGAGCGCAACTCAGCAGCATCGAGTTGCTGCTCAAGGTGGAGCCAGTCAGCCCACCCTGAGAGGTGACCGAGTCGGCGAGCAATCACGAGACGCATCGCAGTCTCGAGGTGGGTCGTGATGGACCACATCTCCCACCCGTCCTCACCGCTCACTACCAGACCCTTCAACTCGGCGACGATGACCAACCGGATCGGGTAGGCCGCTGGGTCCTCGATGCGGGTCCTCTGCTTCTTCTCGACCTCACGCAGGCGACCCTCGACCCGGTCCACGCGCTCACAGGCACCGACCTTGGCGGCCGCACCGTCGGCGGTGCCATCACGTACAGAGCCGATGACGAACCGGTACCAGTCAGCCATTGCCCGCCGGGTTCGAGGACGAGTCGATGCACCTCCGGTTGGTCCGCGGTCCCGGCCCCGCCAGTCATCGCGGCCAGCGCCCCGCGATGTACTTCGCTTTCTCGGTGTCGTCGAGTTCCTTAGTGCCGTTGCCGACTCGCACATAGAAGACGGTCTTCTTGGCGTGCTGGCCCTTCTTGTCCACGACGGTGACGGCGGCGTCGACAGGCACGCCGGACGGCTTCACGTGCACTCGGGCCAGGTCCTTGCCGTCGATGGTGTGGAACTGGGTGGTCACGTTGGTGGCGGCCGCTGCGCCCATGGACTTGGTGATGATCTGGCCCAGGTGCAGTTGGAACAGGTCCCGGTCGTCTTTGCCGTCCTTGCGCAGGGTGGCGTAGTCGGACTCGATGCCGTGCACGCTGGCGTCGTCGGCGACACCGATGAGCAGGGTGCCGCCGTCGACGGAGTTCAGGAACGCCGCCACGGTCTTCAGCACCGCGGTCTCCAGCGGCTTGGACAGCTCGCCGTCGCTGTCGTGGGTGCGTAGCGTCGCCTTGTACTCCAGGTGCGCTGACTCGAGGTCAGCCCCGAGCAGGTCACCGATCGGGCAGTGTTCCTGTCGGGCGACCTTGGCCTTGCCGTAGACGAGTGGGAGCAGTGCTGCGAGCACCTCGCTGCGCATCTCGGCGTTGTCGAACAGCTGGAAGGCGAAGTCCTGATTGCGGTCGAGACGTGACACGACAGCGGGGTCGAACACCCGGTCCAACACGATCCCGAAGTTGGCCTGGTCGTTGGCCGCAGCGGCCATCTGGACGTCGCTGTCGTCGGTGAGGTCCGCGGCGATGGCGTCGAGGAAGAGCCGATCGGCGTCGGTGAGCTTGATGCCGTAGCGGTCGTTGAGCCGGGCGATGATCACCGACAACGGCTCTTCTTCGGGCTGCTGGCCACCCCGGCCTTCACCGAACAAGGTGGCGACCTCACCGGTGTCGGTGCTCAGGTCGATGGAACCCTCGAACTGCTGCTGGATCCGCAGATGCGACAACTCGACGGTGTCGCCGAGGTCGAGGCTGGTGCCCGGTTCGTCACGGATGAGCTGGCCGAGCGCACGGCAGTACAGGTAGTCCCGCTCCAGCTTCGTGTCACCGAACGACACGAGCTGGGACAGGAACGAGTAGGTGCGCACGAACCGGCCGAGACCGTCACGGAACCGGCCCTGCTCGTAATCGTCCAACGCCCAGAACCGGTCGACGGCGGGCTCCAAGAAGCCGTGCACCCTGCCGTGGTCGAGACCACCCGGTGCGAGCAATGCGTCGACGAACGCCTCGATCTCCTCGGGTCGCAACACGTCGAAGGGCAACAACTCGCTGCGGGTGTCATACAGCAGATTCGGATCGGTCGGCGGAGCGACCGTCTCGCCGTAGTACGGCTCGAACGCTGCGAGGATGGTGTCGGTGTCGTTGCGGAAGTCCACAACGACCACGTCCTCGGACCGCTTGTCGGGATGTGACCGGTTGAGGCGTGACAGGGTTTGCACGGCGTTGAGACCAGTGAGGACCTTGTCGACGTACATGGCGCACAGCAGCGGCTCATCGAAGCCGGTCTGGAACTTCTCGGCCACCACCAGCACCCGGTTGGCCGGGTCGCTCTTGAACTGGGTTGCGGTCTGGGAGTCGGGGAACCCGTTGAGCTTCGCCTCGGTCACGTCGTCGCCGTCGAGGTTCAGCGAACCGGAGAACGCCACCAGCACCCTGATGTCGTCGTAGCCGTGTTCGGCGACGTAACGGTCGAGTGCCTGCTTGTAGCGCACCGCATGCTCACGAGAGGAGGTGACGACCATCGCTTTGGCCTGACCGCCGATGCGGTGCGCCACATGCCGGCGGAAATGTTCGACGACGATCTCAGCCTTCTGGGAGAGGTTGTGATCATGCAACGACACGAACCGGGCGATGGCGGCCTGCGCCTTCTTCGACTCGAACTCGGGGTCGTCAGCAACGGCCTTCTCGATCCGCCAGTACGTCTCGTAGGTGACGTAGTTGGCCAACACGTCGAGGATGAACCCCTCCTGGATGGCTTGACGCATCGAGTAGACGTGGAACGCCTCGAACCGGTCCGTGGCCGGATTCCTGCGCCCGAACAACTCGAGCGTCTTGCCCTTCGGAGTGGCGGTGAACGCGAAGAACGACAGGTTCGGCTGACGACCACGAGCCGCCACCGCTGCAGCCAACGCGTCCTCGACCGGCGACACCGGCTCCTCACCGAGTTCGGGATCCGGTTCCAGTCCCGTCGATGCGTTGCCCAGCACCGCCTTCAACTCCTTAGCCGTCTCCCCGGTCTGCGACGAGTGGGCCTCATCAACGATCACGGCGTACGAACGGTCGGGTAGCTCGTCAACGTGGCCCAACACGAACGGGAACTTCTGCAACGTCGTGATGATGATCCGAGCCTGCTCACCCGCCAACGCGTCGGCGAGCTGCTGGGCGTTCTCATCGATGCGCACCACCACACCGTGGGCGTGTTCGAACTGGTAGATCGTGTCCTGCAACTGGCGGTCCAACACGACCCGATCGGTGATCACGACCACCTTGTCGAACACCTTGACGTCGCCGTCGTCGTGGAGGCTCGAGAGGCGATGTGCGAGCCACGCAATCGTGTTGGACTTGCCCGACCCGGCCGAGTGCTGCACCAAGTAGCTCTGGCCCGGCCCGTTCGCCCGGGCGTCGGCCTCCATCCGCAACACGGCGTCCCACTGGTGGAACCTCGGGAAGATCGTGACCGGCGCATCCTTCGACCCCTTCGCCGGCTGTTCGACGTGGATGAACCGGGCCAACAGATCCAGCCACGCATCCCGCTGCCACACCCGCTCCCACAGATACGAGGTCCGCTGCTTGCCCTCCACCACCGGGTTACCCGCACCCATCCCGTCGCCACGGTTGAACGGCAGGAACCGAGTGTCCGCACCAGCCAGCCGGGTCGTCATCGCCACCCGATGGGTGTCCACAGCGAAATGCACCACCGCCCGCTTCGCCAACGTCACATTCGCCGGGTCACGGTCGGTTCGGTACTGCTCCATGGCGTGCTCGACCGACTGGCCCGTGAGCTGATTCTTCAACTCCGCCGTCGCCACCGGCAGCCCGTTCACGAACAAGCACAGATCCAACGCCTTGGTCGAGCCGTCCTGGTACGGGAGCTGACGGGTCACCGTCAACCGGTTCGCCTCATACCGTTCCCGCAGCACCGGCGTCAGCCCGTGCGCCGGAGCGAAGAACGCCAGCCGGATCATCACCCCCAGATCCACCACACCGTGACGCAACACATCGACAGTGCCACGGGCATCCAGCTCTTTCGCCAACCGCTCCACGAACTTCGACTGCGCCCCCGGCACCCCACCATGCAAACCAGCAAGCCGATCCCACGCCTCGGCCTGCGTCGCCCCGATGAACGCAAACAACTCAGCCGTGTCGATCCCACGCACCGGATCGAAATCCGTCTGCTCCTGGGCGACACCAACCTTCACCGCCTGGTAGCCACCCTGATCAACCAGCCACTCGACGACCTGCGACTCGAACGCCGCCTCGTCAGGCGTCACGAGACACCCTTTGCAGCAGCTGCATCGTCGATCTGGTGGCGCTTCAAGGAGATCCCCGAACCGTCAACCCACTCTGTCCGCCCGTTGGCATTCCTCGACAGAAGCGTCGCCGCAGCGGCCGACGGAGACTTGAAGACGAAGTCCCGGGTCAACCGGTAGACGCCGTCCTCCTCAACCAGCACGCCACTGGCAACCAGTTGTGAACGGAGCTTGCTGAAACCATCACTCAGGGACGTTGTCTCCTCGACCCGGCACGTCGCCCCAGCAAACACCACGAACCCCTCTGAGCGATCTTCACCCTCGCCAGCAGCATCTGGCCCCGACAGGAAGTACCGGACGTGGCCGACTTCATGAGTGACCGGCTTGTCGAATGCCGACACCCCGAGCACCGGGAAGATCGCCAGCATCTCAACCAAGAACCCTTCGGCCTCAGCCTTGTCCGCAGGCGACATGGGTGGCGGTGGCGGTTGGGTGCCGTTCACCAGTCGAACCCGCCCAACATCGTGTGCCAACCCGATGAGACGGGACTCCAAGTGGCGGATGTGCGCCTTGTTCAGCGCAGCGTCTTTCGAGATGAACACCACCGTGTCCGTCCAGAACTCCTTGGAGTCATCGTTCTGGTGCGACGCCAAACGCTTCCCGACATCTTCGGCCTCGCCCACATAGGCCATCGCCTCGAACGCCTCGTCAGGGTCGTCACCCATCAGCACGTAGACCCCCGGCGACGACAACCCCTGCGCTACCGCATCAGCCAAGTCAGAGCGGGAGAACACCATGCCCGACCCAGTCCAGTTCGACTTCTCCACCACCCGCACCCCATCGGGATCACCCGACGTAACGAGGATCGTGATCACGTACGGCAAGCTCACGCCGCCACCCCCGGCACCGACAACTCACCCGTCACCACCGCCGTAATCAACGCCTGACGACGCTCGACCAGCAAGTCGATCTGGCGCTCCAGTGCACGAGTTGATTCTTCTTGGATTTCGAGCGTGCGACGCAGTCGGGCAAGGATCGACTCCTGCTCGCTGAGCGGAGGTACAACGACTGGGATGTCGGGGATATCGCTCATGTTGAGGTGAGCAACTGTGGTTGATCTAGAGAGGATCTCGATGAACCGCTGAGCCGCACCAGCGTAGATCGAATGCACCAGCCACTCGCCTGACAGCTTCTGGCGACTGACTCGGATCAGAACCATGCGCTGCCCGATGCAAAGGCGCATGTCGGGGGGCACAACGCATGCCTCCCCGGCCGGTGCCTCACGGGTGAACATCACATCACCCGGAGCTGGCACTCCCCGCTCAGTCCATTCTCTCCATCCAGCCTCGTCGGTGTAGACAGCGTTGCCGAGTACGAGGTCGCCCTTCTTCACGTTCGCTGTCCGTACGACTAGAAACTCGCCGTCGTCCACCACGGGAGCGGTCTTGTGAGCTGTGTCGACGATGTCATCCACGACGTGGCGCAGGCGGTGGAGTTTCCAGCCAACGGGCATCTCCGGTGCAAAGGGGTTGCCCGTGGGAACCATCGGCCGGTCGGCCTCGAAGCCCGCCGTGACTGCCTGAGCGATGGCCTCGGTACGTCGCTCATCGAGCACCTCGATCATGCGGCGCTTCTTGGTGATGAGGGCGTCGATGCGGGTGGTTTCGGTGTCGAGGTAGTCGGCGATCGCCCGCTGCTGTGCGGGCGAAGGAAGTGACAGCGGCATCTTTAGGAGATGCTCGGGGCGAATCCGCTGATGAGAGCGCGTCACGGATTGAACGTGAGCGTCAAGAAACTGACGAGTTGACTCGGACAACAGCACGTACGTCAGGAACCGGCGGTCAACCCGTCGAGGTTGTAGAACGACGAACTCGCCACTTGCCAAGGCCACACGCTCTCCTAGAGGAGCCACTGCGACAACTCGTGCCTTTCTAGGATTGAGGCGCGAGACCATCACCTCGCCGCCTTCGAGCCGCTGCTTGAGCGACAGAATCTCGCTGGCTGGGACGACCTCCGGCGATCCAGTGCTATCGAGGGCAGGGATGCTGTAGTACTCGACTTCTGTATCGCCCAGTGCAGAGGGGTCGAACGTCGAGCGCACTTCGGGAGCCACGGCATCTAGCCGGGTTATCAGCCAACGGCTCACTCGGTGACCTCGGCAAGGAGGGCTTGGATTTCGGTTTCGAGCTGCTTGATCTCAGCATCGATCTCTGCGAGCGGTCGTGGTGGCACGTACTTGTAGAAGTGGCGGGTGAGGGGGATTTCGTAGCCGAGCTTGGTCTTGGTGTGATCGACCCAGGCGTCGGGCACGTAGGGCAGGACTTCGCTGTCGAGGTAGTCGTTGATGGCGCTGCGGTTCTCGATCGTGTCGAGGCGGCCGGTCACATCGGTCTCGTAGCTGACCGTTACCGCCGGGAGCGGGACGTTCTCGTTGTCCCGTAGCTCCGGGTCGGGTTCTGGGTTGCCTGTGCGGTCGGTGACGGGGTCGACGTCGGGGTCCCTGACCGATAGGGCTTCGACGATCGCCTTGACCTCAGCGGGCTTCAACGAGAGCGCCTTCACGGCCGCTGTGAGCGTCGCTGGGGCGACCGGCGCTGACCCGTCGAACTTGCTCAGTGCGCCGTCCACGGCGGCCTGTGCGTCCTCTGCGAGCTTGTTCCAGACCTTGGAGGCGTGCAGAGCGTCGAGGGTGTCGGCGGTGACCTCCCATCGCAGCCGGAGGGGCCGTTCGACGGTGATGCGCATGAACCCGAACGACTCGTTCGGCAGGATCTTGACCCGTTCGCCGTCGGTGTAGTCGCCGTAGAGGCGGACGATGTCGGCGATCTGGTCATCGGCGATCTGCTTGCGCTTCTCACCCAACGACTTGCGCATCTTGGTGAACGACTCACGGGCGTCGATCAACTGCACCTTGCCTCGCCGCTCGGGGGCTTTGCGGTTGGTGACGATCCAGAAGTACGTCGAGATGCCGGTGTTGTAGAACAGCTGATCCGGCAGGGCGACGACAGCTTCGAGCCAGTCGTTCTCGATGATCCACCGGCGGATCTCGGATTCACCGGAGCCGGCGGCGCCGGTGAACAGCGGTGACCCGTTGAACACGATCGCCACCCGGCTGCCGCCGTCGGCGGGCCGTTTCATCTTCGAGATCATGTGCTGCAGGAACAGGAACGACCCGTCGTTGATCCTGGGTAGCCCGGCTCCGAACCGGCCGGCGAACCCCTTGGTCTGGGCTTCGTTCTTGACCTGGTCTTCGACCTTCTTCCACTCGACCCCGAACGGCGGGTTCGCCAGCAGGTAGTCGAAGCGTTCCCCGTCGAAGCGGTCCTCGGAGAACGAGTTGCCCCATTGGATGTGGGAGGCATCCTGGCCTTTCAGCATCATGTCCGAGCGGCAGATCGCATACGTCTCGGCGTTCAGTTCCTGGCCGTACACCTCGAGGCGGGCCTGAGGGTTGAGGTGGCGCAGGTGGTCCTCGGCAACCGAGAGCATGCCGCCGGTGCCGCACGCTGGGTCGAACATGGTGCGCACCACGCCGGGTTTGCGGAGCAGGTCGTCGTCCTCGGCGAACAGCAGGTTCACCATCAGCCGGATGACCTCACGGGGCGTGAAGTGCTCACCAGCGGTCTCGTTGGACAGCTCGGAGAACTTCCGGACCAGCTCCTCGTACAGGTAGCCCATCTCCAGGTTCGACACCCGGTCCGGGTGCAGGTCCACGTCGACGAACTTGCCGATCACCTTGTACAGCAGGTTCGCCCGGTCGAGCTTGGCGATCTGCACGTCGAAGTCGAACTTCTCGATCACGTCCCGGGCACCATCGGAGAACCCGGCGATGTAGGCCCGCAGGTTGTCGGCGATGTTCGACGGATCGTCCAGCAGCCGGCGCAGGTCGAGCCGGGACGTGTTGAAGAACTGCTCGCCAGATGCCCCACAGAGGATCGGGTCGACGTTGTCGACCTTGCCCTCGATCCGACCGAACGTGTCGAGCACATGGGCCTTGGTCGGCTCCAACACGCAGTCCAGGCGGCGCAACACCACCAGCGGCAGGATCACCTTGCCGTACTCGGACTGCTTGTAGTCACCACGCAACAGGTCAGCCACCGACCAGATGAACGCCGCATGGTTCTTGATGACCGACTCGGTCGCGTCTGGCAACGCTCTCTCCCCTCGACGTCAGTTCCCCATCGTGCCATCGAACCGACCGGGTTGGGGGCGTCGCCACCGACGACAGGGCGCTGAGCTGTCCGTGGTGCACGCCCGTTGCATCCATCCCGCGCCAGGTGTCGGGCTGACTGAATCGGCGACTCGGCCAAACCGTCGGCTGCAACGCTGTCGGGCTGCGGCAAAGGTCGCCGCTCTATGAACCCTGGACACAAGGCCTCTGTCGCATGTCGGTCGACACTCGGTGCGTCGGGTGTGAGCGATCAGGGAATCTTGTCATCGAGGAACTGACCGCCAGGGGGTGCGGAACCATTCGGAGCGGGACCGAACGGCGAGTCCTCCGACTCGACGACGCGGTCAGCATGACGGGGTGTTGCTCCTCACCAGATCGACCGCGCCCTGCCTATAGGCAGGGGCGCGGTGGCGCGGTCGATCAGGTGGTCTTGACCACCGCGCCGGGCGCGGTCAGGCGCGGTGCGATCATGGCGTGTTCATGGCTCCTCCGATGCGACATGCGACAGGGATGCGACAGCCATGCGACATGTCGCATCGTCGAGGCAACCTCGGGTGCCGCCGGCGAGGCTCGGTGAGGGAGGGTGAGGGGTACCCCTATTACTTTTCAACGCCTACTTCGCGGGAAGGTTTCAGGGGTACCCCTCACCACCGATAACCGGCGCTCAGACGCCTGCAATACCAACGATCCGCACTCCTCGGTAGTGGGCTTGATTCTGGGGTCGTACGCGCACGACGCCGGCAGACCTCACGATTTCGTGGTTCAGGAACGCCTCGGCGAAGTTCTTGTTCGACTTCGCCGGCCGACCCTCGCTGGAGCACCATTCGGTGTACGCGTTGAACAGGTCGCGGCCACGAACGGTGCCGCCCTCGTCGAAGACGAGACACTCCTGCGCGAACCGCAGGATCACGTCCTCCGATCCGCGCCAGGCGTCGGTCGCGGCGGTGATCGTCGCGGCCTCCCCGAGACCTTCGCTGTGCCATTCGACGGCGCCGGCGACGATCCACGCGAGCATCGCCGAACGCTGCGCCGAGTGGGTCAGACGGACCCGCAGGCGGGCGTCCTTGATCCTGTCGCCGTCGCAGGCTTCACCTGCCGACTTGTAGGTGTGCGGGAACGGAACGAGCCGTAGGCGGCGCCACGCGGCGTACTCGGTCGAGTTGACGTTCGGTCGGTGGTTCGTGGCCACGACCAGGGTGTGGGTGGGGTTGAACTCGAAGTAGTCCGCCCGCATGAACCGCGCCTTGATCCGGTCGCCACCGGTGAGCGCCTTGAGCTGTTCCATGCGCAGCGACCCGCCTTCCTCGGTCTCGCTGATCCACACGAGGCGCCGGCCCAACAGGTCCGCCCTGATGGTCGGGTGCTCGTCGTTGTGGGTGCGCATGATCAGCTTCGCCGGTGCTGCGCCGACGTAGTCGCCCATCACCGCACCCACGGCCTCAAGGAGGGTGCTCTTGCCGTTCGCCCCGGTGCCGTCGAACACGGGGACGATGTCCTCGCTGACGTGCCCGGTCGAGGCGTAGCCGAACAGGCGCCGGAGCCAGGGTCGGACGTCGTCGTCGACCACGGCCAGCACCGCGTCCACATCGGCATGATGTGCGTCTGGCCGGTACTCGGTGTCGGCGAGCTTGCGACACCGAGCGGCGCGGTCGTGCGGTCGCAGCTCGCCGGTGCGCAGGTCGACGATGCCGTTGCCGACGTTCAGGATGTCGGGGTCACGGTCGAACTCGTCGACGGTCGCGCTGATGCCATCGAGACGTCGGGCGAGCGTGACGACCGCGTCCAACTTCGCACGCGACCGGTAGCCGGCGACGCGTCGGACGGTGTCGGTGTCCACGCCGGCGGCGAGCATGTCCGAGCCGAGGGTGAGCACCCACTGTCGGCACCGTTCGTGGATCGCCTCGGTGTTGTCGTCGGCCCAGCGCCGGCCGTCCCATTGCAGCCACCGTCGCCAGGCTGCGACGTACAGGAAGTCGCCGTTCAGGTGCTGGCCGAACGCGACCGCCATGTGGGCGTCGTCGATCGCAGGGGGGAAGCCCCCGGCGGTGTTGCCGTTGCTCGCGACGTACTCCGCTCGGGCCTCAGCGGCGAGCGTGAGCGCTCTGGCGGGGAGTGCGTAGTCGGATGCTGCACCTCGCTGCCACAGCTCGCGGGCGAGGTCCGACACGGTGATCCCGGCGAGGTGGGCGACCACCTCCGCCTTGGAGTAGTTGCCTGCCGGCAGGCCCGGGACCGCGTCCGAGTGGACTTTGCAGCCACCGCCGGGCCAGCACACGACGCTGTGGAACGACGAAGCGCCCGGACGCCGCCACCGTTCGACGGTTACGCCGCCGACCTTCGAGTCCTCGCGTCTCTCCCACCCATGCGGTTTCAAGATCTCGTGCCACTCGAGCAGGTCGATCGTCTTAGCGAGGATGTTCGGCCCATCGGCCTTTGGCTCGAGGAGCGGGCGACGGGCCGGCACGCGTGCAGGTGCCTCAGGGTGAGACACCGGTGGGTCGGCGACACATGCTGCGGCCAGATCATCGTCGCCCAGCACCACCCCCGCGTCCCACGAGACGAGTACCGCGGGCACCTTTCCGCCGGCCTTCAGGTTGTAGGTGCCGGCCAAGCGCATCACCCGAGGCAGGTCGGCGAGGTGATCGACCTCCCGACCCACCCGCTGCGCCGAAGCGTCGACGCCGTTCGCGAACTGGCCGAGCAGGCGCTGGATCTCGTCGCGGTCCTCTTCGCAGCCGACCACCAGAGGCTCCTCGAGCACCGCCCAGGCACCCAGGCCGCCACCGGTGGCCACGACGAACGACCAGTCGATACCGACGCCGTCGAGGACTGCGTGCGCCTCGTCGAGGTCGTGCGGATAGTTCTTAGCGGCACGGTGTCCTGGGCCGGCGATGTCGACGTCCGCGATCACCGAGTGGATCGCAGCGACCTCGGCCGCCCCACCACGGCGACCCTCGGCGATGAGCCTCGCGGCGGTGTCATCCTCCAACGCGTAGGTCCCCGCGTAGACCTGCCGGTCGTGACGGACCGCTGCCACAGCGTCGACCGCTGCGCCGATGCTGTCGACATCCACGGTGGCGATCACCCTCACGGGATTGAAGCTGACGAGCGTGACGACCAGACCGGCGGGCAACCGGTTCGTGATCGACCGCAAGTGGTACTCCGCGTGGGCGTTGAGTTCAGCGTCGGATACAGGGTCCAGGGCGCTCATGACGTCACCACCCCGTCGGCCGGTCGCACCGCGACCAGACGTCGGCATGCCGGCTCGGGGGTTTGGAGCTTGGCGTTCGTCAGCGTCAAGCAGTCCACACCCGCTGCAACGACTCGCAACCCAGCTTCGGCTTGCCGACACACCCGGCAGGTACCCTGATGGCACCACCGCCACGTGGTTTCGAAAGGGCCGCGGACGAATCGTCCGTGGCCTTTTCGTCGCATCACAGCGCGGACCCGATCCCGCCTGAAGGCTATGAGGTCAACTACAGGCCGCTGTTCGACGCGATCAGGTGGCTCGTGGTGGCTACAGCGACACCGACCGGCCACCATCGCCGTCGTGTAGGACCGAGCACCGTTATCTCGCCGCGGTGGGATCGCTATCTCAGCCGTGCCGACGTTCTGTCGGCCAAGGTGCGAGCGTGCTCTGAGGCCAGGCTCGTTCGGAGAACCAGGAGTCATCGGCGGGGACGAGGTGCGGAGTTCCGGCGACCGGACCACCCGCAGCGGAGCCGTGGCCTCCGCAACTGAATCGTGCACAGACGGGACGCGGCTGGCCATCACGCGCTCCGTCCGCGGCGACGGGCCTCGACGCTGAGAAGAGCGAGCCGAGCGAAGTAGGCCTTCTTGGCCGACTCCGCTCGGAGGGCCCGCTCGACGGGATCGAGTGTGCCCTCGGGGTCGACCTGTCGTTCGAAGCGAGCGAGCGCTGCTCGCCGTGCGGGTGCTGTGCGAGCGGCACGATCAGTCGTTGCCGCCCATGACTGGTGTGCCGCGACGCGTGCGCGGAGCGACCTGATCGTGATGTCGTTGTCGTTTGGGACCGTCACGGCCCTGACCTCCTGGGATTGGAGGCCCGGGCCGTCCAAATCCACCGGGCGAGAACGGGGGTTGATTCGAGGACGGAGTCCATCGGCTCATCCTCCAACCCGGCTGTTCCAGAAAGGCTGTGCGGCCAGCGTCACTGGCCTGGAATCACGCCAGGCGGTCCACCGGCGAGAGGCGACGCTGTGCCTCGCGGGCGCGGTCTGCTGCCGCTGAGCGTCCGTAGCGACGGACCATCTCCGGCGAGGTCCATCCGGCAATCAGCATCAGGTCGGACTCTTGGCCTCCGGCGGCCATCCACTGGTGGGCGAATGTGTGCCGGAAGCGGTGCGGGTTGAGGTGGTCGATGCCCGCCTGTTGCGCTCGGCGGTCGAGGATCTGTGCGATCCCCGACGAGGTGAGCGGCCCGTTGCGTCCGAGCCACATCGACGACGTGCCGGCGTGTCGGTGGGATCCCCGGACACGCAGGTACCTGACCATCGCGTCCATGGCACGGTCACCGAGCGCCACGACGCGGGTCTTGTCCCCCTTGCCGCACACAACGAGTGTCCGGGTTTCTCGGTTGAGGCCATCAACACGCAGGCCGTGGACCTCGCCGAGTCGACATCCGGTGTCGGCGAACACCATGAGGACGGCGAGATCACGACGCTCATCGAACCCCCGCCCCTTGCAGGAGGTGAACAGGGCTGTCAGCTGCTCCTCGCTGAGCACCTCGGGCGGTACGTCGGGCACCGACGGTTCGCCCATGCGGTGCATCGGTGACGCATCGATCTCGGCCTCGTTCGCGAGCCAGTTGAAGAAGGCGCGCAGGTTCCGGAAGTGCAGCGCGACCGTGCCCGGGTTGACCTCCCCGTGGAGGTCGGCAAGGAACCGGTCGATGTCGCGACGGGTGATGTCGGTGACTTCGATCGAACGGTCGTGGGCGGTGAGCCAAGCCGACAGGCGGTTGACGCTCTGGGAATAGAGGTCTCTCGTGCGTTCGCTCCGTCGCTTGGCGCGCAGGTGGACCAGGAAGTCATCGAGGGCGACGTCGACCGGCAAGAGCGGACGATTCGTCGGATTCCGGGCCGTCACAGAACGGCAGAATAGCTTGCTCTTGGAGCGCTGAGCAAGGCGCGATTCGCACGCCGGATGCTCGAGATGCCTGCAATTGCAACGTTCGTGGGCCGACCGGGGATCGAACCCGGGACCGAGCGATTATGAGTCGCCTGCTCTGACCACTGAGCTACCGGCCCGGCGGGAGCGTACCGGCCCCACCACCGGCCGACTCACACCGTGCCGTCGC
>WBZM01002548.1_pt1 | contig 15274 bp, 14 predicted proteins | sample 5204271 | NCBI WGS metagenome assembly WBZM01 (sample SAMN12344346, study PRJNA552823) | activated sludge metagenome | biome: Activated sludge suspended growth; feature: Nitrification reactor; material: Wastewater; isolation source: activated sludge from nitrification reactor of wastewater...
GCATCGCCTGCTACAAGGCGGCCGAGCTGGTGCGCGCGCTGGTCAAGGAAGGCGCGAGCGTGCAGGTGGTGATGACCGAGGCGGCGACGCAGTTCATCACGCCGGTGACGCTGCAGGCGCTCTCCAACCGCGAGGTCTACGCGAGCCAGTGGGACGCGCGCCAGCCCAACAACATGGCGCACATCAACCTGACGCGCGAGGCCGATGCGGTGCTGGTGGCGCCGGCGAGCGCCGATTTCGTCGCCAAGCTGTTGCACGGCCGCGCCGACGATCTGCTGAGCCTCTTGTGCCTGGCGCGGCCGATCGAGCGCTGCCCGCTGCTGGTGGCGCCGGCGATGAACCGCGAGATGTGGGCGCACCCGGCCACGCAGCGCAACTTCGCGCAGTTGCGCGCCGATGGCACGACCGTGCTCGGCCCGGCCGCCGGCGACCAGGCCTGCGGCGAGATCGGCGATGGCCGCATGCTCGAGCCCGACGAGCTGCTCGAGGACCTGATCGGATTCTTCCAGCCCAAGGCGCTGATCGGCAAGCGCGTGCTGATCACGGCCGGCCCGACCTTCGAGCCGATCGACCCGGTGCGCGGCATCACCAACCTCTCGAGCGGCAAGATGGGCTTCGCGATCGCGCGCGCCGCGGCCGAGGCCGGCGCCGAGGTCACGCTGGTCGCCGGGCCCGTGCACCTGCCGACGCCGCGCCACGTGACGCGCATCGACGTGCGCACCGCGCTGCAGATGCACGACGCCGTGCTGCCGATGGCGGCCCGGCACGACGTGTTCGTCGCCACGGCGGCCGTGGCCGACTGGCGGCCCGCCACGCTGGCCGAGCACAAGATCAAGAAGGACGGCAAGAAGCTCGCGCCGAGTTTCGAACTGACCGAGAACCCCGACATCCTCGCCGCCGTGGCGCGGCTGCCGGACCGGCCCTACTGCGTTGGCTTCGCCGCCGAGAGCCACGACCTGCTCAAGCATGCGCGCGAGAAGCTGGCGCGCAAGAACGTGCCGCTGGTGGTGGGCAACCTCGGCCCCGCGACCTTCGGCCAGGACGACAACGCGCTGACGCTGGTCGATGCCGCCGGGCATCGCGAGCTGCCGCGTGCCGACAAGCTCACCCTCGCGCGCACGCTCGTGGCCGAGATCGCCGCACGCCTTTCTGCCCAGACCGCATGACCCCCATCGACCTGAAAGTGCTCGACCCGCGCATGGCCGAGCAGCTGCCCGCCTATGCCACGCCCGGCAGTGCCGGCCTCGACCTGCGCGCCTGCCTCGACGCGCCGCTGGTGCTGGCGCCCGGCCAGGCGCAGCTGATCCCCACCGGCATCGCCATCCACATCGGCGACCCCGGGCTGGCCGCGATGATCCTGCCGCGCTCGGGCCTGGGCCACAAGCACGGCATCGTGCTGGGCAACCTGGTCGGCCTGATCGACTCCGACTACCAGGGCCCGCTGATGGTGAGCTGCTGGAACCGCGGCGCGACCGAGTTCACCATCCAGCCGATGGAGCGCATCGCGCAGCTGGTGATCGTGCCGGTGGTGCAGGCGGCGTTCCGCCGGGTCGACGAGTTCGGCGCCTCCGACCGGGGCGAGGGCGGGTTCGGCTCGACCGGCAAGCACTGAGCGGCCCACCCGAAGGGGTCAGCTTTACACAGGGGAAATCCGCTGAAGAAAAAGGTTCGATAGGCTAACTATCGGCGCACGCGTTGCGTCGAAACCTGCCCGATCGAACCGTGCCTGCCGCTTTCCGATCTCCGCGAGCCGCCCGTGATCCTTCCGCCACCGAGGCGGCGGGCGCCTTGCTGCTCGCGCTGCCGCAGGTGATGGACGCCTTCCGCGGCGTGATGCGACGGCAGCTCGACCCGGCGCTCTCGGTGCCGCAGTTCCGCGCGCTGCGCTTCGTCGCGCAATCGCCGGACGCGTCGGTGTCGGAGCTGGCGGCCTTCCTCGGCGTCACGCTGCCCACCGCGTCGGCGATGGTCGACCGATTGCTCAAGGCGGAGCTGGTGGCCGCGCGCGTGTCGGCGCGCGACCGCCGCCGCACCGAGCTGGAGGCCACGCCTCGTGGCGTGGCGCTGATGGAGCAGGTGCGCCGAGGTGCCCAGCGCGAACTCGCCCAACGACTCGGCCCGCTGACGGGCGACGAACTGGCCTGCGTGACGCAGGCCCTGACCCTGCTGCAGCGGAGTTTTCCCCATGCCTGAACGCGTCGCCTCGTCGGCCCGCACCTTCGTCATCACCGCGATCGTGGTCGTGCTGGCCGGGGGGGGCTGGTACGCCTGGCGCCAGCGCAGCGCAGCGTCCGGCCCGGTGGGGGCTGCGCCCGGTGCAACTGGCGCATCCGCACCGGCCTCGGCCGCCTCCGCGCCCCCGGTCAGCGTGTCGCTGGTGCGCGCCGTGAAGCGCGACGTGCCGGTGCTGCTGGAGGCCACCGGCACCGTGAGCGCGCTGACGAGCGTCGACGTGAAGCCGCAGGTGGCCAGCGTGGTGACGCAGGTGCACGTGAAGGAAGGGCAGTTCGTGCGCAAGGGCGACCTGCTGTTCACGCTCGACTCGCGCACCGACCAGGCCAACCTCGGCAAGGCGCAGGCCCAGCTGCAGAAGGACCTGGCCGCACTGGCCGATGCGCAGCGGCAGCTCGCGCGCAGCCAGGAGCTGTTTGCACAGAACTTCATTTCGCAGGGCGCCGTCGACACCAACCGCGCGCTGGTCGAGGCGCAGCAGGCCGGCGTGGCGGCCGACCGTGCCGCCATCGACGTGGCGCGCGTAGCGGTGTCGTACGCCCGCATCGCGGCGCCCAGCGGCGGGCGCGTGGGCCAGATCCCGGTGGTGGCCGGCAGCACCGTGCAGCCGGGCGGCACGCCGATGGTCACCATCACCCAGCTCGACCCGATCAGCGTGGCCTTCAGCCTGCCGCAGCGCCATCTGCCCGACGCGCTGGCCGCGCTGCGCGGCAGCGGCGCGCCGGTGCAGGCGCAACTGCCCGAGGGGCGCGGCACGCTGAACGGCCGCCTGCAATTCGTCGACAACGCGGTGGATGCGGCCACCGGCACGGTGCGCGTGAAGGCGCAGTTCGACAACCGCGAGCAGCAGCTCTGGCCGGGCGCCTTCGTCGGCGTGCGGCTGGCGGTGCGCACGCTGAAGGACGCGGTGGTGGTGCCCCAGGCGGCGATCGTGCAGTCTCCGCGCGGCACCGTGGTGTTCGTGGTGGGCGAGGGCAATCGCGTGGCGGCCAGACCCGTGGAAGTGCTCTACGCGAGCGGCAACGATGCGGCGGTGAAGGGCCTGGAGGGCGGCGAGCGCCTCGTGCTCGACGGGCGCCAGAACGTGCGCCCGGGCAGCGTGGTGGTGGAGCGCACCGCGCCGGCCGCAGCCTCGGCACCGTGAACCTCTCCGAGCTGTTCATCCGGCGGCCGGTCACGACCGTGCTGTTGAACCTGGCCATCGTGCTGGCCGGCGTGATCGCGTACGCCAAGATCCCGGTGGCCGCGCTGCCGAGCTACAACACGCCGGTCATCAACGTCTCGGCCCAGCTGCCGGGCGCGAGCCCGGAAACGATGGCCACCTCGGTGGCCCTCCAGCTCGAGAAGCAGTTCTCCACGATCCCCGGGCTGAACATCATCAGCTCGACCAACACGCTGGGCAGCACCTCGCTGACGCTGGAGTTCGACGAGGGCCGCAACATCGACGCCGCGGCGGTCGACGTGCAGGCGGCGCTGCTGCGCGCGCAGCGCTCGCTGCCGCAGGACATGACCAACCCGCCGAGCTACCGCAAGGTCAACCCGGCGGATGCGCCGGTGCTGCTGATCGCGCTGACCTCGCCTTCGCTCGCGCTGTCGGAGCTGAACGACTACGCCGAGCACCTGATCTCGCCCAGCCTCTCGACGCTGGACGGCGTGGCGCTGGTGCAGATCTACGGCCAGAAACGCTACGCGGTGCGGGTGCGCGTGCTGCCCGACGCGCTCTCGTCGCGCAACATCTCACTCGACGAGCTGACGGCGGCGCTGCGCGCCGCGAACGCCAACACGCCGGTGGGTACGCTCGACGGCTCGCGCCAGACGCTCACGCTGCAGGCCAACCGGCAACTGCGCAACGCCCAGGAGTTCGCCGAGCTGATCGTGGCCACGCGCAATGGTGCGCCGGTGCGGCTGCGCGACGTGGCGCGCGTCGAGGACAGCGTCGAGACCGTCAAGACCTACGCCAACTTCAACGGCGAACCCTCGATCACGCTGGCGATCCAGCGGCAGCCCGATGCCAACACCGTGAAGGTGGTCGATTCGGTGCGCGCCGCGCTGCCGGGCTTCCAAGTGCAGCTGCCGCAGTCGGTGCGCATGAACCTGGTGAACGACCGCTCGGTGTCGATCCGCGAGGCGCTGCACGACGTCACGCTGACGATGCTTGGCACCATCGTGCTGGTGGTGCTGGTGATCTTCCTGTTCCTGCGCCGCTTCGTCGCCACCGTGATCCCGACGCTCTCGCTGCCGGTGTCGCTGGTCGGCGCGATCTCGTTGCTCTGGGGGCTGGGCTACAGCCTCGACAACATCTCGCTGCTCGGCCTGACGCTGGCCGTCGGCCTGGTGGTCGACGACGCGATCGTGATGCTGGAGAACATCATCCGCCACGTCGAGGAGGGCATGCCGCCGTTCCAGGCGGCGCTGCAGGGCTCGCGCGAGGTGGGCTTCACGATCATCTCGATCTCGACCTCGCTGATCGCGGTGTTCATCCCGATCTTCTTCATGCCGGGCGTGATCGGCCTGCTGTTCCACGAGTTCGCGGTGATCGTGTCGCTCGCGATCGTCGCCTCGGCCTTCGTCTCGCTGACGCTGGTGCCGATGCTGGCCAGCCGCTTCCTCACCGACGAGGCGCACAAGAAGCCGCCCGGTGCGCTCGTGCGCGCGTTCGAGCGCGGCTTCGACGCGATGCTGGCCGGCTACGCCCGCACGCTGGACGCCGCACTGCGACACCGCTTCGCCGTGCTGCTGGTGGCGCTGGCGACCTTCGCCGCGACGGCCTGGATGTTCGTCGCGATTCCGAAGGGATTCTTCCCCGAGGAGGACATCGGCCAGATCAGCGCCTCCACCGAGGCCGCCGAGGACACCTCCTTCGAGGCGATGGTGGCGCTGCAGCAGCGCGTGGCCGAGGCCGTGCGCGCCGACCCGAACGTGGCCTTCGTGGCCTCGTTCAACGGCGGCGGCAGCAACACGCTGAACACCGGCCGCATGTTCATCACGCTCAAGCCGCGCGGCGAGCGGCCGCCGATGAAGCAGGTGGTGGAAGGGCTGCGCCGCAAGATGCGCGAGATCCCGGGCATCGCGGTGTACTTCCGGCCGATCCAGAACCTGCAGCTCGGCGGGCGCCAGAGCAAGGCGCAGTACCAGTACATCCTGCAGAGCGTGAAGGCCGACGAGCTGAACGACTGGGCGGTGAAGCTGCAGGAGAAGATGCGCGCCGACACCGCGCTGTTCCGCGACGTGACCAGCGACTCGCAGCTGCGCGGCCTGCAGGCCTCGCTGCGCATCGACCGCGAGCGCGCCAACACGCTCGGCGTGTCGATCGACGCGGTGCGCAGCGCGCTGTACAGCGCCTTCGGCGAGCGCCAGGTGTCGACGATCTACACCAGCGTCGACAGCTACCAGGTCATCATGGAGGTGGCGCCGGAGTTCAAGCGCGACGAGAGCGGCTTCAATGGCATCTACGTGCGTGCCAGCGGCGGGGCGCTGGTGCCGCTGTCGGCGTTCGCGACGGTGGAGCGCACCATCGGCCCCACGGCGGTGAACCACGTCGGGCAGCTGCAGGCGGTGACGGTGTCGTTCAACCTCGCGCCCGGCGCGCCGCTGGGCAATGCCACCGCGGCGATCGAGCGCTTCGGCCGCGAGATCGGCCTGCCGTCCTCGATCATCACCGCCTACGGTGGCGACGCCGCCGTGTTCAAGAGTTCGCAGGGCAGCCAGGCGATCCTGATCGTCGCCGCGCTGCTGGTCATCTACGTGCTGCTGGGCGTGCTCTACGAGAGCTACATCCACCCGATCACCATCCTCGCCGGCCTGCCGTCGGCGGCGGTCGGCGCGCTGCTGATGCTCGAGATCGCGGGGCTGGACCTGACGCTGATCGCCACCATCGGCATCCTGCTGCTGATCGGCATCGTGAAGAAGAACGCGATCATGATGATCGACTTCGCGCTCGACCAGCAGCGCCACCACGGCAAGGACCCGGCGCACGCGATCCGCGAGGCCTGCGTGCTGCGCTTCCGGCCGATCATGATGACGACGCTGGCCGCGCTGATGGGCGCGCTGCCGATCGCGCTCGGCCTGGGTGCTGGCGCCGAACTGCGCCAGCCGCTCGGCCTGGCGGTGGTGGGCGGCCTGCTGTTCTCGCAGGCCATCACGCTCTACATCACGCCGGTGATCTACCTCTACCTCGACCGCTTCAGCGGCAAGGGTCCGGTGACGACGCCGGAAGTGGCGCCTGCGACGACCGCGACGTGAAGCGTGCGCCGCTCAGTGCAGCGGTGTGTCCGGTGGCGCGGTGTTCAGCACCGTGAAGGCGGAGGAGCCGACGCTGCCGGCCTCGATCTCGTCTTCGGTGGCCTCGCGCACGTCGCGCACGGTGAGGTCCAGGCGCAGCGCGATGCCGGCCAGCGGGTGGTTGCCGTCGAGCACCACGTGCTCGGGGTAGACCTCGGTGACGGTGTAGATCGCGTCGGCCGGCATGTCGGGCGTGGTCGCGCCCGGCGGCGGGCCGTCGAACTGCATGCCCACCTCCACGCCTTCCGGCAGCACCGCGCGCGACTCGAAGAACACCAGCGCCGAGTCGTAGTCGCCGAAAGCGTGCTCGGGCTCGAGGTGCAGCACGGAATGGAAGCCGGTGGTCTGGTCGGCCAGCGCCTCCTCGACCTTTTCGAGCAGGTCTTCGCCGCCAAAGAAGAACTCGAGCGGCTCGGCGAGCTCGTCGATCAGGTGGCCTTGGGTGTCCTCGAGGCGCCAGGTCAGCGTGACGACGCAGGGAGCGGAAATCAGCATCGCGGGATGATCGCACAATCGAGCCCATGAGCCCGATCGACATCACCGCGCCGACGCCACTGCTCGGCGGCCTGACGCCCGAGCGCTTCATGCGCCGCCACTGGCACAAGAAACCGCTGCTGGTGCGGCAGGCCTTGCCCATGGTCAAGCCCTTCGTCTCGCGCCAGGAACTGTTCGCGCTGGCGGGTGGCGATGGCGTCGAATCGCGACTGATCGTGCGTCAGGGCCGCGACTGGAGCCTGCGCCACGGCCCCTTCGCGCGCCGTGCGCTGCCGTCGCTGTCGCAGCGGCAGTGGAGCCTGCTCGTGCAGGGCATGGACCTTCATCTCGACCTTGCGCGCGAGATGCTCGAGAGATTCCGCTTCGTGCCCGACGCGCGGCTCGACGACGTGATGGTCTCGTACGCCACCGACGGCGGCGGCGTGGGCCCGCACTTCGATTCGTACGACGTGTTCCTGCTGCAGATCCACGGCGTGCGGCGCTGGCGCATCGGGCGAATCGCGCACCCCGAACTGCAACCCGGCGTGCCGCTGAAGATCCTGACCAACTTCGAGCCCGAGCAGGAGTGGACGCTCGAGCCCGGCGACATGCTCTACCTGCCGCCGCGCTGGGCGCACGACGGCATCGCCGAAGGCGAGTGCATGACCTGCTCGATCGGTTTCCGCTCGGCGGGCGCCGACGAACTCGCGCGCGAAGTGCTGCAGCGTGCGCTCGACACCGACGACGGCCGCGACGACGCCCGCATCTACCGCGACCCGACGCAGCCGGCCACGGCAACGCCGGGAGCGATCCCGGCGGACCTGCTGGCCTTCGCGCGCCAGTCGCTGCAGCGCTGGCTGGCGGCGCAAGGCGGCTTCGAGGTGGCGCTCGGGGAGGTGATCAGCGAACCCAAGCCGGGGGTGTGGTTCGAGGCCGGTGGGCCGCTCGCGCTGCCGTGCGCCGTTCGGCTCGACCGGCGCACACGGCTGATGTACGACGATCGGCACGTCTACGTGAACGGTGAGTCCTTCCGCGCCGGTGGGCGCGATGCCACACTGATGCATCGGCTCGCCGACCGGCGGACGCTGGAAGCGCGCGACGTGGCCGCACTCAGCGCCGGGGCGCGCGAACTGGTGGCGCATTGGGCCGAGGCGGGCTGGCTGCATGCGGATCACGACGAGGAGTCACGATGAGCGAACCGACCCGCGCGATGATCGAGTCGCGCACCGACTTCCAGAACGCCGTGCGCGGGGCGCTGGCGGAGGCCGCGTTGATCGGCTGCCGCGAGATCTGGCTGATCGACGACGACTTCGCCGACTGGCCGCTCGGCGAGCGAGCGGTGGTCGACGACCTGACCCACTGGGCCTCGGCGCACCGCAGTTTCACCATCGTGGCGCGCAGCTTCGATGTGATCGCAAGGCAACAGGCCCGCTGGGTGACATGGAGGCGACAGTTTTCCCATCTGGTGCACTGCCGCACCAATGAGGATCTCGAGGCCGGCCAGATGCCGACGATCCTGTTGATTCCCGGGCTGTTGTCGGTGCGGTTGCACGACCGGGTGCACTACCGTGGGGTGGCCACGCGCGAGAAGGCCGACGAGGTGCAGTGGCGAGAGGCCCTTGATGCGGTTTTGCAACGTTCCGAGGAAGCGTTTCCGGCGACTACTCTTGGTCTCTAGGGACTTCCCTAATGCCGGCTATAATCACAGGCTGGCCATAACGGGTGCTCGAGTTACCCGGCGGCCTGGTGGATGGGCCTCTGCTGATCGGAGGGATCCCACAATTACCGGTAATTGTTCGACTCTTTGATTTGAGGACACAAGTATGAAGAAGACCGTTCTGCTGGCTTCCGTGGTTGCCGCCGTTGCTCTCGCCGCCTGCGGCAAGAAGGAAGAGGCGCCCGCCGCTGCCGCCCCCGCCGTGACGGCCCCCGCCGCTGCCGCTTCGGCTGCCGCCGCCGTGACCGAGGCCGCTTCGGCTGTCTCCGGTGCCGCTTCGGAAGCCGCTGCCGCCGTCGCCGGCGCTGCTTCGGCCGCCGCTGCTGCCGCGTCGAAGTAATTCGGTTCTCCGGATTGCCGAAAGGCCGCCCTCGGGCGGCCTTTTTGCTGGGTGGGTGCCACTCGGGAGCGGTTCAGTCGATCGCGAGCCAGCCGAAGCCCTCGGCCGGGTCGGCCACGACGATGTCCGACGCGGCTGCGCCGCAGGCCGCAGCCAACGCGGCGCGTGCGAGATCCGGCGTGTTGTTCTGCTCGCTCAGGTGCGCTGCCACCACGTGGCGCAGGCCGGCGTGCCCGCACTCGCGCAGGATCTCCGCGGCGGTGTCGTTCGAGAGGTGGCCGTGGCGGCCGCCGATGCGGGCCTTCAGCGAGGCCGGGTAGCGCGACTGCGCAAGCAACTCGGCGTCGTGGTTGCACTCGAGCAGCAGCGCATCGCAACCGCGCAGGCGCTCCAGCAGGTGCGCCGTGGCCGAACCGGCATCGGTGAGGACGCCCAGGTGGCGCGCACCGTCGCTGCAGCGCAGCTGCAGCGGCTCGGCCGCGTCGTGCGGCACGGTGTAGGGCAGCAGCCTCAGGCTGCCGATCTCGATGGCTTCGCCGTCGCGGGCGAAGCGCAGGTCCACGCCACTGTTCTCGGGGCTGCCGATCGCGCGCCAAGTGCCGCGGCTCGTCCATAGCGGCAGGTTGTGGCGCCGAGCCAGGGTCAGCGCGCAGCCGACGTGGTCGCCGTGCTCGTGGGTGACGAACACCGCGTGCAGATCCGAAGGGTGCAGGCCGGCGCGCGCCAGCCTCGTCTCGAACTCCCGCAGCGAGAAGCCGCAGTCGATCACCACACGGTGCGTGTGGTGCCCCTCTCGCGCCTCGACGACCGTGGCGTTGCCGCCGCTGCCGCTGCCGAGGCTGCAGAAGCGCATCGGCGCGGGCGGCCTACTTCAGCTCGTCGAGCAGCAGGGTCACGATGCGCTGGCCGTTCTCGCCGGCATCGGGAGTACCCTGGGCGTTCAGCACGGCAACGGTGCTGCGGTCGCCGTCGCCCTTGACCTGGATGCGGTAGCGCAGCGGGCCGCCGCTCTCGTCGGCCTTGCCGAACAGCTTGGCGAAGAAGCCGGGTTCGCCCTTGCCGATGTCCTTCGGATCGACGTAGCGCACGAAGTACAGGCCCTGGCCGCGGTCGCGGTCCTCGACGGTGAAACCGCCCCGGTCCAGCGCGAGGCCGACTCGGCGCCAGGCGCGGTCGAAGTTGTCGTCGACCTGCAGCGTCGCCGCGCTCTGGCCGCCCAGGATGCGCGCGCGCGTGGGAGCCTGGGCTGCCGTGGCGACGGCGGTCTTGGCCGTCTCCTCCGTCACGCCGAGCTTCTGCATCAGGCGCGACAGAAAGGCCGCTTCGAGCTGAGGATCGCTCGGCCGGGGTTGCCACACCGTCGAATCCTTCTGCTGGCTGGTGTAGACCTCCTGCGCGCCACGGTGGCTGATGTACACCTCGCTGCCGGCCGGCGTGCGCTCCACACGCGTGCGGAACTTGTCGAGCTCACCGGTCGAGTAGAAGGAGTCGAACACCTTGCCGATCGTGCGCCGCACGGCGTCCTGAGGCAGCTTGGCGCGGTTCTCGTTCCATTCGGTCTCCATCACGCCGGTGGTCGACTGGTCGAGCACGAGCGAGAAGCCGCTTTCCTTCCAGAAGGCCTGCAGGCGCGGCCAGAGCTGCTCGGGCGTCAGCGAGGTCACCAGCCAGCGCTGGTTGCCCTGCCGCTCGATGCGAACGTCGCCGATCTGGGCCGGCGCCACGGTGGTCGCCGACTGCACGGTGGCCGGGCCCGGTGCGGCGCCTTGCAAGGACGAGGCGCTGACGGCGCCGCCGGTGGGTGCGTAGCGGGTGTCGCGCGCGAGCTGGGTCAGGTCGGGCGGCACCTCGAGCCCCGGCGTGCGGGCGCTCTGGGTGCGGTAGTCGAGCTTGTCCCCCGACACGAAGTTCTCGATCGACGAGCAGCCGGCCAGCGCGACGGCCAGCGAGAGCGCGGCGCCGCGCAGCGGCAGGGAAGCGGGGGGAAGACGGGTCACGGGAAAGATCTCCGAGGAGGCCGCGGCGGGAGTGTCCGCGCGGCGCCGGTGAATGAGGGGGGACGAAAGGCCGCGTCTCACAGCAGCGCCGCATCGCGCAGCGCCTGCTCGACCTGCTTCTCGCCGGCCGGTGTCAGCGGCGTGATGGGCAGGCGCACGCTGTCGCCGATCAGGCCGAGCCGCTTCATCGCCCACTTGGTGGGCGCCGGGCTCGGCTCGCAGAACAGTGCCTTGTGCAGCGCGAGCAGTCGCATCTGGATCGCCGTGGCCTCGCGCACGCGGCCCTCGACAGCGTTGACGCACAGCTCGTGCATCAGCTTCGGCGCGACGTTCGCCGTGACGCTCACGTTGCCGTGGCCGCCCAGCAGCATCAGCGCGACGGCCGTGCCGTCGTCGCCGGAGTAGATCGAGAAGCCCTGGGGCGCCTGCTTGATCAGCCACTGCGCGCGCTCGATGTTGCCGGTGGCTTCCTTCACGCCGATCACGCCGGGCAGCGAGGCGCAGCGGATCGTCGTCTCGGGCTGCATGTCGGCCACCGTGCGGCCGGGCACGTTGTACAGCACCATCGGGATGTCGACCGCCTCGGCGATCGCCTTGAAGTGCTGGTAGATGCCGTCCTGCGAAGGCTTGTTGTAGTAGGGCACCACCGACAGCGTGCAGTCGGCGCCGACCTCCTTGGCGAAGCGCGACAGCTCGATCGCCTCGCGCGTGGAGTTGCCGCCGGTGCCGGCCATCACGGGCACGCGGCCCTTGGCGTGCTGCACCGACACGCGGATGATCTCGCAGTGCTCGTCGACCGAGACGGTGGGCGACTCGCCGGTGGTGCCGACCACGCCGATGCAGTCGGTGCCCTGCTCGACGTGCCAGTCGATCAGCCGGCGCAGGCCGTCGTAGTCGACGTTGCCGTCCGGGTGCATCGGGGTCACCAGCGCGACGATGCTTCCAACAATGGGCTTCATGGGGCGTCCTCTGAATCCGGGGATTTTAGCCGGGGCGGCCCGGCCGGCCGGCGCCTACAGCGGATAGCGGGGCGCAACGCCGGATGACGCGATTTCCCGCACCGCGCACAGGCGCTGCACGTAGCGCGACGGCTCGGCGAGGAAGCCGTCCTCGTAGCCCAGCACGCGCAGCCCGGTGGCGGCCTGCAGCAGCTCGCCCGGACGCAGCAGGAAATCGGGCCGCGACGGCTTGCCGACCGTCTCGTTGCCGGCGGCGAAGGTCTCGTAAATCAACACGCCGCCGTCGCCGACGCTCGCGACGATCTGCGGCAGCAGCGGCCGCCAGAGGTAGTTCGTCACCACCACGGCGTCGAAGCGGCGGCCGGGCAGCGGCCATGGGCCGCCCTCGATGTCGGCCACGATGATCTCGCCGAGCGTGCGCAGCGGCTCCACCGCCGCCGCATCACGATCGACGCCGGTGACGCGCGCGCCGCGCTGGGCGAACCAGCGCAGGTGGCGGCCGGAGCCGCAGGCGAGGTCGAGCACCGTGGCGCCTTCGGGCACCAGCGCCGACCAGCGCTGCACCCAGGGCGACGGGGCCGGCGAGGCGTGCATCAGAAGCAGGCCCAGAGCTGGTTGGCCAGCGAGAACGCCAGGTCCGGCCGCAGGTAGGCTGCGAATACCAGCAGCAGCACCGCCGCCGCAGCGGCCCAGGCCAGCCCGCGCCGCAGGTTCATGCGGCCGCGGCGGCCGGCAGCGGCGCGCGCACGATGGCGCGCTCGCGCACCGGCAGGTTGGCGAGCGCCGCGAACACGCCCAGCGCCACCGCGATCCACCACACCACGTCGTAGGTGCCGGTGGCGTCGTACAGCTTGCCGCCCAGCCACACGCCGAGGAAGCTGCCGACCTGGTGGCTGAGGAACACGAAGCCGCCCAGCATCGAGAGGTACTGCACGCCGAAGATCTGCGCGATCACCGCGTTGGTCGGCGGCACGGTCGACAGCCAGAGCACGCCCATCACCGCCGAGAAAACGTAGACGCTCCACGGCGTCAGCGGCACGCTCAGGAACACGACGATCGCGATCGAGCGCAGCAGGTAGATGGTCGAAAGGATGTACTTCTTGGGCAGCCGCTGGCCGAGCGCGCCCGCGGCATAGGTGCCGAACACGTTGAACAGGCCGATCAGCGCGAGCGCCGTTGTGGCTACGTTCGGCGTCAGGCCGTGGTCCTTCAGGTAACTCGGCATGTGCACGCCGATGAACACGACCTGGAAGCCGCAGACGAAGTAGCCGGCCATCAGCCAGCGGAAGCTCGGGTAGGCGAAGGCCTCGCGCAGCGCCGCACCCAGGCTCTGCTGGCTGGCCGTGGCCGCCGCGCGCGCCGGCTCCTTCAGGCCCCAGGCCAGCGGCACGATGGCGAGCGCCAGGCAGCCGAGGATGAACAGTGCCGACTGCCAGCCGAAGCCGCCGATCAGCCAGTTCTCCACCGGCACCATCAGGAACTGGCCGAACGAGCCGGCCGCCGCAGCCACGCCCATCGCCCAGCTGCGCTTCTCGGCCGACACGTTGCGGCCGATCACGCCGTACACCACCGCGTAGGTCGTGCCCGACTGCGCCATGCCCAGCAGCAGTCCGGCGCTGCTGGTGAACGCGAGGCCCGAGGTCGACACCGCCATCAGCACCAGGCCCAGCGAGTACAGCAGGCTGCCGACGATCAGCACCTTGAAGGCGCCGAAGCGATCGGCCAGCGCGCCAGCGAACGGGCCGGCGACGCCCCACGCGATGTTCTGCACGGCCAGCGCGAAGGCGAAGGTCTCGCGCGTCCAGCCGCGGTCCATCGTGATCGGTTGCAGCCACAGTCCGAAGCCGTGGCGGATGCCCATCGAGAGCGTGACGATCGCGGCGCCGCACAGCAGCACCTGCGTCATCGAGAGTCGGGCGGGAGAGGGGACGTTCGACATGCCCGAATTGTCGCCGCTCCTAGAATCCGCTGCATGGCGACCAAGAGCAAGACACCCGGCAGCTACGGCGAAGCCTCGATCCGCGTCCTGAAGGGCCTCGAGCCGGTCAAGCAGCGGCCGGGCATGTACACCCGCACCGACAACCCGCTGCACATCATCCAGGAAGTGATCGACAACGCGGCCGACGAGGCGCTCGCCGGCCACGGCCAGCGCATCGATCTCGTGCTGCACGCCGACGGCTCGGTCAGCGTGGAGGACGACGGCCGCGGCATCCCGATCGGCCTACACCCCCAGGAGCAGGTGCCGGTGGTGGAGATCGTCTACACGCGGCTGCACGCGGGCGGCAAGTTCGACAAGGGCGCCGGCGGCGCCTACAGCTTCTCCGGCGGCCTGCACGGCGTGGGCGTCAGCGTGACCAACGCGCTGGCGAAGCGGCTCGAGGTCACGGTGTACCGCGAGGGCCAGGTGGCCACGATCGCATTCGCCGGCGGCGACGTGGTCGAGCCGCTGAAGACGCGCAAGGCGGCGTCCGGGGATCGCAAGAGCGGCACCACCGTGCGCGTGTGGCCCGATGCGAAGTACTTCGAAAGCGCCGAGCTGCCCAAGGGCGAGCTGACGCACCTGCTGCGCAGCAAGGCGGTGCTGATGCCGGGCGTGACGGTGACGCTGGCCACCGAGAAGTCGGGAGAGAAGCAGACCTGGCTCTACAAGGGTGGCCTGCGCGACTACCTGCTGCAGACGCTGGTGGCCGACCCGATCATTCCGCTGTTCGAGGGCGAGCACTACGCCGACGGCGCCGAGACCGAGAACTTCGCCGAAGGCGAGGGCGCCGCCTGGTGCGTGGCCTTCACCGACGACGGCAACGTGATGCGCGAGAGCTACGTCAACCTGATCCCGACGCCGGCCGGCGGCACGCACGAGTCGGGCCTGAAGGACGGCCTGTTCGGCGCGGTGAAGGGCTTCATCGAGCTGCACTCGCTGCTGCCCAAGGGCGTCAAGCTGATGCCGGAAGACGTGTTCTCTCGCGCCAGCTTCGTGCTCAGCGCGAAGGTGCTGGACCCGCAGTTCCAGGGCCAGATCAAGGAGCGGCTGAACTCGCGCGACGCGCTGCGCCTCGTCTCCACCTACGTGAAGCCGGCGCTGGAGCTGTGGCTCAACCAGCATGTCGACCTCGGCAAGAAGCTCGCCGAACTGGTCATCAAGCAGGCGCAGACGCGCCAGCGCGCCGGCCAGAAGGTCGAGAAGCGCAAGGGCTCGGGCGTGGCCGTGCTGCCGGGCAAGCTGACCGACTGCGAGAGCCGCGACCTCGCCTTCAACGAACTCTTCCTCGTCGAG
>WBZM01002549.1_pt1 | contig 15269 bp, 15 predicted proteins | sample 5204271 | NCBI WGS metagenome assembly WBZM01 (sample SAMN12344346, study PRJNA552823) | activated sludge metagenome | biome: Activated sludge suspended growth; feature: Nitrification reactor; material: Wastewater; isolation source: activated sludge from nitrification reactor of wastewater...
GTGTCGGTGCGCAGCGTCCGCTTGATCCAGGTGGCGAAGGTCTGGCCGTCGAGCTCGGCAGCACCAGGGCTCTCCCACGGCCGGTCGAGGTCGATCCGCCCGGCGGCCTTGGCGAACCGCGCCAGGCCCTGGGCGAGGTCGGCGAGCACGAAGGGCCCCAGGCGCGGGACGGCGCCCTTGGCGGGCTTCATCCGGGACTGCTTGCCGCCGAGGTCGATGAGGGTCCTGCCCTCGTCGTTCCAGGTGCGGAAGGTCTCCAGGCCCAGCTCGGCGACGAGGTCGTACATGCGGTTCTGGGTCGGGCCGATCCATTGCCCCCCGAGCTCGATCGGGGTGCCGTCGGCGAGCTGGCCGCCCTCGAGGCGCCCACCCACCCGGTCCCGGGCCTCGAGGACCAGGACCTCGTGGCCGTGACCGAGGAGGGAACGGGCACAGGCGAGGCCGGCGAGGCCGGCCCCGACGACGAGGACCGTCATGGGTGCTCCTTGGTCCTGGGCAGGTGGGCAGCGCCATCAAGGCGCCACCAGAGGGCCCGCAGCCAGCTCGGGCGACGGTCGGGCAGGTCGGCGGCACGCAGGTCCGCGAGCCAGCGCGCCTCCGCCTCGTCGATGACGGCCTGGGCCTCCCCCGGGCCCGGGAGGTCGGCGGCGGGGACGGAGAGCCAGGCTGCCTCGAAGGCGTCGCGCTCGGCACGGAACCGGGCGGTCGAGGCGGAGTGGTCGCGCAAGGTCAGGCGGTGGAGCAGCTCGTGGCGCCACCACCGGTGGTCGGCGTCGAAGACATTGCGCAGCGGTCGCGACTCCTCTCGCGGCGCCAGCTCGGCCACCCGGTCCTCGACCGTGAAGGGCAGGAAGGTCGAGGTGCACGGAGCGGAGCTGCCGGTCGCCCAGTGCTGGGGCGCGCCCCGGAGGTCGCTGACCCAGGAGGCCGTCGTCTGGGTCGAGACGACGGCGCCCCCGGCATGCACGCAGGGTGCCCCGAGGGCCCCGGTGACCGCGTTGAACCGGGGCGCAGCGAACTCGTGCTCCCGCAGGGCCGCCATCACCTCGCCGGGGTGGCGGGCCGCCCGGGCCGCCCGCTCGGTGCGCTGGCGACGCTGCACGGCACGCCCCACCTGCTCGCGGGTGCGGTCGGCATAGTGGCGGGCGAAGGCCGGGATCGAGAAGCCGTTGGAGATCGAGCGGGCCCGACCCGAGACCACCTCACTGGCCCAGGCGTGACCGGCGCTCTCCAGGACGTGCGCGCCATGCTGGTCGGCGATGAGGAAGGAGTTGTCGTAGGTGAAGCGGCGGTTCTCCCAGCTGCAGGCACCTCCCTGCCCGTGCCGCTCGAGGAGGGCGACGAGGGTGGAGAGCGCCTCGTCCGCGGTGCGCGAGCGCTCGAGCGCGAGCCGCACCAGGTCCATGCCGAGCAGCTCGGTCCCGGTGGTCGTCCGCGGAGCGGACCGCGTGAAGACGGCCTCGTTCCCGATGACGACGCCGTGCTCGTTGGCGCCCATCTCGGCGCCCCACATCCACCACGGCTGGCTCAGCACCACGGCATACGTGTGGGGCACCTGCGGGATCGTGCTCCACGTGCAGCGCAGCGTCGCCCCCGGCGCGTGGTCGGCCGCGGGGTGGAAACGCAGGGCCTGGGCCTCGTTGGCGTCACGATCACTGTTCTTGCCGAAGATCACCCCGTCCTCCGTGAGGGAGACGAGGGTGTCGCACATGGTCGGAGCCTATCTGCGGGCGGTGCGGGGGCTTCCGGATCGGCGGAACTCGAGGTGGCCGTCGTCGAAGTGACGTCCGCGCAGCGCGATCAGGTCGTGCAGGTAGTTCTGCCGGACCACCCACGGTGCCGCAGTCCCCTGCTTGGGCAAGAGGGACGCAGCGCGCTGCACGTAGCCCGCGGTGAGGTCCATGATCGGCCGGCCCTCTCCCCCGGCGCCACGGTGCCGCGGCGTCACGCTCGAGAAGCCCTCGTCCCTCAGGTGGGCGAGCAGGCGGCACACCCACCTGGCGGTGAGGTCGGCACGCAGGGTCCACGATGCGTTCGTGTAGCCGACGCACCACGCGAGGTTCGGCAGGTCCGAGAGCATGACGCCCTTGTAGGCATAGCCCTCGCTCGCCGACCTCGGCTCACCGTCGACGTCGAGGGCGATCTTCCCCGCCACGACGATCTGCAGGCCCGTCGCCGTGACGATGACATCGGCGGGGAGCTCCTCGCCCGAGCTCGTGCGGATGCCGGTGGCCGTGAAGGTGTCGATGGTGTCGGTGACGATGCTCGCCTGCCCGGTCGACAGGACGGCGAAGAGGTCGTCGTCCGGGACGACGCACAGGCGCTCGTCCCACGGGTCGTAGCGGGGCGCGAAATGCCGCTCCACGGCATACCCGGGTGGGAGGGCCTTGGCCACGCCCTTGGTGAGCAGCGAGCGGGCGGCCCGCGGGAAGCGGCGGGTGGCTTGGTAGAGACCCATCGAGACGCCGATGTTGCGCGCGCGGATGGCCCGGTGGGCGGCCCGGTCGGGCAGGACCCGGAAGGCGGTGCGCGTCATGGCGTCGCGGGTGCCGGCGAGCGAGGCCATGTAGGTCGGGCTGCGCTGGAGCATCGTGACGTGCTCGGCTCCCGCGGCGACGAGCGCCGGGACGAGCGTGACCGCCGTCGCGCCCGAGCCGATGACGACGATGCGCCGCCCGGTGACGTCGAGGTCGTCCGGCCAGAACTGGGGGTGGACGATCGGGCCGGTGAAGTCCGCCTGGCCGGGGAAGTCCACGACGTGACCCGAGTCGTAGTCGTAGTAGCCGGTCGCGAGGTAGAGGAAGCGGGCGCGGTGCTCGACCGGGCCGGCGTCGGTGTCGGCTCGCACCGTCCAGGCCTGGTCGGGCGTCGACCACGAGGCCGCCACGACCCGCTGGCCGTAGTGGATCGCGGTGTCGATGCCGTGCTCACGCGCGGTGTCGCGCAGGTAGCCCAGGATCGCGGCGCCGTCGGCGATCGACTGCTCGGCCGTCCACGCGCGGAACGGGAAGGCCAGGGTGTACATGTCGGAGTCCGAGCGCACCCCGGGGTAGCGGAAGAGGTCCCAGGTCCCGCCGCTGGCGTCACGGCCCTCGAGGATCGCGACCGTGTGGTGGGGCAGCAGCTCGCGCACCCGGCAGGCCATGTCGATGCCGGAGATGCCCGCGCCGACGATGAGGACGTCGACGTCGAGGGCTGGGGTCACGAAATCAGCGTAGTCAGGGCTTGTCGGCGGGCCATGACACCATGCGCTCATGACGAAGAACCTCTCCGACTTCCACGCCGCCACCCTCACCGGCGCCGATCGCTCGCTCGCCGACTATGCCGGGCAGGTCGTGCTCGTGGTCAACACCGCCTCCAAGTGCGGTTTCACGCCGCAGTACGCCGGCCTCGAGGAGCTCTACAAGGCCCACAAGGACGAGGGTTTCGTCGTGCTCGGGTTCCCCTGCAACCAGTTCGGGGCGCAGGAGCCGGGCTCGGCCGACGAGATCGAGGAGTTCTGCCAGCTCAACTACGGCGTGAGCTTCCCGATGTTCGAGAAGGTCGACGTCAACGGCGACGACGAGCACCCGCTCTTCAGCTGGCTGAAGTCGGAGAAGTCCGGCCTGCTCGGCGGCCGGATCAAGTGGAACTTCACCAAGTTCCTCATCGGGCGCGACGGTCAGGTCATCGAGCGCTATGCGCCGACCACCAAGCCCGAGGACCTCGAGAAGGACGTCGTGGCCGCGCTGGCCGCCCCGCGCCCCTGAGGCTGCTCGCTCGTGGGTTTCCTGCTCGTCGTCCTCGTCGTGCTCGGGGGCGGGCTGGTGCTGCTGTCGCACCGGCTCGCCTAGGCGCCGCGCTGGCGTGCCCGCTGGGTGCGCTGGGTCGTGCCCACGGTGCTGGTGCTGCTCACCGGGGCCTCCTTCCTCCAGTTCGGGGCCGGCCCGACCTTCCTGTCGCCGAGGGCGGCCCGGCCGATCGTGTGGCTGGGAGCCACCTGGTTGGCCCTGGCGTTGTACCTCCTGCTCGGCCTGCTCCTGCTCGGGCTGGTCACCGCCGTCGTGGGCCTCTTCCGCGGCGGGCCCCGACGAGAGTTCTCGGCACGGGTCCACCGCGTCGGCGTGCCGGTCGTGCTCGTCGGCGCCTTCGCCGTGACCGGCTTCGGCCTCGCGCGGGCCGAGGACCCCGTGATCACGCCGTATGCCGTCCGCTCACCTGACGTCCCGGCCTCCCTGTCGGGCACGAGGGTTGCCGTGGTCACCGACCTGCATGCCGGGCCGGTGCTCTCGGCAGCCTTCACGCGGAAGGTCGTGGAGCGGGTCAACGCCGCCCAGCCCGACATCGTGCTCCTCGCGGGCGACCTCATCGACGGTCCGGACTGGCGCTATGCCCAGGAGCTGGCGCCCTTGGCCGACCTGTCGGCGTCCATGGGGGTCTTCGCGGTCACCGGCAACCACGAGATGTACTCCGGCACGATCCCGCAGTGGGAGCAGGCCTGGCGTGAGCTCGGGATCACGGTGCTCGACAACGCCTCGACCGTGGTGACCCGCGGTGCCGCTTCCCTGCAAGTGGCCGGCGTCCATGACTGGTCCGGGGTGGGCGACTTCGCGCCGGACTACGACGCGGCCGTGGCGCAGGTCGCGCCGGAGGACTTCACCCTCCTCATGGCGCACCAGCCAAGGGCGGCCCTGAAGCTGGATGCCTCCCTCGTCGACCTGCAGGTCAGCGGCCACACCCACGGCGGGCAACTCTGGCCGTTCCGGCAACTCGTCCTGGGTCAGCAGCCGATGATCGACGGTGAGGCGAGCGTGAACGGCATACGGGTGATCACCAGCCGCGGCGCCGGCACCTGGGGCTCGCCGGTCCGCCTCGGCGCCGACCCCCAGATCCCCCTGATCACCCTCAAGCGCTGAACGGCCCTCAGAGGACGACGGTGTCGACCAGGTCAGCGCAGGCGCGGGCGAGGCGGCGATCGCGCGTCACCAGCGAACCGTCGACACCCTCGGCGCACACGACGTAGGCCGCGTCGTAGGCGGTCATGGTCTCGCGCAGCGCCAAGACCCTGCGCGCACTGGCCAGGTCCATCGGCCACCGTCTGATGTCCAGATCTGCGAGATCGATGAGGGCGTCCACGGCGCGGGATGGGCTCAGGTGTCCACCCAGGACGAGGCCACGCAGCGCTGACGTGACCTCGACGTCCAGGTGAGCCGGCGCGTGCCAACGCTGTGCCGACATCTCGACGAGGCGGTCCACCTGGCCTACCCCGATGAGGAGGTCGGTGACCACCGACGCATCGAGGACGACCTCACTCATGGGAGCTCCGCGCATCCCGCTCAGCACGAATGAGGCCAGTCGCGGATACGGCGGAGCGCTCGGTCCGAGCCTCGATGCGCGAAATCACACTCTCCCGGGTGGGTGCGGAGGCGGCCTGCGTGAGCACGTCCTTGAGGTAGGCGTTCAGAGACATTCCGACCTTGCTGGCTCTGGCTTTCAGCTCGTCCCTCACGTCGGGGTCGACGTCGCGAATCTGCACGAGAACTGTCATGCAGGCATGATAGATACTTTTCAATACAGAGTGAATACATCACAGGGCACACCTATGCTGCGACGGGTGGACGCGAAGTCGACGGATGACGGGCTCGTGGTGGGAGACGACGGGCTCGCGCGGCCTGTGTGGGCGGCGGTCGATCCGTTGCTGCGCGCGTACTACGACACCGAGTGGGGCATGCCGGTGCGGGACGAGCAGGGTGTCTTCGAGCGGCTCACGCTCGAGGCCTTCCAGTCGGGCCTGTCGTGGACCACGATCCTGCGGAAGCGTCCGGCCTTCCGGGCAGCCTTCGGCGGCTTCTCCCCCGACGTCGTGGCGGCCTACGGCGCGCGCGACGTCGAGCGCCTGATGGCTGACGCGGGGATCGTGCGCAACCTGGCCAAGGTTCGCGCGGCAATCACCAACGCCCGCGCCACGCTGGCACTGAGGGATGACCCCGAAGGCGACCTCTCGGCATACATCTGGTCCTTCCGTCCCGAGCGCACGCCGCGGCCAGCGACGATCGGTGACGTCCCGACCCGCTCACCCGAGTCGGAGGCCCTGGCCAAGGGGCTCAAGGGCAAGGGCTTCGTCTTCGTCGGTCCGACGACGATGTTCGCGCTCATGGAGGCGATCGGGATCGTCGACACCCATCTCGTCGGCTCCCATCGCCGCGGTTGCTCGGGCCTGTGGCCCGCCTGACGTCCTCATCGAGTGGGCACGTGATGTCGCCTGGATCGTCCCGGACCCGACATCTTCTGCCCACTCGACGAGTACAGGGTGGGGCTGCGCAGGTCCACCGAGACGACGAAGGCCGGCGGTCAGCCGGCCTTGTCGGATGGGTGGAGCTGAGGGTGGGGCCACACAGGTCCACCGAGACGACAAAAGCCGGCGTCAGCCGGCTTCGTCGGATTGGTGGACGTGCGGGGAACCTACTACAAACTAGAAGCGCAGGTCAGCGCACTGGAGGCTCTACTGGCGAAGCTGCCAGGCCCCGAGGAACCCGCGCCAGAGCGTCCCGCCCGGCCGCGCGTGAGAACAGCCAGGCAGCTCGGACCCGCGGAGACGGTGCAGCTGATCGAGGGCTACTTGGCCGGTGCCACGGTCTACGAACTGGGCCGTCGGTTCGGCATCGAACGCCGCACCGTGAGCGTCATCCTCAAACGCAACAACATCCAGATGCGTCGGCAGGGTCTCACACCAACCCAGATCGACGAGGCTGTGACTCGGTACGAGGACGGATGGTCGCTGGCGCGGATCGGCGAGCAGCTCGACTCAACCCCGCACACCGTCCGAACGCGGCTGCTCGAGCGCGGCGTCAGGATGCGGGACACGCATGGGCGGGAGCGCTAGAGCGTCGCGCTTCTGCTCAACGTCCATATTCGAAGTGCAAGCCCGAAGCCTCGCGCCCTGCGGCGTGCACGTGCTCTCGGGACCACACGCGTCAACGCCCAACGCGCTCAACGTCAGCGTCAGCGTCAGCGAGACCCTTCACCCCTGCGACTTCCGCCGGCCGACGATGACGGAGCTTACGCTCGCGACATGGCCGTCGAGGAGCCGCTCACGATCAAGCAGGTCGCCGCAGAGCTCGGGGTTGCGAACACCCGGGCGATGGATCTTGTGCGAAAGGGGAGCTTGGCGACCGTAGGCCCAAGAACCGGTGGCCCAGGAACATGGCGGGTGGCCCGCGCCGAACTGGACGCCTTCCGTGCACGTGAACGCAACGAGACAACCGCTCGCAACGAACGACGACGTGCAAAGCAGTTGCGCGAACTCGCAGCAGCATGGTCTGGGCTGTCTCAAGGTGACCGTGCGCAATTGCGGACCGAGATTCCGAAGGTGATCTACGAGCCACTCGCACGGCTGGCCGAAGCCAAGGGCGAGGAATCCGGATCAGCTCACGCAGACCTCTCAAAGGCCTATTCGTCTCGCACCGAGGCAGGCATCGAGGAACTGGCGCTCGCGATGCCACATGACCTCTTCTGGGCAATGGCCCGCGTAGCCGGCGAGAGTTGGAAGCGTGGCGGCGACTCGGTGACGTAGCTGGTCACGTCACACCTCTTGGTCGTCGCCTCCAGCCGAACGCCGCCTACGCGCTTGCTCGGCGAGGCGCCGGGACAAGTCGCCCGTCGTCGATCGCGCGCGATCAAACGTCTGGTTGCCCGCCCGTTTCGCGGCAGACACTCGAACGGCGCTTCGTTCGAGCGCTCGGTCACGCGCCTCGCCGGCGGCAGTCTTCCACCGACGCGCCTCCAACGACGCACGTTCGCCTTCGATCCCAAGCCCTTCGTGGAAGTCGATGACTGCACCCGAGACCTCGTTGCTGGCCTGCACAAGCGCTGGCGCCTTGGTCGGATGCAGGAGCACCTTGGTGTTGGCGATGCCCGCAGCCGAATCCATCCTTGCCAGGAGCCGTTGTGTGCACTGCGACATCAGATCGAGGCGGTCTTGCCGGGCAGCCTGGAGACCGAGGCGATGCCGATCGAGTTCCTCCGGCGAAGAGTCCAACACGCGGTCGAGTTCGAGCACGGCAACTGCGTCCTGCAACTGGAAGCACCGGGCCAAGACGGCGAGCCACTTCTGCACTTCGGGTTGAGCATCGCTGGTCGCCTTGGCGAGGTCTCCGACCTTGCTCTTTCGCTTGAGCTTGTCGGCAAGATCCCCGAGCTGGCGCAAGGCGTATCCCTGGGTGTCGAAGATCGTCGACGAGGTGGCGTCCACCTTCGACCAGGTAACTTCGGAAACTCGGCCGACGGCCTCGCGGACCTTCATCGCCTCTCGGACAGCAAGATCGACGCCGTCCATCCGGGCCAGCACCTGATTGGTCTGGGCGCGAAGGACGTCATCGAGCTTCTCGTCGATCCTGGCGAGGTACTCGGTGATCTCCTCCATCGCCTGTTGCATCGCCAGTTGGGTCATGAGCCCACCGACGCCTGACAGGAGCGCAGGGTTGGTCAGTGCCGTGCCGGGCGTCCTGACGAGTTGCAGGAAGCCCTTGCTCTTGCCGCCCTCGGTCAACACGGCTCGACTGACGCCAGGGCTGGAGCCCTTCATGAGTTTGTACTTCTTGAGCGCCTGGGCGGACTCCTCCGTCAACTTCACCCAGCGACCGGAGTTGGCCGCGATCTCGGCACCAGCCTGCGTGACTGCTCCCCCGCTCCCGAGCGACTTGCCAAGGCGCCGCAGACCGAGTTCCTTCGACGGCAAGCCCTCGGATGTCAGGAAGAGTTCGACAGCCGCAGGATCACCGATGACCGCGAGACCAGCACCGTCGCTGATCAGCTCAATCTCGCTAGACATCTTCGGCTCCTTCAACTGCGGGCAAGTCAACCGTAGCGAGTTCAGGCACGCTGGTTTGTCGTTCCGTACCGCTTGCGCAAGATCGAGAGTTGCTGCCGGACGGGCGTCTTCGAGACCTTCGCAAGGTTGAGCGGCGGATCGAGCTCAGTGAGCAAAGCCGTTTCCAACGCGTCGAGAGTGTCGGCATCTGCGACAGGGATCGGCACGACGCGCAGGTGCGCATGCATCCACCTGGTCAGCTCAACCTCGTCGATCGACGCCTGCTCGTTGGCTGCAGCAAGGATCGAGCCCAAGCTCCGTCGCAGGGTCGAGAACTCGCTCTTCTTGCCGAGATGCATCGTCGCTATCCGACCCCACAGCGTGTTCGTTGACGTTGATCCGCCCGAGCGGGTTGCTCCGGCTAGGCCGCCGTAGATGAGACCCTCGCCGACCGGATGGCCGAGGCCCCTGGTGAGCTCGGACGCACCGGCGGCATCCACCCACCAGCTGTACATGCCGGGACTCCGTAGTCCGTCACCCTGCGTGTCGAGGATGTCGTTCAGCGTCTTCGCCGACGCGAAGTCGCGAAGGCGCTCAAGCACCCAAGATTGATCCACCACGCGCCCCTGCTGCTGCAGGTACCAGGAAAGTCGGCGTCCGAATGAAAGCCCTTGCAGTTGGTCGAGCACGTGTGCGCCGGTTGCCTGAAGGAGCCCCTCCACCGCCACCACGTAGGCCGAGCCCGCGTGAATGTCGATGACCAGGCCATCGAGTTCACCTACGGCCTGCCGCAACTGGGCGACGACGCGTTCGCCCCAAGCCTGCTGATAGTCACGCGACGTTTCCGGGAGATAGCGCTCGTACGGTTCGAGCCACTCGTCGGGGCCAACAAGGCCGTGCTCGGCCGAGAGAATGAACCAGGGCTTGCCGGTTGCCTCGGCATACGTGCGCATCTTGATGAAGTAGTCCGAGACGTAGAGATCTCGGGCCGGGGCGCCGTGAGCGAGCTTGGTCTTGACGCAGCCGACAAGAACGACATCGACCCTCAGCTGGTCTCCGGTGACGACTAGAGCCACTGGCGTCGTGGTCTTCGCCGTAGCCGGCCCCGGCGCGCGTGGGATGGCCCGCCCGCCACTGCCGATCGTGAAACCCAGTTTCTGCAACCAGCGCCGGGAGGATTGAGACTGGAAGCGCTGACGGTCCTTCACCCCGGTCGCCAGCGAGATGACTTGCTTGACCGGCCACCTGGTGCCGTCCACCTCGACCCAGTAGTTGCGGATGTCCTCCGGCGCGTGCCCTTCGAGCCGAGCACGGACCGTCTCAGGAGTGAGGTCGAAGGTCTCGCCGTCGAGCGTGAAGCGCATGGTTATTGATACCGCCTGAGGCCGACACTTCGACGCGGTTCACCACTCAGTCTGGATCTCACGCTTCAAGTAGTCCCAAGGATCGTTGCGTAGCGCTGACGGGATGGAGTCGAAGAGTTCGAGCGAGACTTCCTGGCAGATGAACTGCGTGATCCCCATGACCGTCATCTCGATCTGGTCCCAGGTGCGTACCAATGACGCCGAGTCGGCAAAGGTGGTGCCGTCTTCACTCGGCCTTACGTGCGTGAGGACATTGCGGCGCGGGACCCAGCGATCGAAATTGGCGGTCAACCGACTGAAGATGTGTAGAGGGACCTGGCGTCGGGACTCGGACACCAGCGTGCTGACCGAGTAGCTGAGGCCGCGTTGGGGCGGAGGTGGCGGCGCTGGCCGCAGCGCCTCGGCCAGCCCTCCGGTCCGGACATAGAGGGCCGTGCCAACCAGTTCAGGCCAGGACTCGCCCAGCGCGCCCAGATGTAGCACGTGGTCAACCAGGCCCCTATAGGCCTCTGCAATGTTTTCGTCTTGCGGGAACACGGCCGGCACGACAGGCACCAGGGGATCCAGCGTCCCGGCCACGAGTCCGAGCGTCCACCCGCGAATGATCGGCGCCATCGACTGAGGTCTGACGGCGACCAGCGCTGGCGCATCAGCCGCCAGTCGCTTCACGACGGCATCGCGTAGGTCAGCTGCAAGCTGGTAGCAATCGCCGTCATTGCGTAGCCCGGCCAGGATCCAGGTTGCGAGGATGGCGTGTTCCTCAGACAGGGCGTAGCTGTCGGCGGAGTCAGCATCGATGTATTGAGCGTCGTATTGCCACTTCGCTCGGTAGGCCGCCGCGGCGTCACTCAGCCACTCACTGTCGTACCCGATCTCAACAAGACGGTCATCAAGCGCATCGCGCCCGTCACGGTTCTTCGCGAGCAGCTGGTAAAGCTCGGCGAAGACAACCGCTGACAGCGCGCAGGTCAGTTCCGCCACAGGAGGTTCTCCAAGCGGCGAGCGATCGGCACGGGCGCAACCTGAGGTCCGACCGGCGCATGGAGCGCGTCATCAGGAATCGGAATGGCGGCAAGATCTGTGCCGCGCAGTGACGGGATCGTGGAACCGGTCAACATCAGCTGGCGCACCCGGTACCCGCGTTGGCTGTTGAGGTACGCCGCGATCGCCGGCCCCGTGGCGACGTCTCGCAGCCTGAGCACGTAGACGTGCTGATCGGCGATCGACTCACCCTCTGCCACCGTCGCGTACGCGTAGTTGCCGAGTCCCGCGACCAGGAGATCGCCGCGGTGGGCAACAGTCGCGGTCGGATCGTTCAAAAGCATCCAGCGCCGTGGCGGCTTGCCGCCCAGCACGGAGACGTCCGACACCGGCAAGTAACCGAGGGCTGCGTCCGGAATGGCGTGCCGTCGAGTGTCGCGTCCCCTTGTGATCTCGCCGCAGAGCACCTCAAGCGGCATGCCGTCCTGGAGCAACCTCGGATCAGGCGTGGCGAGTGCAACGTGCCACGTTACGACACGGAGGTCGGCCAGGTGCCACCACGTTTCGGCGGGTTCCTCCTCTTCAACGTGCGTCGAGCGCTCGACGTGCGCAAGCTGCGCGAGAACCTCGCGGCGCTCGGCTAGCGACGGCATCGGAATCTCTGCAGCAAGCAATGAGGCGGAGTCGACATGGGTCACTGTGTCGCCACGAGAAAGACTGGCACGAAGGCGCGCCCCACTCTCGCTCCCGAGGAGGGCCCAAAGCCACAGGCCCAGTTCCTGGTCAACAGGCCTGAGGGCTGCGAATCGCGCCGAAACCAACGCGCCGGCCAACCGCTCTGACACGAGCAGAGTGGGCCCGCTACCGGAGCGTGGGATAAGGACGTCGCCCGGTCGGAGCTCGGCGCCAACCTGGAAGACAGAGCCTTGATACTTACGACTCCGGCGCCGAATGGCTCCCGACGAAGGGTCAAGGACCTGGGGTGTGATCACGGGTGATCCAGCATCAGCCAACGATCGTGGCGCCAACCTGGTAGCCACCTCGCCGAGCGGCACGGCGAAGGTCAAGCGTGGCCATCGGAACGCCTCGGCCGTGAGCGTCGCCGGATCCCAGCTCGGCTCACGGCGAAGGTCCAGGAGCGCGTGTGCCGCCCCCATTGCTAATCGCTCCCCCGCGCGCCATCGATGTGCTGCAGCGCGGCCTGCATGGCAGCCCCGTCAACGTTGAGCTGCGTCCGCCAATCCTCACCGAGCTGGGCCACGAACGTATCGCCGGGCTCCGCGCGATCGATCACGAGTAGGACTGTCCGGATGCTCGTGCTTGGCGTCGAGCCGGGAGGCAGGCCGATCAGTGCTGAGACGCGGTATTCGCTCGCGAGGAACTGCCGATAGGAAGCCGACGAATGGCGGAACGTGAATCCGGCCGGAAGCTGGAAGACAGCCCGGCCACCCGGGCGCAGCTGCCGAAGGCACAGGTCGACGACCGCCACCTCAAGTTCCGAGGTCGAGGCGCCGTTCAGAAGCGTCCACCGCTCTGGCAGACGACCGCCGAAGGGCGGCGCCGTCACGATGACATCAGCCTCGGGAAGCTCACTTCGGAAGGCGTCGCCTGCTTCAACAAATGCGAGCATCGGTGCCGTACGGGCAATCTCGGCAGCGAGTCCCGCCAGGTTGACGTCGATGTCGCGCCCGATGAACTCGCTGCGGGTTCCCTGCTCGACCGCGCGATCCATCACGGCCCATAGGAAGGAGCCAGTTCCACAGAACGGATCAAGGACGGCGCCTTCAAGTTTCGATCCGACGAGCAGGGAGACCGCCTCGGCAACGACAGGGTCAGACGCTTGCTCGCTGCCGAAGCGAGAGCGAGCGGCAAACTCAGCAAGCGCGCGACGTCGTGCCTTCCACAGGACGTCGGGGCGCACAGGCACGAATCCGCCTCGCGGCGTTTCAATGCCTGGGAGCCCGGTCTCGGCAATGACGTCGACCGACGGGAAGAAGAAGTCTGGACGAACGCCGCCAGCGCGGGCCTTGTCTGATTCGAACCAAAGCTTGTCGATGAGCAGCGAGGTTGCCAGAGCCGGGTCGGCCAGGGAGCCGTTGGAACCATTCGCGGGACGCTGAGGTCCATCGACGGGCTCAAACGACCGCAGGCTGCGGTCAGCTCGGAACCACTGGCCGTTGATGACCGCGTAGTGCTCGACAGTCCCGAGGAGTTCGTGCGCCTGCATCAGTGCCGGAAGCGCCAGCTCGGGCGTCTTCATCGAGCCCTTCTTCACCTCAACCACGAGCCACGGCACGAGGTCACCGTCGCCGTTTGATGCCAGTGCCAGAACGTCCGGGCGGTACTTCGAGCTGCCTTCGAGCCGAGGCTCAAACTGAATCAGCTGGTAGCCGGCCGCCTCGAGCGCAGCACGAATCTGCGTATTGCTTGATGCCTCGTTAGACATTCGAAACCCTCCCTTCTGGTTCAAGCGAGCCGAGCAAAGTACCACCCGCGTGCCAGCGCTGCAAACCGAGTACGCCCTGCAGACGGGCCGACTCCAGCGCGGCAGCACCCAGGCGCGAGGCCGATGCCGAAGGCGGAACTTTGTCTACTCTCGGTCTCATGGGACGGGCACAAGTCCACGACGCGCGGAGAGCAGTGCGACGTCTTCCTTGTTGACGTCACGATGGAGGCTGCTCAAGACCGCATGCTCCGTCTCGGGGGTCCAGAAGATCTGCAGCTGCTCACGAGCTCGAGTGATCGCCGTGTAGAACACGTTGTGGGAGATGTCGTCTTCGTTGGCGTATGTGATGACGACCTTCACGGAGTCGTACTCAAGCCCCTGAGCCTTGTGAATGGACACCGCGTACGCGACCTGGAAAGGCACCGATCCCCCACTCGAGTCATCATCGTCGTCGCCGCTTCCTCGCTCGTAGACATCGAACTGAACCGTCGAGTCGGCGACGTAGCGCAGATCGAAGCCGTCTACGTCGAAGGAGGTGACGGGCCGGTCGAGCGAGACGTCGAACTGGATGCGCCCTGGGAACGTCTTGATGTCGACGATCGTGCCCTTCAGGTTGTTGTAGATCACCGGGCGGAAGCGATCGGTGTCGTTAAAGAGCACGGGTCTCCGACCTTGTAGGTCGAGGCACCCCACACCGTCGCCGCACCATTGTTGCTGCTCTGCAGGAAGCGGTTGACGTTGTTGATGCCGTAGAGGCCGTCGTAGTTCAGACACAGAATGATCTCGTCTGCCCGCTGGGCCTGAAACAGCGTCTGGTCGAGCACCTTCGAGTAGCCGTTGCGGGCGAGCGTTTCAGCGATGTCGTCCTTGAGTTCTCGCACGGTCGACCACAAGTCAAGGAGGTCGGCGTTTCGCGTCCTGAATGGCGTCACGAGCTCGAAGACAGCGGTCTTCGGGATAAATGACCGTGCGAGGCCGAACCAGTTCCCGAACTGGATCGACTCGATCTGGAAGACATCGCCGACGAGTATCAGTAGCTTGAACGACGTTCGTTCCAGCACCTTGAGCAGGTCGGCATTGCTGACGGTGCTGCACTCGTCGATCACTAGGACGTCATAGATGGTGGCATCACCACGGCGGATGTGGCTGCTGATGGTGCGGAAGGTCGAGTTCTGCGCGTTCACCCGCCGCTTGAGGTTGTCGACAGCCGGGTTGGTGTGCGCAAGGAAGAGTTTGTTGTTGGCGTTGAAGTAGTTCGCGATCAGGCTCACCATGGTCGACTTGCCCGTTCCAGCGGCTCCATAGATCAGGGCGACCTGGGAGTCCACAAACAACTCTTGCAGCGCTTTCGCCTTGATGGGGTCATCGGGCGCGGGCGTGGCTTGGGCGAGCCACTGAGCCACTGCGGGTTGATACCCAGCGATGCCCACAGCCGCGTGCTGCTGCAGCCGCTGGATGATGTCGACGGTGCCGTCCTCGTACTCGCGGATGAAGACGTGGCCCTTGTCCTTGATCAGGTGCCGCCCGGTGTGCTTGAAATAGACCCTCCGGTTGTACTCATCGATCAGCTGATCCACATCGCCGAGAGGCTCAAGGTCGCCGACCGGCGTGTAGAGCATGCCGTGGCTCTCAACGTTGTTCTTCACTCGCCTTGCGAGCAGCTCATGGGTGCGCCCAGCGAGATCGAGAC
>WBZM01002550.1_pt1 | contig 15262 bp, 9 predicted proteins | sample 5204271 | NCBI WGS metagenome assembly WBZM01 (sample SAMN12344346, study PRJNA552823) | activated sludge metagenome | biome: Activated sludge suspended growth; feature: Nitrification reactor; material: Wastewater; isolation source: activated sludge from nitrification reactor of wastewater treatment...
GCCTTCAGGCTTCGTTCCTGTATTCGCCCTCGCCGTGAGCGGGACCTATAACCTCCGCAGGCCTTTCACAGCGGCGGACGTAACACCAGCCAGCATCGAGGCGACGTAGGGCGTCAGCGGAATCGTGCGCTCGCCGTCGACCTTGTCCTTGATGGTCAGCGATTTCCATTGGAAGTCGACGTCCTCCCAGCGGATGCCGGCCACCTCTTCGCGCCGGGCGCCGGTCAGCAGGGCGGTCTGCAGATAGGCGGCGATTACGGGGTTGCCGATCTGGCGCACAGCGGCGAACCACGCCGGCAATTGCTCGCGTTGCAGGCAATCGTCCCTGGCGGATTTCTTCGGCAGTTCGTCGCGGGCCAGCCGGGCACCGCAGGCATCGGCCCGCACTTGGTCGCGATACTCGAGGCGGTCCCCGCACCAGTTGAGGAAGGCACGCAGATAGCGGAACGCCAACGCGGCATGTGTGGGGCGTCTGGCGGCCTCATCTTGAAGCCATGCGCGCACGCGATCGGCGTCGATCTGTTCCAGAGGATCGGACAACAGCAGCAGAAGGCTGCCCGGCTGCGTCGTGGTGCCCTCGCCTGGTCGGCGTCCTCGGGCCTTGGGCTGCCCGCCGGCGTCAACAAGCTTCTGATGGTCAATCAGTGTACGCTCGCCCCAACGTGGCGCCCGAGCGGCAAGATAGGCTTGCCAAGCGTCGAGTGCCGGGGTTGCGATGCGCTTTGCCTCCTCGCGCTTGGCCTCGGCAGCAGCGATGCGCGCGCGCTTCTCTTGGCGCGGGTCTATGCCTTGGTCGATCATGGTTTGCAGCCGGCGCGCTTCGTCGCGGGCGGCGGCGAGTGTCCATGCTCGAACGTCGCCGATGGTCATGCGAACGGTTTGCCGGTTCAGCTTGGATTCGAAGATGAACGACTTCGCACCAGCGGTCACGCGCACCGCCAAGCGCGGCGTGTCAGTGTCCCAAAGAAAGTCTTGATCGACTCCAACGGGCAGGCTCAGGCGGCGGACGCGGTCGGGTGTCAGGCGTTCGCGGTTCATGGTGTCGCTCCGGGCTTGGCTACATGGGTGACTTGGTGTAGCCACCATGTAGCCACTTTACAGCAATCCGCTTCAACGTCAAGCAACGTGCAATTGCGGCAAATAATTGTTTGCGCGAGTTTTTGTTGCCTTCCGTTCATCCCTTTCAATGCCGAAGGATGCCTGCCTTTTCAGACTATTCATCCGTAGGTCTATGGTTCGAGCCCAGGTCGGGGAGCCAAAGAATCAAGCGATCAGGCCACTTGCAAAAGTGGCCTTTGTGCTTTCTGGGATTCCGTTGTACAGCGCATCGAGACCTTCAGACGGAAAGCGGTCGTCAAGGTTTTGGCGAGCCGCCAGGCGAACACCCACCTTGAGTAGCGGTCCATCACGGCGATTGGTGGCTGGCGGCAGGTTGCGGCTGCCAGGCGCTCAGGCAGATCGCCGCCGAGGTGGACGACAGCGGATCGCCGTCGATCAGCGCCGGCAGGATGAATGTGTCGGCGATCCGGCCAGCCCGGCAGAGGGCGCTCGCCTATTCCTCCCAGAAAACGCCTTCGCGGCGAGCGTCGACCTCGTCCGATAGCAGCGGCAGGAAGTAGTCGCACGCGCCTGGGCAGTGTTTTCGCTGGCGTAGCGGACGAAGACCTGCGCTCCGTCGGCGCTGTCCACCGGCTTCTCCGCGGCGGCGCGGCGCGTACCGGCGGTGTCGCCAGCGACGCGGGCCGCCTGCCAGCGGCGGCTGAGTTCGGTGACGAAGTCGCTGGCACGGCCGGGGAACAAGCAGGCTGCTGGGGCTGAAACGGCTGATGAATGCGTTCAGCCGCGGATCGCCGGCGCTGTCGGCCATGAACTCGAGGGTGGCTTTGCTCTGCCGCGGCTCGTTGTTCATCAGGCGCAGAGCGAGCGTCCGGCCCAGTCGGGAAGGCGACAGTCGATCAGCAGCAGGTGGCCGTCGCGCAGCTCCGCCAGCACATCGCGCGCGTCGCGTGCTCGGACTGTTGCCGGCGCGGATACTCGAGGACGTCGCCTTCGTGGATCGCGAAGTCGAGCAGATTGGCCGCCGAGCCCAGTAACTGCTAGCTGATCTTCCCGGCCCATTTGTCGGGCAGATCCACTGCGCGGCCGTTGGTCTCGGAACGGATGCCGTAGGCGTAGGCTTCGGCGCGCGCTGCGACCGTGCGCAGCGCGCGGAGCAGCAGGTCGTCGCAGCTCAGGCTGACGAAGAGCTTGAAATCTTCGATCGCCGCCAGTTGCGCCAAGGGTTTCGGGATGTCGCAGGCGCGCGTCAGGGTGGCCAACGCGCTCGCCACCGCGGGTCGGATCTTGTCCGGGTTGAGCTGTTTGCGGCTGATCAGCGAGGCGACGTACTCGTGCAGAACCCAGACCTGGTCGCGGTACCCGGCACGCGGAAGGTCGAAGCGGCGGCTGAGGTCTTCGGCGATCCGCACGTCGAGTCGCTTTCTCGCTCAGCCTGCTCGGACGGCACCCCCTCGATCCTCCTCATCGCCCTCCAACACCTGATCGATCCCGGCGTAATCGAAGTTGTCGGCCTGGCAATGGAGGGCTTGACCCAGACCCGCATCCAGCGCTTCGATTTGCCTGATCAGGGCGTCGATTCGCGCAGTGTCCAGCGCCAGCAGGGCGTCAGCTAGCTCGCGCCGCAACGCCTCCGGCAGCGCCGCCAGGGCTGCTCGATCCAGCACCGGAACCTTCGGTGTGGCCGACGCGCCGGGCGCGCGCTCCCGGCGCCGGAAGCGCACGCCCAACAGGCGCTCCAGGCAGCCGAATATCTCTTCCGAGCGAAATGGCTTGTGCACGACATCGTCCATCCCCGCTTCGAGCATCTCGCCTCGCTGCTCGGCGAACACCGAGGCGGTCAAGGCGACAATCTTCACCTCCCCGCCCCCCTCCAGCGCGCGAATCCGCCGTGTGACCTCCAAGCCGTCGAGCACCGGCATGCGCTGGTCCATCCAAATGAAGTGCGGATGCCAGGCCTGGTACTGTTCGATTCCCTCCATCCCGTTCACTGCCGTGCGCACCTGAAACCCGGCGCTCTCCAACAAACGCCCGAGCAGCAGGGCGTTTTCCGGCTGGTCCTCGACGATCAGAATCCGCCACTCGGGTTGGTCCGGGAGCAAGCCCAGCACATCACCGGGCGATTCCTCCGCCCGCGCCAAGTCTGCGCCGTGCAAGACCTCCACCGGCAGGTCAATCCAGAAACGACTGCCTTGGCCGAGTTCGCTGCGCAGGCCGATGCGGCCCCCCATCAGCTCGACAAACTGACGGCAGATTGCCAACCCCAGCCCCGTACCTTTCTGGGCCGACATCTGGCCCCCCTGCACGAAGGGCTCGAAGACGCGGACCTGATCCTCCGCTGCGATGCCTGGCCCGGTGTCTTCCACCTCGATCAATACCCGGGGCTGGTCGGCGTCCGCCCCGGTGTCCAGACGCAGGCTGACGCTCCCCCGCGCGGTGAACTTGATGGCGTTGCCGAGCAGGTTCACCAGCACCTGGCGCAGCCGGGTCTCGTCGCCCCGGATGTACTGCGGCGCCCGCGACGAACGTTCCAACGCCAGCGCCAAGCCTTTCTCGCGGGCACGCTGGCCCATCATCTCCATGATGTCGTCCACCATCGCGCACAGATCCAGGGGGGCTTTCTCCAACTGGATGCGCCCAGCCTCGATCTTCGCCATGTCCAGAATGTCGTTGATCAGTCCCAGCAGATGCACGCCACTGCGGTTGACGATGTCCAGGTGCTCCCGGTTTCGACCGGTCAGACCGGAATCGCGCAGCATCAGCTCGGTGAAACCCAGTATCGAGTTCAAGGGCGTGCGCAACTCGTGACTCATGTTGGCCAGGAAAACGCTTTTCGCATGGTTGGCGGCCTCGGCGCGATCCTTGGCTTCCTGCATCTCCTGTTCCGCCAGCTTGCGTTCGCTGATGTCGAAAATGGCGCCGTCGAGAAATTGCGGCTTGCCGTCCGCGCCGAGTACGGCTTTGGACTTGGCATAAACCCAATGCAACTGACCGGCGGAGTCCACCACGCGATACTCGCCGACGAAACGGCGGTGCTCAGTCACCGCCGCTTCCATCGCGGCGGTAACCCGGGCGGCATCTTCAGGATGGACGATATCGTCGAAGGCGCGCCGCCCACCGGGAGGCAGAAACTCTTCGGCCGGATGGCCTGAGAGCTTTTCAATCTCGTCGCTGACGAACAACAAGGTCCAGGGTGCACGCGGCAGGCAGCGGAAGACCACGCCGGGAATATTGCCCACCATCGATTGCAGCCGCTGTTCGCTCTCCCGCACCTTGAGTTCGGCAGCGCCCTGACGCAAGCGGCTCCGCCAGGCGGACAAGAGCAGCAGCAGCAGAATCAGGGTGGTCAGCGCCGCGATGCCGGCGACCGCTGCGCGACGCTCGAGCGGCGCGGCGCTTGCCAGATCGCCGAGTATCAGCAAGGTCCAGTCCCCGGTCGGATCCCTCCAGTCGACCGGGTAATGCAACACGGCGTAGCGGCGGCCATCCACTCGTGCCGTGTCGGTGTTCAGGCTGAAAGGAAGGCGCAGGAACTCTCCTCTTTCGCCAGTGGCCACCTGAAATTGCTTCGAGGCGTTGACCGCGCGGATCTGCTCGTCGTCGCTGTCGAGCGTGGCGCGCATGATCCAATCAGGACGGCTGGCGGCGAACACCACCTTGCTCGGCGAGACGACCAAGCCGATCCGGTGCTCACCTTGGGAGAGAAACTCGTCGAGTTCCGATGCCGGATAGCGCGCCGCGGCGACACCGATGATCTCGCTGGCGGGATCATTGCTGGCACGCACCGGCGCAGCGACGTAGTACGTCCGCCGTCCGGTACTGAGGCTCTTGGCGCCATAGATGTTTTCCGTCCCCTGCATCGCTGTCTTGAAGTAGGTGCGAAAAGACACGTCCTGGCCGATCGGCGAAATGCCCTTGAAGTCCCAGTCGGCCGTAATCCGTCCGGCCCGATTGGTCACGAAGGCATGCTCGGCACCGGCGCTGACCGCTAGTGTGTGCAAGGCCGCATGGTGGCTCAGTTGCGCCTTGGCGCGTTCGGTGTCGGTCTCTCGAGCCGCCGCGCGGATAGTGGGGTCGCTCTGCCCGGCGAGCGCCACCATGCCCATACCGCGGCCAACCACGGTGCGGTTGTGGAAGCTGGCCGCCTCGCGCTCGGCGGCGCTAGCCATCGTGCTGCGGAAGGCAAACTCGTTGATCGCGCGATAGGCTTCGGACGCGAACCAGCCGGCAGCCAGCGCGATGAGAACACTGACCGCAAGCGCCGCGCCGCGATCGCGCGATTGCGGCGCAGCCAGGTCGAGCCGCTCGAGGTGTGCTGGCGAGGCGCCGGAAAGAAGGTCTTGATCGCGCATGGCCAGATCCTTTCTTCTATGGACGGCGCAACGCCGGGCGATCGATCTCGGCGCAGCGGGCGGGAGCAACCACGGTGTCTACCGCAAGGTCGCGAAGCGATCCGCGCCACCTTGCCAAGCGGCGGTTGGCCAGATCAATCGCTCGGCCGGGTCCGACCAAGCAGAGGAAAAGGCAAGCTGGCGCAAACAAGATCAGCACCGGCGTTCTACATGGTCATGTTGATCCCGCTGTCGCGACGACGGGCGATCTGATTACGTCCCGGTCCAGGCATCGGCCGCCTCGCACAGACCAAGCAGTTCTTCGAAGCGCATTTCCTTCACCTGTTTGCCGAGCGCAGCGCCCAGTTCCGGATCGAGCGCGGCGACCTGTTCTGCCAGCTCGCCGCAACGTGCACCGTCCAGCACCAGCAAAGCCTCGCGCAGTTGCGCGCGCAAGGCTGCGGGCAACGCGCCCAGACGCGCGGCGTCGACGGCCGTGTGCAGGGCCGGCTCGGCTCGCTCGGCATAGACGAATGCGAGCTTCAGATGGCGGCCGATGAGTTCAAACAGATCGGCGTCGCGAAAGGGCTTGCGCATGAACTCGTCGCAGCCGGCGGCCAGCACCTCGTCGCGCTGTTCCTCGAAGGCACTGGCGGTGACCGCGATGATCGGCGTTCGGCCCCCCTTCTCCTCGGCGCGGATGCGCCGTGCCACCTCATAGCCGTCCATCTTGGGCATGCGCATGTCCAGCAGGATCAGATCGGGCTGCTCGTCGCGCCAGCGGGCCAGGGCTTGCTCGCCATCGCTTGCCTCGATCAGCGCGAAGCCCAGCGGTTTGAGGTTCTTGATCAGGAGCTGACGGTTGGTCTCGATGTCGTCGCCGATCAGCACCCGATAGCGCGGCTGGCCGGGCTCGAGCCCGATCACCAGGCGCTGCGCCTTGGCTTCGGGCACAGCCCCTTTCAGCACCTCGAAGTCCAGTTCGAAGCTGAAGCGGCTGCCTTGGCCGGGCGCGCTGTGCACCGCGATATCGCCGCCCATCAACTGCACATGCTGTCGGCTGATCGCCAACCCCAGTCCGCTGCCTTCCTGGGAGCTGACGCCGGCGAGCGCCTGCGAGAAGGGCTGGAACAACTTCGCCTGTTCCTCGGCGGCAATGCCCGGCCCGGTGTCGCTGACGGTAAAGCGCAGTCGGCAGCGTCCGCCTTGCTCGCCGCGCAGGGCGTCCACGGCCAGCAGCACGCTGCCCTGCTGGGTGAACTTGACGGCGTTGCCCAGCAGGTTGATCAAGACCTGGCGCAGCTTGGTAGCGTCGGCGCGCACGTGGCGCGGTACGGCAGCCGCCCAATGCACCTGCAGCGACAAGCTCTTGCGAGTGGCGCGCTCGCGCAACAGCTCGCCGAGTTCGCCGAGCAGCGCGTACAGGTCGCAGTCGGTGGGCTGACAGGTGGCGCGGCCGGACTCAATCTTGGAGATGTCCAGCACGTCGTTGATCAGCCCGAGCAGGTGCTCGCCGCTGCGGTGTATGGTGGCGAGGTTCTCGGCCTGCTCAGCCGTCAGCCGGGCGCGGCCCGTGCGCGCTTCGCGCCGCATCAGATCGGCGAAACCGAGAATGGCGTTCAAGGGTGTGCGCAACTCGTGGCTCATGTTGGCGAGAAACACCGACTTGGCGCGGTTGGCGACTTCGGCCGCCATCTTTGCATCCAGAATGGCGTCCAGCGCGGCCTTGCGTTGCGTGATGTCGCGAAAGACGACGATCGCGCCGACCATGGCAAAACCTTGCTTGAGGGGGGTTGTCGAGTATTCGACGGGGACACTGGACCCGTCTTTGCGCCAGAAAACCTCCGAATCGACGGTTCGCGGTTGACCATCCTGAAACGTCTGGTAGCGGGCGCATTCGGACTCGGGAAAAGGGGTGCCATCAGGATACGAATGATGGACGAGATCGTGCATTCTCCGTCCCAGCATTTCGGCCTCGCCATATCCGAGGAGAGCCGCAGCGGCCGGGTTGCTGAAGATGATTTCGCCGTTGGTATTGGTCCCGATGATGCCGTCGCTGACCGAAGCGAGGATCTGCCGGTGTCGAGTTTCCGTGCTGCGAAGCTCTTCGGTGACGTGTTGGACTTTTTGCTCGGCAGAGTTCGCGTAGTCGAGCATGCCTTGAAAGTCGACCAGGTGAACCGGTTCATCGCCTTCGATCCAGGCATCGTGGCCGGGCGGGAGCATGGAGACGTCCCCGGCTTTCACCACATGGCGGACGCCGTCCTGCTCGACAATCATGACGCCAGACATGTGGTATTGCAGGTGCGGGGCTTGGCACAGATCGGTATGAACGATCGGCTTGACCGATTCGGACCATTTCCATCCCGGTTCGAAGGTGGCGCGTCCGACGACGGTTCCTCCGACCTCGATCAGCTCGACGCGACCTTTGGGAAACGTGCGAACTTCAACCGGGTGGGTGAAGCTCTTTACCTCGACCTTCTTCATGACTGCCGCTCCTTTCTTTATCACCTCGACCACCGCCGCGCCCGACGGCGCTGGGCTGGGCGTCGGAGTCGCCGCTGCCCGCTCGCCATTCGATCGAGCCGGCGGACCATAGGCGGCAGAAAATCGCGGAGATCGGTGGGAAACGGTTGGCCGAGGATGTGCTCGTAGACATTCCTTCGCGGTCGCCTGGCCGCCCCGATGGAAGGTCGAAAGGCATTCATCATCAGCTTCAGCAGCAGTTCGATGCGCATCGCGCTCACTCGCTCCCGAGTCCAGGGCGGCGACGTACTGGGCGACCAAAGGCTCGAGGAACAGGACTGGCCAGGCCACAGGCAGAGCGCCCTGGCGCGCGCCGTCGCCGATGCGGCGCCTTCCGGAGAGACCTAGTCGAGCCGCGGCGGGCGTAATTCGTCGGCCCTCTCAGCTTGCCCGGGCCCGCGCACCGCGACTTTCCCCATTCCCCGCAAGGCCTCGTCCATCCCCGCGTAATCGAGGTTATCGGCCTGGCTGCGCAGGACTTGACCCAGAATTGCATCCAGTGCTTCGACTTGCCTGATCAGGGCGTCGATTCGCGCGGTGTCGAGCATCAGCAGGGCGTCCGCCAGATCACGCCGCAAGGCCTCCGGTAGCGCTGCCAGGGCCGCGCGGTCCAGCGCCGGTGCGGTCGGGGCGGCCGGCGCGCCGGGCCCGGGCTCGCGACGCTGGAAGCGCACGCCCAACAGGCGCTCCAGGCAGCCGAATATCTCCTCCGAGCGAAATGGCTTATGCAAGACATCGTCCATCCCCGCTTCGAGCATCTCACCCCGCTGCTCGGCGAACACCGAGGCGGTCAGGGCGGCAATCTTGACCGCCCCGCCCCCCTCCAGCACGCGAATCCGCCGTGTTGCCTCGACGCCGTCGAGCACCGGGATGCGCCGATCCATCCAGACGAAGTGCGGATGCCAGGCCTGGTACTGTTCGATTGCCTCCACCCCGTTCGCTGCCGTGCGCACCTGAAACCCGACGCTCTCCAACAAACGCCCGAGCAGCAGGGCGTCTTCCGGCTGGTCCTCGACGATCAGAATCCGCCATTCGGGTTGGTCCGGGAGCAAGCCTAGCACCTCGCCGGGCGATTCCTCGCTCCCCGCCAGCTCGCCGCCGTTCAGGATGTCCACCGGCAGGTCAATCCAGAAACGACTACCCTGGCCCAGCTCGCTGCTCACACCGATGCGGCCCCCCATCAGCTCGACAAACTGTCGGCAGATCGCCAACCCCAGCCCCGTACCTCTCTGGGACGACATCTGCTCTCCCTGCACGAACGGCTCGAACACCCGTACCCGATCTGGCGCTGCGATACCGGGTCCGGTGTCCTCCACCTCGAGCAATAACCGGGGCTGGTCGGCGCCCCCCCCGGCGCCCAGACGCAGGGTGACAGTCCCCCGCTCGGTGAACTTGATGGCATTGCCGAGCAGGTTCACCAGCACTTGGCGCAGCCGGGTTTCGTCGCCTCGGATGTGCCGCGGCACCCGCGACGAGCGTTCCAAAGCCAACGCCAACCCTTTCTCGCGGGCACGCTGGCTCATCATCTCCATGATGTCGCCTACGATCACGTCGAGGTCCAGCGGGACCTTCTCCCACTGAATGCGCCCGGCCTCGATCTTGGCCATGTCCAGAATGTCGTTGATCAGTCCCAACAGGTGCGCGCCACTGCGGTTGACGATGTCCAAGTGCTCCCGGTCGCGGCGGAGCAGACCCGAGCCGCGCCGCATCAGCTCCGTGAAGCCCAATATCGCGTTCAATGGCGTGCGCAGCTCATGGCTCATGTTGGCCAGGAACGCCGATTTCGCCCGGTTGGCCGATTCTGCTTGCTCCTTGGCCGCCACCAGCTCCGCCGTGCGTTGCTCGACCAAGTCCTCCAGACGGTCCCGGTAGGCGAGCAATTCGGCTTCCGCCCGCTTGCGGTAGGTGATGTCGTTGAAGATGGCCAGCGATTTGTCCCCGATCAGGGCGCTGATCACATGCGCTATCCGCACCGCGCCATCGCGGCAGGTGATATGGGCTTCGTTGAGCACGAAATCGGAACCCTTCTGCTTGGCGCTCTCCATACCCGCCAGCCAGAGATCGAACATGTCCTGGCGATACACCGGATCAGGGTAGGCGCGCTGGAACCAGTCATTGACGTGCGGCAGTTCCTCGGGCCGATAGCCGAAAAGCTCGATGAACCGGGGGTTGAGATATTCGATGTTGCCCTCCGCTCCGGCGACGCCGATCGCCATCGGCAAGGCTTCGATCATGCGGCGGAACCTCGTCTCGTTGTCGCGCAGCGCGTCCTCCATCTGCTTGCGCTCGGTGATGTCGCGGCCAACACCGACGATGGCGACGACCTGGCCATTCTCGTCGAGGACCGACTGATCGGCCCAGCCGAACCAGCGCCAGCCGGCCTGGGTCAGTGCGCGCTGCTCGTGATAATCCCGGTAAGGCGGCCGGAACAGATCCTCCATGGATTTCGCGGTGGACTCGCGGTCGTCCGCGTGCACCAGCGGCATGAAAGTCCGCCCCACGAGTTCTGCCTCCGTCTTACCGAAAACCTGGCAGTAAGACGGACTGACGAAGAGAAAGCGGTTTTCCGGATCGACCTTGACGATCAGATCGGTCTGATGATCGACCAGCAGCCGGTACTTTTCCTCGTTGGCGCGTCGCACCGCTTCAGTGCGGATTCTCTCGGCGATTTCAGCCTTGAGCTCGGCATTGGTCCGGATCAGATCGGCAGTGCGCTCGGCGACACGCTCTTCAAGCTGCTGGTTCAGTTCAAGCAGTGCGTCCTCTGCGCGTTGGCGCTCGCCAATCTCGGCCTGCAGTGCCCGGTTCTGGGCTTCGATGCGCGTCTGCAGGCGATGCAGCCGAAGCTGGGCGTCGATTCGCGCGAACACCTCCCCGGCCTGGTAGGGCTTGCTGATGAAATCCACGCCGCCGACGGCAAATGCCTGGATCTTGTTGGCCGTTTCGTCGGCTGCGCTGAGGAAGATCACCGGCACACTGGCTGAGCGTTCGTCGGCCTTCAGGCGGCGGCAGACCTCGTAACCGTCCATACCCGGCATTTGCACATCGAGCAGCACCAGATCAGGCAGCTCGCCGGCGACGGCGGCCAAGGCGGATGGACCGTCGAGCACCGGGCGAACCCAGAAACCCTGCGCCGACAACAGCCGCGCCAATAGCCGCAGACCATCCCGGTTGTCGTCGACCACCAGAATACTGGCCAATGCTTGTGGCTGTGCTCCAGGCATCTCAAACGCTCCTGCGCGCTTTCACCGGCCCCTGGTTGTACCCCAGCATGGCCATATTGGTGTTTGCGATAATCATTATCGGCCTTCCATCATCCGGCCGCAATTCCCCCAATCTGGTGCCGCACGCCGCGCCATCTGCACCAAGTCTGCGATCTGGCCGTAGCCTAAGTCGCCCGCCAGCGTGCAAAGCTGGGCCGCCGGCGGGCTGCCGCCCGGCTACCGCGAGATCTTGGCCGGCCATTTCTTCGCGCAAACAATCGATTTCCACAATGTTGATGCGGATCTCCGCCTGCCTCACCCAGGCCGACGACTCGCCGGTCAGTGATCCCAGGGTGTCGGCCAGCGCGTTCTCGTCGAGCATTGGCGCCTTGGCCGCCCCGCCGGTGCCACCGTGAACGTAGCGCACGCCCCGACGTATTGCATCTCCCCGAGCTGCGCCGTCATCCGACATTGCGGCGCTCACGGCCGGTCAATCGCCAGTCCCCGACAGCCAGGAGGTGGCGAGCGCCGGCGGTACCGTGCGCGTGGCGTCAGCCCGCGACGGTGTAGCCGGTCAGTGGCGCACCGACCGAGAGCGTCCTGGCCACCATCGGCAAGCGGTGTGCATTGACCCAGCAACCGACGCCCAGACGCAGGGCGGAGTCGGTGTAGCCAGCAAGGTGCGTGACGTGTCGCCTGAATCAGTCCCGCGCCGGATCGAGGATGACGATAGCCCGGAAGTCGTTGACGTTGGTCAGCGTCGGCCCGGTGATCACGGCATCGTTCAGCGCTCCGAAGAAGCCATGGCCATCGTTGTTCTGCAGCGCGTCCATCGGCTTGATGCCTTTAGCCCACGCGCGGGCCAGCGTATCCGGGGCGAGCAGCGCGCCGGCGACTTCTTCCAGCCCGTCGACCCCGTCCGTATCGCCCGCCATCGCATGAATGCGCGGCGCGCCGTCGAGCACGACGCCCAGCGATAGGAGAAATTCGACATTACGCCCGCCGCGGCCGTTGCCGCGTACGGTGACGCTGGTTTCGCCGCCCGACAGCAGCACGCATGGGGTAGCGAACGGCTGGCCATGCTGGACGACGTGCAGCGCGATGCCGGCCATGACCTTGCCGACATCGCGCGCCTCACCCTCGATGGCGTCACCTAGAATGTAGGGCGTCAGGCCGGCATTGGCGGCCACCTCGGCCGCTGCTTCCAGCGCCATCTGCGGGGTGGCGATGATGCGCGTGGTGCAGGCGGCCAGGCGAGGATCGTCCGGTTTGATCGATTCGCCACGGCCGGATTCGAGAATCTCGCGCAAGCTTTGCGGCAATTCGATTTCGTAGCGGCGCACGATGGCCAGCGCATCGGCACAAGTCGTGGGATCAGCGACCGTCGGGCCGGAAGCGATGTCGCACGGATTGTCTCCGGGCACGTCGGAAATCAGCAGCGTGAGCACCTTGGCCGGGTAGCAGGCAGCCGCCAGACGTCCGCCCTTGATCGCCGACAGGTGACGGCGGACGCAGTTGATTTCGCTGATCGTGGCGCCCGACTTGAGCAACGCGCGATTGACCGCCTGCTTGTCTCCAAGCGTCACGCCGGGCAGAGGCAGGGGCAGCAGCGCGGAGCCCCCACCGGAAATCAGGCACAGCACGGTGTCGTCGGCAGTCAGGCCGGAGACACGCTCCAGAATACGCTCGGCAGCCGCCAGGCCAGCAGCATCGGGTAGCGGATGCGCTGCCTCGACGATCTCGACGTGGGCGCAGGGAACAGCGTAACCGTAACGTGTAACGACCAGACCTTCCAGCGGGCCGGGCCAGTTTTTCTCGACCGCCTGCGCCATAGCCGCCGAGGCCTTGCCCGCCCCGACGACGACCAGACGACCCTTGGGCGCTGGCGGCAGATAAGGCGGAACGCCGCGCGCGGGCTGGGCGGCTTCGACCGCGGCGAGGAACATCTGGCGCAGAAGATCGCGTGGGTGCATGGTGGTTTCCTGGTTCATGGTTGCACGGCGCGCGGAGATCGACGGAATCGACGACATCGTTCAGCCGAACCGTCCGTCCAAGCGCCCGGCCGACGATTCAATCGCGGCTGAAACCGCAGCGCCAAGCGGACGGGCTCCAGGTCTCAGTCAGTGTGCGATCTGCAGCGGCAGCGGCGAATAGTTGACCCGCCGGATTTCGACCAGGCGCTTCTCCTCGACTTTTCCTTCGACAATCTCGTAGCCCATCAAGGCGAAAACGCGGCCGCGCACGAAGAGCGGTCGCGCGTTGCCGTACCAATCGACGCACGAGGCGCGGCAGGCATCGTTGCGCTCGTTCTGTGCCGGCCGGGCGACGAGCGTGCCGAGTTCGCTCAAGGCGAGACCGCGGTTGCGCAAGTAGAGAATAGCCGCCGAGCCGGTGCTCAGTTGGCGTGCGGCCGATTCGTCGCGGCCGATGATCGGCAGTCCGAGCAAGCCGTCGACCTCACTCTCCGCCTTGTAGAAGAAACCGTGGCTGCGGGTCTCTCCCTGCGCGGCACCCGGACGCAGGTGGCGGTCGACGGTTGCCGGCGGATCGGACAAACGAACGCTGGTCAGGTGCAGATCCTTGCCGTCACTGCCAACCACCAGAGCATGATTGCCGAGCGCCTCGATGCGGTCGACCGGGTGGACGAGCGGCACTTCGTGCACCTCGCCTGCCGCGTAGCGTACGGCGAAAATCGGCGAGCGGACGGCAGCGGACGGCACCGACCAGCCACTGCCCGCGCCATAGATCAGGTAGGGTCCGATGTAACGGCTCTGTACGGCGTATCCCGCCGGCTTCGGCAAGCGCAGATAAGCATCCTTCGGAACTTCATCCTTGCCGTCGGAAAAGCTGGCCAGCGCGACGCGCATCAGGGCGAGTTCGCCGGCACCTGACTCGGCTGCCCACATGCCGTCGCCACGCCCGTTCGAGCGCAGCAGCACGTTCAACATGCCGCGCTCGTCTTCCAAGAACGAGAACTGATCGATCGGGCTGCCGGCGGTCTTCAGCGCGCTCGGTGGCGAGCCGTCGAGCGGAATGCGAAAAACGGCCGAAACGGGTGCCGCCGCCAGGACACCGCTACGCCAGGCGGTCGTCCAAACGAAGACCGAGTTCGGCGAGACGTAGAAGACACGCCCCGGCGGGCCGAGTACGGCGGTGCTTCTGCAATCGAGTTCGGGCTGCGCCAGATCGCAAATGGCCACGCTGTGCAGGGCGACTCCGGCAAATGGATCGAGCGCCTCGTCGCTGCGATAGATTCGAGTCGCCGGCGCGATCCGTTTGAAGTCGCTCGGCAAGGCACCGGGGCGCCAGCGCCGGACGGCGGGAAAGGCAGCGTACGGGTCGCCCCATGGACTGAGCACGTGCGGCGAATAGACGATCAGCTTGTTGCCGACCAGGCGGCTGGCGTAGTTGCGCGACGAATAGTAGTCGTTGGAGCGCAGATGGTAGGTCGCCCGGTAGCTCAGACGGCCATCCTGCGCGAGGTCGAAGACGCCAATCTCACTGCCGCCGCGCGCATAGCTGTAGCCGATGACGACCAGCGTGTTGCCGGAGATGAGCATTTCGTCGTACCACGCACCTTGCGGGTCGACCTCGGGGCCATACGCGTCGATTGCCGAGATCGGCCGCAGCTCGTGCCCGGCGATCCGCACCGTAAATAGCCGGCCACGCCGCAGGATGACCAGGTGGTCGCCGTGCAGTTTGACGATGCCGCCCTCGTCGACGCCGGCGTGCTGGACGTTGGTCACCGATTCCGCCTTGCCCGCGGCCGCCGGAGCTGCGGCGGCGGGGGCCGGCGTGGGTGCCGGAAGTGGCAGCGCCTGGGTGCTCGGCGCGGCGCCCTCCGCCTTCTTCAGGCGCGCCTGCTGCGCGTCGTCGCGCCGGCGCTGCGCCTCGTCGGCCCAGCGCTTGAACAATCCGGCGAGTTGCTGTTCGTCGTCGAAAGCGCGCAGCGTCTTGCGCGGCGCGCTCGGCTCACTCGCTGCGTCGACCGACAGCGGCCAGCTCGGTACGGCACCGAAAATGGCAAGCGCGAGGCAGAGGGGAGCGGCTGTACGGAGCATCGTCCTTCCTTTCAGTCTGCATGTGTCCAACCCGACCAGCGATCGGGAGTGGATCGCCCTGCATCGACCGGCTCGACCCCTGGTC
>WBZM01002552.1_pt1 | contig 15254 bp, 17 predicted proteins | sample 5204271 | NCBI WGS metagenome assembly WBZM01 (sample SAMN12344346, study PRJNA552823) | activated sludge metagenome | biome: Activated sludge suspended growth; feature: Nitrification reactor; material: Wastewater; isolation source: activated sludge from nitrification reactor of wastewater...
TTCTTCGCATACTTGCACAAGGTCACGCGCATAGCCCATTGCCGGATTTTTAATCTTCTGTTTTTGCATAATGGACATCGTTACCTCTGCCAAATAATCAAGCATCAGATAATCAATATCGCCCTTAGAAACTTGATCGAGCGGTGCTGTCAGTAAATCGCCCCAGAAACCCTGCCCTGATGCTATACGAATTTTTTCTTTTGCCATAAATCTTTCATTATTTATATGTTACAAATACTGGTTTTTTCATTTCAATAGCTTGCGCTATGGTGCATGATTATACTTGTTGGTCGAGTGATAAAGTAAAAGTTCCGTCAATATGCACCGAACATTGAGGATTCTTTTGCCTAAATATGCGAATAATATGCGACAAATCTTGTGTTCGCAGATGACATGAGCCAACCGGAACATTATCATCGTCTGTGAAAAACTCCACAACAAACCACCCGATAAACTCATTGATATAGATACGTCTGACATCTTGATAAGCGATAGGAATATTGCCCTCAATCAGTAAATGGCGTACTATAATGCCCTGTGTTTTTATCAATAAACGCTGATGATGCGCCCTCATAAGCAATTGTGTTATGTTAATCGCGCATGCAATCGGTATGACATAGAGGAAGATATTTCCCTCAGATTGTATCAATGCAATTGTCGCAAAGATACAGAAAACAAAAAAAAATGAACCGACAGAAAGCCAAATGACAGGTGTCATATCCACATTTGCTATGTCCTCACCAAGCGATGCCTCTTGCAAATCAAGGTCATCCACCACCTGTCGGTAATATGTGGCACCGAATGCCAACATGGAGTAAGCAAATCCCACATAGAGGGCATGATAAAAAACTATGGTATCAAAATGCATAAATATCTGAAAGGGTAGAGAGATTTCTTATTTTTGCTTTATTAGCATTATCACAGACAAAATTACCGTGATTTTCTGCAACAATCACCATGTTACACTCTAAGATTTTTACCGATGGATAGTATAGGCGCATATCTTAAAAACAGACGTGAGACGTATGGATTAACTCTTGATGACATTTATGCACGTACTAAAATCCGTCATCACGTGATAGAGCAAATAGAGCAGGATAATTTTTCCATTATGCCCGCACCGTATTTGCGTTCCTTTTTGCGTACATATTGCGAAATGGTGAAGATTGAAGAAGAAGAGATTCAAGCCATCATCGCGAAAGTTGGCGTAGCATCTAAACCAACGCCCGCAGTGATAGCAGCTCCCGTAAGCGATGCGCCCAAGCAAACACGCTCAACTCCCCCAAAAGCAGAGTATTCTGTCAAACCATTACTTGTAAGAGCGTTTGTGTTTGCAGGATTATTCTTGGCTATTGTCATAGCGATTTACAACTATGTGTTCAAACCTGACCCAAAATCCGCACATACACCACAGCAAAAAAGCGATTCGTCATTGCTCACGGTAGTAGGAAATACCGTCGTTGGGCTTATTGATGAATCCGTAACAACAGACAGCTTGGTGCTGGATATGAGGGCTTCCGACCAAGTATGGATTACCATGACCGCCGATGGTAAATTCAGCAGACAATTTTTGCTCAATGCCAATGAGAAACGTTCATGGTCGGCAAAAGAGTTCTTTCTACTGTCGGTCAGTAATGCTGGGGCTTTGGAAATTATGCGCAATGGTAAACCTTTGCCTTTGTTGGGTGAAAAAGGTGAATTTGTGCGCTCTGTGAAAATTACCAAAGATGATTTAATCGCAAGTTCTTCACCTTATACCAAACAAGTAACACCTTCAGCTAATACAACCCAACAAGTACCCCAAACCACAGCACCGAAACCAATTCTTCAACAACCTAAACAAGAATTGCCGAAAAAAGAAATACCTAAAGAAAAACCAATTGTTCAGCAACCCAAAAAAGAACCACCCCAAAAAGAGGTGGCAAAAGAAAAAGTCGAGAAAAAATCCGAAACAACAAAAGAACCTAAAAAAGAGTCAAGGAAAGAAAGAAGAGAGCGCCGCAAACGCGGTTCTTTAGAAATAGAATCGGTGCCTTTGCGTAGTGTGGATGAAGGGTTGCCAATTCCCAAACCATTACCCAAACAAATTCCACCGGAATAGTTTTCTCATTGAGGGTATTTAGACCTATATATTTAGCAAGAGGAAATGGCTTGGATTGATGATAGATTAAAATTCTCTTGATTCTGCGGACTCGTATTTTATATTGAAAGAACAGAATATTTTGTAGTTTTGGGGAAAGTGAATAGTGCTTTGGGTTAATATAAAAATTGATGGTAAGTTGAAAAACTGAAAAGAAACAATACACGTAATTATGAAAAAAATATTTTTAACATCTATACTGTCTTTAATTTGTCAGTATTTTGCAAATGCTCATACTTGTGCGAATGAAATTGTAAAATGCCCAATAGATGGCAAAGAAGTAACATTCTGTGTAACGATGAGTATGACCACTTTCGGTTCTTTTAAAGATTTTCAAAAACAAGGTGCAATTGGAAGTCATTATGAAGAACTAATAAATAATTGTCCAAAGTGTCGTTTTTCTGGATATATTAATGACTTCAAAGTAGAGTTTAATGAAGCTGAGAAAAATAAAATTAAAGAATACTTAACCAAATTTGACAATGTAATTATTGATGACGCTAAGCAATGCTTAATTGCTGCTGAAATTAAAGAATTACAAAAGAAAACAAAAAAAGAAATAGCATTTTGTTACGTAACTGGTTCATATTTACTACGTGAAAATGATGATGAAGTTGTATTTAGAAAAGAATTACAATCGAAAGCCAAAGAAAACTTGATTTCTGCAATAGAAAATAATGAGTACGAGGACAAAACTGTTGTTGCAAATATTAATTATTTGATAGGTGAAATGGCTAGAAGAATTGGAAGTTTTGATGAAGCAGTAAAATACTATGATTTAGCCATTAACGATAAGAACAAGAAAGATTGGGTAGAAAAAGTAGCTAAACAACAAAAAGAATTAGCAATACAAAAAGACGAAAATAATAAAATATAGAAATTCTTCTGCCAACACACGTACCTTTTGCACAACTCAACGATAATGTTGAGAACTAATAATCAATAGTGTGAGAAAGCGTAGAGGTGATTCACTGCAAAGGAGCTTATATGTTGTGATGGGCTGCGGGGATGATTGAAGTAATTGTTGCGTCATATCACTTATGTAGTTTTGCAATAGCAAGTTTTTCAATAGACACAAGTGTTTTGCAAAAGGTGGATGTTCAGTGCTTCGCGGGCAGTTTTGCGTTTAGACAAAGTTTCGTTCGCTGAATGAACATGCCGATTACATAGTTGCCTTTGGGTAGCTGAAAAATGTCAATGGCGATTTGACAACAATCTATGCAAAGATAAACAAACTATATACGAGACGGAACAAATGATTTGTAAAAATTGTAATACCGAAATACATCAAAAATACTGCCCTGAATGTGGACAGCCGGCAAATCTAAAAAGAATTGATGGGAAATACATAATTCACGAAATTCAACATGTCTTACATTTTGAACGTGGAATTTTATTTACAATCAGAGAACTCATAGTTAATCCCGGACAAAACATTAAGAATTATCTAACTGAAAATAGAAGCAGACTTGTCAAACCGGTTATTTTCATAATTATCACTTCCTTAATTTATACTTTATGTAATCATTTCTTCCATCTTGAAGATGGTTATGTGCAATACTTAGACAATAAAAAATCAACAACAACTACAATTTTCAAATGGATACAAGGGCACTATGGATATGCGAATATTATGATGGGAATTTTTATTGCTTTATGGACAAGACTTTTTTTCAAAAAATATGACTATAATTTCTTTGAAATTCTCATTTTATTGTGCTTTGTGATGGGAATAAGTATGCTTGTTTATTCCGTGTTTGGCATCATTCAAGGACTGTCACATATTGATGTCATGCAAATTGCAGGGATTGTTGGTTTCATTTACACGACATGGGCAATTGGGAGCTTTTTTGGAAAAGGCAAACTTAGTCATTATGTTAAAGCATTCTTTGCTTATCTTTTGGGAATGATAACATTTACATTGACAGTGATACTTTTAGGAACATTTATTGACTTATTATCATAGGATTAAAAAATGAAAGATAAAATAGGATTTAATTTGGTCTTTGCTATACTTGCTTTTCCAATTGGTTTAGCATTATTTAAAGATATAAACTTTGAAAATTTTACTTTTAAGAAACCGGCATTAGACACTCTTTATTTGATAACATTTTGTGCTATGATTTTTTTAATGTTGAAAAAAAAAGAGAAAAAAACCGACAATTAAAGAATGACGCTTACAAAATGTTTACTAAAACAGGGCTGACTGAAGCCATTGAATGTTTAGACTTCAATCATTATTTATGCAAAAATATCGGCAACGGACGTATTAATGTTCAAGAAAATTAGACCTATTGTCATATTGCTATCAATGTTAGTAATGAGTTCATATCTATTATGGGATAACAGATATATTTTCAATAGTGAACCTATACTTGATAACAAGAACTACACAAATGTTCTTAATTCAATCATTCAGGATAAAGACACTACGCGGTGTAAAAAATTCAATAAAAAAGACTTAGAAAAAAAATTTATTAAAATTATGAATTCTAAGATATTCCCTTATTGGTATGGGACTAAATGGGGATTTAACGGCATTAGCGAAACTCCAAACACCGGCGAAATTGCATGTGGATATTTTGTCACAACAACGTTACGGGATATTGGAGTACCTTTAAACAGAGTGAAATTAGCACAATGTGCTTCTGAAGAGATGATACGCACATTGGTCAGCAAAGAAAACATTCACAAATATTCAAATATAGATATTGGAGAGTTCATCAGTAAAATAAAAAAACATGGAAATGGAATCTACATAATTGGGCTTGATTCTCATACAGGGTATATATTACTTTCAAATAGTGGCGATTACTTTATACATTCAAGCGGGAACTTTCCTTGGCAAGTAGTCAAAGAGAATCTGTCCAATTCTTCAACTCTTAAAAAATCAAAATATAAAGTTATTGGAAAAATAAGTTCAGATGAAAGTTTTCTAAAAAAATGGATAAACAACAAATAATTTACTTTCCATATCATCCTATTTATCCAAAAGCAGGTAGGTTTGAAAACTTTTAATTACGTTAGTATATTTATATTGCGCCTATATATTCTCATTTGAAATTATCACTCAACTGCTTCATAAATTCGCAAACGATTGTGTGTAAGTTTAACATAAAGACTAAAAAGAACGACAAAAAAATGAATTGCCCATATCATTCATAACTCTTTCCCAACCCATCGGTAAATTTTTAGAAAAAGGAGAATAAACTTTATAATACAAAGGAGAAAATTTCAAAAATCTCCTCCTTTGTTACTTCCATTAATGGCTGATACTCAGTTTTATTACTGATGTTTTTGTACCGTGTCGTATTGTCATAATATATGTGCCGGGAGCAACAGCCCCACAATTCCATTCCACAAAACCTGTAAAATCGCCTGCCGGAATTAATCGTATATCTTGATTATTAGAAACTTTTTCGCCAAATATATTTACAATTTCAATGTTTTCTGCACTCATGGAGATGTCATTCCCCCAATAGACCTTTACTCTGACATTGTTTTTTGCCGGTGTAGGATAGGGTGATGCCGCATAAAAATATTGTGGGATAAACTCTTCATTCAATGACGTGAGATAATTACTGAATTTTGCTTTGTAATTCGTCGAACCATCAATAAATAAATCATCATCTATTCTTTGAAAATTGTACAAAGATAAGGAATCCAATTCATCAATTCCGTCATTCTTGGACGTCCATGTTTTCCCTTCATCGGCACTGTAGAACACTCCGTTGTCACGCGATAATGCAAGTATTTGTGAACCATGAAGCAGAAGGTCATTTACTTCAAATTGTAAAGTATCCCATGTTTTTCCTTTATCTTTTGATAAGAGTCCCAAGAAAAATGTCCCTGTTGTAGGTCTATTGGTATTGAGGACAATAGCCATAAAATGATCTGTTTTCTTAAAACGCAGAATACGATTATAAAAGGATCCTAATATTTGATTCCATACTGTGCCATCGGTTGATTGATACACAGTGCCACCTTGCGATAATAGATAAAGGGTATCACGAATATTGATACATTCTGTCGGTTGATCTTTAATGTCTAATTTTTCCCATGTTTCTCCTTTCGTGTCCGAGCGATATAAACCCGTAGAATGTGATAAATACATTGATTCTTTCCATTCCATAATACTATTGACAAAACCGCTCGGAACAGGCATATTCATTTGCCTCCATTTCATAGGTGTTTTATCGGTACGATAAAGAGTATTGGTGAAAAATTTTCGTGAAAAAAGAGAATTCTCGCCGACAATAAGATTGTAATGTGCCGGCGCAACTTCCACCAAACCGGAAAGATTACTATCTAATATTTGCCATGATACGCCTCTGTCATCAGAGTACCAGAGTCCCATATCATAAGTGTCGGCATAGAGGCGATAGCCATCTGCATAAAGATAATGTGAACTATTCGCATCGGCAAATTGTTCTTTAGACCAATTTTGCCCATTATCGGAACTGCGGAACAATCCTCGCGACGATGAAATATAGATGTTCCCCTTATGGACGGTGAGACCATAAAAAAATGTTCCTTGCGTTCTGATAATATGGGCGATGCTATCGGTAATGCTATTCCACATTGTACCATTATCAATAGATTGATAGACCATACCGTCAATTAAGCAGACAAGAGTATCTGCATTAAAATCCAAAAAATCGGCTTTACTCGCAGACATACCATTTCCGGCATAATACCATGTTTTGCCATAATTGTCACTTGCATACAGTCCATTATATGTACCTGCATAAAGGATATTTCCTTTTGCTTGTAAAAAGCTGATATACCTGCTTCCCAAGCCCTCATTTACTGTTGTCCATGTTTTTCCTTTGTCAACACTGCGCACAACACCGGAATAAGTGGTGTCAGTGATTGGTGCATCAATCGGTGGACGGGCAAGAAAAAGCGTATCCCCTATTTTTTCAATAAATGAATATTGAAATCCACCCGGAACATTGCTTACTTTTTCCCATGTTTTACCTTTATCGTTGGAAAGAAATAATGCCGAATTTTTATTCGGTTCCGAATCTGTGCGCGATAAAACATAGATTAAATTTCCCGATATATAAAAATCCTCTATCAGAGAAGAAAACAAAGGACTTGTAATATCAGTCCATGTTTCCCCTTTGTCGGTGGAAAACGATAAAGAAAAATCTGCTCTGTTTTTTGATACAACAATGGTGTCGCCATAGTGTTTTCTTCTTTGTACTAAAGGCATTTCATTTCCTTTAAGTGGCTTCCATATTTGTTCACCATAGAGTTTAGAGTATAGTATATTTCCACTGCGTGTTAATAATCCATCGCTTAATGCTATTACTTCCATATTCGTTGCCGGCGACTTATTTTCAAGGACTATTTTTTGCCATTGCGATAGAACAGTGATGCTATTGCCTACAATAAGTATAAGGCAGAATATAATTTTCATAGTTTATCTCCTAAAAGAAGAGGGATGAATGGTTTTTTCATCCCCCATTGAGTAAAATTATGGATTGCAATCAGTATGATAAATATAGCAGTCGCTCCATTCATCATAATTACTCGGAACCGGGATATCAGAACCTTCCAAAGTGCAATTAATTGGTCCATTCATCAATGTAGGTCCACTTACGACTGTTTCACGAACAATGCCATTGAATATACAGATATCAACTTCTTTGTAACAGTATGCACTGTTTTCACATGGTGCATAAACAATATGTTCTTGCCCGAAATACATGATTTTTTTTACTCGCCAACATGTCCAATCATAATACTTTCTTGTTATACGATTCGGGTCATTGCAAGGAGGAATAGTCATATTCGGACACAAATATGAATTATAGAAACTTGAGGTACCGATTTGTGAATTCACGTAGTTTACCACTTGTTGAAAAGTCCAAGTCTGAATACAATTGGGAATAGAAGGTAATTTCGTAATACTTAAAATTTGAGTTTGGTTAATATTACCAAGAGGACTACAATAAACACAGAGATCAAGTTCATATTGACAACCATTGATAGTGAGCGGAACTTTAACATTTGTCCATCCTGTAGGACATTGTGCTTTACTTTCACTTTGGTAAGAGAAGAAGATAATGACTGCTGTAAAGCCAAGCAGTGCTGATTGTAAGTATTTCATAAATTTAAAGGATTAATGATAAGTAAGTTATTGAAAGAGTAGGGTGTATTGTTGGCTTCATCATTCTTTCCTTTAGGCGGTGAGTGGTCTGTGGCATAGTAGAGTATAGCGTGCATCAAGTGAATAATGCACGGGGGGGGGGAGTCGTATTATGGTTGTTATATCCATAGTATTTACAGAAAAAACTGCATTACTTATCCGTGACTGACTGCAACTTACGAAGTTATCCTCAGTATTCCAAACATTACACCACTTTTCTGTGAGAATAAGCACTATAGATTTTATAAATATTCTAATAATTGGATTCATCTCGCCATCGTGAAATAATCCATGGCTCTTGTGGGTTTGCACGCCGAATACGCAAATTTACCCGACCTTGTAATCGAATAATATCGGTAGGACTAAAAGTAATAGATAAATTAAATCCACGCGAAATATCTTGCAGTACCGAATCGCCTGTGGATATAACAATATCATTCCACACTAAATCAAGATTCTGCGATGCTTGAAACAAACCGGCAGTAGAAATCATATCCTGATCGCGTCCCCATGAATTATCAATACCGTCATCATAATTACGATAAATAAACGTAAATTCCGGTGCAAGTAATCGCCCATAGGATAATGTGTCTTTAAATTGGTAGGCATAACGAAAATTTTGAAATACCCCTTCAACAGTTCTTTGATCACCCAGAGTAGTGCTATTATCATCTTTGTCCGATAAAGCGGGCGCAAAAGGATTACATGAAGCAATGCAAAGAATTGCCGATAGGATAAACAAGATATTTCCGGTTGAAATTGGCATCAGAACAAAAGCGCAATGTAGTATAAGAAAACACGTCACAGTGATTGTAAAGCACCGATAAAGACGAAAATACGATATATGAAAGAAAAAACGATAATTACAGCCGCACCATCATCTGTGCACAAATGGTTTTGGGGCAGATATTTTGAGCATCAGATACGCTCGACATTCTACCGCAGCATGATTGCAGGCGAGGAAAACATCAGCCAATGGAAAGATACACACCATGCGGATGCACCGCTTATTTTGTACTGTACACATGGCGGATGGTGGGATGCCGCTGCCACTATTGTGCTGTCATTGCGTGTGCTTCAGCTTGATGCTTATGGTATGATGGAAGATACACAATTAGAAAAATATCGTTTTTTCCGAAAAATAGGTATGTTCTCTGTCAACCGCTCCGACCCGCGTTCGGCTTTGACTTCCCTTCATTATTGCGCCGACATATTACGTAACACATCAAAATCATTGTGGATATTTCCGCAAGGTCAATTAGTGCCCCAAGAATATCGCCCCATTGTTTGTGAATCGGGCATAGGCATCCTTGCTAAATTGCTTGGCGCCGCATATTTTGCTCCCGTAGCATTACGCTATGATTTTCTGCGTGAACAAAGACCGGAAATGTTTGTTCGCATTGGCAAGCCCGCTCATATAGTATGGGATGCTGAAAACAATGTCCGCACAATCACCGAATTCTTCACCCAACAATTAACTCATGAATGGGATAGTTTACGTCACGATATTCTCATGCAAAACACCCAAGAGTATAGGACCTTCTTGGAAGGTAGTATCTCGATGGAAAAGCGATTCGACAAAATATTGGGCAAATAATATATGTTCCGACCTAAAAAATTAGTCATGATACAATAGCAAGAACGATGAGTCAAATGTCATCTTCAATTCTATAGAATCACAATCTCCAAGTCCCTAAAAAACAAAAATTTAGCATAAAACACACAGCCCCAATCCTTTCCGAAGAGTCTTGGGTTGACTCCGGAAGGTAAACAGCGAATACTTGTTCAATCAATGGAAAGAGTTATATTTGCAAGCTATTGTGTTTAGCATATTGATTTATAGCAGGAGAAAATCGTGCAATCCTCAGCGAAAATCACGAAATCAGTCCGTGAAGTAGATGTACAGCGTAAATGGTACGTTGTTGATGCAGCGGGCAAAACCCTTGGACGCGTTGCGTCACAGGTGGCAGCAATTATACGCGGTAAAAACAAGCCGTATTTCACGCCTCATGTTGACTGCGGTGACTTTGTTATCGTTGTCAATGCCTCACAGATTCAGGTGAAAGGCAAGCGTCAGGAACAGAAGGAATACATGCACCATACCGGTTATCCGGGCGGTGAGCGTTTCCGCAGCTTCAAAGACCTTGTCGTAAGTAAACCCGAAGAAGTCATTGAGTTGGCAGTGAAAGGTATGTTGCCGAAAAACCGTTTGGGTCGCCAAATGGGTAAAAAATTGAAAGTATATGCAGGCAGCGAGCATCCCCATGCCGCTCAAGAGCCAGTAGCTCTCGAACTTGCTTTCAATGCATTATAATTAACAGATTTAATAACCCCTTTATCCTTCGGAGTATAACTCATGAACGTTATGACGGCAACCGGACGACGCAAAACTGCCATTGCGCAGGTTCGTCTTACGCCGGGCGCAGGTAAAGTGACGGTCAATTCTCTTCCAATTGAAGAGTATTTTCCTATCGCCTTATCTCGTCTCGAAGCATTGCGCCCATTAACAGTCGCCAAATTAGAAGGTAGCTTTGATATTTCCATCAAAGTGAATGGCGGCGGTAAAAATGGTCAAGCAGGTGCTGTTCGCCTTGGCATTTCCCGTGCTTTGGTTGAATATAATGAGACATTGCGTCCTGCACTGCACAGTGCCGGATTTATGACGCGTGACCCTCGTATGGTCGAGCGTAAAAAATACGGTCAGAAAAAAGCACGGAAACGCTTCCAATTCTCGAAACGTTAATCGTACTTTGTTCTGTCGGGGTATGCAATTACTCCGACATTATCTCAACGAATCATGTTCTTCGACCGCCGGTGTGTGGTTGCTGTTACAGCAAGTGAGCCGAAACAAGCGGAATGACAAGAACAGTAGTTTTTCTTAACACAAATACTAATACGGAGCTATCATGGCTAAAGTAACCGTTGAGGCACTGCTTGAAGCAGGCGCCCATTTCGGACACCTTACCCGTCGCTGGAACCCCGCGATGCGTAAATTTATCTACGGAGAGCGTAACGGCATTCATATCATTGACTTACGTAAAACACAAATTTTGGTTGATGTTGCGTATGATGCTGCTCTCGACATTGCCTCCCAAGGCAAAACTATCTTGTTCGTAGGAACAAAAAACCAAGCAAAATCACCCATCTTCGAAGCTGCACAAAAATGTGGTACCAACTATGTGACTGAACGTTGGCTCGGAGGTATGCTTACCAATTTCCAAACTATTCGCAAAAGTATTAAACGTCTTGCAGCCATTGATAAAATGGAATCAGACGGTACATTCGATAAACTCACAAAAAAAGAGCGTTTAATGCGCAACCGTGAGCGCGATAAACTTCGCCGAGTGTTTGGCGGTATCGAAACAATGACACGCCTCCCCGGCGCATTATTTGTTGTAGATGTAAAAAAAGAGCATATCGCTGTTAAAGAAGCAAAAGTACTCGGCATACCGGTTATTGGTATTGTTGATACCAACTCAGATCCGAGTGTTGTAAATTATCCTGTGCCTGCCAATGATGACTCAATCAGTGCCATAGGGCTTATTGCAGGTGCTATTGCCGATGCTTGTCTTGCAGGCAGAGAAGTAGCAAAAATTCATGCTGCCGAAGCCGGAGTTTCCGGTGAGCGCGCTGCCAAAGAAGAAGAAGGTGACGATGATAAAGGTCAACGTCGCATGCGCTCACGTCGCAGCGGTAACCGTCGTGAAGATGGTGGCAATCGCGGTGAGCAAAACGAAGCAGAAAAATCTGCATAATCCTTTTTACACCATATTCTTAATTATTTATTCTAAAGGAATTACATCAAATGGCAGTAACACCTCAAATGGTAAAAGAATTGCGCGATAAAACCGGCGCAGGCATGGCTGAATGTAAAAAAGCTCTCGATGAAGCGAATGGTAATATGGAAGAAGCAATTGACAATCTTCGTAAACGTGGCGCGGCTTCTGTTGCTAAACGTGCAGACCGTTCTGCCAATGAAGGTGCTGTGATTGCTCTTACTTCCGCTGACGGCACTCTCGGCATTATGGCTGAAGTAAATTGTGAAACCGATTTCGTTGCTCGTAATGAGGAATTTGTCGCTTTCGCACGTCAAATCGGCGAAACATTATTAGCGCAAAATGTTACTACGGTAGAAGAGTTAATGGCTCAATCCGCAGGTGATAAAACGTTAAATGATCTTTACAATGAAATTCTTGCAAAATTCAGCGAGAAAATAGGTGTAAAACGTTTTGAACGTCGCATCACTACTACCGGTACTGTAGCTTCATATATTCATGCAGGAAGCAAATTAGGCGTACTTATTGAAACAACAACTCCCGTTCGTTCAGAATCAGGATTGGCTTTATTGCGTGATATAGCAATGCAAGTTGCTGCTATGCGCCCGCTTTATACCGATCGCTCAAATGTGAACACGGAAGCTATTGAAAAAGAAATCGAAATTTACAAAGAACAAGCAATTAATGAAGGCAAAAAACCCGAAATCGCTGAAAAAATCGCTACCGGTCGCCTTGAAAAATATTATCAAGAAAATTGTTTGGTTGAACAAGCCTTCGTCAAAGACGGCAACAAAACAATCAAAGATGTCCTCAAAGACATTTCTGCAACAGAAGGTAATGACGTGGCTCTTGTTAGCTTTACACGTTATTTCCTTGGTGAAGAATAATCATATTTGTTCTTTTGAGTTTCTTTCGTTACATTGCAAACGGTGCAGGTTATCCATACAATCTGCACCGTTTCCATATATGGCTGATACTGAAGTATAACCATGTGGAATCAAACACCGTATGTTCATTTATAATAAAAGGATATGTGACATGAACCCACTTCGATATAAACGTATATTACTTAAACTCAGCGGAGAATCTTTGATGGGTGAACAACAATTCGGGATAAGTTCCTCTGTGTTGGTTTCATTTGCTGAAGAAGTGCGTGCAGCACATGATTTGGGCGTTCAAATAGGTTTGGTTGTCGGTGGTGGCAATATTTTTCGCGGGGTTTCTGAATCAGCTGGAAACATGGATCGGGCCGCAGCTGATTATATCGGCATGCTGGCAACGATAATGAATGGCGTCGTGCTTCAGGACGCTCTCGAAAAGGTCGGCGTTTACACACGGGCAATGTCGGCGATCGACATCCCGCAGTTGGCCGAGCCGTTCATCCGCAGGCGTGCGATCCGTCATCTTGAGAAAAAGCGATTGGTCATCTTCGCCGCCGGTACCGGTAATCCGTTCTTTACGACCGATTCGGCTGCGGCTCTTCGTGCCCTCGAGATGAAGGCGGATGTTATCTTTAAGGCGACCAAGGTCGACGGCATCTACGATTCGGATCCCGTAAAAAATCCGAATGCGGTCCGCTATTCGACGGTCACCTATCAGGAAGTTCTTGAAAAGCAGCTCAAAGTGATGGACGCATCGGCGATCTCGCTTTGTATGGATAACAACCTTCCGATCATGGTCTTTAACATGCGGGAGAGTGGTAATATCGTTAAGGCGGTGTGCGGTAATACAGAGATCGGCACACTTGTTACTAGTTGATTATGAGTGCACAAGACATTATCAAAGAGACCGGGCCGAAAATGGACGGTGTGGTGGAAGATTTCAAACGCAAGCTTTCGAATGTCCGTACAGGACGTGCAACGGTCGGCCTGCTGGACACGGTCTCGGTCGATTACTACGGCACGCCGACGCCGCTCAATCAGATGGCGTCTGTTGCCGTTCCCGAACCGCAGCTTATCACGGTCCAGCCATGGGACATTTCGCAGCTGGGTGCCGTTGAAAAGGCGATCATTGCGTCAAACCTCGGGCTTAACCCGTCAAATGACGGAAAGCTGATCCGCTTGCCGGTCCCCGCCCTTAACGAAGAGCGGCGCCGTCAGCTTGCCAAGCAGGTTCACGAGATCGCTGAGGAGCACCGCATCGCGATCCGAAACGTTCGTCACGGTTCGAACGACCATCTCAAAAAGCTGCTGAAGGATAAGGCGATATCCGAGGACGAAGAACGCGGCGGCCTCGACGATGTTCAAAAATTGACCAATACTTATATTGCCAAGATCGACGAACTCGCCAAAAACAAGGAACACGAGATCATGAGTGTTTGATTCCTTCAGATATATCGGATAATGCCCGTTTCGCCTCTGCGATGCGGGCATTTTTTGTGCAAACAATTTCGCTTTCTATCGATCGTGAATTGGGGTATATTTATCCCGTTCTCTCTCCGCCCGAAACATATATGAATATCCTGTCTCGTTTTGCGATCGCACTTATTCTGATCTTGGCTTTTCTGTCCAGTGCCCTGCCCTGCGGCCCCGGTTACGTGACACCCGTATTCGATTTCACCAAGTCGCCTGAGCAGCCTTATACGAATTTTGCCGCCGGCAGATTGGGCATCATAAAACCGACGTTTCGTCGGTCGGTACTCATCGCCGCGTACAGGTATCTGGGCGGCGGCAGCTTTTCCGCTGACGAACAGCGTGACCTCGTTGACCTGTGGAAAGCCACGATCGACCGCGATTACACGCAGACGGACGACGTCACGCCCGTTGTAAAGTCCTGGCTCGAAAAGAGAAAGGCCGTCGTCGGCAAGGAAGAAAAGGTACCGGCAGTTTATGTCGAGCGATCGTATGGCGGATATGACTTTTTTCCGAATTGCAGTATAAACGCGTTCGAAGTGGCGACAGAAACGCTCGGCGACCGCATCGCTGCACACGGGCCGAACGATCCCGGCGTTCAGAACTGGGTGAACGGCCAGGACGAGGTGTTCCAAAATTGCTCCAGCGGCAGACGCATCCCGGACGACGTACCGGCCGGCTCCCCCGAGTGGCTTGAAAAGGACCGGGCCTATCAGCAGGCCGCGCGGGAGTTCGCGAGCAACGAGCTCGCGCCGCACGCCGCCCGGTGGGACGAAGAAGCGCATTTCCCGCGGGAGGCGATCGCGCTCGCGGGCGGCCTGGGTTTCTGC
>WBZM01002553.1_pt1 | contig 15251 bp, 17 predicted proteins | sample 5204271 | NCBI WGS metagenome assembly WBZM01 (sample SAMN12344346, study PRJNA552823) | activated sludge metagenome | biome: Activated sludge suspended growth; feature: Nitrification reactor; material: Wastewater; isolation source: activated sludge from nitrification reactor of wastewater...
GAGCTCGGCTCGGACCCGGGCGCGGAGACCGGTCATGGCTCCAGTGTAGCGAGCGTCACTCCGAAACGAGAGCACTGCTCTTGCTTTTCTCGACGAGATCGCTAATGTGAGCGCTGCTCTCGTATCAGAGCGTCAGTCACAGAACATCTCGGAAGGACCCCTCATGGCTCACCACCTCGTCGTCGGCGCCGGCCCCGTCGGCACCACCACCGCCCGCACCTTCGTCGACCGCGGCGACACCGTGACGGTGCTCACCCGCCGGGGCACGGGCCCGCAGCACCCGGCCGTCCGCCTCGAGCGCGGCGACGCGTCCGACGCCGCACGGCTCACCGAACTCGCGACCGGCGCGGCCTCGATCATCAATGCCGTGAACCCGCCCTACCACCGTTGGGCCACCGACTGGCCGCCGATGCACCAGGCGTTCATGAGCGCCGCGGCCCGCACCGGCGCCGTGCTCGTGATGATGGACAACCTCTACGCGTTCGGGCCCGAGGCGCCGATGCCGATGCACGAGGACGACCCGATGCGTGCCGCGGGTACGAAGGGCCGGACGCGCGCCGCGATGGCCACGGACCTCCTCACCGGCCACGCCGAGGGTCGCTTCCGCGCCACGCTCGCCCGGGCCTCGGACTTCTTCGGGCCGGAGGTGCTCGGCTCGATGCTCGGCGAGCGGGTGATGCCCAAGGTCCTCGCCGGCAAGAAGGTGTCGCTGCTCGGCGCGCTCGACACCCCGCACGACATGAGCTACATGCCCGACGTGGCGCGCACACTCGTCACGATCGCCACCGACGAGCGCGCCTGGGGCCACGCCTGGCACGTCCCCAACCCCACCACGCTCACCCAGCGCGAGGCCGTCGGGCGTCTCGCCGCCGCGGCCGGCACCACCGTCGCCGTGGGGGCGCTGCCGTGGGCGCTCGTGCGCACGGCCGGCCTGTTCGTGCCGATGATGCGCGAGCTGCAGGAGACCCGCTACCAGTTCGATCGCCCGTTCGTGGCCGACAGCACCCGCACGCTGGCGACGTTCGGGCTCGAGGCGACGCCCTGGGACGAGGCCGCGGCCGCCACGGTCGCGTGGTGGCGGTCCCGCACCGTGTGACCGGTGACCCGACGTCGCCGGACCGCTTCACACAGCGTTCACATTCGAGCAACGGACGAGCAACGGACCGCTGGAAGCATGCCGCAGCCCCTCCTGCCCCGAATCAAAGGAAGTCCTGTGGCCTACCAAGCTGAATACATCTGGATCGACGGTACGTCGCCGACGCCGCTGCTCCGCTCGAAGACCAAGATCCTCGCCGACGGCAAGACCCCGCCGATCTGGGGCTTCGACGGTTCGTCGACCGAGCAGGCCACGGGCGAGTCGAGCGACTGCATGCTCAAGCCGGTCTTCACCTGCCCGGATCCCATCCGTGGCGGTGCCAACGTCCTCGTGCTCTGCGAGGTGTACAACGCCGTCGACGGCAAGCCGCACCCCACCAACACCCGTGCGCTCGCCGAGAAGTCGGCCAAGAAGTACGCCAAGCAGGAGATGATCTTCGGCATCGAGCAGGAGTACACCTTCCTCAAGCCGAACGGCACCCCGCTCGGCTTCCCCGACGGCGGCTTCCCCGGCCCCCAGGGCCCGTACTACTGCGGCGTCGGTACCGGCCGCGTCATCGGCCGCGAGATCATCGAGGAGCACACCCAGGCGTGCATCGACGCCGGCCTCATGATCGAGGGCACCAACGCCGAGGTCATGCCCGGTCAGTGGGAGTTCCAGATCGGCGCCGCCGACGCCCTCACCGTGAGCGACCACATGTACGTGGCCCGCTGGCTGCTCCACCGCATCGCCGAGGACTACGACGTGGTCGTGTCGTTCGCCGCCAAGCCGATGAAGGGCGACTGGAACGGCGCCGGTGCGCACACCAACTTCTCGACCAAGGCGATGCGCGAGAGCTACGCCGCGATCGAGGCCGCCTGCAAGGCGATCGGCAAGCGCGTCGACCTGCACATCAAGGGCTACGGCCACGACATCGAGAGCCGCCTCACCGGCGCCCACGAGACCGCCCCGTACAACAAGTTCAGCTACGGCGTCTCGAACCGCGGCGCCAGCATCCGCATCCCGTGGCAGGTCGCCAAGGACGGCAAGGGCTACGCCGAGGACCGTCGCCCGAACGCCAACTGCGATCCCTACACGGTCACGCGCCTCCTCCTCGACGCCGTCTGCGGCGCCGCCTGAGCAACGTTCCACCGCTCGACAGCCACAGGGGGCCGACGTCGTCGGCCCCCTGTGCGCTTTTTCCGGGATCGGATGCGATCCTGACCGAACTGCCGAGAACCGCTGTCCACGCCCCGGGACAGCGACCAGACTGGAGTGATGGGCGTGCTCGAACAGCAACGTGACTATGTCCTGCGGACCGTCGAGGAACGAGGCGTACGGCTGATCCGCCTCTGGTTCACCGACGTCCTCGGCAACCTGAAGAGCTTCGCGATCAGCCCTGCCGAGCTCGAGAACGCGCTCGAGGACGGGATGACCTTCGACGGCTCGTCGATCGACGGCTTCTCGCGCATCCAGGAGAGCGACGTGCTCGCGATCCCCGACCCCAACACCTTCGAGGTGCTGCCGTGGGGCGACCCGAAGGCCACCGAGGCACGGGTGTTCTGCGACATCCACCACCTCGACGGCACGCCGTTCCACGGCGACCCGCGCCAGGTGCTGCGCCGCCAGCTCGACGCCGCGCACGACATGGGCTACACGTTTTTCGTCGCCCCCGACATCGAGTTCTTCTACTTCGCCACCCCCGAGCGCGGCCAGACGCCGGTGCCGCTCGACGAAGGCGGCTTCTTCGACCTCACCACCACCGACGTCGCCGGCTCGCTGCGCAAGCAGACGATCCGCACGCTCGAGACGATGAGCATCCCCGTCGAGTACAGCTTCCACGAGGACGCACCCAGCCAGCACGAGATCGACCTGCGCCACACCGACGCGCTCACGATGGCCGACAGCATCATGACCTTCCGGCTCGTGGTGAAGGAGGTGGCCGCGGCCAACGGCGTGCACGCCACGTTCATGCCCAAGCCGCTCGAAGGCGTGCAGGGCAGCGGTATGCACGTGCACCTCTCGTTGTTCCAGGGCGACGACAACGCGTTCTACGACGCCGACGACCCGAACAACCTGTCGCCCGTCGCGAAGAGCTTCATGGCGGGTCTGCTGCGTCACGCGGCGGAGATCACGGCGATCACCAACCAGACGGTGAACAGCTACAAGCGCCTCGTGCCCGGCTTCGAGGCGCCGGTCCACGTGAGCTGGGCCCGCAACAACCGCAGCGGCCTGATCCGCGTGCCGATCCCCAAGCGCGGCAACCCGAGCGCCACCCGTATCGAGTACCGCTCGCCCGATCCGGCCTGCAACCCGTACCTCGCGTTCGCGGTGCTGCTCGCCGCGGGCATGCAGGGTGTGAAGGAGGGCTACGAGCTCGCGCCCGAGGCCGACGCGAACTTGTTCGAGATGAACGACGCCGACCTCGCGAAGCTGGGCATCGACCAGCTGCCGCAGTCGCTCAGCGACTCGCTGAAGGTGATGGAACGCAGCGCCCTCGTCCACGAGGCACTCGGCGAGCACATCTTCGAGTGGTTCCTCCGCAACAAGCGCAGCGAGTGGCGCGCCTACAAGACCCACGTGAGCGCGTTCGAGCTCGAGCGCTACCTGCGGACACTCTGACGGAGGTCACCGACATGGAGATGGTCGCCGTCTTCCCCGATCCCCCGCCACCCGAGGTGGCGCGCACCCTCGACCTCGCCGGCTACAAGTGGCAGGCCGTGGGCTCGCCCGACGACGCGTCGCGCGCCGAGCCGGCCAGCGGCTGGTCCGGCGCGGTGGTGGCCGTCGACAGCGACCCCGAGGGTGCGTGGGCCGTGTGTCGTTCGTTGCGCAAGCGCGACACGCCGGTGTCGCCGCTGCTGGTGCTCGTGAGCGGCTCACAGCTCGCCGACCTCGAGCTGCGCAACGAGCTGTTCGACGACTTCTGCCTCACCCCGTTCCACCCGAGCGAGGTCGAGGCACGGCTGAAGCACCTGTTCTGGCGCGGCGGCGACGGGGTGCGGCCCGACCTCGTCGAGTACAGCGGGCTGGCGCTCAACCTCGAGACCTACCAGGCGTCGATCGCCGGTCGCCCGCTCGACCTCACGTACATGGAGTACGAGCTGCTGAAGTTCCTCGCGCAGCACCCCGGCAAGGTGTTCACCCGCGAGATGCTGCTGTCTCGGGTGTGGGGCTACGAGTACTACGGCGGCGCCCGCACGGTCGACGTCCACATCCGACGGCTGCGCGCCAAGTTGGGCGAGGAGCACGCGAACCTCATCCAGACCGTCCGTTCGGTCGGCTACCGGTTCGGCCAGAGCCGCTGGGGCGCCTGAGCCCCACCGACGCGCGGCCTCGCTCGGCTCGCGCCCGGCCCGCGCTCAGCGGAGGAGCTGCAGCCCCTCCGCCACCACGGCGGCGAACATCGCGCGACCGTCGGCCGTCGGGTGCACCCGGTCGCGCAGGATCGACGGGTCGGCCGACGCGAGGTCGTACCACGACGCGACGACGGTGCCGTCGCGCTCGCCGAGCCGGGCGCGCAGCGCCTCGTCGAACAGCACGCTGTCGTCGCGGTAGTCGTCGCGGTAGGCGTCGACCCACACGAGCGGTGCGTCGGCCGGCAGCAGGTCGAGCAGCTGCTGGACCACCTCGCCGTACTCCTCCGACGAGGCGTACTTCGCGATGTCGTTGGTACCGAGCGCGATCACCCACACGTCGGGATCCGCGCCCTCGTCGAGCAGCCGGGTGACGGCCTGCACCCCGGACTCGGGTTCGTTGCCGCCACCCTCGACGATGCGACGGCTGGTGACCCCGTCGACGGTGACGTCGGTGAAGCCGCCCGCGGCGAGGACGTACTCGATCTCGTTCGCCGACCCCTGCGTGATCGAGTCACCCACCATCACGACCGATGTGGCGTCCGTGGCGACGCCGAGGCCCTGCGGGGCGTCGTCGACGGGTTCGGTCGCCCCGGGGGTCGGGGCCTCGCCGTCGGGCAGTCCGCCGGTGCCGACCTGCGACGCCGCCGAACCCTCGTCACGACCGAAGCCGTCGGTCGCGACCCAGGCGATCGCCGCGGCGAGCACGACGACGATCGCGCCGAGTGCGCCGGCCAGCACGAAGCGGCGCGGCGACGGACGGGTGTCGAAGTAGCGGACGTGGGTGTCGTTCGGGGTGGGGTGCGACGAGCGGTTCGGGTCGCTGGGGGTGGCGGCCATGGCCGTCCAGTGTGGTCGCCGACACCACCGAAGGGGCGTCATGCAACACCGGTCACGTGAACGCGTTGATCGCGGTGACCACACCGAAGGCCAGGAAGACGATCCCCGCCACGCGTCGGACCAGCTGGAGCGGCACGCGACGGACGATCCAACTGCCGGCCGTGACGGCCAGCGCGGCCACCGATGCCAGCGCGCACCACGCGCCGAGCGCGACGGCCACCGCCGCGTGATACCGGGTGGCGATCCCGGCCGTCGCCAATTGGGTGAGGTCGCCGAACTCGGCCAGGCCCACCACGGACGCGGCGGTGGTCGCCACGGCGCGGAACGACGCCGCCGGCACGCCACCGGCCACCTCGTCGTCCTCGTCGTCGGCCCGCAGCAACAGCACGCCACCGACGAGGAACAGCACCGCGACGACGAGCTGCACGGGACGTTCCGGCAGCTGCCGGAGCAGCGACCCGATGCTGACGGCGAGCACGACGTGCAGCACGAAGGCGATCGACACGCCGGTCCAGACGGCGAGGGGACGGCGGTACCGGGTGGTGAGCACCAACGACGCGACCATCGTCTTGTCGGGCAGCTCGGCCAGGAACACGGTGCCGAACGCGACGAAGAAGGCGGCGATCATCGGACGTCCGCCGCCGTCAGACGTCGAGGCGCTGGATGCGCCGGGCGTGCCGGTCGTGGAGCCGCAACATCTCGTCGACGCCGGGGTGCACGAGACGACCGTCGGTCACCACCGGGCGGCCGTGCACGATCGTGTGCCATGCGGTGGCCGGACCGCTGCGGAGCCACGCCTCGACCGGATCGGCGACCGCGCCCGAGAACGGCACGCCGTCGAGCCGGAACACGGCCAGGTCGCCGACGGCCCCGGGGACCAGCGCACCGAGTTCGCCCTCGCGACCGAGGCACCCGGCGCCGCCCACCGTGGCGCACTCGAGCGACGTGCGCGCGGTGCCGGCATGGGCCCCGTCGCGCAGCTTCGCGACGAGCATCGCCTGGCGCGCCTCGAGCCACAGCGACGCGCTGTCGGCCGACGACGAGCCGTCGACACCCAGGCCCACCTTCACGCCCGCGGCCCGCAGCGCGGTGACCGGCGCCAGACCCGACGACAGGATCATGTTGCTGTTCGGACAGTGGGCCACGCCGATCCCCGCGGCGCCGAGGCGACGGACCTCGTCCGGGTTGGGCATCACGCAGTGCGCCACCCAGGCACGGTCGGTGCACCAGCCGGTGCGCTCGAGGTACTCCATCGGCCGGCACCCGAAGGTGGCGAGCGAGAACTCGTCGTCCTCCGCGTTCTCGGCGAAGTGCGTGTGCAGGCGCACGTCGAGCGAGGCCGCCAGCTCGGCGCTCGCGACCATCAGCTGTTCGGTGACACTGAACGGGCTGCACGGGGCGAGCGCGATCCGCACCATCGCCCCGTGGCTGCGATCGTGGTGGCGGGTCACCGCCTCGGCGCTGGCGGCGAGGATCTCGTCGTCGGTCTGCACGACCGAGTCGGGCGGCAGGCCGCCGTCCTTCACCGACAGGCTCATCGAGCCGCGTGTGGGATGGAACCGGATGCCGAGCTCGCGTGCCGCGGCGATCTCGGCCGACAGCAGGTCGCCGCCGTGGCGGGGGTGCAGGTACAGGTGGTCGGTGCTCGTGGTGCACCCGCTGAGGGCCAGCTCGGCCAGGCCCACGTAGGCCGACGCGTACACGGCCTCCTCGTCGATCGCCTCCCACAGCGGGTACAGCGACTGCAGCCAGCCGAACAGCGGCGCATGCGTCATCGGCGGGTAGGCGCGGGTGAGGTTCTGGTAGATGTGGTGGTGGGTGTTGATCAGGCCCGGCACCACCAGGCAGTCGGTGGCGTCGATCACGCGGTCGGCGGGTGGTTCGGGATCGGTGCTCGCCCCGACCGCCTCGACGAGGCCCCCGGTGACGGCGACCCATCCGCCCGCGAGCTCGCGCCGCTCGCGGTCCATCGTGACGAGCAGCCGGGCGTTGCGGACGAGCAGGTCGGTCACGAGGTGGGTGCTCCCGAGGGTTGGCGCAGCGAGTCGATGATCGCGGCGAGGTCGTCGACGGTGGTGCGCGGGTTGACCACGCAGAAGCGGAGCACGGTCTCGCCGGCCCAGCCGGTCGGGGTGACGAACGCGACGCCGTCGCGCAGCATCCGGTCGCTCCAGGCGGCGTAGTCGGCGGGTCGCCAGCCGAGCCGACGGAACAGCACGACGCTCAGCTCGGGATCCATGATCAGCTCGACGTGGTCGGCGTCGCGCACGAGTTGCGCACCGGCGTGCGCGACCTGCAGCGTGGTCTCGACCGCGTCGCGGTAGGCGTCGGTGCCGTAGGTGGCGAGACTGAACCAGAACGGCAGACCGCGAGCGCGCCGCGACAGGTGGTGCGCGAAGTCGCTCGGGTTCCAGTCGTCGTCGTGGCCATCGACGTCGTCGCCGTGCAGCACGTCGAGGTACTCGGCGTGCTGGGTGTGTGCACGGCGTGCCTGCAGCGGGTCGCGGTACACGAGCGCGCAACAGTCGAACGGTGCGAACAGCCACTTGTGCGGGTCGACGATGAAGCTGTCGGCACGCTCGATGCCGTGGTAGCGCGGCCGCACGCTCGGCGCTGCGAGCCCGGCACCCCCGTAGGCACCGTCGACGTGCAGCCACACGCCGAGGCGCTCGCAGATCGAAGCGATGCCGTCGAGGTCGTCGATCACGCCGGCGTTGGTGGTGCCGCTGGTGGCGACGATCGCGAACACCCGCTCGAGGTCGGCCGGGTCGAGCGCGGCGAGGGTGGCCTCGACCGCGTCGGCGCTCATGCGGCCCCGCTCGTCGGCGACGGCCTCGATCACGTCGGCGTCCATCGCGCGGCCGGCGGCGACGATCGACGAGTGCGCGTTCGACGAGCCGATCACCAGGCCGCGCACGCGGTCGAACCGGCCGGCGGCCCGCTCGCGCCAACGTGCTCGGGCCGCGATGAGGGCCGACAGGTTGCCGCCGGTGCCGCCGCTGACGAACACACCGCCGGCGTCGGGCCCGAACCCGGCGAGGTCGCAGATGTAGCGCAGTGCCTCGTTCTCGGCGAACACGGCGCCGGCACCCTCGAGCCACGAACCGGCGTAGATGCTCGACGCACCGACGACGAGGTCGAACAGGATCGCCGCCTCGGTCGGCGCAGCGGGCACGAAGCTCAGGAACCGGGGATGGTCGACGCTGATGCACGCCGGCGCGAGCACGTCACCGAAGATCCGCAGCGCCTCGAGCCCGCCGACGCCGTGCGGGCCGACGGTGCGGCCGGCCATCGCCGCCAGTTCGGCGGCCGGTCGGGAGACGTCGAGCGGGGGCGGGTCGAGCCGCATGCGCTCGACGGCGTACCGGAGCACCGCCTGGGTGAGCACCTCGGTCGAGGTGTCGTGTCGGTGCATCGGATCGTGGGCCCGGACGGTGGCCGTCGGGCTCAGACGTTGAGGTCGAGCAGCTCGCTGCCCTCGTTGCGCACCTCGGCGTCCTTGTTCAGCACGCCGCCGAGGGCCACGGCGATGACCGCCGAGCCCATGAGCGCGACGACCGGGAACACGAGCAGGGCGACGACGATGGCGATGGCTCCGGGCACGACGAGGATCCTAGTCCGCGAGCGGCCGGTAGGCCCAGGCCTCGATCTCGACCGCGCCGCCGAACGGCAGCGAGGCCACGCCGATCGTGCTGCGCGCCGGGCGGCTGTCGCCGAAGCCGGCGACGTACGACTCGTTGAAGGTCGCGAAGGTGTCCATGTCGGTGAGGAAGCACAGGGTCTTCGCGACGTCGGCGAGGGTGGCACCGACGGACGCCAGCTGCGCCCGCAGGTTCTCGACCGCCTGGGTGGTCTGCGCGGCGACACCGCCCGGCACGAGCGCGCCGTCGCGGATGCCCAGCTGACCGCTGACGATGATCCAGTCGCCGGCGCGAACGACCGGGGTGTAGGGACCGAGAGGCTTCGACATGCGGCTCACTCTAGGTCGGCGGTCCCGGCGGGGGCTCGTCCTCGCCCTCGTCCGGCTCGGCTTCGTCCGGCTCGGCTTCGTCCGGCTCGGCTTCGTCCGGCTCGGCTTCGTGCCGCTCGGGCGTCGAGCCGCCGACACGGAGTCGATCGCGTTCGGTGCGCGTGACCGCCAACTGCGTCGACAGCCGTTCGACCTCGGCGCGCAGCCGATCGACCTCACGCGTCTCGCGCTCGTGGTCCGGCACGTCGGCCACCGCGCCTCGCCGGCTCCGGGCGCGCTGTGCCGGGGTCCGCCCGCGGAACAGGTAGCCGGCCACGGCCCCGAGCCCGGCTGCCAGCGCCATCCACAGCGCCGTCATCGTCAGCGTGTACGGCATCGCACCCCTCGACCCGTCACGGCGTCGTCCCGCTCGTGGCCGGCGCGTCGACCGCCGACGAGGCGTCCACGTCCGTCGGCACGGTGCGTGGACCGCCGCAGGTGTCGGCCAGGCGGACCGACCGCACGCCGTGCTCCGCGGCCACGAGCGCCGCCAGCGCCCGGGGGTCGGCGACGGGGACGCCGCACTCGACCCGCGCGTCCTGGCCACGGAACGACACCGTCACCCCGACCGCGCCGGCGCGGCGCAGCGCCGCCGTCGCTCGCCCCTCGAGGTCGTCCTGCACCCGCACCACGGTCACGGTGGCGGACAGGGCGAACAGGGCGGGGAAGCACCACAGCACCACGGTGAGCCCGCGCCGTCGGGCTGTGCTGCGAGGAGCGCCGTGCACCGGACCGGTGACACCCGGCCTCGGACGGACCGCGGCGCGCCGCTCGGCCACGGCCACGGCCGGGGCGGCGTCGTTGGTTCGGGGAGCTGGAGTTCGACGTGGCACCGCGTTCCTCGGTTCGCGCGCGGACGGGACGCCGGCGCACTCTCCCTGACGCCGGGACTCGAGCATCGTCGCGCGTTCTGCGACGCGCTGCCACCGCCTCGTCGCTTCGCCGCTGGCCGACGTGTGCCGCGCGGCGGCGCGCTCGTAGGCTCGTGACGATGGCTCCTCGGCTCGGTCTCCCCGCATCCACCCCGCTCAGCCGCCGCCGGCTGTTGGCCCTCGGCGGCGCGGTCACGCTCGGCGCGCTCGGCCTGGCGGGCACGGCATGCAGCGGCGACGCCTCCGACGACGAAGCGGATGGCGATGGCGCCGGGGACGACGACGCTGCGACCGGTACGGGCGCCACCGACGGCTTCGTGATCGTGCAGCGCTATCCCAGCGGCAGGACGATCACCCCCGGCGAGATCCGCCTCGCGGTCTCGCTCGCCCGGTCCGACGGCTCACTGCTCACCGACGGCCCAGAGGTGCTCGAGGGCGTGATGCGCAACGAGCAGGGTCTCCGGATCGACACGATCGCCGCCACGCGCCGCGGGACCGGGCTCGACGTGCCCTACTGGAGCATCACCACGACGATCCCGAAGGTCGGGCTCTACGACATCGTCTTCGAGGGCGCCGCGGGCGACCCGGTCCCGTTCTTCGTCTACGACCCCGCCGAGGTCACGCTCCCGCACCCCGGGACGGCCCTGCCGCCGTTCGACACCCCCACGCTCGACGATGCCCGCGGCGTCGAGCCGATCTGCAGTCGCACGCAGATCGGCCAGGAGGCCTGCCCGTTCCACGAGGTGACGCTGACCGACGCGCTCGCGTCGGGCAAGCCGGTGGTGTACCTGATCGGCACGCCCGCGCACTGCCAGACGGCCACCTGCGGACCCGGCCTCGACTTCCTCATCGACGTGGCGACCGAGCTCGGCGACCGAGCCGTGTTCGTGCACGCCGAGGTGTACGCCGACGCCGACGCGACCGAGATCGCACCCGCGGTCACCGAGTACGCGCTCGACTACGAGCCGGTGATCTGGGTGACGGACGCGACGGGCACGGTGGTGCGTCGCATCGACATCGTCTGGGACGAGGACGAACTGCGCGAGATGCTGACCGCGTCGATCGGCTGAGGTCGTTCAGCCGCGATCGATCGGCCGACGGTGTCCGGCGAACGCCGCGATCAGCTGAACGAGCTGCCGCAGCCGCAGGTGCGGGTGGCGTTCGGGTTCGTGATCGAGAAGCCGGCCTGGTTGAGGCCGTCCTTGTAGTCGAGCGTGGCGCCCTCGAGCAGCTGCTTCGATGCCTGATCGACCACGACGTTGACCCGGCTGCCCTCGGGGCCGAACACGGCCTTCTCGTCGTCGTCGGCGATGTCGCCGTCGAAGAACATCTCGTACGAGAACCCGCTGCACCCTCCGGGGCGCACGGCCACGCGGAGCGCCAGTTCGGCGGCGCCCTCGGCGTCGAGCAGTTCCTTGACCTTGGTGGCGGCGGTGTCGGTGAGGGTGATCACGATGGGGTTCTCCTCGAGGTCGGCTGAACCGGGGTCGAGACCCCGGTACCCCGGGGCTCGAACGGGCAGTCTAACGCCGGGTCCCCGTAGAATCTTCCCGTGGCCCCTCCTGCCGGCACTGCCGCAGCCCCCACCGCGGAGCAGGTCGTCGAGCTCCTGCGGGCCGTCGTCGATCCCGAGCTGGGATCGGACATCGTCACGCTCGGCATGGTGCCCGCGGTCGAGGTGTCACCCGACGGGGTGGTGACGGTCGGGGTGAAGCTCACCATCGGCGGATGCCCGTTGCGGGCCCAGATCAAGCGCGACGTCGAGACCCGCGTGGCCGTGCATCCCGGCGTCACCGACGTGCGCATCGAGTGGGGCGAGATGACCGGCGACGAGCGCAGCGAGGTGATGTTGAAGGCGCGCTGGAACGCCCGCGAGCACGCGCCCGACACCGAGGTGCCGGTCACCACCCGCGTGCTCGCGATCGCCAGCGGCAAAGGTGGCGTGGGCAAGAGCTCGGTCACGGTCAACCTCGCGGCGGCGCTCGCCGCGCAGGGCCTCACGGTCGGGGTGCTCGACGCCGACATCTGGGGGTTCTCGGTGCCACGGTTGCTCGGCATCGACGAGCGCCTCGAGGCCGAGCGGGTCGAGGGCAGCGACCGCCCGAAGATCCGGCCCAACGAGCGTGGGGTCGGACGTGGGCTGCTCAAGGTCGTCAGCACCGGGTTCCTGGTCGACGAGGACACCGCGCTCATGTGGCGGGGCCTGATGCTCACCAAGGCCGTCGAGCAGTTCCTGCGCGACGTGCGATGGGGCGAGCTCGACTACCTGCTCATCGACATGCCGCCCGGCACCGGCGACGTGCAGATGGGGCTCGCCCGGATGCTGCCGCGCACCGACCTGCTGATCGTCACCACGCCGGCGTTGGCGGCCCAGAAGGTGGCGGCACGGGCGGCCGACATGGCTCGTCGCAGCTTCCTTCGGGTGGCCGGCGTGATCGAGAACATGAGCGCCTTCACCTGCGACCACGGGCACGCCTATGCGCTGTTCGGTGCGGGGGGCGGGCAGGCGCTCGCCGACGAGGTGGGCGTGCCGCTGCTCGGCCAGGTGCCGCTCGAACCGGCCGTCGCCGCCGGCGGTGACGCGGGCGCACCGGTGGCGCTCGACGGCACCGGCGCGGCGGCCGAGGTGTTCCGTGCGATCGCCGCACGTCTGGTCGACGAGGTCGCGCCGCCGACGAACATGGCCGGCTGCTCGGCGCGGTTGTTGCAGCAGGTGAGCCGGGCGCTCGACGAGCGCGATGCCGCCCGTGCCGTCGACGCCGAGCGGGATGGGTCGGATCAGTCGTCGATCTCGTCGTAGCCCGGCTCGCCGGGCAGCTTGATCCCCGCGATCTTGCCGTCGACGAACACGATCTTCGGCAGGATGCACGGCGGCGCCGGCAGCTCGTTCGCGGCGGTCATCGCGTCGGCGACCGTGGCGAAGTCGGCGATGAAACGCAGGTTCGCGACCGTGGGGGGCATCATCATCAGCTCGCCCGCCTGGGCCCGTGCGAGCGCATCGGTGGGCGACACCCACATGCTGGCGATCGTCTCGTTGTCGTCGTGCACCGAGTGCTGACCGGCCGGCGCCGGTGCGAGGTAGAAGCGCGTGTCGAACCGGCGAGCACCCTCGCCCTTGGGCGTGATCCAGTGCGCCACCCAGGCGAGCTGCTCGATCGCGGGCGTGAGGCCGTGCTCGGCGCACAGCTCGAGCAGGTCGACGTCGCCGGCGTGCACCCCGGTGCGAGCCGCCAGCGCCGGGTGGCCGTCGACCACGGTGCCACCGTCGGCGTCGTGCGCGAGCAGCACCCCGGCCTCTTCGAAGCACTCGCGGATGGCCGCCAGCCGGTGGGCGCGTTCGACGTCCTCGCCGTCGTGGGTCTCGACCTTGCCGCCCGGGAAGACGTACATGCCGCTGCCGAACGCGGCGTTCAGCGTGCGGCGCAGCATGAACACCTCGACCCCGGAGGCGCCGTCCTCGCGGTCGCGCACCAGCATGACGGTGGCGGCGGGTCGGACGGGCACGGGTTCCTGCTGGCTGCGATCGCTCATCGGTGGCGTAGTCTTGCCGCTCGTGCTGGTCTGGATGGATCTGGAGATGACGGGGCTCGAGCCCTCGAAGCACGTCATCGTCGAGATCGCCACCCTCGTCACCGACGACGAGCTCAACGTCGTGGCCGAGGGACCCGACCTCGTGGTGTACCAACCCGAGGACAAGTTGGCCCTGATGGAGCCGATCGTCGTCGAGATGCACACCAAGAGCGGCCTGCTCGACGCGATCCGGGCGTCGACCGTCACGCTCGAGGACGCCGGCGCCCAGACGCTCGAGTTCATCAAGCAGTGGGTGCCCGAGGCGCGCAAGGTGCCGCTGTGCGGCAACTCGATCGGGATGGACCGCCGCTTCCTCGACGCCTACCTGCCCGACATCGAGAACTGGCTGCACTACCGCAGCATCGACGTGAGCAGCGTGAAGGAGCTCGTGCGCCGCTGGTACCCGGGGCTCACCAACGGTCGTCCCTACAAGGTGGGCACGCACCGGGCGCTCGACGACATCCGCGAGAGCGTCGCCGAGCTGCGCTTCTACCGCGAGAAGGTGTTCCTGCCGTCGACCGCCCCTGCGGCAGCGACCGCACCGGCGGCTCCCGAGCCCACCGTCGGCTGACCGCTCAGGCAGCCTGGTCCGGTCGCAGCCGTCGACCCTTCCACGTCACCTCGCCGCCGCGGCGGCGACGCCAGGTGCTGCGCGCCAGCACCGCCACGAGCAGCAGCACCCACGCGGGGTACACGGCGACCGCCCACCAGCGGAAGCGACCGACCCGCCGGGCGAACACCGCGAGCTGCAGCCACGAGGCGAGCACGAACCACGGCGAGGTCAGGCAACCACCCGCGAGCGAGGTGACCCACGCGGCCACGCCCAGCACCGCCCACCACGGTGTCGCGTCGAACCCGATCGCGATCCCCTTGGTCCAGCCCTCGACCACCTGACCGAACGAACGGGGGTACATGCGGAACGAGGTGCCGTCGCGGCCGCCGGCGAACAGGTCGGTGCGACGGACCCGACGCGCGAGCGCGATGTCCTCGAGCACCGCCGCCCGCACGTCCGCGTGGGCGTGGCCCCCGATCGCGTCGTAGGTGGCTCGCGTGACGGCGAGCACCGGTCCGAACGCCACGTGCGTCGCCACCCGGTCGCCCGCCGGCGTGCAGGAACCGGCGCCCATCAGGGCGACCACGTTGAACAGCAGGCTCGCCTGCTCGTGCGCGGCGACCGTGCGGTGGTGCGGCTGCACCGACACGATCGTGGCCGGATCGTCGGCCAGCCGAGCGGCGAGGCCGTCGAGGGTGCCGGGGGCCAGGCTGACGTCGGCGTCGACGAACACCAACAGCTCGCCCGCCGCCAGCTCGGCGCCGATGTGGCAGGCATGCGGCTTGCCCGCCCAGCCGGCCGGCAGATCGGGGGCCGGCGCCACCCGAGCGCCCGCCTCGCGTGCGAGGGCAGCCGTGGCGTCGGTCGAGTGGTCGTCCACCACGATCAGCTCGTCACCGGGCCGCATCTCGTCTCGCACCGATCCGAGGAGCGCCGGCAACGACCCGGCCTCGTCGCGGGCCGGCACGATCACCGA
>WBZM01002557.1_pt1 | contig 15233 bp, 13 predicted proteins | sample 5204271 | NCBI WGS metagenome assembly WBZM01 (sample SAMN12344346, study PRJNA552823) | activated sludge metagenome | biome: Activated sludge suspended growth; feature: Nitrification reactor; material: Wastewater; isolation source: activated sludge from nitrification reactor of wastewater...
TTCATCGGATCGAACTCCTTGCCCATGACCTTGAACTTCGCGTAGTTCTCCTTGGGCGCCGGCATGCCGGTTTCGGCCATGTGCTTCCGGGCGTCCGTGATCAGGTACACCTTCTCGGCGATGTCCTTGTAGTTCAAGTCGCCCTTGATGTAGCCCCAGCGTTTCATCTGGCTGAGGATCCACACCGCCATCGAATACCACGGGAAGGGGTCGAAGTCGGCACGCGTCGGCACGTTCTGCACGCTGCCCAGGCCGTCGGCGAACTTGCCGGTGAGCACTTGCTCGAGCACGGTCTTGGGCTGGTTGAGGTAGGCCGCCGGCGACAGCACTTCCGCCATGATCGGCCGGTTCTTCGGGTCGCGCGCCATCCTGGCGGCGGTCAGGATGGCGCGGTAGAGCGCCGCAAAGGTGTTCGGGTTCTGCTTGACGAAATCGGCCGGCACGCCGAACGAGCAACAGGGGTGGCCGTCCCAGATTTCCTTCGACAGGATGTGGATGAAGCCGACCTCGTCGAACACGGCGCGCTGGTTGAACGGGTCGGGCCCCAAGTAGCCGTCGAGGTTGCCGGCGCGCAGGTTGGCGACCATCTCCGGCGGCGGCACGACGCGGATCTGGATGTCCTTGTCGGGGTCCAGACCGTGTTCGGCGACGTAGTAGCGCAGCAGGAAGTTGTGCATCGAGTACTCGAAAGGCACGGCGAACTTGAAGCCTTTCCACTGTTTCGGATCGCGCTTGTCCTTGTGCTTGACATGCAGGGTGATCGCCTGGCCGTTGGTGTTCTGGATGGTCGCGACGTTGAGCGGCAGCGGGTTGGAGCCGATGCCCATGCTCATCGCGATCGGCATCGGCGCCAGCATGTGCGAGGCGTCGTACTCGCGGTTCAGCACCTTGTCGCGGATCAGCGCCCAGCCGGCGGTCTTGATCATCTGCACGTTGAGGCCCTGCGCCTTGTAGAAGCCGAGCGGGTCGGCCATCAGCAGCGGGCTGGCGCAGGTGATGGGGATGAAGCCGATCTTCAGGTCCTTCTTTTCCAGCGCGCCCTTGTCTTGCGCCATGGCTTCGAGCGCGCCGAAGGGGAAGAAGCTGGAAAGTGCGGCCAGCGCGCTCGAGCGGCCGACGGCACGCAGGAAGCGGCGGCGCTCGACGTCATCCGGAAAGACGGCACGCATGACGGCCGACTCGATGGTGCGGCGGTTCAGCGTCTCCTCGCCGGCCTGGAGTGGCAGGTCGGCGGCCTGGGCCGTTGCCGCATCGTGCTCGGCCTGCGAGTGATGCCTGCCGCAGGAACAGCAGCCGAGGCGGGTGCCGAGGTGGAACGGATCCTTGAATGCGGACATGGCGATCTCCTTCTCGAATTGGCGTGAATGGGCGTGGAGTCAAAGGGCGGGTTCGTGGAACTCGATGTCGTGCCGGTAGAGTTCGTAGGCGCGCTGGTATTCCATGACGCGCGCGACTTCGGCGACGAAGGCCTCGTCGTAGCCGGCACGGCGCAGCAGGTGGAAGCCCATTTCCATGCCCGACGCGATGCCGCCGGCTGTGACGATGCGCCCGGCGTCCACCACGCGCGCGCGGCTGACGCGGCAGGCAGGGGCGATCTCGGCCAGGCGGTCGATCGGCGTCTTGCCCAAGTGCGATGCCTCGAGCCGGTCGGGCTCCTTGCGGTTGGTTGCCGGTTGGCCGTCGAGCAAACCTATGCGGGCGTAGATCCAGGAGCCGGTGCACACGCTGGTCAGCAGGCAGTCTGGCGGCAGCGCCATGATGTAGCGGTGCAGGTTGGCGTTGTTCATCTCCTGCCGCGTGCCGAAGCCGCCGGGAATCAGGAAAGCATCCATTGCCGGCTGGTCGGCGAAGCCGTAGTTGGGGATGACGGTGAAGCCGGCCTGCGTCTGCACCGGCCGCATCGACTCGGCGATCAGGAAGGTGTCGAGCTCGGGATCGAGCCGCCGCGCCACCGAGAATACGCCTGCCGGCGCGGCGTAATCGACGATCTCCGCGTCCTTGAACACGTAGATGCCCAGCCTGAATCCCTGCTTGCGTGCCATGTGCCGACCTCCCGGACATCGAGCGCCTCGGGGGCGTCGATTGCATTGCGTTCGGGAGAGATGTTTGCCGAGGGCGCAGCCAGGCGGTATCGCGAGACTCGTGATTGTCGTGTAGTGCTTCCACTACACGGCATGCGATCGGAATCCTGATCGTGCGCGATGTGCGGCCGCGGGCCGCACATCGCATGGTCGAAAGCCGGGATGCCGGCTGCGTCCGGACTCAGCCCGCCAGCTTGTGGCGTGCGGCGTAGCTGAAGAGTTCCGCCGGGTTGTTCAGGCCCAGCTTCTCGAAGATCCGCGCCCGATAGGTCGAGATGGTATTGGCGGACAGCGCGAGTTGCTGCGCGATCTGCGTCACGCTGCGGCCCTGGGCCAGCAATTGCAGGACCTGGAACTCGCGGTTGGACAAGGCCTCGTGCGGCGGATGCCCGCGGTCGACATCGCTGCGCACATTGAGCGCGAGCAGTTCGGCCACTTCTTGCGTGAGGTACAGGCCGCCGACGGCGACCTTGGCGATGGCGGCGTAGAGGATGTCGGGGCTGCAGCCCTTGTTGAGGTAGGCCTGGGCGCCGCCCTTGATCGCGCGCACCGCGAACTGGTTTTCCGGGTATACCGAAAGCATGATGACGCCGACGCGCGGGAACTCCGCATGGAGCGTTTTCAGCACGTCGAGTCCGTCGCGTTCGCCGAGCGCGATGTCGAGCAGCACCACGTCGACAGGCGTGCTGCGCAGGCAGCGCAGGGTGGCGGAGCCGTCTTCGGCTTCGTGGATGTCGCCGATGTCCGGGTTCTCGGACAGGATCTGCCGCAGGCCGCGGCGGATGATCATGTGGTCGTCGACGATCAGGATGCGGATCACGCGTTCTCTCCTGCAATCACGCCCGGCAGGCGCAGGATCACCGCCGTGCCTTCGCCCGGCTCGCTGACGATGTCGAGCTTGCCGCCGAGCGCGAGCGTGCGTTCGCGCATGCCGAGCAGGCCGAACGAGGTGGGCTGCAGCGGCACGCGCATGCCTTGCCCGTTGTCGACGATGCGCAGCACGAGGTCGCGGCCCTCGGCGCTTGCGTCGACCTGGACGCTGCTGGCCCTGGCATGGCGCGAAACGTTGGTGAGCACTTCCTGCACGATGCGGTAGAGGGCGATTTCGGCATCGCGGCCGAGGCGGCAGCGTTCCACTTCCGGAGGGCAGACGTAACGGCAGCTCAGCCCGCTGCGCCGCTGGAATTCCTGCAGCAGCGTTTCCAGCGCCGGCCACAGGCCAAGGTGGTCGAGGACGCCGGGTCGAAGGTCGTTGAGGATCCGGCGGACGGCCTGCATGGCATGGCTGCCGACGTCGAGCATGCCGTCGAGTTTGGTCGAGAGCGACGCATCGCCGGACAGGCGCTGACGCAGCCAGTTCACGTCGAGTTGCAGCGCCGTCAACGCGGCGCCGAGGTCATCGTGGATGTCGCGAGCGACATGTCGGCGTTCCTCCTCGCGCACGCTGTTGAGGTGGGCCGAGAGCTTGCGCAACGCCTCATGCGATTGGCGCAGGTGATCGTGGGCGGCGGTCAGCTCGGCCGTGCGTTCGGTGACCCGACGTTCGAGCAGGTCGCGGGCCTCGTGCAACAGCATTTCGGTCCGCTTGCGTTCAGTGATGTCGTTGAAGGTGACGACGGCGCCGACGACGATGTCGCCATCGCGGATCGGGTGCGAGGCATATTCGGCTGGAAAGTGGCTGCCGTCCCGCCGCCACAGCACCTCATCGTCGACGCGGACTCCCTTGCCTTCCTGGAAGGCCCGGTAGATGCGGCACTCGTGCACCGGCATGAGGGTTTCATCGGCGTGGGAATGGTGAATCAGATAGTGCATCGGGCGGCCGAGCACTTCGTCGGGCGTATAACCCAGCATCCGGGCGCCGGTCTCGTTGATGAAGATGCATCGTCCCTTGAGGTCGATGCCATAGATGCCCTCGCCGGTCGATTCGAGGATCATCTCCAGCTGGCGACGCCAGGCGGCGTGATGCGACAGGTTGTGCAGGTTGGCGAACATGGCGTTTCGGCATTACTGGTTGCCGCGGCTCCCGCCATCATAGCGAAAACAAAAAGGCCACCCGGAGGTGGCCTTTCCGTCGTATCGGGGGACGCGCACCCCCGATGCGAAGCTGCTCAGTGGAACTGCTCTTCTTCGGTGGAACCGGTGAGGGCCTTGACCGACGAGGAACCGCCCTGGATGACGGTGGTGACGTCGTCGAAGTACCCGGCGCCGACTTCCTGCTGGTGCGACACGAAGGTGTAGCCTTGTTCGCGGGCGGCGAATTCGGGTTCCTGCACCATGTTGACGTAGTGCTTCATACCTTCGCCGTTGGCGTAGTTGCGGGCGAACTCGAAGGTACGGTACCAGTTGATATGGATGCCGGCCAGCGTGATGAACTGGTACTTGTAGCCCATTGCCGAGAGTTCTTCCTGGAACTTGGCGATGGTGGCGTCGTCGAGGTTCTTCTTCCAGTTGAACGAGGGCGAGCAGTTGTACGACAGCAGCTTGCCCGGGCACTTGGCGTGCACGGCCTGCGCGAATTCGCGGGCGAAGCCGAGGTCCGGCGTGCCGGTCTCGCACCACACGAGATCGGCATACGGGGCGTAGGCGACGCCGCGCGAGATGGCCTGCTCGAGGCCGTTCTTGACGCGGTAGAAACCTTCCTGCGTGCGCTCGCCGGTGCAGAACGGCTTGTCGTTGGCATCGTGGTCCGAGGTCAGCAGGTTGGCGGCTTCGGCATCGGTACGGGCCAGGATCAGCGTTGGCACGCCCATCACGTCGGCAGCGAAACGCGCGGCGATCAGCTTCTCGCAGGCTTCCTGCGTCGGCACGAGCACCTTGCCACCCATGTGGCCGCACTTCTTCACCGCGGCGAGCTGGTCTTCGAAGTGCACGCCGGCGGCACCGGCGGCGATCATGTTCTTCATCAGTTCGAAGGCGTTGAGCACACCGCCGAAGCCGGCTTCGGCGTCGGCCACGATCGGCAGGAAGTAATCGACGAATTCCTTGTCGCCCGGGTTGATGCCGCGCGACCACTGGATTTCATCGGCGCGCTTGAAGGTGTTGTTGATGCGGCGAACCATCGTCGGGACGGAGTCGTAGGCATACAGCGACTGGTCCGGGTACATGGTTTCGGAGGTATTGCCGTCGGCAGCGACCTGCCAGCCGGACAGATAGACGGCCTCGAGGCCCGCCTTGGCCTGCTGCATCGCCTGACCGGCGGTGATTGCGCCGAAGGCGTTGACATAGCCCTTCTTGGCGGCGCCGTTCACGAGGCTCCACAGTTTTTCCGCGCCGCGCTTGGCGAGCGTTTGCTCGATCTGCAGCGAGCCGCGCAGGCGGACGACGTCTTCAGCGGAGTAACCGCGCTTGATCCCGGCCCAGCGGGGGTTCTCGGCCCAATCCTTCTTGAGTTTTGCGATTTCGGCTTCACGCGTCATGGCGATATCTTCCTAAGTAAACAAAGGGGGAGAAAAATCACGGCTGCGCCGGGCTCGGCCCTGACACACCCGAAAAACCTGTCTTTTGCGCGCAATCCGCCTTGCGGGCAGGGCATTGCGACGCTTTGCACCGGGCTACCAGAGATCCTGTCTGACAGACCATGCGGCCGGCTGGGGTTGGGCGCCGGCTGCACAGTACGCGTTCGCTGGGGTGGTTCGGAACGCGTTCGTGATGGGATGAAGTATAGGGAGGTTTTTGCTAAGCAGCAAGCAGTCTTATATAAGACATAAGAATTTATTTTTCCACTTTAAATTAACGTGTTGCGTCTATTTTCTCGCGATATGAAATGCATTTCACGGTTTTGAAACGCCAGCGTGCTGCTTCGCACGATGAGGGTTTGCCGCTCAGAGAAGCGGGGCAGGGGAAACAACGACGCCGTCCTCGTCGGCATAGAGGTGTTCGCCCGGTGTGAACGTGACGCCGCCGAAGGTGACCGCGATGTCGGCGTCGCCGGCGCCCTTCTTGATGCTCTTGAGCGGGTGGGTGTCGAGTGCGCGCAGGCCGATGTCCATTCCGGCCATTGCTGACGAGTCGCGGATGCAGCCATAGACGACGATGCCGGCCCAGCCATTCTTCACGCCGAGTTGGGCGAGCTGGTCGCCCACCAGGGCGCAGCGCTTGCTGCCGCCGCCGTCGATCACGAGCACGCGGCCGTTGCCGGGCGCCTCGAGCGCCTTGCGGACCAGCGTGTTGTCTTCGAACACCTTGAGCGTGGCGATCGCACCGTGGACGCGTGCCCGTCCGCCGTAGGCGCGGAACATCGGCTCGACCACGCGCACGCGCCCGGCACGGGCGGCGTCCTCATGCTGGTCGAGCAGATCGGCGGTGTGGAAATCGGTCATGGGTTTCTCCCTGGACGTGGATTCGTGGCTGGCAGTCCGTCGACGGTCGGGAAACGAATCGGCGACGCGTTCTGCGCGGAAAAAGGCGAATGGTAAAAGAAAAGCGGCGGGGACCGCCCGCCGCTCGAAATCGCCTTGCTGGAGTATTTACACGGGTGTGGCTTCCGCCACTTCTTCGAAGGTGAGCTTGACCTTCCGCTCGTCGTCGAGGTCGATAGTGACCTTGCCGCCGTTGGCCAGGCGCCCGAACAGCAACTCGTCGGCGAGTGCGGCGCGGATCGTGTCCTGGATCAGGCGCGCCATCGGGCGAGCGCCCATCAGCGGGTCGAAACCCTTCTCGGCGAGCCAGTCCTTGAGCGTGTCGGTGAACACGGCGTCGACCTTCTTCTCGTGCAACTGGCCTTCGAGCTGCATGAGGAACTTCTCGACCACGCGCAGGATAACGTCCTTGTCGAGCGCCTTGAAGGAGATCGTCGCGTCGAGCCGGTTGCGGAATTCCGGCGTGAACAGGCGCTTGATCTCACCCATCTCGTCGCCGGGTTCTCGCGTGTTGGCGAAGCCGATGGTGCCCTTCTGCAGTGCCTCGGCGCCGGCGTTGGTGGTCATGATGATCACCACGTTGCGGAAGTCGGCCGAGCGGCCGTTGTTGTCGGTCAGCGTGCCGTGGTCCATCACCTGCAGCAGGATGTTGTAGATGTCCGGGTGCGCCTTCTCGATTTCGTCCATCAGCAGCACGCAGTGCGGCTTCTTGGTGACGGCCTCGGTGAGCTGGCCGCCCTGGTCGAAACCGACGTAGCCGGGCGGCGCGCCGATCAGGCGGCTTACCGCGTGGCGCTCCATGTACTCCGACATGTCGAAGCGCACCAGTTCGATTCCCATCACGTAGGCGAGCTGGCGCGCGACCTCGGTCTTGCCGACGCCGGTCGGGCCGCTGAACAGGAAGCAGCCGATCGGCTTCTGCGGATTGCCGAGGCCCGAGCGCGACATCTTGATCGCCTTGGCCAGCGCGTCGATCGCCTTGTCCTGACCGAACACCGTGGCCTTGAGGTCGCGGTCGAGGTTCTTCAGCGCCGTGCGGTCGTCGCTCGACACATGGCGCGACGGAATGCGTGCGATCTTGGAGACAATTTCCTCGATCTCGCTCTTGCCGATGACCTTCTTCTGCTTCGACTTGGGCAGGATGCGCTGTGCCGCACCGGCCTCGTCGATCACGTCGATCGCCTTGTCGGGCAGGTGGCGGTCGTTGATATAGCGCGCGGACAATTCCGCCGCCGACGACAGCGCCGCAGCCGAATACTTGACGCCGTGATGCTGCTCGAAGCGTGACTTCAGGCCGCGCAGGATCGACACGGTTTCCGACACCGAAGGCTCGGTCACGTCGATCTTCTGGAAGCGCCGCGACAGGGCGTGGTCTTTCTCGAACACGCCGCGGTATTCGTTGAAGGTCGTCGCGCCGATGCACTTGAGCTGGCCGGAAGAGAGCGCCGGTTTGAGCAGGTTCGAGGCGTCGAGCGTGCCGCCCGATGCCGCGCCGGCGCCGATCAGCGTATGGATTTCGTCGATGAACAGGATCGCGTTCTGGTTCTCGAGCAACTGCTTGAGCACGGCCTTGAGGCGCTGCTCGAAATCGCCGCGATACTTGGTGCCGGCGAGCAGGGCGCCCATGTCGAGCGCATAGACCTGGGCGTGCGCGAGGATCTCCGGCACGCGGCCTTCGACGATGCGGCGCGCGAGACCTTCGGCAATCGCGGTCTTGCCGACGCCGGCTTCGCCGACGAGCAGCGGGTTGTTCTTGCGGCGGCGGCACAGCGTCTGGATCACGCGCTCGAGTTCGCCGTCGCGGCCGATCAGCGGGTCGATCTTGCCCAGCAATGCCTGCGCGTTGAGGTTCTGGGTGAAGTTCTCCAAGGCGCCGCCACCGGCGTTCTGGCCTTCCTGCTCCTGCTCGGTCTGCTCGGCTTCGCCGGGCTTCCCGGCCGGCGCGGCCGACTGCGACGGCGCCTTGGTGATACCGTGCGAAATGAAGTTCACCACGTCGAGTCGCGTGATGCCCTGGCGCTGCAGGAAATAGACGGCGTGCGAATCCTTTTCGCCGAAGATCGCGACCAGCACGTTCGCGCCGGTGACCTCCTTCTTGCCCGAGGATTGCACGTGCAGGATGGCGCGCTGGATCACGCGCTGGAAGCCGAGCGTCGGCTGTGTGTCGATCTCGTCGGTGCCGCTGACGGTGGGCGTGTGTTCTGCGATAAATGCTGCGAGTTCCTTGCGCAGATCCTCGATGTTCGCGGCGCAGGCGCGCAGCACTTCCGCGGCCGACGGATTGTCGAGCAGAGCCAGCAGCAGATGCTCCACGGTGATGAACTCGTGCCGCTTCTGCCGCGCCTCGACGAAGGCCATGTGAAGACTGACTTCCAGTTCCTGCGCGATCATTTCAGTTTTCCTCCATCACGCACGCAAGCGGGTGCTGATGCTGCCGTGCATAGCTGCTGACCTGTTCGACCTTGGTTGCGGCGACATCCTTGGGAAAGATACCGCAAACGCCCATGCCTTCCCGATGCACCTTGAGCATCACCTGCGTCGCCTGCTCGCGCGTCATGCTGAAGAACTTCTGCAAAACCATCACGACGAAATCCATCGGCGTGTAGTCGTCGTTAAGCAGCAGTACCTTGAACATCCGGGGCGGCTTGACCTTCGACTTCTGCGCCTCAAGAACGACGTCGCCCTGCTTGTGCGTAGCCATGGACCAATTCTAATCACAAACCCCAAATTCGCAATACGACGAAAAGAGCAATGAACAACATGTAACTGCGCACTATCTTGGTCCCGCCCAACTCGGATTGGTGCGCTGCCGTTTGGTTCCATCCTCGCGTTATGCGACAAACCCGACATCGGGGCGAACCTGCCGGACTTCAAGCGAATCCCGCGCCAGGTGCTGTCCTGCAGCATCAATTAATCGATCAAAATGCTTGACTCATAGGCCGGCGGCGCGTAAAAGCTTGCCGTGGATTGTCCGGGAAGTTCAATGCGCCGGGTTTCGGCGGTCAGATCGTCAGTGTCAAATCTCCGAGTTTCCAGAGCAGGCTCTAACGGCATCCATCCCGCGCTTCATCGGCGGACTTCGATGTTCATTTTTGAGGAATAGATTCATGGCAACAGGTACTGTCAAGTGGTTCAACGACGCCAAGGGCTTTGGTTTCATCACGCCGGACGACGGCAGTGAGGATCTTTTCGCCCACTTCTCGGCGATCAACATGAGCGGCTTCAAGACGCTCAAGGAAGGCCAGAAGGTTTCGTTCGACGTGACCCAGGGACCGAAGGGCAAGCAAGCCTCGAACATCCAGTCCGCCTGACCGGCTCTTCAGCGGGCGGCTCGCCGTTCGCCGAACGAAGAACCCGCCGCTGGCGGGTTTTTTGTTTCACGATGACTCCAGCCCGGTAGTTCGCTGGACTGCGCCACAGCTCGATACAGCAGGTTTATCAATAGCTTACGCGCGTCCATCATATGCCGGTGCTTTCTGAAACTTGATCCGGTTTTCCCTCGCGCCGCTCCTATCTGGCTCCTGGAATCCGGGTCGTTCCAAGGAGTCATCATGGCAAAGATCAAGCTCACCAAGACCGCCGTGGAATCGGCGCAACCCCAGGCCAAGGACGTCGAACTGCGGGATACCGTGGTGCCCGGCTTCCTGTGCAAGATTACCCCGACGGGCCGCCGGGTGTTCATGCTCCAGTACCGCACGAACTCCGGTCAACCCCGCAAGCCCTCGCTGGGACTATACGGGGAGCTGACCGTCGAACAGGCGCGGGTCAAAGCACAGGACTGGCTGGCCGAGGTTCGCCGGGGTGGCGACCCCGGCGGCGCCAAGGCCGAGGCGCGCAAGGCGCCCACGATGGCCGAGTTGTGCAGGAAGTTCATGGAGGACTACTCCAAGAAGCGCAACAAGCCCAGCACGCAGGACGGCTATCAGGGCGTCATCGACCGCAACATCATCCCGTTGCTGGGCCGGAAGAAGGTGCATGACGTGAAGCGGCCCGACATTGCCGGGCTGATGGAAAAGCTGGCCTACAAGCCGACCGAGGCGAACAAGACCTTCGGCGTCCTGCGCAAGATGTTCAACCTGGCCGAAGTTTGGGGCTACCGCCCGGACGGCACGAATCCGTGCCGCCACGTCCCGATGTACCCGCCGGGCAAGGAAACCCGGCTCATCGTGGACGAAGAAATGGTGCGGATCTTTCGCCATCTGGAGAAGCTGGAGGCGGAAGGGCTGGAGAACTACGTCATCCCGCTGGCGATCCGGCTGCAATTCGAGTTTGCCGCCCGGCGCTCCGAAATCTGCCCGCTCGAATGGAACTGGCTGGACTTCGAGAACCGGCGCGTGGTGTGGCCCGACAGCAAGGTCGGCGGCATTTCCAAGCCCATGAGCGAGGAAGCCTATCGGCTGCTTTCGACGGCGCCACGCCGGGAAGGTTGCCCCTATGTCCTGCCGTCGCCCAACGACCCGACCAAGCACCTGACCTTTGGCGAGCACTATGGCGGCTGGTGCCGGGTGCTCAAGGCCGCCGGCGTCCCGCACGTCGGCACGCACGGCATCCGCCACCGCTCGACCACCGACATTGCCAATTCAGGTGTACCCACCAAGATCGGCATGAAGCTGACGGGCCACAAGACCGTGGCGATGTTCATGCACTACGTCCACACTGAGGACAAGCCGGTGCGCGATGCGGCCGAGCTGGTGGCCAGCCGACGCCAGGCCATCACTGGCGCACGGCAGGCCGAGGGAGTAGCGGCATGAGCCGGCGCAAGGCATCCGTGGCGTGCGCCGCAGCGCCTTCGGCGCTGCTGGGGGACATTCGGGCACTGATCGAGGCGGCGCGGCAGCGCGCCGCCTCGGCGGTCAATGCCGAACTGACCCTGCTGTTCTGGCGCATCGGCCAGCGCATCCATACGGAGGTGCTGGCCGGCCAGCGGGCCGGCTACGGCGAGGAAATCCTGCCGACGCTGGCGGCGCAGCTTGTCCGCGACTACGGGCGTAGCTTCGCGGACAAGAACCTGCGCCGCATGGTGCAGTTCGCCGCCACCTACCCGGACGAACCAATTGTCGTGACGCTGTCACGACAATTGAGCTGGTCACATTTCCTGGCACTGCTGCCGCTGAAAGACCCGCTCCAGCGGCAATACTACGTGCAGATGGCGAGCGCCGAACGCTGGAGCGTGCGGACGCTGCGCGAACGCATTGACTCGATGCTGTACGAGCGCACGGCGCTGTCCAAGAAGCCGGGCGAGACGATCGCGCAGGAGCTGGCGACGATGCGCGATGCGCAGCGCATGTCGCCCGCCCTAGTCATGCGCGACCCGTACATCCTCGACTTCCTGGGGCTGCGCGACACCTGGCAGGAAGGCGACCTGGAGGCGGCGATCATCCGCGAAATGGAGTCGTTCTTGCTGGAGCTGGGCGCGGGTTTCAGCTTCGTGGCCCGGCAGAAACGCATCCCGATTGACAACGAGGATTTCCACCTTGACCTGCTGTTCTACAACCGCAAACTGCGGCGGCTGGTGGCGGTGGAGTTGAAGGTCGGCGAGTTCAAGGCGGCCTACAAGGGCCAGATGGAGCTTTACCTTCGCTGGCTCGACAAACACGAGCGGGAGCCGGAAGAAGCCTCGCCGTTGGGGATCATCCTTTGCACCGGCAAGAAGCGCGAGCAGATCGAGTTGCTGGAGCTGGACAAGTCGGGCATCCACGTCGCCGAGTACCTGACCGCCTTGCCGCCGAGGGGCGTGCTGGTGGAACGGCTGCAACAGGCAACGCAGCGGGCGCAGTTGCAGATCGAGCAGCGCAAGGCCGACACCGAGTAGTCCTGTCCCCAGCAGTCGGGCGTCCCGGCGTTCCGCCGTCGCGCTGTCGTGCTGCGCATCGAGCCTCGCTGCGCGAGTCTCGCCCCATGCGGGCTTCCATCGTTCCCTCGCTTGCTCGGCTGACGCCTTCGGCCCTTGCGGGCCTGCGCGCTCCGCTTGCCCCAAAAAGCCGAGGGGGTGCAGTGGGCGGGTGTAGGCGGTCTTGCTGTTCCCTTCACCGTATCACGGCGTTCTCGCCGTCAAGGGCGGCGCGCGCTTGAGGCGCGCTTGCGTCCTGGCGGCCGTCTGCGACCCCTGACTGCTTGCGCTGCGCCGTGCTGGACACGGTTCCGGGCAATTCCGCCCGAGCAACCGGAGCACGATCATGTCGCAACTCACTCTCTCTCTCGATACCCCGCTGATGGTGCGCGATGGCCGTGGGCGCTATCGGCCGGCGGACGCTGACCAGATTCTGGAGGCCGCGCGCCAGGTCATCGAACAAAAGATGCAGCGCGGTGCCTCGTTCACTTCGCCGGTAGCGGTCAAGGAGTACCTGTGCGCCAAGCTGGCCGGCTTCGAGCACGAAGTCTTCGCCGTCCTGTTCCTCGACACGCGCCATCGGCTGATCGACTACGTGGAGATGTTCCACGGCACGATCGACGCGGCCGAGGTGCATCCGCGCGAAGTGGTGAAGCAGGCACTGCGGCTCAATGCGGCGGCGGTCATCGTTTCGCACAATCATCCAAGCGGCAACCCCGAGCCGAGCGCGGCCGACAAGGCGCTGACCTCGCAGCTTCGGCAGGCGCTGGCGCTGGTGGACGTTCGCACGCTGGATCACGTGATCGTCGCAGGCAGTAGCACCACGTCCTTCGCCGAACGCGGCCTGATCTGACCAAGGGGGCTTCGGCCCCCTTTTTGCTACGTCCGGCGCGTAACTCGGTTTGTGAACGAACATCCTTGCCTCGACATATCCCCCCTGGGGGGATATAGTTCTTACATGACGGAAGTACACAAGCACTCAAGTCATCCCGATTTGATAAAGCGTCTCAAGCGTGCCGAAGGCCACCTTCGGCACGTCGTCGGCATGATCGAGATGGGGAAGCCCTGCCTTGACATCGCCCGCCAGCTATCGGCGGTGGAAAGCGCCGTGACTGCGGCAAAGCGTGCTCTGATCCACGACCACATCGACCATTGCCTTGACCATGACGCCGCTTCCGTCATGAGCGAAATGAAGGCACTCGCCAAACTTCTTTAAGGCCGTCCGATGCTCGCTGTCCTTAAAAACCGAACCTATCGCCACCTGTTCGCCGCGCAGGTGATCGCGCTAGTCGGCACCGGCCTGATGACAGTGGCGCTGGGCCTACTCGCCTACGAACTGGCGGGCGCGGACGCCGGAGCGGTGCTTGGTACGGCGCTGGCTATCAAGATGCTTGCTTATGTTGGCATCGCCCCAATCGCTCAGGCGTTTGCTGATCGTCTGCCGCGTAGGTCGCTGCTGGTCGCCCTTGACCTAGTTCGGGCAGCCGTGGCTCTCTGTCTGCCATTCGTCACCGAGGTCTGGCAAATCTATCTCTTGATCTTTGCCTTGCAGGCAGCCTCTGCCGGATTCACGCCAACCTTTCAGGCGACGATCCCGGACATCCTGCCGGACGAAGATGAGTATACGAAGGCGCTGTCGCTTTCGCGGCTGGCATACGACCTTGAAAGCCTTGTTTCCCCGATGCTGGCGGCTGCGCTGCTGACCATCATCAGCTTCCACAACCTGTTTGCCGGGACAGTGCTTGGCTTCCTTGTCTCGGCCGCGCTGGTGGTCAGCGTGGTGTTGCCCGCCTCGACACCTGGCCCACGTCGCGGCATCTGGGAGCGCACCACGCGGGGCGTTCGCCTCTACCTTGCAACGCCGCGGCTGCGGGGACTTCTGGCAGTTAGCCTCGCCGTGTCAGCAGCAGGTGCGATGGTGATAGTGAATACGGTGGTTATCGTGAAGGCACGCTTCGGCCTGGGCGAAGCAGAAGTAGCTTGGGCTTTGGCGGCGTTTGGGGGCGGTTCGATGATCGCTGCATTTGCACTGCCTGGGCTGCTCAACAAATTAGCGGATCGACCTGTCATGGTCACGGGAGCGGCGGTGCTGGTTATCGGTACGGCCATCGGGGCGCTGATTCCGTCTTATGTTCTATTGCTTCCACTTTGGCTGGTGATCGGTTTCGGCTACAGCGTGGCACAAACGCCTTCTGGTCGGCTGCTGCGCCGTTCCGCCCATACCGAGGATCGGCCTGCGCTATTCGCTGCACAGTTTGCGCTGTCACATGCCTGCTGGCTGATCTGCTACCCGCTGGCGGGACGCTTCGGTGCTGCCTTCGGACTGCAATCAACCTTCATCGTTATGTCGTTGATTGGCCTCGCCGGTGTAGTGCTTGCGCTAATGCTGTGGCCTGCCGGCGATCCATCGGATATCGCCCATGACCACCCGGATCTACCGCCGGATCATCCGCATATGCGCGAACATTCAGGCCAGGGCCGACACCACCACCTTCTGATCGTGGACGACCTACATCAAGGTTGGCCACGCATGTAGCGTTGTGTCCTTCGCCAAACGCGATCTAACTTGACCAAGGGGGGCTTCGGCCCCCTTTTTGCTGCGTCCGTTGGCGCAACTCCGGCCCTTACGGGCCTGCGCGTGCTACGCACTTGCCAAAAGCCGGGATGCGTGGAGGTGCGAGGGTGGCGGTCTTACTGTTCCCTTCATCGTGCCACGGCGTTCTCGCCGTCAAGGGCGGCGCGCGCCATGCGCGCTTGCGTCCTGGCGGCCGTCTGCGACCCCTGACTGCTTGCGCTGCGCCGTGACCCGGAAGGGACGGGCAATTCCGCCCGGCAACCTTTCAGGAGTTCACCATGAACAACGCACTCATCACTGACGAACAGCGCATCGTGCTGCTGGCCAACGGCCGCGAATCCTTGGAGAACCCGGACTTCGATCCGGCGCCCGTGGTCAAGCTGTTCACG